>Ga0307372_10000945_pt1 | contig 50825 bp, 40 predicted proteins | sample OX1MG_FD_202533 | JGI IMG/M metagenome (GOLD analysis project Ga0307372, IMG submission 202533) | Soil microbial communities from Risofladan, Vaasa, Finland - OX-1 | ecosystem: Environmental > Terrestrial > Soil > Coastal area > Acid sulfate soil | place: Finland: Risofladan, Vaasa | collected...
TGGGCGACAACATCAAGTGCGGCAACTCGTTGATCGGTCCCGATTTTTACAACGGTCGGCAAATGAGCCTGCTGGACGAGGAGGAGCGATACCGAATCAACATTTTCGATTGGAAGGCGGAGTTCCCAGGGGTGTTCAAGGGCAAGGAAGGGGGTTTCGACGCGGTAATTGGCAACCCGCCGTACATTCGGATGGAGGAGTTCAAGGAGTTCAAGGACTACCTCCGCGAGCGCTACCGCTGCCACGACGAACGAACGGATTTATACGTCTACTTCATCGAGCGGGAACACGAGTTGTTGCGGCGTGGCGGGCGGTTCGGCATGATCGTCTCGAACAAGTTCTTGCGGGCGAACTACGGGCAGAAGGTGCGGGAGTTGTTGGCGAGCGCGGGGAACATCGATCGCATTGTGGACCTGGCGGGCTTGCCCGTCTTTCGCGGCGCGACCGTGAGAACGATTGTCCTGCTGACCACCAAGGGCGGCGACAAGGGGCCACTCGTCTATTCTCCGCCCGTTGGCCTTGAGACTTTCCTGGGCGTTGAGTCCGGCGCCCGGACGCTCGACTCCGCCGTGGACCTGGCGGCCTTTGACGTGCCGCCGAACCAGCTTTCCAGCGATGGCTGGAACTTTGGCCGCGCGGACGCTGCGAAGCTGCTGGCGAAGCTGCGTCGGGCGGGCGCCTCGCTTGTGGAAACGGTCGGCGGCAAGATTTGCATGGGCATCAAGTCGGGACTAACCGATGCCTTCGTCGTCAGCCGGAAGCAGCGCAACGCGATCGTCAAAGCGAACCCCAAGGCCGCCGAGGTGCTTCGGCCGTTTCTCCAGGGGCGCGACATCCGGCCCTACTGGATCGACCAGCGCGACGAGTTCCTGATCTACACCTACAAGGGGATCGATATCGATCCGTATCCCGCGGTGCTCGAGCACCTGCGGCCGTTCAAGAAGCAATTGCAGAAACGCGCGACGAAGCAAGAGTGGTACGAGCTGCAGCAACCGCAGTGGGCCTATCGGGAGCTGATGGAACGGCCGAAGATCGTCTTTCCCGACATCGCCACGACCTGCCGCTTTGCGCTCGACACGCGGGGTCGCTTCGGCGCCAACACGGTCTACTTTCTGCCCATCGACGATCCGACGTTGCTGGGTATTTTGAACTCGCGGCTCGCGCAGTTCTACTTTGCCCGGACGTGCGCGGCGCTGGAAGGACCAGGCGAATCGTACTTGCGGTTCTTCGGCCAGTACCTCGAAGGGTTTCCCGTTTGCACGGTGCCGGCCAAGAACGGCGAGCGGATCACTGACCGTGTGGCCCATCGCACGAGCCTGAGCGCGCAACTCGACGCCGAGAAGAATCCGGAATCGACGACGCGACTGCAACGCGAAATCGAGGCGACGGATCGCCGGATCGACCAGTTGGTCTACGAACTCTACGGGCTGACGGACAAGGAAATCGCGCTGGTCGAGGGGGCCAATGGATGATGGGGAATCTTGCGCATGATGGTCGTCCATTCTTGTGTTTCGAGTCTCCATCAGCTCCATCAGGATAGCGGTTGGCAAACCGGCACTCGCCGCGGATCGCATCTTGCGATGGAACCGGATCAGGGCTACGATGTCGCTGACGCCGACCGCGTCCCGCCCCAATTCGCCCCGTGAATGCCGATGATGTCCTTGAAGCTCTTTGACTTGACCGATCGCGTCGCCCTGGTGTCCGGCGCGGCCCAAGGCATGGGACGTGCCATGTCGCTGGCCCTGGCCGAGGCGGGCGCCGATCTCATGCTCGTCGATCGCAATACCGAGGGCGTGGGGAAGACGGCGGAGCAAATCGTTCAAATGGGGCGGCGCGCAACGCCGGTGAGCGCCGACGTGTCCGACCCGGAGCAGATCCGCGCGCTGTTCGCCCGGCTCGATCGCGAGTTCGGCCGGATCGACTTCCTGGGCAATGTCGCCGGCGAGGGCGTCGCCGGCCGGCCGGAAGATATTTCGCTCGACGACGTCGAGCGGTCCTGGCGCAGCCTGGTCTACGGACGCTTCTGCTGCTGCCAGGAGGCCGGACGGCGGATGCTGGCCGCGGGCCGGGGCAGCATTGTCAACATCGGCTCGCTGGCCAGTGTCACGGCGCTGGGGCGCGGCCATATCGCCTACAGCATGGCGATGGGAGCCGTGGCGCAAATGACCCGCGAACTGAGCACGGAGTGGAGCGGCCGTGGCGTGCGAGTCAACGCGATCCTTCCGGCCCAGGTGGTCAATCCGGGCCTCGAAACGCGGATGGCCGCCGATCCCAACCTGCGGGCGAAGTTCCTCAGCGGCATTCCGGCCGGCCGTCTCGGCCGGCCCGACGACATCAAGGGGTTGGCGGTCCTGTTGGCCTCCGATGCTTCCGACTGGATCACCGGAGCCCTCATTCCCATGGACGGCGGCAACTTGGCGCTGAACGGAGGCGGTTCAGTCCAGTGGTAGCTTTGCCGGACCCGCCCGCGGAAACGGCGCTGTCCGCCGCGACGATGCGCAAAGTGACCCTGCGGCTGGTTCCCTTTCTGCTGCTGTTGTACATCTGCAATCTGGTCGACCGCGGCAATGTGAATTTCGCCAAGCGGACCATGCAGGCCGACCTGATGATGTCGGACGCGGCCTACGGCTTGGGCGCCGGCCTGTTCTACTTCGGCTACCTGCTCTTTGAAGTTCCGAGCAACCTCATTTTGCGCCGCGTGGGGGCGCGCGTCTGGATCGCGCGCATCATGGTGAGTTGGGGGTTGGTCTCCGGCGCCACGATGCTGGTGAGGGGCCCCTGCAGCTTTTATGTCGTTCGCATCTTGCTGGGGGTTGCCGAGGCGGGCTTCTTTCCAGGCATCATTTTTTATTTGACCGCTTGGTTTCCCACACGCCGGCGCACGCGAGCGGTGGCCGGCTTCATGGCGGCGAACGCCGTGGCCGGAATCATCACCAACCCGCTCTCGGGAACCATCATTCAGTATCTGGACCAGGTGGGCGGCCTGCGCGGTTGGCAGTGGGTCTTTCTGCTGGAGAGCGTTCCTTCGCTGATTCTCGGCGTCTGCGTCCTGTTCTACCTGACCGACCGGCCCGACCAGGCGCACTGGCTCGACCCCGACCAACGCTCCTGGCTCATCGAGCGGATGCGCCAGGAGGAAGAACATCGGCAACGGCGCCACGGGACCGACATCCTTCGCGCCCTGCTCGACCCGCGGATCTGGTTCCTGATCCTGCTTTATTTCACGGTCGCGTTCAGCAGCAACGCCGGTGGCCTGTACTTGCCGGAACTCATAGGCAACCGTTTTCCGGACTACGACGAGGTCAAAATCGGCTTTCTCGCGGCGGTGCCCAGCGTGTGCGGATTGATGGCGATGCTGGTCAACGGGGCCTGGTCGGATCGAACCGGGAAATATCGGCTGCATGTGGCGGGCCCGGCGCTGCTGGCGGGCGGAGGATGGTTGCTGGTGGCTGTTTCCGTTTCGCCGTCGTTGGGCCTTTGGGGTCTCTGCCTGGCAATGATGGGTATGATGAGCATGTTGCCGCCCTTCTGGTCGCTCCCGACCTCGTTTTTGAGCGGAGCGGCCGCGGCCGGAGGAATCGCGCTGATCAACTCGGTGGCCAACATTGGGGGCATTTTGGGGCCCCCTGCCGTGGGCCTGATCCACGATCAGACCGGGAGTCCTACTTGGGGATTGCTGACCCTGGCGGGGATGCTGTTCGTCGGCGGGATTTTGGCCCTGTTCGCGCCACACGACATCAAACAATGAAGGAAGGAGTCGAAGCACTCCCCTTGTGGGCGTGGGCTAAAGTTCTATCATCGTAGGGTGGATACCGCCCACCAAGAACGCGGGCTAAAGCCCACGCTACGTCGGGTTGGCAACGCCGTCGAGACGATCATGCTGCGTTTGAATGATGTCAAGAAGTCGTTCACCGAGCCGGACGGCACGCGTTTGCCCGTGCTCGATATTGCCGGCTTCCAGGTCGCCGCCGCGGAACAGATGGTGCTCGTGGGCCGTAGCGGTTGCGGCAAGACGACGCTGTTGCATGTGATCGCGGGCATCAGCCGGCCCGATTCGGGCGTGGTCGAAGTCAACGGCTGCGACCTGGCGAAACTGCCCGAGGCCGGCCGCGACCGTTTCCGAGCTGACAACATCGGCTACGTCTTCCAGACATTCAACCTGTTGGCCGGTTTTTCGGCTCTGGAGAACGTGCTCCTGGGGATGTCGTTCGCGCGCGGCAAGGCCAGTGTCGAGCGGGCCGCGGCACTCTTGCAACGGGTGGGCTTGAGCCACCGCCTCACACACAAGCCGGCGATGCTTTCCGTGGGTGAGCAGCAGCGGGTTGCCGTGGCGCGCGCCTTGGCCAATAAGCCCAAGCTGCTCTTGGCCGATGAGCCGACGGCCAACGTCGACGCGCGCAACCAGCAACAGATCATCGACTTGATCCGCGAGACGTGCGTGGAGGAGCATGTGGCGCTGGTGCTGGTGACGCACACGCCCGAGGTGGCCGAGCAGTTCGACCGCGTGGAACATCTGGACGAATTCAACCAGGCCGTGGCGAGCGTATGAGTCTCTGGAAAATAGCCTGGCGGAGTATCGAGCAGCGGGCTTTGGCCTCGTGGCTGACGGCGTTGTCGATGGCTCTTGGCGTGGCCCTGGTCGTTTGGGTGCTGGTGATCCACTCGGTCGTCGACGACACGTTCCGGCGCACGGCCCAAGGCTACGACCTGATCGTGGGGGCCAAGGGGGGCGGCTTGCAGCTCGTGCTCAATACGGTGTTCCACCTCAGCCGGCCGATCAACAACATTCCCTACTCGTATTACCAGGAGTTCACCGAAGACGCCCAGCACCGCGGCAAGTACGCGCGCTACGTCACGCTGGCCATTCCCTATTGCCTGGGCGACAGCTACGAAGGCTACCGCGTGGTGGGCACCACGCCGCGGATGTTCGACGAGTTCGAGTACGCCAAGGACCGCCGATACGAATTTGCCCAGGGGCGGAACTTCAAGCACGAGAACTTTTTCGAGGGAGTCGTCGGCTCGCTGGTCGCCCGCCAGACGGGGCTGAAAGTCGGCGACGCGTTCAATCCCACGCACGGTGTCACCGACGATAAAATCGGGCACAAGCACGACGCCTTCACCGTGGTGGGCATCCTCGCCCCCACGGGCACGCCCAACGACCGGGCCTTGTTCGTCAACATCGAAGGCTTTTATCTGCTCGAAAAACACGCCAAGGATCCGCCGGCCAGGAATACCGCGAAAACGGAACACCAGCACGACGAGCACGCCCACGACGAGCACCAGCACGACGAGCACGCCCACGACGGGCACGATCATGAGCACGCCCACGCCCAGGGACCGCGCAAGCCGTTGCCCGACGACCAGCGCGAGGTGACGGCGATTCTGCTGCGGACCAAACAATTCGACAACCCGATCAGGGCGATGGCGATGTCCAACGAGATCAACGACGAGCCGTTGGTGCAGGCCGTCAAGCCATCGGTTGAGATTTTCACGTTGTTCGATTCGATCGTGGGGAACCTGCGGCTGCTGCTCTTTGTGTTGGCGGTGCTGGTGGTTGTGGTGGCCGCGATCGGCGTGATGGTGAGCATCTACAACTCGATGAACGACCGCCGTCGCGATATCGCGATCATGCGGTCGCTGGGGGCCAGACGCTCGACGGTGATGGTGGTGATCTTGCTGGAGTCGATTCTACTGTCGTTGGGGGGAGGAATGGCTGGGGTCGTGGTGGGCCATGCCACGATGGGCTTGATCAGCCCCTGGATTGTCGCCCAGACCGGAGTCGCGATTGGGATGTTCCAGTTCCATTGGCTGGAACTGGCGTTGATACCTTTCCTGATCGTTTTGGCCACGGTGGTCGGTTTTTTGCCCGCCACGACGGCCTACGGCACCGACGTGGCCAAGGCTTTGTCGCTGGCGCCGTAGGCAGCGGAGCGAGGAAAACCGACCTCCGACATCCCCGAAACCCCTCCCAAGCGATCCAAACGGGCGTGGGGGTAAGGCGAAGGGGGCGGCGGTACGATCGGCCATGATGGACGAACTTTCAGCCGAACTGATCGAGCGGTTTCGCCGGCGTCAGCGCCGGGCTTTGGCGGAGATCATCACCCGAATCGAGGCGGGCACGTCGTCGGCCGTCCCGGCGCGGCGGACGGGATCCTTTCGCGTGGTCGGCATCACCGGCAGCGGCGGCGCCGGAAAGAGCACGCTCATTGACGCCTCGATCGCGCACCTTCGCGGCGAGGGCCGCACGGTGGCCGTGCTGGCGTGCGACCCGCAAAGCCCCCTGACCGGCGGGGCCTTGCTGGGCGACCGGGTACGCGCCCGGCTCGACCCCGACGACGAAGGGGTCTATTTCCGAAGTCTCTCGACCCGCGGCGCGCAGGGAGGCGTCTCGCGGGCGATCGGCCCGGCGATTCGCTGGCTCGACGCGTTTGGTTTCGACGTGGTGATCGTCGAGACGGTTGGCGTGGGTCAAGACCAGGTCGCCGTGCGCGACGTGGTCGACACGCTGGTGCTGCTGGTAACGCCCAACACGGGCGACGAAGTCCAGTGGGAGAAGGCCGGTCTGCTTGAAGTGGCGGACCTGGTGGCGATCAACAAGGCCGACCTGCCCGGCGCCGACCGTGCGCGGCGGCAGTTGGTCTCCGCGTTGTCGTTCGGGGTGGCAAAGCCGGTGCCGGTGCTGGCCGTCGTCGCCGCGTCGGGGCAGGGCGTGGCCGAGTTGTGGCAAGCGATCGACGAACACGAGGGCATCTAGAGCCACTTTCGCCACGACCAAGCCAGGCGATCGAGCCAGCGTTGCCACCAGCCGCGGCCGACGCAATCGGCCAGGCCCACGCGCCGGCTGCGGCGCATCTCGAAGGCGCTGATCCGCTTGATCGCGGCCGCCATCGCGCGCGAGCGGACCACCGCGACGAACTCGAGATTCAGCCACAAGCTGCGATGGTCGATGTTGCACGAGCCGATCACCGACCACTCGTCGTCGATCACCAGCGTCTTGCCGTGCAGCATCTGGTCTTTGCGTTCGAAGATCTGAATTCCGTGGCTTAGCAGCTTGTCGTAGAAGTGCCGCGCGGCCCGTTGCGCCAGTTGCACGTCGCTGACGCCGGGAATGATCACCCGTACCTTCACACCGCGACGGCGGGCGCGCAACAATTCGCGCAGCACGCGCCCCTGGGGAATGAAATAGGCCATCGACAGCGTGATCGAGCGCCGCGCCCGCCGCAACAAGGGCGCCAGCACGCGCGTCGCGCGGCGGTGCTCGAACTGCGGCCGGCAGTCGAAGAAGTACAGACCTTCCCCCTCGCCGGCCAACATCTCCTTGAGCGGCCAACGCGGCCAGCGCCGAGGGCGCCGCCCATGAACGCGCCGCCACAGCCGATCGAACGCGGCCGCGATCCGCGACTGCCGCCGGCCGCTCAAGCGCACATGGACGTCGCGCCAGCCGACCGATGCCGGCAGTTCCCGTCCGGCCGCGGCGGCGCCACTCTGATCGACGATGTTCATGCCGCCAAAATAGGCGATCTGGTCATCGACGACGAGCAACTTGCGGTGGTTGCGGCGGTTGAGAAACCGCAGCGCGGGAAACCGCCAAAACGCCTGGCGAAGTGAATGGAAGCAGTGGACTTTGACCCCCGCGCGCTCGAGGTCGCGGAAGAACGCCGACGAGGTGGAGGCGCTGCCGAAGGCGTCGTACATGACGCGGCAATCGACGCCCTGGGCGGCCTTCTGCTTGAGCACTTCGGCCACGGCCAGCCCCGCGGCGTCTTCGAGCAGGATATAGCTTTCCAGCCAGGCGCGCCGCCGCGCGCGGCCGATGTCGTCGACCATGGCCGCGATCAACGGTGCCGATTCCGTGAACAGCCGCAATTCGTGTCCCGCCACATGAACGACGGCCGCCCCGCTGGAAACCGCGGGAGATAGGGTGGTGCTTTCAACATGCATGAGACGGGACGAATCGTCGAGTAGGGTCGAAATCACGGCGGCGACGTGCCGCGATGCTCTTCATTATACGCCGCCGAGGATGGGGAGACGTGTCAGGGTTGAGGTCAAAAGGACAGTTCCCACCTCCCATTTTCGCTCAAAAAGGGCTCGATAGGTGGTGGCTGGTGGCAGAGCGTAAGCGATGCACCGGCTACATAGCGACCGGGGCATCGCTTAGGCTCTGCCCCAGCCACCGTGAATGTCTCATTCTTGGCCGCGTGTTTTTCGCTTCGCTGGCGTTCTTTTTTGCACGTCCGTTGCTGCGCAACGATCGTGTTTTTTTCGTGGGCCGCCACGGACCCCCCCGAGCTTGCGCCGCGGGTTCGTGTCGAAGCAGGCCGTGGGTGGTTGAAGTTCGACGGAGCGCTAGTTTACTTGGGCATGGCAAGCAGGATGACGGCATTCTCGGCAAATGACGCCTCGCCTTCCTTGCCGTTGATCCGGTACTTGACTTTCAATTGTTTCACGGTTCCGGGCGCCGGATCGCCGCCGAAACTGGCGTTGAAACTTGGCGACGGCAAGGAAATCAGGGGCAACTCGCCCACGAGCTTCTTCAGCGTCTCGGTCACGTCCTTCTGATTCGTCCCCGCCCCGTATTCGGCCTTGATGATTTCCACCTTGACCGGGTCGAGCCCGCTCTTGGACAACAGATCCCGCACGTCGGCGGCCTTGCCGCCGAGCTTCTGGGCGATGGCCAGCGTGACTCTCGTGGCATCGCCCTTGAGTTCGGGAACCTGGATCGCTTTGACGGCCAGCTTGAGCGTCTCCATGTTTGGATAGCGTTGCAACACTTCCAGTACCAGCTTTCGCTCGGCGTTTTGGCTGGACGCCTCGAACGCGTTCCGGCACATCTCGGCCCGTTGGCGTTCGGGCATGGGTAATTGGCGCGCGAGACGGATGTAACCGCGCAGCGCGCGCACCTGGAACTTGTCGCCCGGCGTGGCCTTCGCCAAATCCAAGAGGACCGGCGCCGCGTCGACGCTCATCCACGCGCCGAGCAATCGGCTTCCGGTGTCTTGCAGTTGGGGTTCGCCGCTTTTCGCGGCGGCGCCCACGGTCTGAAGGGCCTTGGCGCCGCCCATCCCGCCGAGGATGTCGAGTAGGGCGCATTGCGTCGGCAGCGGCGATCGCGACACGGCCGCCGCCAACTGCTCCGCGCACGCCTCGCGGTCGGGCATGCGCAGACATGCCTCGCGAAGCGCTTGTTGCGCCACCTTCGCATCTTCGGCGTGTTTGGGTTCGACGACCTGCGAGACCAGCACGGAAAGCCCGTCCTGGCCGACCGTGGCCCCCAACGCGGTCAAAGCGGCGCCGCGAACCGCCGCGTCGGGATGGTCCACCGCCTTGACGAGGGCCGGCGTCGCCTCGATTTGCCTCTGGCCGACCAGCCCGATCAAAAGCGGGTACGTTTTTCCCTCGGATTTGGGCAGGCGCGCGACGATTTCCAAGTCGACGTTCTCGCCCGGTAGCTCGGCAAGCGCCGTCCTCGCCGTTTTCGCCAACTCCTCGTCGGCTTCCAGCGCAATCTCCAAAAGAGCCGACAAGCAGGAAGCGTCTCCCAATCGTCCGACGACGCCGATGGCGGCCAAGCGAAGCTGCTTGGGACCGCTGGTCGCGGCCTGCAATATGGCGGGCGAGATGACGGCGCCCTCACGCTCGGCCAACGTGACGAGCAGCAGAGCCGCCCGTTGGGGCGTCGCGCTGACCATTTCGGTCTCCAGGGCGCGAGCGACTTCGCGTCCGGGCAACTCACGGGCCGTGCTCAAACCGATCTGGAACAATGCCTTGTCCGGCGCGCGGAGTTGCTCGACCAATAGCCCGATTCCATCCGCCTTGCGAGCGAGAATCGCTCCGCGAGTCGCCTCCAAGATTCTCTGCTTGGCAACATCCGCTTTGCGTACTTCGTCGTAGATCGCGATGGCCTCGGCCGAGTGGCCTTCGGCCAAAAGGCGCTCGGCGCACAGAATACAACCTTCGGCGACGGCCGTACGGACAGTAGCGGGAGCGCCGGCCAACAAGGGCCGGAGGAGCCCGGCCGCCGCGGTATTGCCGATGTGTCCCAAGGCAACGGCCGCGGCCGACGCGACGTCGGCGTCTTGGTCCCGCAACCGCCGGCCCAAGGGATCGACCGATTTGGCGTCGCGGCGAACGCCGAGGGAATTGATCGTGCCGACCAGAAGCTTGCCTTTGAGCGCATCCATCGCCTTGCGCAACGCCTCGTCCGCTTCAGAACCCGGAATCGCTTCCAGCGCGATCCGCGACCAGGAGGCAAGCTGTTCGTCGGTCAAGAGCTTCGCCAACTCGGGAACCGCTTCCTTGGAGCCGTAAACGGCCAGTTGCTTGCAGGCGATGGCCTTTTCCGCCGCCGGCGAATCCGACTTGAGAACGGCGATCAGTTGCCGTTCTTTTTCGTTGGCGCCGTTTTGGCCGTCGCCGGCCTGGGCCGGCGCCGCGGCCAGCGCGAGCGACGCGGCGAGAAAAATGAGAGAGCGTGTGGATTGTCGAATGGTATGCATGGTTTTGGTCCTAATGCCTAAGGGTTGAGCGGGACTCGGAACGCCACGGAGGGCGTTCCCTGCGGAATCGGGCTCGGGCGCCGATCCTAGCCTTGAAACGGGCCGCGATTTTTTTACAGCCTCCACGGCTCGCGCAGCGCCTCGGATCGCAAACGATTGGCCTGTTCGTCGCCGACGAACTCGTGTTTCGTGGGATCGTACGTCAGTGGGCGGCCCAAGTACAACGCGATGTTCGCCGCGTGGCAAGCGATGTGCGCATAGCAAGCCGCCTCGGCGTTGCCCTTGGGCTGGCTGCGCGACTTCACGCAGTCGAGGAAATCGCGAACGTGGAAGGTGGCCGGGTAACCGTCGATTTCGGCGACCGTCCGCCCGGCGAGCAAAGCGGGAGAACTCAAGACGAGTTTGCCGCTGTCGCCGGTTTCGACCCAGCCCGTCTCGCCCTCGAACCGCACCGGGCACGAACCCAAAGGAAGCCAACCGGTCTCGCGGAGGACCAACTCCACACCATTCGCATAACGCGAGACCATCCGGCCGTCGCTCGGCGGGTAGTACTCAACCGGGGCCGCGCGATCGTCTCCCACGGCCCACTGGCAAAGGTCGACGCAATGCGAGCCCCATTCCAGCACGCCCCCGCCAACCAAGCCCCCGCCCTTTTCGAAGTTGAAGCCGTCGAGGAGCAAGTGATTGAACGGCCGCCAGGCCGCGGGCCCGAGGTACATATCCCAGTCGACCACTTCCTTGGGCGGTTCGGGCTCCGGCGGAAGCCATCCGCTGGTCATGGCTTGCATGCCGGCCGGGTGGGCGTAGACGGTTTTGAGTTTGCCGAGCTTCCCGGTACGAGCCAATTCGCAGGCGAACGCGAAGTGCGGCAGGTTCCGCCGTTGCGTGCCGGCCTGGAACACGCGCCCGGTGCGGCGCATGGTTTCGGCCAACGCCAGGCTTTGAGCGATGTTCTTCGTGCAGGGCTTCTCGCAATACATGTCCTTGCCGGCCTTCGCCGCGTTGATCGCGGCCGTCGCATGCCAGTTCGGGCCCGTGGCGATCAGCACCGCATCGATGTCGGCGCGGTCGAGCAATTCGCGAAAGTCGCGATACGTGTCGCAGTTCTGATTGCCGTACTTTTCATCGACCATTTTCTTGACCGCGACGCGGCGCGCCTCCTTCACGTCGCAAACCGCCACGAATTGCACGTCCTTCTGTTCCAGGAAGCAGCCCAGGTCGTAGGTGCCCCGGTTTCCGATGCCGATTCCTCCCACCACGATCCGCTCGCTGGGGGCCACGGCGCCGTCCAGGCCCAAGGCCGAGCTAGGGATGATTTGCGGCGCCATCACGGTGGCGCCGGCCGAAAGGGCGGTTTTCAAAAACCGACGCCGTGCTAGAGTTTTTCCGTTTTTCGACATGACTGCATCTCCTGATCGAGTGGAACGTACCCTGTCAGCATACCGCCCCGCCGACCACATTTCCATAGCCCCCGGCCGTTTCCTTGTTCCCACGCTCCGCCGACCCACGACGTGGGTGGTGGGCGGTTCCCACCCTACGGAAAGTCGCGGGCCAAAAGTCCCAGGTCCGGTGTGAGGCGCGAGGGGCCGCGGAGCCGTCGAAACGACGTTCCCACGCGGAGCGTGGGAACGACGAAAAAGGCCAGGACGGACGTGGTGCTATTCCTCTCCCCCCGTCGTCCGGCCCGTGGCCACGTCGAATTCAAACAGCGCCGGCACGAGCATGGCCAGGGTGGTAAAACCGAAGGTACACGCCAAGACCAGGAATACCCCGAGCGTGTAACCCAACAGGTGGCTGGTGATCGCGTAGAAGATGGCGAACGGGCAGCCGGCCGAGGCGAGCTTCAAGGCCGACGACGGATTTCGCACGCCCAGCGCGACGTACAGGCCGATCCCGCCGCCGAAAATGGCGGTCAAGAACGGCGTCAACTGCACCTGGAACGATCCGCTGAAGGCGACCATGATTCGCATGCAAACGGCCACGCCGACGAACAAGAAAAAGACCGTGCCCAAGCTGACGGCCACGGCGCCGCGGGAGTTGGCGTAGTTCATGCCGGTGTGGACCCCCAGCATGTTGGCGAATCCGCAGAGCACCAGCCAACCGCACGTCAGGTAGCCCAGGTTCTCAAAGCTGACCACGCCCGCCCAACGCAGATAAACGCACAACGCCGCTGGGAAAAGCACCATTTCCTTGGTGTTGTAAAACACACCGCCCAGCTTGCCAAATACGAATTCCTTGGGCGTGAGATCGGTGACCAGCAGTAGATCGAGTGCCCGCGCATCGCGTTCGCTGGTCAGCGCCGTGACGGCCTGCGCGTTGATCAACACCAGGCTCAACACGGCGAAGGGCACCAGCACCGCCGCGACGTTGGCCTCGCGCGGCATCGCCGCCTGCCCGACCAATGTGACGAGCGCGGCGGCGGCCGCCGCGGCCAGCAGCCAATAAGCCAACCGCACGACGAGGATCTTCCGCCCGTAGGCCCAGGTGCGCATTTCGCGCCACAAGATGGGGTTGTCCCATACCTGACGCGTCCGGCCTTTTTGGCGAGCGCTCGGCGTGGCCGCGGCGTCCTGGGGCATCGTGTCGCGGCGCGCTTCGCGCGATGGGTTCCAGACCCGCACCATGAGCGTGGCCACCGTGTTCAAGAGCACGATGGCCGCCGCCGACACGACCAGGAACAGATTGACGGCTCCGCCCAAGAGGCCAAACGCGGCGCCATCCGCCGCGAAGGGCTGCGCCGCTTCCAACGTCGCGCGCCAGGGGCTGATGGCGACGGCCCAACGATCGCAGGCGACGCCACGCCACTCATCCCCGAACGCTCCGCGGGCGACTACTTCGCCCACGGCGATCCAAACGACCAGGCCAATGGCGGTCATGGCGAGCGCCTGGAAGGTTTTTTCACGCCAGAACGCCAAGGTCGATCCCAGGCTGCCGGCGACCAAGGCGCTCGACAGCGTGACGGCGAAAACCCTGGCGATCTCCAGGTGCGATACGCCACCCAACAGCGCGATCAGCATGAACAAGGGCAACGCCGCGGCGAGGAGCACCAAGGTGTTGAGCAGGCTGGCCAGCAGTTTGCCGACGACCAGTTCAAAGTTGGAGAGGTGCGTCAACAACAGCAGGATCAGCGTCTGCCGGTCCTTTTCGGCGGCTACGGCGCTGGCGGCCGAGAGGGCGGCGAAAAACATCATCACGGCCAGTTGCAAAGGCGCCAGGATCTGAAACACCGTGGCTCCGAAGCGGGCCAGGTCGCCCACGTTGCGCACTTCCTGCGTACCGGCCAGCACTTGCCAGGCCGTCGCCATCAGCACCAAGAGCGACGCGACATAAGCCGAGCGGGCCACGTACATCCGCGCGCGGCGCGGCGCCGTGACCGCCTCGCGCGTGAAGACGGGACCAACGAACACCATGATGCTCCGAGCCGCGGTAATTGGTCGAAATACGGGGTTATTATAGCCGCGACGCGGCCCATGCGAAACTAATCAACGTCCCGCTCAAAGTCTAGGCGCGTCGCATTGGGTTCTGTAGGGAACGCCCTCCGTGGCGTTTCGTGAAGCGGGTGCGACGTCTTCTGGCGGAAAACGGAACGCCACGGAGGGCGTTCCCTACAGGGTCGGATCGGTGGCGAACCCATGACGCTTGCCGTTACACCGGCGGCAAATGGATGGTGAACGTACTCCCCTGCCCGGGCCGGCTGGCGACCGTCACCTGGCCGCGATGCGCCAGAACGATGTGTTTGACGATGGCCAGCCCCAGGCCCGTGCCGCCGAGCTTGCGGCTGCGCGCCCTGTCGACTCGGTAGAAGCGTTCGAACAACCGCGAAAGATGCTCCTCGGCGATGCCCGACCCCTGGTCGCGGACTTCGATCAGCACCTCGCCGTCGCCGTCGCGGGCGCAAAGCCACACCTCGCCACCCGGTTCGCTGTACTTGATGGCGTTGTCGAGAAGGTTGGTCACGGCCTGTCCCAGCAGGGCCGCGTTGGCACGCACCCGCGCCGCGGCGTCGCATTCAAGCGAGATCCGCACGTTCCGCTCGCCGGCTTGCAGGTCGCAGTCGTGCCGCGCGGTGTCGAGCAACTCGCGCAAGGCCACCACGGCCAGCGCGATGTCGGCCGCGTCGGCCTCTTTTTCGATCCGCGAGAGACTGAGCAGGTCGTCGATGATCGAGTTCAGGCGATCGGCCTGCCGCAGAATGATCCGCAGGAACCGTTCGGCGTCGGCCGCGTCGCGCATGGCGCCGTCGAGCAGGGTCTCGACGAACCCCTTGATGGATGTAATGGGGGTCTTCAGTTCATGGGATACATTGGCGGCGAAGTCACGGCGAACATTCTCGAGTTGTCTCAGCCGCGAGACGTCGTTGAGCACGATCACCGCCCCCATGCTGCGGCCGGCCGGGTCGCGCAAGGCCGTGCCATGCGCTTGCAGCACGCATTCGCGCGCGCCGCGCAATACGACGTCGCCTTCGATCGGCTGTTTGCACGCCAACGCGCCGGCGACGAAGCGGCTCAAATCGGCGTTGCGGATGACCTCGGGCAGGCTCCGCCCCTCGACCTCGCGCGGGTTGGCGCCCAGCAGCCTGGCGGCCGCCGGATTCAAGCTGATGATCCGTTCGTCGGGATCGACGGCGAACACGCCCTCGACCATACTGGCCAAGACGGCTTGCTGTTCGTCGTTCCGCCGTGTCAGGGCCGCCAGACGCGTCTCCCATTGCCCCGTCATGGTCTGGAAGGCCTCGGTCAAGTGGTCCATTTCGGCGTCGTCCGGCAGGCGCAGCCGGTGATCGAAATCGCCGGCCGCCACCCGTTGGGCCGCCACGCGCACCTTGGTCAACGGCGCTGCGACCCAGCGGCCCACGACCCAACTGAGCAGCCAGGCCAGCGCCGCCACCAGCGCGCCGCCCAGGGCCAGCTTGGCCGCCGGCTCATCGACGCGCGCCACCAGCCACGAACCCGCCGCCAGCGACACGGCCAGAACGCCGGCCATGCGCGGGTAGAGGCGCCAGAGCAGCCGCTTACCAGGCATGAATCATTCCTTGAAGCGGTAGCCGACTCCGCGCACCGTTTCAATGTACTCGCCGTAGGCGCCGAGCTTCTTGCGCAAGCCGGCCACTTGAACGTCGACGGATCGTTCCGTTACAGGGTAGTCGTCTCCCTTGACCGCGTCGACGATTTGATGTCGCGAAAAGGCCCAACCGGGCCTTTGGGCCAGGAAATGCAACAGCCGAAACTCGGTGAGCGTCAGCGTCAACGGCGTACCGCCGGCGAGCACCTCGTGACGGCCAGGGTGAATCAGCAATTCGTGGGCCTCGACCGTCGCGTCCTTTCCCAGGGGGGGCTCGGCGCGACCTCGCAGCGCGGCTTTGATCCGTGCCACCAGAACCCGCGGGCTGAAGGGCTTGGTGATGTAGTCGTCAGCCCCCAGTTCGAGGCCCGTCACGATGTCGGCCTCTTCGCTCTTGGCGGTGAGCATGATGATGGGCACTTGCTGGGTGCGCGCGTCGTTCTTGAGCAGCTTGCAGACCTCCAGACCGTCCACACTGGGCAACAGCAGGTCGAGCAGGATCAGATCGGGCGCGTTGGCGCGGGCCTCTCGCACCGCTTGTTCTCCCGACGCGGCACATGTGACCCGATAGCCCTCCTTCGAGAGGTTGTAGCGGATCAGTTCCAACAGATCTTCCTCGTCATCCACGACCAGGATCCGTTCTTTCGCCATGGGGCGCCTCAACGTCGAGTGGAATGTGCTTTGCGCCGTAATCGAAACGGCCCGCTTGAAGGCCAGGATCGTCGCATAGGGTTCTGTAGGGAACGCCCTCCGTGGCGTTCCGTGAATGGATAACATGGGATGATTAGCATTACGTTAGGGTTTGTCGCGGAACTCGTGAGAGTTTCGATTTGGTTGAATCATTCACGGGCTAGACCTCGAATCGCGGCTCGAACGGCATTCCGAAGGTCTCGGCGACGGGTTGGTTGGTCAGGGCGTGCTCCATGATGTTGATTGCGCGGGCGATCGGCCGCATGGTTTGCGCCGCCGCCTTGATACCACGATTGGCGATTTGCAGGGCCCAGGGGAGCGTGACGTTGCACAAGGCGTAGGTGCTGGTTCGGCCGACGGCGCCGGGCATGTTGGTGACGCAGTAGTGCAGCACGCCTTCGACAAGATAAGTCGGCTCGCTGTGCGTCGTCGGCCGGCTGGTGGCGACGCAACCTCCTTGGTCGATCGCCACGTCGATGATCACGCTCCCCTGCTGCATCAGCTTCAAGTCGTCCGCCTCGATCAGCCGCGGCGCTCTGGCTCCCGGTATCAAGACGGCCCCGATCACCAGGTCGGCCCGCGCGATCTGGTCGCGGATCGTGTGGCGGTCGCTGAACAGGCAATCGACGTTGGGCGGCATGACGTCGTCGAGGTAACGCAGGCGGTCCATATTCACATCGAGCAGGCCGATGTTCGCGCCGAAGCCTGCGGCCACCTTGGCGGCGTTGGCGCCCACGACACCGCCCCCCAGAATCGTGATGTTGGCGGGGGCCACTCCGGGCACGCCTCCCAGCAGAATGCCGCGGCCCATCTGCGGACGTTCCAGGTACTTGGCCCCTTCTTGAATGCTCATCCGCCCGGCCACTTCGCTCATCGGCGTCAAGAGCGGCAGCCGCCCTTGGTCGTCGCGCAAGGTCTCATAGGCCACGGCCGTCGCCCCGGAGGCAAGCACCGCCTCGGTCAGCCGCCGGTCGGCGGCGAAGTGGAAGTAGGTGAATACGATTTGCCCGCGCCGCAACAGGGACCACTCCGCTTGCAGCGGCTCCTTGACCTTGATCACCATCTCGGCATTGCCGAAAACCTCCTCCGGCGCGGCGACCAGCTCGGCGCCGTGCTCGGCGTAGCGTTCATCGGGAATGCCGGAACCGAGCCCGCTGCCCATTTCGACCAGCACGGTGTGCCCCGCGCGGGTCAGCTCCTCGACGCCGACCGGAAGCAGCGCCACGCGGTACTCGTCACGCTTGATTTCCTTGGGTACGCCCACGATCACGGGATCACCTCGTCCGTATCCAGAGTCTCCAGTTCGCGGTCGGGCATTCGGCCGCCGCTCAAGTCGGCGCTCTCGCGGCGGCGAAGATACAGCTTGATCGGCACCTCGCCGAAGGGGAGCTTTTCGCGAAACACGCCCATCAGGTAGCGGCGATACGTTGGGTCCAGGGCCTGCGGGTTGTTGCAGAAGAGCACCAACGTGGGCGGTTCGACGCCGACCTGCGTGGCGAAGTAAATCTTCGGCTCGCGGTTCTTGTACAACGGAGGGGACGCGCGTTCGACCGCGGCCCTCAACAGCTTGTTCAAGTCGGCCGTACTCACGCGTTGCCGCGCCTGCTTGAAGAGCATTTGCCCATGGTTCAGCAGGGCTTTGACGTTCTTTCCCGTTTGACCGGTGATGAAGGCGATCGGCACGTGCGGCATCGTGCGGAAGGTGTCCTGAAGGTACGCCACCCATTTCTCGGTGGGCATGGCGCCGGCGTAGAGATCCCACTTGTTGACGACGAAGACGCAGGGTTTGAATTGTTCGGCCACGTAGTCGCACAGTTGCTTGTCGACCTTGCTGATGCGCTCCGAAGGGTCGAAAAACATAAACACCACGTCGGCCCGGCGGATGCTCCGCTCGGCGCGGTGCGAACTGTAGAAGTCGATGTCGCTGGTCATGCTCTTGCGGCGGCGCAAGCCCGGCGTGTCGATGGCCATGAACGACTGCCCGTCGAGCTCGAAGCGCACGTCGATGCTGTCGCGGGTCGTGCCCGGCACCTCGCTGACGATCACCCGATCGGCCTGCGCCAGCGTGTTGACCAGTGTGCTCTTGCCGGTGTTCCGGCGGCCGACGATGGCCACCTTCATCACCGGCTCGGCGGGAGGCTCCTGCGTGCCGCAGTCGGGCAGCCGGTCGAAGATTTCATCGAGCAACTCCTCGCGGCCCCGGTTTTCGCGGGCGCTGACGCGAAGCAGCTTGCCGCGTCCCAGGCGGTAGAACTCGTCGGCGTTGGCGTCCAGCGAGGGGGCGTCGGTCTTGTTGGCCACGCAGAGCACCGGCGCCCGCGCGTACCGCAGCCGCTTGGCCACGTCCTCGTCGGAGGGCGTCAGCCCGTCGCGGGTGTCGACCACGAACAAGAGCAAGTCGGCCGAATCCACCGCGGCTTCGATCTGGTGCTCGATGAGGCTGGTGAGGTTGTCCTCGTCTTCGATGCCCATGCCGCCGGTGTCGACCAACTCGAAATAGCGGTCGTTCACGCACATCAGTTGGCTCAAACGGTCGCGTGTCACGCCGGGCTTGTCGTCGACGATCGCGATGCGCTTGTGGACAAGCCAATTGAACACGCTCGACTTGCCGACATTGGGCCGGCCGACGATCACAACCTGGGGAACGGGCATGAAACGACTCGAGGGAGGAATTCGCGCACTATGCTGTGGCAGAATTCGCAAGAATTCTGGCGTAACTCGCGCCCACGGCCTGACTTCTTGCGAAGCCAGCTACGGGACCATGAATAATCCGGGCTAGCCGCGCGCGGTTCGGCCCGCTCGCGGCGACATATGAATGATAATCCATTGGGCCGGCGAACGACAGGGCCCGACGCCTTGCGGGGGGCATTGCAAAATGCAAAATGGGAAATGGGGAATTGCGCCGGCCGGCAACCGGTTTTGCATTTCTCATTTTGCCTTGTTTCCGGCCATCAACCAGGGAGTGCCAAGTGACTGAGGAAAACACGGGCCAGATCGCCCGGCGGATCGTGCTTCAAAGTCTGGAGAGCCTGCAGCGGGCCGGCGTGGGCCAACTGCCCAGATCCAAACGAAAATCCGCTACACCCATCGCGGCGGCCACAACAGCGCCGAACCCATCGACAATCGACGCAGCTCACGTCGAGACACGCCCCGCGGTGGTATCGAATCAATCCGCGATCCGCGATCCGCATTGCGCAATCGACTCCGCCGCCGCGTTGGCCGTGATTCGCCGCGAGGTGGCGGGCTGCGCGCGCTGCCCGGAACTGGCGAGCACCCGCAAACAAACCGTGTTCGGCGTCGGCGACCCGCACGCGCGGTTGTGCTTCATGGGCGAGGCCCCGGGGGCCGACGAAGACCAGCAGGGCGAGCCGTTCGTGGGCAAGGCCGGCCAGTTGCTCGACAAGATCATCGAGGCCTGCACGCTGCGCCGCGAGCAAGTCTATATCCTCAACACGATCAAGTGCCGTCCGCCGGGCAACCGTCCCCCCGAGCCCGACGAAAAGACCAATTGCCGCGGTTTTCTCGACCGGCAGCTCGATCTGATCCGGCCCGAGTACATCTGTTGCCTGGGCGCGACGGCGGCACAGGCGTTGCTGAACAGCGACGAGTCGATCGGAAGGCTCCGCGGCAAGTTCTTCGAGTACCGCGGCAGCCGCGTGCTCTGCACCTACCATCCGGCCTATTTGCTGCGCAACCCGGCCGCCAAGCGTGACGTCTGGAGCGACATGCGGTTGCTCCTGCGCGAGATGGGCATCCCGCTGCCGCCGAGGGGCGCTGATTGAACGCAGGTACGTTCCCAAGCAGCCGCTCAGGACGTATAATCGTTGTGGCGAGGGCATCTGTAGGGAACGCCCTCCGTGGCGTTCCGTGAAGCGGTATCGACGTCGGCTCGCGGGACACGGAACGCCACGGAGGGCGTTCCCTACAGAATCGGGTGCCGATCCAAACTTGGTATCGAGTCTATTGGAACTGATCCCACACCACTCATGAGGTCGCAGCTATGAAATCGCGCTGGTTCTTCTCCCTCATCTCGGACGGCGTCGTTTGGTCGTTCATCGCCATGACGCCGCTGTCCGTGGCCGCTGAACCGGCCGCGCCGCCCAAGGCGTTCATCGACGGCAGCGGCCTCGATTGGAAAGAACTGGGCGAAGCCGATTTCGTCAACGTCAATTGCGACAAGGACACTTGGACCTGGAAAGACGGCGTCGCGCATTGCAGCGGCCAGCCGGTCGGCGTGATTCGGTCGACCAAGCCCTTCACCAACTTCGAACTGGTGGCCCAATGGCGGCACCTCCAGCCGGCCGGAAACTCGGGCATTTTCGTCTGGGCCGCCGAAGAGTCGTTGAATGCCCTCAAGGCCGGCGGCTTGCCGCAAGGCATCGAAGTGCAGGTGCTCGACCTCGACTACACCGAGCAGTGGGAAAAGCGGAACGGCAAGAAGGCCGATTGGTTTACGGCGCACGGCGACGTGTTCCCCACCGGCAAATCGCGGATGAAGCCCTTTCCGCCCGCCGCGCCCGACGGCAAGCGGAGTTTTCCCCGCAAGAACCTGTCCAAGGGGGTGGGCGAGTGGAACCACTATTACGTCCGGGCGATCAACGGCGAAATTCGACTCTGGGTCAACGGCGAAGAGGTTTCCGGTGGCAGCGGCTGTGAACCATCCAGCGGCTACCTCTGCCTCGAGTCCGAAGGTTCGCCGGTCGAATTCAAGCAACTGCGGCTGCGCGAACTGCCGTGACAGAGACCCACGAGATCCTCCCATAGCAACGGCTTCGACAACACGGCCGCGGCGCCGGCCGCGAGCAGGCGTTCATGGTCGGCCACTCGCGGAAAACCCGCCATGACGACGATCGGAGCTTCGCCAAAAGTCTCCCGCAGAGCGGCAACGTCGCTCACGTCACCATCACCCGGAAGCATGTCCCAAAGCACGGCGGCGACATCCCGCGCATCAATCCCGCGGCCAACAGCGGCGCGGATGGTTCGCAGGCCCAACTCGGCGCAGGCATCGGCCAGCCAGTCGACCGTCTCGAAGCGTTCAGCCACGATCGCCACGACGCCCTCGCGTTTCACCCGTGAACGGCCCTGGGACCAAAGCAAGCGTTCCTCATCCGTGGCGGTGGGGGGCAGCCCCCAGGCCGGGCAGACGCCCTGTTCAAACATCGCAACCTGCCGGGTGAATTGCGGCAGCCACTGGTGCCAGTAAACGCGGACCACATCCGGCAACGGTTCCCCCGAACGCATTTCGCCTTCGCTCCACGGGCCGAGCAGCGCCACCACAGGCGCCAACGCCGCCCCGCGGCGCAGGCGCTGGAGATCCCCGGCCGCGTGTTCGCCGGGGCGGACCTGAGCCAGCACAATCAGGTCGGGCGGTGGCCCGTCACCGTCCAGCCAATCGGCCGCCGAGCCCACGCTCGACGCGCGGACGACACGGCAAGCGGCGCGCATCGCGGCGGACGCGTCGCAAAACTCCGGTCGCTCGATGTCGCCAATCAAGAGCAGCGTCAGGTGCGGCACGATTCAACCCCTGTTGAGGTTCGCTACCGTTGGAATTCGGGAATCGCGCGGACCATGAACTCATCGAACAACGGTACCGTGAACGCCAGGTCTCCGTGAGCCGGGCTGTAGATCATCCCTTTCTTGATCAACTTGGCTCGCACCGGTCCGAGGCTTGTCACTTTGACTCCCAGCGTATCGGCGATATCCCCCGTACGGTGAGCGCCAGGTCCGAGTTCCGCCATCGCGCGCAGAAAATTCTTCTCGCCTGGGGTGAGGCGATCGTAACGGACACGAAAGAAATTCTGGTCGAGGCGCGGAATGACCATGCGCGTGGCGTCTTGAACGATTTGTTTTGTGATCGGACTGGAAACGGCCAGGTTCCACGCCTGATAACCCCATTCTTGAACGAAGTACGCGTATCCCTTCGTGAGGAGGAACACCTCGTCCAGCGCGTCGGCTTTGAAAGCCACCCCCATAGCCGTTCCGGGATCCTGGAGGGCCTTCGCAGCGTCTTCCGCCGACAGTGCGCCAATATCGGGAAAACTGAAAAGCCGCTCGGCGTAGGACTTCGCTTCACCGGCCAGCCCGGGCAGGATGGGCAGCCCAGCGGCCAACAACACGATGGGCAATTGGCGCTGCTGAACCTTGTGCATCGCCATGATCAGCGCGCCTAGTTCCTTCTTGCTGAAGTACTGAATCTCATCGATGAAGATGGCCACCGCGCTCTTACGGCTCTCGGCCGCCTCGCCGATGGCGACAAAAAGGCTGGGGAGATCAATCTCCAAATCACCGCTGTCGGCGGCCCCCTTTTCAGGGTCAATGTCCAATCCGACGGTGACTTCGTCCATCGTGACCTTGAAGGCCCCCAAGAAACTTCGCAACACGGCGAGTCCCCGTTTGACCTTGTCTCCCACTCCCGCGATTCGGTCCAGGTCGAAAAGAAGGCGGCGAAGATGGGGAGCAACGAGCGGGCCCAGCGGCTTGTTTTCATAAGCCTCAATGGAAATTGTGCGATATTCTTGAGCGGTTGCCGAGCGTTCGATCTCATTGAGCAGCACGGTCTTTCCTACGCCTCTGAGGCCCGTAAGAAGCATGCTCTTTTCCGGCCTCTTATGCTTGACGCGGCCCAAAAGGATCCGCGCTTGCGCCAGAATGGGATCTCGACCCACCAACTCAGGGGGGGGTGAGCCGGCACCAGGCGAAAATGGGTTTGTTACGGGATCCATACCACCATTTATACCAGTGTATACACGGTTATACAAGGATCTTGGTATAAACTGTTATACTTCCCGCGGTCGAGAATGAGACATTCACGCACGCGAATGGCGGGGTCTGCTGCTCTTGCTCCATCTTTTTGCCTCCCATTTTTTGCCCTAAGTGTTTTATCGGTTGAGCGTGGGCATGATGATGTCATCCACCTCCCGCTGGCTACACGGGCACGATTCTATAGAATTCGATTTCATTTCTCTAGAATCCACTTGCCAGGGTGCGATCCGCCTGCTATCATGCATTCTGCTGCGGTCGTTCTCCGCCAGGGGAGCAACGGCGGCAAGCCCACCCGAACACGCCCCCACCAATAACCCGCCCCCCGGTGGCTGAACTCGCAACAGGCGAGTTGCCGGCCTCGACGGCCTAGAAAGGCCATCCCGCAACGGTGGGCGTGCGGTATCGCAGCCGACCGCTTTGAGAGCGATCTGGAGTACGCGACGTGTCGATTTCCCCCGCAATCACCTTGAAGTGCAACCATGGGCTGCGGCGGCAGGCGATCGTCGAGTCGCTGCTGCGCGATGTGTTTCAAGGCGAGTTGCGGGCAGGACAACGCTTGGGCACGCAGGATCTGGCTCAGCGCTTCGGCGTCAGCCATACTCCCGTGCGCGAGGCGCTTGTGGCCCTGGCCGGGATCGGCGTGATCGACCTATTGCCCACTTGCGGTGGGCGGTGCCCACCCTACGGTGAAGACCAATATGAGGATCAACGCGATGAAGCAACGGCGGACGACGAACCAGCATCACCTATCGGCGCCCCGTGGGTGGGCCACCGGCCCCCTCTTGGCCTGTCTCGGCATGTTCATCGCGTCGCCGGCCGGCGCCGGCGACGCGATCGAGTACAACCGCGACATCCGGCCCATCCTGGCCGAGAACTGCTTCGCCTGCCACGGGGCGGACAGCGCGTCGCGCAAGGCCGAGTTGCGGCTTGACCAGCGCCAGGCGGCCATCGACATGGCCGCCGTCGTGCCGGGCGACGCCGACGCGAGCCAGCTGACGCGCCGGATTTTCTCGGCCGACGCCGCCGAGACGATGCCGCCGCCCATGACCAAAAAACAATTGACGGCGGAGCAGAAGGATTTGTTGAAAAAGTGGATCGCCGCCGGCGCTCCCTACCAGGACCACTGGTCGTTGATCGCGCCGCTACGTCCGAGCCCGCCGGCGGTGAAGAACGAAGCCTGGGTCCGCAATCCAATCGACCGCTTCGTGTTGGCAAAGCTCGAAGCGCGAGGCCTTTCGCCGGCCCCGGAAGCCGACCGTCGCACGCTGGCGCGCCGGCTGAGCCTCGACCTCACCGGCTTGCCGCCGGCGCCGGCCGCCGTCGAGGCTTTCGTCGACGACGCCTCGCCCGACGCCTACGAACAGTACGTCGACCAGTTGCTCGGTTCGTCGCACTGGGGCGAGCACCGCGCGCGGTATTGGCTGGATGCCGCCCGCTACGCCGATACGCACGGCATCCACTTCGACAACTACCGCGAGATCTGGTCGTACCGCGATTGGGTGATCGGGGCCTTCAACCGCAACTTGCCCTTCGACCAGTTCACGATCGAGCAGATCGCCGGCGACCTGTTGCCCCAAAGCACACTCGACCAGCAGATCGCGTCGGGCTTCAACCGCTGCAACATCACGACGAACGAAGGCGGCGCCATCGCCGAGGAGTACCTGGTGCTCTACGACCGCGACCGCACCGAGACGACCGCGCAGGTCTGGCTGGGACTGACGGCCGGCTGCGCCGTCTGCCACGACCACAAGTTCGACCCTCTCACGCAGCGTGAGTTTTATGAACTGGCCGCGTTCTTCAACAATACGACGCAAGCGGCGATGGACGGCAACATCAAGGATCCGCCGCCCAAGCTTTTCGTGCCGCTGGCCGACGATCGCCCCCGCTGGGCTGCCGTCACAGGCGAGTTGGCCGGCGTGAAGGGGCTTGCCGAGCAGCGCCGGCAGTCGGCCCGCGGCGACTTCGACGCCTGGCTCTCCGCCGCTTCGCCCGAAGCGGTGCGAGCGCTGACGCCAAGCGACGGGCTACGGCTGCACATGCCACTCGACGAGGGAAGCGGCAACACCGTGCGGGCGATGCTCGACGGGGCGCCGCGCGAAGTGAGCGTCGGAACCGGCATCGGCTGGAAGCCGGGCCATGTGGCGGCTCAAGCGTTCGTGAGCCAACCGGGAGGGGCGATCGAGCTGGCCGAGGCCGGCGATTTCGAGAAGGACCAGGCCTTCGCCTGTGGGGCCTGGGTGCAGGTCAACAAGGGTGGGCAGGCGGGTTCGATCGTCGCGCGCATGGACGACCAGCACGAACATCGCGGCTGGGACATCTGGCTGGAGTCCGACAAGCCGGCGATGCACATCGTCCATCAATGGCCCAACGACGCCCTGAAGGTGGTGGCCAATCAACCGCTCAAGATCGGCGAGTGGAACCATCTGCTGGTGACCTACGACGGTTCGGGCAAGGCGGCCGGGGTGAAGATCTATGTCAACGGAATTCTCCAGGCCAACGGCGTTCAAGCTGATCGTCTGAACCATACGATCCGCACCCAAGTGCCGTTCAAGCTGGCGCAGAGGCATACCGCCGGGCGGCTCGACGAACTGGCGATCCAGGATCTGCGAATCTACGGACGGGCGGTTTCGTCCGCCGAGGCGGAACGTATCAGCCGTACCACCCGGGCCGCCTGGCTGGCCGCCAAGCCGGCCGACCAGCGCGGCGACGCCGAGAAAAACGAGCTCTACGAGTGGTGGCTTGCCTCGATGGACAAGGACTACCAGGAACTGGTCGCGAGGCGATCGCCGCTGGAGCAAGAGCAAGCCGCGATCCAATCGCGCGGGACGGTCGCCCATGTGATGCGGGAGAAGGACGAGGCCGCGATGGCTTACGTCTTGTTTCGCGGCGAGTACGACAAGCGTCGCGACGAGGTCCGCCCGAGCACGCCCCGCGCCCTGCCGCCGATGCCGCCTGAGCTGCCGCGAAACCGCCTCGGCCTTGCCCAATGGCTGTTGCGGCCCGAGCATCCGCTGACCGCCCGCGTGACCGTCAATCGCTTCTGGCAGGAGGTGTTCGGCACGGGGCTCGTGCGAACGCCGGGCGATTTCGGCGTCACCGGCGAACTGCCCTCGCACGGCGAATTGTTGGACTGGCTGGCCGTCGAGTTCCGCGAGACCGGCTGGGACGTGAAGCGGTTTTTCAAGCTGCTGGTCACGTCGGCCACGTACCGCCAGTCGGCCGCGACCGCGCCGGAGAAGCTCGAAAAAGACCAGCACAACCGGCTCTTGTCGCGCGGTCCGCGGTTCCGCATGGACGCCGAAATGATTCGCGACCATGCCTTGGCGGCCAGTGGCCTGTTGGTCGAGAAGATCGGGGGCCCCAGCGTCAAGCCGTACCAGCCCGAGGGGGTTTGGGAAGCGGTGGCGATGATCGGCAGCGACACGCGCGACTACCGGGCCGACAAAGGCCCGAACCTTTATCGTCGCAGCCTCTACACGTTCTGGAAACGCAGCGCCCCGCCGGCCTCGCTCGACGTGTTCAACGCTCCCAGCCGCGAGGTCTGCGCCGTGCGACGCGAGCGGACGAACACGCCGCTGCAAGCCCTGGTGACGCTGAACGACCCGCAGTTCATCGAAGCGGCGCGGCGCCTGGCCCAGGGCGCGCTGAAGAATGGGGGCGAAACGGCGGCCGGCCAAATCGACTGGATGGTCCGGAGGCTTTTGGCCCGGTCGCTTTCGGCCGAGGAGCAAACGGTGGCGCAAGCCACGTTGGCCGAGTTGCTGGCGTATTACCAAGCGCATGGCGACGACGCGAAGCGGCTTCTCGCGGTGGGCGAGGCGCCCAACGACCCGGCGCTCGACGAGGCGACGCTCGCGGCCTGGACCATGTTGGCCAACGAGTTGATGAACCTGGATGAAGTGTTGAACAAGTAGGGTGGGCACCGCCCACCACAACAGAAAAGGTAAGAGTATGACGCCCATTGAAGAATTCATCCGTATGGAAACCCGGCGCCACTTCCTCAGCCGCGGCGGCAACGCGGTGGGCTGGGCGGCGCTGACCGCGCTGTTGGGTGGAAACTCGCGGGGCGGCGAGGCGCGAGGCGCCGAGGCGGCGGCGGCCGGACTGGCGCACTTCGCCCCCAAGGCCAAGCATGTGATTTACCTGCACATGGTCGGGGGACCATCGCAGATCGACCTCTACGACTACAAGCCGCAAATGAACGAGTGGTACGACAAGGATCTGCCCGACTCGGTGCGCATGGGGCAGCGGCTGACGACGATGACTTCCGGCCAGGCCCGCTTCCCCGTCGCGCCCTCGAAGTACCAGTTCGCCCAACACGGACAGTGCGGCATGTGGGTTACGGAACTACTGCCCCACACGGCCAAGATCGTCGACGAGATGTGCTTCATTCGCAGCATGCACACCGAGGCGATCAACCATGAGCCGGCGATCACCTTCATGCAAACCGGAAACCAGGTCACCGGGCGGGCTTGCATGGGGTCGTGGGCGTCGTACGGACTCGGTTCGCTCAACGACAACCTTCCCACATTCGTCGTGCTGGTGGCCAAGCCGACCAACACCGAGCAGGTGCAGGCCATTTCGGCCCGGCTCTGGTCGAGCGGTTACTTGCCGGGCGAGCACGCGGGCGTGTCGTTCCGCGCGGGCGGCGACCCGATCCTCTACATCAATAACCCGCCGGGCGTGCCCGGCGAAATCCGTCGCCGCACGCTCGACGGCCTCAAAGCGCTGAACGAGATGAACTACCGCTCGCTGGGCGATCCCGAGACGCGCACGCGCATCGGGCAATATGAACTGGCCTTCCGAATGCAGTCGAGCGTGCCGGAGTTGACGGACCTGGCCGACGAGCCGGCGTCGACCTATGCGCTGTACGGCGAGGAAGCCAAGAAGTCCGGCTCGTTCGCTCACACGGCGCTCTTGGCGCGGCGGATGGTCGAGCGCGGCGTGCGGTTCGTGCAGATTTACCACAACAACTGGGACACGCACGGCAACGTCGCCGGCCGCTTGCCCGATCAGTGCCGCGACGTCGATCCGCCCTGCTCAGGGCTGCTCCGCGACCTCAAGCAACGGGGGCTGCTCGACGAAACGCTCGTGATCTGGGGGGGCGAATTCGGGCGCACGATCTACTCGCAGGGCGGCCTTTCGCGCGAGAACTACGGTCGCGACCATCATCCGCGCTGTTTCACGATGTGGATGGCCGGCGGCGGCTCGCGGCCCGGCACGATCCACGGCGAAACCGACGACTTCTCGTACAACATCGTCAAGGATCCGGTGCATGTCCACGACTTCCACGCCACGGTGCTGCACCTGTTGGGCTTCGACCACGAGCGGTTCACCTTCCGCCACCAGGGACTCGACCAACGGCTCACCGGCGTCGAGCCCTCGAAGGTGATCAAGGAACTGCTGGCGTAGGGTGGGCACCGCCCACATGTGTTGAAATCCGTGCTATACTGCGCGCGGCCGACAATGAGATATTTTGCCACGAGAAAGTGGTGGCTGGTGGCAGAGCGTCAGCGATGCCCCGGCTCGATAGCGACCGGGGCATCGCTTAGGCCCGGGGCATCGCTTAGGCCCGGGGCATCGCTTAGGCCCGGGGCATCGCTTAGGCCCGGGGCATCGCTTAGGCCCGGGGCATCGCTTAGGCCCGGGGCATCGCTTAGGCCCGGGGCATCGCTTAGGCTCTGCCCCAGCCACCGTGAATGTCTCATTCTCGACCGCGTCAAGTATATCAGACCGGAAGGGTGGCGGGTCGAATGACTTGCCCCACGGGGTCATCCCGCCACCCCGTGGGGCGGGCACCGGCCCCCCGATCCCACTTCGAGCCAGGTCAAGTTTTGCGCCGGCGCGATTCTTCGAGCATCGGCTCCAGTTCCTCGACGAAATCGCGGACGTCCTGGAACTTGCGGTAGACGCTGGCGAAACGAACGTAGGCCACCTGGTCCAATTGCCGCAGGTGCTTCATCAGCAGCTCGCCCAGGTACTCGCTCTCGACCTCGGCATCGAAATGCGTGAAGACGTCGGCCTCGATCGCGGAGACGACGGCTTCGATTTGCTCGACGCTGATCGGCCTTTTCCAGCAGGCCTTTTCCAGCCCGCGCTTGATTTTATCGCGCTCGAACGGCGCTCGCGTGCCGTCTTTCTTGATCACCTTGAGGCCCGTTTCCTCGATCCGCTCGTAGGTCGTATAGCGCCGCTTGCAAGCCAGGCACTCACGGCGGCGGCGGATGGCGAAATTGTCTTCGCTCGCACGCGAGTCGGCGACCCGGTCGTTATCGGCGCGGCAATAGGGGCACTTCATGCCTTCCAGTATACCGCAACACGCGCCGCATGGCCACAACGATTGCCCATTGCCTATCGCCTATCGGCTCCCCCGTACGACCGCTCGGCGACTTCCTGGCCCACGATTTCCAGGTCGTCGCGGTAGTAGGCGATGGCTTCGGCAGGGTTCAGATTGAAGATGGCCCGGCCGTCGGTCTGCCAGCGTCCATCCCGCCAACGGAACATGGCCGTCGCGGCGCGCAGGTTTCCGACCGCCTCGACCTCTTCCATCAGACCGCCTTCGACGGCCTCAAAGGAGATGGTCACGGCGACGAACGAGCACAACTCGCGGCTGCGGCGGTCGCGGGCGTAGGAGACGTCGTTGTCGAAATCGCACGAGGTCCAGCGCAGGTCGCGGGGTTTGCCGCCGGCCGCGGCGATCTGAAAGAATTTCGCTTCGAGCCGCTCGCGCTGCTGGCGAAACTCCTTGCGGGCCCGTTGGTACTCGGCCGCGCGCATCGCGGCGCGGATCGGCCGCCAAACCGCCAGAGCGATGACCGCCGCCAGTGCCACGGTTCCCAGCGCAATCCATGTACTGATCGTCATGCCAATCACTCCCAAAAGCTCACGGCCCGCGGCGCTCGGGGCCTTGACTTATCAGATTGCAGGGACTTGGACCGGCGTCGGGCAAGCCACCCGCATGAAAACGCCACCGTAGGGCACCGCCCACTAATCCAAGTTTTCGTAGGGTGGGCACCGCCCACCCATCCAAGTTTTCGTAGAGTGGGCATCGCCCACCAAGCAATGGCGGCATCCCATTGATGAATTGTACCACGTTCCCCGCAAGAATGCATCTGCCGATCGGCGCGGGGCATTGGGGAACCGAGCCGTTCCTTGCCCGGTTCGGGCGCGGCGGCGCGGCAAGTGAGAAAACCGAATCCGCATTCGATCGTCCAGAAACACCGCGGAAACACCGAAAAACCCTTGGTATCGGTTCGGAGCTTGAGCCGCGTGTGATGTCCGCCAGCGAGGCCGATTTGCTGCGTCGCAAAATGGAGTCCGAATTCATTCCATTGCGCCCGGAAGAAGCGGCCCCACTCCCATCACGTCGCCGGCCGGCTTGATGGCAAATGCCCAGAATCTTGGAAGCGGAAGAATTCTCCGCGAACAATCAACCCGAAGTCGCGGACTTCTTTTGCGGCAACGAACCTTGGGAACTTGCCATTGCCGATTGGATCGTGGCCAAAGAGAATGACCGGCATGGCGCGCTCTGGCCGATGAAGCATCGCCAAACGCGGATTTGGTTGTTTTACGACGGTGACGCCGTCGTGGGTTACGGATCGATCGGCACTGCAAACTGGTCGTGGCCGTTCGCGGTTCCGACCGGATGACCACCGGTCGTAGGCCGGATTCCGCGGGGCAAAGCGTGTACGCTTCCGCTCGGCGTCAAGTTTTGCTTGGGCAAGCCTCCATGTGTCGCGGTCCACCAGTGCCGCGTGCGTGCCCGTCTTGATCAGCCGCTCATTCGCGGCCGGTTGGCTCGTTCATCAGTCGGTTTCGTTATTCGCTCTTAATCAAGTGATTAGGGGCGAGATGTCGAACGATCCACTCATGTACAGACTCCTTTTCCTTCAACTGCTGGAGGTTGACGTTGAAGGTCAGGTACGGTCCAGAGTCGTTTTCGGCCGGCCCCGCTCGACGCGCGCCCGGCGGGAAGAAAGACGCGCGGCCCCCTCGGGCCGACCAACTGCTGCTGGTCAACGGCGACGAACTGGTTGGGCAGTGGGTGCGACTGACGGCGACGGCGGTCGAGTTCGAGACCAACGTGGGACCGATCGCGCCGGAGTTCGACAAGGTCGCCGCCGTCGTGTTCGATCGTTCGCGGTTGGCCCTATAAAATCCATAGAAAACAGTTTTTCGCGTCAAGGGTTTCTTCCGATTTGCCAGCCGTTTCAGCGGGCGCCGCGGGGGGTTTTGGTGCTCAGTTTCCAGGCAGCGCCGCCGTAGGGGACGTGAGATGAAGCCCACGTTCGTCGGAGTTCGCAGTCCAAGCAGCTTGATTGAGCGTGACGTGGTACGTTACCCCCCACAAGTGTGCGGACGCTGCCGCCCCGCGAAGTGACGTCGTCGCGATCCGGAGCTCGTGCCATAAGTCCAACGGCAGCCACTACTTGCGACGTGCAATCTAGCACCCCCCATTGGTGTGCGGACGCTGCCCTTGGGCGCAGGTCATTGGCACAATCGCGCATCTACTGCGCAAGTCGAATAGCCAAAACAGTTTGCGCAAGACTAATTGGCACCCCCCACAAGTGTGCGGACGCTCCGGACGCTGAATTACCCTCCTTCTATCAGCACCCGACAACATCATGCTGAACATTAGGGGCGAGATCGGGACAGTTGATCAGTTTCGCCGCAAGGTCGGCGCGCAAGGCAACATTCTTGCCACATGCCTTGCACGTAAACCGAATCAACTGAATCGCTGCGCATTGACGGCCCAGCGGTACCCTGCGAGAATTGAGTGATCGAGTGAATGCATGTCGCTGCCGACGCGAAAGCCAAAGGATCGCCACCCGTTCGCCATGGACGATCGTCGTGCGTGCCGAGTTCATTTACGGCACGACTCAGGCGAATGTTGGGCGTCGTTAGGTCTTTCCTTGCGAGACGACGTCGACGAAGGACGTTTCCTGGTCTACTCCGGGCACTTCCTCTGCGAAGTCGATGGATTGGACGAAATCGCCGCAAGCTATTGCCTGGAGAATTGGGAAAGTGGCGTGATCAGTGGAGCGACGTTCGCGTTCCGCAGGTTGAAACAGCCACTCAAGCGGTTGCTGATTTCGGAGTTGCGGGGCCGGCTCCGAAGTCAGGATATGGATGTGCTCGCCTTGGCGGCGATGATTGGAGTCTGTACGCTCTCCGGCGGAGTCGTGCCGCGGGACGGGTTGCCCGGCTGGACCCATGACGTTGAAATGCCGACCAACGATTCGATCAAGCCCGTCGCCGGCCGCGCGCATTAGCCCGCGGCAATGGCTGTTGACGACGCACAACTGTAATGGTTCAGGGAGAAACGGAGTTACTGCTGAGTTCGTCATGCAACCGTTTGGCAAGCTTCTCAGCGCGCTCATCATCGAGGTGCAAAGGGTGTATCACGAGCTTCCCCTCGCGCAGTTGCCCATGTCCGACGTAACAGGGCGGCGAGCCATTGCGTAGCCCGCGGCAGACTTCAAAGGCGGAGCGGCCCAGGGCGGCTTCGTCGATGGCGATCTCCAGTCGCGGCGGGCTTTCACCGTCGCGGGAATCGACCAGCTCGCAATGGGCCGAAGAACCGCGCAAGCGTTCGGCGATCCGCCGCAACCGGCCGCGCTGCGATTGCAACTCATGGTCGTATTGGCCCGTGGCAAACAGCCGCAGCGCGGCGAGCAAGGCCACGATCTGTTCCTTCGAGACCTTGCCTCCGCGGCCGATGCCGTGCCGCGGCAGGCCGGCGAAGCGCGACTTGTCGATCCATTCGGTGGGCGGCTCCCAGAGCTCGAAGTAGTCGTCCATGTCAAGGAGTTGCACCGCGGCGGCGCCCACCAGTTCGCGCCGGCCGCAGAGGATGCCGGTCGCTTGGGGCCCGCGGATCGCCTTGCCGCCGCTGAAGGCCACCAGATCGGCTCCCCCGGCGACGATCGCCTTCAGGTTCGCGCGCGGCGGCAGTTCACCCGCCGCGTCGACCAATACCGGCAGCCCGCGCGCGTGGGCCTTGGCCGCGACTTCGGCCAGCGGCGGCTGGGAACCGGGCGCGAAAACGTACAGCACGCCCGCCGTGCGCGGACAAAACACCGCCTCGTATTCCCAGGCTTCGGCGCGCCGCACGCCCGCGTTGGCCACGATTTCGTGGAACCCCACTTCGACCAGCTTGGCGCCGGCGGCGCGAACCGCGTGATCGTAGCCGTTGCGTTGCTCGCGCGCGACGACGAACTCATCGGGAAACGAGCCGTCGGTTTGCGGCAAGAGTTCCATCCGCCGCAGGTCGTAGCCCGACATGATCGCCGCCGCGCCCAAGGTCAGGGCCGCCGCGGCGCCGGCTGTTACCAGCCCGGCCTCGGCGCCGGTGACGTCGGCGATCACTCGGGAGGCTGCGGCTTGAAGCCGTTCGAGCGGCACGCACTGTCCGGCCGCTTCTTGAAACGCCGCCAGCACGGCGGCGGGCATCGGCGCGCCGCCCAGCCGCGTGACCGCGCCGGAGGCATTGATGATCGGCGTTAGTCCCAGTTCTTCGTACACACCCACAGCGGGCCTCGCAGTCGCTCGGTCGTAAGTGACAGGCGACATCATCATACCGCCCTTCGTGCGGTTTTGCACTGAGAGCCTATCCCAAAACCGCCGGCCAGGCGCGACGCCTACACCACAATGGCGGTTTTGGGATAGGCACGAAGAGGTAGTGATACCATTTGAAAAAGCGCCAGGGAAAACCGGCTAGCCAGCGTCGCACGGCCAGAAGCCGGCCGCACTTTTTCGGCGTGCCCACTTTTCCAGCACGCGGAATGCTGGTAGGATAGCCAGGAGGGACGTTCAATGGCACCATTCATCAAATACACCAGAAAGCTTGACCTTCTGCCGGGCGGTTCGGTCACGGAGCTTTGATTTTTCCTGACTCTACCGGATTCTACGTGTAAGACTGGGAAAGATCGCGGTCATCCAAGCTATCCCATCCTGCCTTCGTTATCGCCAGAAAGGGCCAAGTTTGAAGGGATCGAGCTCTCAATCGTTGATACTGGTTTTGACCAAAATCGCCATTCGTTCCATATCGCCAGGATGAAGTCGTAGCAGCAGCCCCCTTTATTTTCTCGACTTGCCAGACGAATGACTGTTAGAATAGAGTGCGACCATCTTCCCCGCTTCGGGGCCAGGAGAAAACATCCGTGGTTTCCGCAGTCGCCGAACATCTTGGAGTTGGTATCTATTCGCCGGCGGAAGCGGCGCTCTACGCGCGAGAGCGCACCGGCACGATCAATCGTTGGCTTTTCGGCACACCCAAGAATGCACCGGTCGTAAGTAATCAGTTGGCGACCGAAGAAAAGGTGGTCACGTTTTTGGATTTCATCCAAATCTTGGCTATTGCGGACATTCGCAAGCAGTTCGACGTTCCGCTACAAACGATCAGGCAGGCTGTGGATAAGGCCAAGGAGCGATATCGGGTGGCTTTTCCGTTTGCCTTGCGGCACAAGACGTATCTCTTCGAGCGCGCCGAACGGGTGAAGAAAAACAAGGAGAGCAAGGAGACCGCGACCGAAGAGGCTGGGGGTGAAGGAGGCCGGAGATTTGAAATCGTCCTTGCTACGGGGGCGGACGGCGACGGGTTGGTACAACTCACGGGACCGAAGGCCGACAGCTACATGATTAAGGATGTCATCGAGGCTATATCTTCGCGATCTTACCTACGATGAGGATGGTCTAGCGGCCGAATACTGCGCATGGAAGGAGGATGAGTTGGAAATCACGATGAACCCGCATCGGCATTTTGGAGAACCGCTAACGCCAAGCCGCTACACGGCCGTTGCGCTCGCTCAGGCGGTCACGGCCGAAGGCAGCATTGAACGTGCTGCGATCGCGTATGGAGTCGAACCCAGGGAGGTGGAGATGGCATTCCGATACTTCTCCTCCCTTCAATCTCCGCCGCGTGAAAAATAGCCCGATCAAGCTTCTATTCGATGAGTGTATCGGCTGGCCGGTCATGGATGATCTAGCGCGGCTCGCCAAATACGATTTGCCGTCCGTCGTCTGGTGGCCACTTCAGCCTGGCACTCTTTCGTCCGATCGAAGCCCCGATCGTGTTGCCACAAGCAGTCCAACGACCGCTGATTTTGCCCGACGATTGATTAGAGAAGCGCCCGTTCCCTCGGCACCGTGCCCTGAAAAGCGGCACGTCAATATGTCCTAAAAACCTACGGTTTTTCCTGACTCAACGAGCAAATGGTATCACTATCGGCACGAAGCTACTCCTTGGCGCCGGCGATGGGATAGAATGTGCTCAACCCCGCGGCACGCTCCATGACACGCCCATTGATCGTCATTCCCGCCGACCATCCACCGCAACTGTCAGGATCGTCGCACCTCGAGCGGTTGAGGGCTTACGGCGAGGTGGTGCTCTACGCTGACCTGCCGGAGTCGGTCGCCGAGCAGGTCCGCCGCGCGCGCGACGCGGTTTGCCTGATCAACTCTCGCAGCACGTTGAAGTGGCCCGCGGAAGCACTGCGCGAGTGTACGAGGTTGCGGATGATCTCGATCTGCGGGATCGGCACTGACGCCATCGACCTGGCTCATTGCCGCCAACGCGGCATCGACGTGCGCAACCTTCCCGGCCGTACGGCGCCGGTGGTGGCCGAACACGCCCTCGGGCTGCTGTTCGCCGTCGCCAAGCGGGCCTGGTTCCAGACCGACGAGATGAAGCACGGCCGCTGGAACGGCCTGTTGAATTACTCCCTGCGTGGAAGACTGCTGGGCTTGATCGGTGCGGGCGCCATCGCCCAGGAGATGGCCCGCATGGCCGCGGCGATCGGCATGCGGGTGCAGGTATGGACGTTGCACCCGTCGCGCGAGCGGGCCGCCCGGCTGGGGCTGAAGTTCGTGCCGCTCGACGAGTTGCTGGCCACCTCCGACGCGGTCAGCTTGCATATCAAGCTCAGCGAGCAAAGCCGCGGTCTGTTGGGAGCCCGCGAGCTGGCGTTGATGAAGCCTGAAGCGCTTCTGGTCAATACGGCCCGCGGCCAGGTCGTCGACACGCCGGCCTTGGTCGCGGCGCTCGATGCCGGGCGCCTGGGTGGGGCCGCGGTCGACGTGTACGATACCGAGCCGCTTCCGGCCGGCCATCCGCTTTTGGCCTGCCGTCAGATCGTGCTCACCCCCCATAACGCGGACCAAACGCCCGAGGGCATGGAACTTCTGAACTCCGGCGTGGTCGATAACGTGATCGCGTTCTTCGAGGGGCGCGAACAGAACCGGGTCTGAGAGCCTATCCCAAAACCGCCCGGCAGGCGGGACACCTACACCACAATGGCGGTTCTGAGATAGGCTCTAATTCCCTACGGGCACTACGGGCAGTCTCGACATCGCCGTTGGAACATCGTACACTGGACCGCAGGACGTACAAAGTCTGGGAAGAAGATGGCCACATGCCCGACTTGGTGATCGAGCTGACAAGCCGATCGACGAGTGAGGAAGTACGTGCCGATCGAATCGGTAACGAACCGCTTGCCGAGCGAGGTGACGGGCTTGCACTTTGAAGCCCACGGCCGTGAGCTACGGCTTTACGATCCCAAGGCCGGTCGCTGGCTTCCCTGGGCGGACGAAGGCTGGGACTTGGCGGAAGCGGCGCGGATGGCCGCCGAGTCGGCGCGGATGGCCGCCGAGGCGGAACGCAACGGCTTGGCAGCCGCGCTGGCGAACGTCGACCAAGAACGGCGTAAGCTGAAATCGGAAATCGAACGACTGCAACGCGAGTTGGAATCATTGCGTCCTGGACTGCCCCCGTCGTAACCGGTCGAGAGTCGGGATCCCCTGTTTGGCATGTTTCGTTCCGTTGAATCCAACCCCCGCTTTCCGGCCCTCGAAACCGAGATCATGGCGCTGTGGAAGCAGCGGCGGACCTACGAACAATCGCTCGCGCGGCGGGCCAACGCGCCTCCATTCATTTTCTACGAAGGCCCTCCCACCGCCAACGGCATGCCGCACCCCGGACATTGCCTGACGCGGGCCATCAAGGATCTCTTTCCCCGCTACCGCACGATGCGTGGCTATCGTTGCCAGCGCAAGGCGGGCTGGGACACGCACGGCCTGCCCGTCGAAGTCGAAGTCTGCAAAGAACTGGGGATCCATTCCAAGGAGGAGATTGAGGCCTTCGGCGTCGAGCCGTTCATCCACCGCTGCCAGGCGAGCGTCTGGCGCTATATGCGCGAGTGGGAGCGGCTCACCGAACGGATCGGGTTCTGGATTCATCTCGACGAGGCCTACGTCACCTATCACCAGAGCTACGTCGAAAGCGTCTGGTGGTCGCTCAAGAACCTGTTCGAGCGCGGCCTGTTGTACCAGGGGCACAAGATCGTCTGGTGGTGGGCGCAAGGCGGCACGGCCCTTAGCGCCGGCGAGGTGGGCCAGGGCTACCGCGAGGTGGCCGATCCGAGCGTCTACGTTCGCTTTCCGCTGCTGGACCAGCCGGATACATCGCTTTTGGTCTGGACCACGACCCCCTGGACGTTGCCCAGCAACCAGTTCGCCGCGGTAAACCCCGATCTCGAATACTCGGTAATCGTTGATCCCACGAATCCAGATGCGAACTTGATCGTAGCGACTGTGCGCGCAAAAGCCATTGTTGAAAAAGTGAACCGCGATTCGGCAATTGCATGGGTCGTTAAACGGACTCTTAAGGGATCAGAGCTTGTGGGTCGCCGATATCTTCCTCCATTCCGTTACTATTACACACAGTCTCCGAACGCCTCGGTCGGCAATGAACCAAAGTTTCGCGGTGACGAACAGGAACAACTCAAGTCGGGTGGGCGCCAACACATCGCCTGGCGCGTGGTCGCCGCCGATTTTGTGACTACGGACAGCGGTACTGGTGTCGTGCATCAAGCTCCGGCCTTTGGCGAGGTTGATTTTGAGCTCCTAAAGGCCGAGCAAGCACGGTTCGTCGATGAGATGGAACCGATGCTGATCTGCGCCGTCGGTGCGGACGGCAAATTCACCGCCGAGGCGCCCGAATACCAGGGCCGTTGGGTCAAGGAGGCCGATAAGGACATCGTTCGCGAGCTGCGCCGCCGCGGCTTATTGTATCACCACGAGCAGTACCTGCACGAGTACCCATTCTGCTGGCGGGCCGAAGAAGACCCTTTGATCCAATACCCGCGCCGCAGTTGGTTCATCCGCACCACCCGCTTCAAACACGATATGCTGACCAACAACGCGCGGATCCATTGGCTGCCGGAACACATTCGCGATGGCCGCTTCGGCAACTTCCTCGAGACCAACGTCGACTGGGCGTTGTCGCGCGAGCGCTACTGGGGCACGCCGTTGCCGATTTGGGTCTGCGAAGAATCAGGCTCCGCAGAAGCTGTGGCAAGTTACGAGGAATTGATGTCGAAGCCCATGGTGTCCGGTATGGAGGCTTGGGAGGCGGCGAAACGCGCCAAACCAGAGCTGCCGGACGATCTCAAAGTCCATAAGCCATACATTGATGCAATAACGTACGCATCGCCGTTCGTGCCCGGCAAACGGATGCGTCGCGTCAGTGAAGTCATCGACTGCTGGTACGATTCCGGCGCGATGCCGTTCGCCCAGTGGGGATACCCGCACCAGGGTCGCGAGCAGTTCGAGTCCCAGTTCCCGGCCGACTTCATCAGCGAGGCGCTCGACCAGACGCGGGGTTGGTTCTACAGCCAACTCGCGATCAGCACGCTCTTGTTCGGCGAAGGACAAACCGCCGGCGACCCGGCCGCGCCGAGGCACGAGTACCCGCACCCGTTCCGCAACTGCATCGTGCTCGGGCTGATGCTGGGTGAAGACGGGCAGAAGATGTCGAAGAGCAAGCGGAATTACCGCGAGCCGAACGAGATTTTCGACCGTTACGGCGCCGACGCGCTGCGCTGGTACTTTTTCGCCAACCAAGCCCCTTGGACCTCGATCCGCTACAGCGAACAAGCGATCAAAGACAGCATTCCCGAATTCCTGCTACGGCTCTGGAATGTTTACAGCTTCTTCGTGATCTATGCCAACATCGACGGTTTCGATCCGGCCGACATGCTGGCCGGGGACATGCTGGCCGGGGACGTGTTGGCCGGGAACCTTGGCCAACTGGATCCCGACGTGCTGGCCCGCGGCCAAGGCTATCGGCCGGTGCGGCAGCGGGGAGAGTTGGACCGCTGGATCACGAGCGAACTGGCGCGCACGGCGGCGGCCGTGACGGAGCGGATGGACGCCTACGACAACTTCGCCGCCTGCGGCCGGATCACGGCGTTCGTCGACGCGCTGAGCAATTGGTACGTGCGCCGCAGCCGCGACCGCTTTTGGACGGGCGAACAAACCGCCGACAAGCGCGACGCCTACTGGACGCTTTACGAATGCCTCCTCACCACTGCGAAATTGATCGCACCGTTCGTACCCTTCCTGGCCGAAACCCTTTGGCAGAACCTGGCGGTGGCCGCGACGGGCGGCCGGGCCTTGGAAAGCGTCCATCTCTGCGACTTTCCCACGGGCGACGCGGCGGTGATCGACGACGCGCTCTCGGAGCAAATGAATGTTGTGCGCGAGATCGTCTCACTGGGGCGCGGCGCCCGGATGACGGCCAAGCTCAAGGTCCGCCAGCCGCTGGCGAAGGTCGAGATCGTGCTGGTGCATGCGCGGCACCAGGCGTGGCTTGAGGCGCACGCCGGCTTGATCCGTGAGGAGCTCAACGTCAAGCAGGTCGAGTTCATTCCGCGCGCCGACCAGTACATCAGCCACAGCGTGCTGCCCGACCTCAAGCGGCTCGGCCCCCGGCTTGGCAAGCGGCTCCCCGCGCTCAAGCAAGCTTTGGCGACGGCCGACGCGGCGGTCTTGTTGGCCAGGCTCGAAGCCGAGGGGGAGGTGAGGTTCGACCTGGCCGACGGCCCGATCTCGCTCGACCGCGACGACATCCAGGTGCGCTTGCAGGCCAAGCCCGGCTGGGCCGCGGCGCAAGGTCCGTTGGCCGTGGTCGTCGTTTCCACCGAATTGACCGCGGATCTCCAGACCGAGGGGTTGGCCCGCGAGTTGGCGCACGCGATCCAGGGCCGCCGCAAGGATCTCGATTGCAAGTACACCGACCGGATCGAGGTGGGTGTCGTTACGGAGTCGGCCGAATTGCTGAAGGCGATCGACGACTTCGGCGACTACATTCGTTCCGAAACCTTATCGGTCGAGTTGACCATTTCGCCGATTCCCGGCGTCGAGCCGGTCGAGATCGACCTGGCGGGGCACAGGCTGGCATTGTACGTCACCGTCCGGTAGCTGAACTCGTATTGAAGCGGGGCGTTGTTCGTATTGACCCACTACCGCCGAAGGGGATACTGGGGCGAGAGGTTCCAATCGCATTTCCCCCAGGTGCCGCCATGGAAGGCCGTCCCGCAGGTGTTTCCGCCAGTCCGGTCGTCCGGCGACGTCTTCGTCGGGCCGGTACACGCTCGTCAAAACCGATCAAGGTCCACGGCCGATCCGTCAAGACCGTGTCGTCCTTGCCACCGTCGTTGGCCTTGGGGCTGACGGCGGTCATGGTCGGCACGAAGCTGGCGCTCTTGCCGTTGGCCATAACGACGCCCGGCGAGCTCGTCCGTTGGCTGCTACGGCTGGCGGTCGTGGTCTCGCCCGACGTCGGCTTCGTCGCGGCCCTGACTGTCGTCTGCGCCCTGACGTCGTTGGCCACGCGTGGCCGCCGCGGGGCTGCCTGCTGGCGATGGTCGGTGTTGGGCGTGTATGGCATGGCGGCGGTGTATGCCGTGGCGAGCTTGCTCCTGTTCCAAGTGATGCGGGTGCCGCTGTCGATTCGGTTGTTGTCGTTCTCCGGCGGCCCGCTGCTGATGGCCTCGTCGATCAGGCCGTTCCTGACGCTCGGCGCGATCGCAAGCCTGATCGGCGCGCCTCTGGCGGTGTTCGTCGCCCCTTTGCTGACGCGCAAGCTTCCCTGGTTTCGCAGGGGCGCCCCCCTCCGCGCGGTGGTCGCCGCCGCGGCGATGGTCGCGGTCTACGTCGGCGTTTGCCGGGCGTATATGCACTCGCACTGGACCGATCCGAATCGCTGGGAGCGGCGCATCGCCCACAGCTCACACGCGCTCTTGTTGGCCAGTTGCCTGGAGGAGGCTCTCAAGGAACAGCCGTTCGGCAACACGTTCTCGTTGCCCAACGCCGACACCAGCGACTTCACGCCGCGGGCCGGGGAGGCGGCCGGCGCCGCGCCTTCCTCGAATTCCCGGACGGGACGGCCTAGGAAGGCCGTCCTGCGAGCCGGAGTCCGGCCGAAGAACGTGGTGCTGATCGTGCTCGAATCGGTCGGGGCCGAGTACTTCGGCGTGCAAAGCTCGAAATACCCAACCACGCCACGGCTCGACCGACTCGTGGCCGAGCGGGGGATCGTGTTCGAAAACATCTACGCGCAGGCGGCGTGTAGTTGCAACGGTCTGGTTTGTCTCACGGCCAGCACGCTGCCGCGGCCCGACTGGTTCCTGATCGTCCGCGACAACCCAGGCTTCGACGTGCCAACGGTCGCCCAGGTGTTAGGGAGCCACGGCTATCGCACCTGCTTCGCTCACTCGGGCCATTGGAGCTGGAAAGAGCGGGACCGGTTCCTCAAGGCGCGCGGCGCCGAGCGGCTGATCGACGCCGCCGATCATCCGGAAGACAAGGCCAGTTCGTGGGGCATGCACGATCGCACGATGTACCGCGACGTGCTCGACTGGATCGACGCGGGGCGCGCCGCCGAGCCGGAGCGGCCGTTTTTCGTCTTCGCCTACACGCTCGACACGCACCATCCCTACATCGAGTCCAGCGAGCCTCGCGACTTCGGCGTCGCAGACCCCGAATTGGCCCGTTACCTGAACGCCGTCCGCGCGGCCGACGCCGAGATCGGCCGGTTCATGGACGCGTTGGCCCGGCGCGGGCTGGCCGATTCGACCCTTGTGGCAATCACCGCGGACCACGGCGAGAGTTTCGGGCAGCACGGCCAGACGCTGCACAGCTTCAGCCTCTACGAGCAGGCCGTCCATGTGCCGTTGGTGTTGTTCTATCCGGGCTTTCGCGAGCCGGGAACGCGCGAGCGGGTCGTCGGGCAGCACGTCGACATCGCGCCGACCCTGTTGGACCTGTTGGGCTTTGCTCCACCGGACGAGTGGCAGGGGCGCGACTTGTTGGCCGCCGACCGCCGGCCACGGGCCTATTTCTGTTCGGCCGGCAACGAGATCGTGTTAGGCCTGCGCGACGGCCGGTACAAGTACCATTTTTACGTCGCCGGCGAGCGCGACGAATTGTTTGACCTCGAAGCCGATCCGGGCGAGGAGCGCGATCTCGCCGCCGAGCGGCCCGAGCGCTGCCTCGCCTACCGCCGCCGCGTCGCTGGCTTCGCGCAGCACCAGCGCGAGTTTCTTGCGCGGCATGGGGCGAGGTAGCCGTTGATGGAATCAAGCGGGATCTTCTTCATCGCCGGCCAGCTTGAGAGGGGGCAACTCGGTGCGGGTGCCCGGCAAACGGGTGGGAAGGGCCGATTCCACGGACGGCGTCGGGGATGATTTCGCATCGGCCGGCGGGCGGCCTTCGCTCGCCGATCGGTCGACCGGCATGTCGCTGGTGTACTTGCCTTCGCGGCGGCGCGCCGCGATCACTTCGGCGCGCGCCCTCTCCGCCAACTCCTCCATTGGCAGAAACAGGTAAAGATCCTCATCGTGGCTCACCAGGCCCGGCGGCGCCAATTCTTCGGCGTGCGCCGCGCACGTCCAGAAGGTCAATTTCACGCGCTCGCCCCAACTCTTGAGCCACAACAGGCCCGATCCCAGCAAGATCAGCAGAACACCGAGATTGAACGCCCACCATTGGCCGAACACGATCGCCAACAGCCACAGCGACGCCGCCGTGCCATACGTTCCGGTCGCGATCGGAAGCGGCGCATCGAAGGCGCGGACGCCGCGGTTGAAGTCGCGGCGACTTAAGCCCTCGGTCGTACCGCAATGCCAGCATTGCGACGGTAGAATGAGCTTCCAGGTCAGCCCACTGCGGTGCTCGCGGGCCCGGTACTTCACCTGGCCGCTCTTCATGGCTTTGCTCCGCAAGGCGGGGATCCAAACCTTCAGATTCAGCGCCGTCTGTTCCAACCAGGGCCGCGCCAAGTGCGCGATCCGCGCGAAAAAACCGGCCACCCGACCCGGCGCGGCCGCCCGCGGCGCATCGCCTTCATGTTTTTCATCAGCTCGATCGCCCATGCCCTCATGGTACACTCGCCCATCGGTCGAGGTCCAGCCGGAGGGTGGTGAATGTTTCATTCCCGCTTGGGGGCGCCATTCACGCGCGCGGCGCCCGCGGCCAGATGCCGACGCGCGCCGGCGGGTAGTCGCGCACGTCCCAGGCGCCGGCTTGCGGCAGCAGATTGAAATCGAAGCGCGCGTCCGCTTCGACGGCGAACAGGCTGCCCGCCGGCGCCGCCGCCATGAGCGAGGCGACCAACGCGAGCATTTCTTCTCGGCGGCTGACGTAGAACTCGTAGGGAGGTGAACAAAAGACGACCCAGGCGACTTCCGGATGGCTCGGATCGGCCAGGTTCACGGTTCGACGGAAACGAATGAACGTATCGCCGGCGACGACTTCGACTTGGGTTTCAACGCCCAAAATCCGCGCGTTCCGCCGGATGACGTCGGCCGAGGGAAAATGCCGCTCGAAGAACACGGCCCGCGCCGCGCCGCGACTAAGGGCCTCCAGTCCCAGGGCGCCCGTGCCGGCGAACAGGTCGACGGCCAGCGTGCCGGCGACCTCCGGTCCAAGCAGATTGAAAACCGCCTCGCGGACGCGGTCTTTCATCGGACGAATCCGCTCGTCGCCGTCGTATTCGAGCTTTCGACCCCGATGGGTGCCCCCGATGATCCGTAGCGAGGGGGCATGCGCCGGCCCGCCCGCGCGCTCATCGGGGGAGCGCGCGCGGGAAGAGGCGGATTCAATGGCTCGTTTCGTTTTGCGTGGCACGGGTTTGCAGTCCACGGTAGATTACTCGTGCTGGCCCCGCAAGAGGTACGGCGTGTCGTTTGACGAGGGAGCTTACGCGCGGTCGAATCTATGGTACATTGATGGGCCAGGGTGCAAACAACGGATTCGCGCGGAGGAACTTCAACATGACAATCTGGCGCTTGGCGGCTTGGGGAATACTGTTTCTGGCAACGACGGGGCTGGCGGCCCAGGAAAAAAAATCCGGCGACCGGCCCGACGGCGACGCCGAACCCCCGGCCGGCGCCAAATCCGACGAGGCGAATTCGGACGACGCGGATGCGGACGAAGCCAAGTCCGACGAGGCCGATTCGGACGAAGCCAAATCCGGCGCCGAAGCCGCCGCGACGCCCGAAGGCGCCGAATTCGACAAGCTGCTGGCCGAGTGGAAGAACCTGATCTCCAAGCTTCACGAGTTGTCGCTGACGTACGCGACCGCCCTGCCCGGCAAGGACCGCGAGGCGATCAAGGAAGAATACGCGGGGCTCGTCAGCCAGGGCGAGACGCTCGAACCGAAGTTCATCGCCGGCGCCATGTCGGCCTACGCCTCGAACCCGAAGAAGTACCGGGAGGTCGGCGACTTCCTGGCCAGTCTCGTGAAAACCTACGTCGAAAGCGACGATTACGAACCGGCGCTCGCGCCGGCGAAGGTGTTGATCGACCAGAAATACAACAACCCGCGGATTGATTACCTGGCGGGCATCGCCGCGTTCGCAACCAACCATTTCGACGATGCCGAGAAGTACCTGAAACAGGCCGAGAAGAAGTCGGCCCTTGAAAGCGACGGCGAGCGGCTCCTCAAGCACATCGACGAATACAGGGAAATGTGGCGGCGCGAGCAGGAAATTCGCGAGGCCGAGGCCAAGGCCGACGACTTGCCCCGCGTACTCTTGAAGACCAACAAGGGAGACATCGTCATCGAGCTTCTTGAAAACGAAGCCCCCAACACGGTGGCCAATTTCATCAGCCTGGTCGAAAAGGGGTTCTACGACGGGGTGACGTTCCACCGCGTGCTGCCCGGATTCATGGCCCAGGGCGGCGACCCCGACGGAACCGGCAGCGGCGGTCCAGGGTACACGATCCCCTGCGAATGCACGCAACCGGATCACCGCCTCCACTTTCGCGGAAGCCTCAGCATGGCCAAGCAAGCGGCGCCGGACACGGGCGGTTCGCAGTTCTTTCTCATGTTTCGCCCCTCAGGACCGGGGGCCGGGTTTGATCTCGACGGCAAGCACACCGTGTTTGGACGCGTCGTCGAGGGACTCGACGTACTGGCCAAGATTCAACGAATCGACCCGCAGGCTCCCAAGCCTGGCGTCAAGGCCGATACGATCGTCGAAGCCAAGGTGCTGCGCAAGCGGCCCCACGAATACGCGCCCAAAACCGTGGCGGAAAAATAACGATCCGCCATGCTCCACGATTACCGGCTTTTCTTCAAGCAATACGTCCGCCGCTTCCGCGATACGGGCGCGATCGCGCCCAGCAGCCGCTGGCTGGCGAAGGCACTCGCCCGCTACGTGGGCTGCCAACGTGGCCCGCGGTTCGTTTTGGAGGTCGGGCCGGGCACGGGAGCGGTGACCCGGCAAATCATCGAGCGGCTCGGCCCCGGCGACCGGTTCGATCTGGTCGAGTTGAACGACCAGTTCGTCGCCCACCTGCGGGGCCGCTTCCGCGACGAGCCGGCATTCGCCGCCGTCGCCGACCGCGTGACGATCATCAACGGCCCGCTGGAAGAGTTGCCACGCGAACGAAAATACGACGCGATCGTCTCCGGGCTGCCATTGAACAATTTCGCGGTGGCCGACGTGGAGCAAATCTTGAACGCGTTCGGCGAGTTGCTGGCCGTTGACGGCACACTCTCGTTTTTCGAGTACGTCGCCGTCCGGCCCGCGCGGGCGGCCATCAGCGGCCTGGCCGATCGCCGGCGGCTGCGCGGCATTGGCCATGTGCTCGGCAACACGCTCCGCGCGAACGAGTTCCGCCGCGATCTCATCTGGCCCAACCTCCCCCCGGCTTGGGTCCATCATGTGCGGTTCAAGCATCAATCCTGAAGCCGATCCTGGCGGACTTGTCAACCCGCCGCTTTTGGCGTCTGTATACTTGGGACGCTTTGTTCTTTCGCAAGTACTCGTCATTGTGTTCGGCGTTCACGAATGATGCCACTCGTCTTGCGAATGTTGCTTTAATGAGCAGGGCGGCGCTTTGGGACGTTGCAACCGGGACGAGGCTCGGCGAGTTGCAAAGCACGTCGTCGTCCTCGCTTGCTTTCACGCCAGACGGCCGTGGTGGACACCGAAAGCCAATGAGTAAGCCGGCGCGTGGCACGGGGCAGGGCCGCGACAGGGACCGGCCGAGAGGCGGCAGCGGCCCTCGTTCGCCGCCGTGACCGCTTCGCGGCAGGCCCCGTTCAGAGATCGTCCGGCTTACCGGGACACGGCATAAGCTCGGTTTGCGGCCGTAGCTAATGTTCACTTCAGCAAAATCGTGAAACCAGCTTGCTCAAAATGATGGTCGGCGGTCAACGCCAGTGAAATCCGCTCGCGTTTCATGTACTGAAACGAAGTGCAGTCGACAAAGGACCATTCCTTGTCCACGCGGCGACCATAGAACTCGACGGCACGCTGGAACGAATCGCCGCCAGCCTCTTCGATCGACAACAGATGCTCGGACCGCAGAGTGCGGATGAAAGGAGCAAACATGCGGCGAGCAGGTCCCTTTGAAAGAAAATTGCCCAACTCAGCGAGGATCCATTGCGTAGTGACGATCGGATCGGCGCAGGTTTCCATGTATTCAACCGCCGTCGCATGATGGCGATCTTCCGCGCTGAGGAAAGCCACGAAGAACGACGTGTCCGCAAACAGCGGCGTCATGGCTTCGGGTGGCCATAGAGGTAATGGTCCAAATTTTTCGAGGCGTCGGCTGGCAGGCCCTGGGCTTTCCCGGCAAATTTCATCAAGCTACGCCGGAGCTTCGCCGGCGGCTTGCGTGGCGGCGATTTACGCGGTGCCCCATTCTTCACGGGGCGCACCGTGACCTCCGTCCCCTCGGCCAAGCCAGTCGTGTCATCCAGCACGACGACCCCTCGCTTCACATGCCCGCGATAAACCATCACAAGATCTCCCAGGATTCGTTCCGGGATCAAGTATAGACGACGAACACGTGTCGCGGAATGCCCGTCCCGTTTCACGGCGCCGTCTGCTACTCTTCACGCAGTACGTCCGCCGCTTCCGCGATACCGGCGCGATCGTGCCCGGCAGCCGCTGGCTTGCCAAGGCGCTCGCCCGCTACGTTGGCTGCGAACGCGGCCCGCGGTCCGTGCTCACACTTCGTTCACTGGCTCGCTATGCGCAAGCCGTTGGCATGCAACTCACCTTCCGCCTGACCGCCGCGACGGACAACGAATCGAAAACCACTCGATCTTAGCTCGCCCTCTTTCGCAGCAGCTTTCGCAGCTTTCGCAGCCGCCTTGCCCGATGTGCCCGATCTCCCTATACTGGAATAACTCGTGTATCGGTGGGAAGTTATACTGCAAGCGGTCGAGAATGAGACATTTTGCCAGGAGAAAGCGGTGGATGTCTCACTGCCGGCCGCCGGCAGTATACGTTTCGTTTCGCACTGTTTGCCAGGAGGTTTTAGTGATGCCGCGTCGCGCCCGTTTGCTTGTTTGGGTAGCCGCCCTGGGTGGTTTCTTCTGGTTGCGAGTGGCGAAGGCCGATGAGCCGAGCACACCGCCAAACGCGGCCCCGCCGGCTAGCTCCGCCCCCGCGACGGATTCTCCAGCGAACAACCAAGATCCGGCGGCCAAGGGCAAGGACCAAGACGCCGAGTACTACGAGCTGTTCAAGGTTTTCGCCGACACGATGGACCAGGTCGAGCGGAATTACGTGAAAGACGTGAGCCGCCGAGAACTGATGGAAGCAGCCATCCGCGGTGTGCTCGACAAGCTCGACCCCTACTCGAACTACATCAGCCCAGGCGAGATGGACCGCTTCAAGACCAGTATCGAAAGCCAGTTCGGCGGCATTGGTATCCAGGTCGATATGCGGCAGGGGCGGCTGATGATCGTCAGCCCCTTGGTCAACAGCCCCGCCTACCGGGCCGGGCTGCAAGCCGGCGACACGATCGTCGAAATCGAAGGCAAGAGCCTGGACGGCATTTCTCTTGACGAGGCGATCCGCCGCATGAAGGGAGAGGCCGGCACGAGCGTGACCCTCACCGTGCAGCCTCGCGGCGCCGAACGGCGGACGTTGACGCTGACCCGCGAGATGATCCGAATGGAAACCGTGCGCGGCGAGCGCCGCGACAATGAAGATCACTGGGACTTCATGCTCGACCACGATCGCAAGATCGGCTACATCCGCGTCGATTCATTCAGCCGCGAAACCTACCGCGATCTGCAACGCGCGATGCACGATTTGGAAAAACAGCATCTCCGAGGCTTGGTGATCGACCTGCGGTTCAATCCAGGCGGCCTGTTGACTTCGGCCGTCGAGGTGGCCGATCTGTTCCTGCCTGACGGCGAGATCGTCAGTACGGCCGGACGCAACAGTCCGAAGCGTTCGTGGACGGCGCGCAAGCCGGGCACGTACGAGGGCTTCCCCATGGCCATCCTGGTGAACCGCGCCAGCGCCAGCGCCAGCGAGGTCGTCTCGGCCGCGTTACAGGACCACAAGCGAGCCGTCGTCATCGGCGAGCGAACCTGGGGCAAAGCGAGCGTCCAGAACGTCATCGAGCTCGAAGGGGGTAAGAGCATGCTGAAGCTGACCACCGCCGGCTACCAGCGTCCCAATGGCCACAACATCCACCGCGCCCCCGACGCGAAGGAAAGCGACGAATGGGGCGTGATGCCCGACCCCGGCTACGAGATCAAACTCGACGACAAGGAGCTCGCCGCGCTTTTCGAGTACCGTCGCAAGAAGGATATCTTGCTTATCAACCACGCGCTGAAGCCAAAGGAAGACGCTTCCCCGCCGCCTGCCGTGCCGCCGGATGCCGTGCCGGCCGCGACGGACGCCAACGAGCCGAAGTCGGACTTCGTCGATCGCCAATTGCAGAAGGCGCTCGAATACTTGAGTGGCGAGTTGGCCAAGGCGCCGTGAAGCTGCTGATCATCGAGACGACCTGCGACGAAACCGCGGCGGCCGTGGTGACCGACCGGCTTGAGGTGCTCGGCTCGACGGTGGCCTCGCAAGACGCTCTGCACGAGCGGTTCCGGGGGGTGGTGCCGGAAATCGCCTCGCGGGCGCACGTCGAACGGATTTTGCCGGTGATCGACTCCGCCTTGCGGCAGGCCGGGGCGACCTTGGCCGAATTGGACGCCGTGGCCGTGGCCAACACGCCGGGGTTGGCCGGTTCGCTGCTGGTGGGCCTGGCGGCGGCCAAGTCGTTGGCGGTCGCATTGGACCTGCCGCTGGTGGCCGTGAACCATGTGCATGCGCACCTGTACGCCTGCCGGATCGCGTTCGGCGAGCAAGTGTTTCCGTCGGTCGGATTGGTCGTCAGCGGCGGGCACACCAGCCTATTTCGCTGTTTGGGGCCTTTGGACTTTCAGTGGCTCGGCGGCACGATCGACGACGCGGCCGGCGAAGCATTCGACAAGGTAGCCAGCCTGCTCGGACTGGGCTATCCCGGCGGGCCGGCCATGCAGCGCGCCGCGCAAGGGGGCAATGAGCGGGCATTCCGTTTTCCCCGCTCGTTCGCCAACGACCCCGCGCGGCTCGAATTCAGCTTCAGCGGGCTGAAAACGGCGCTGCGATACCAGATTGCCGGGCCAGATACGGCTGAAGTACCGACCGGGCCGTTGCCGGAGGACGGAATCGCCGATCTGGCCGCCAGCTTTCAGGAAGCGGTGGTCGATGTGCTGTTGGCCAAAGCGCGGCACGCGCTGGCGCGAACCGGTTTGCAAACGCTGTTGGTCGGTGGGGGGGTGGCGGCCAATTCCCGTTTGCGCGAGAGACTGGACAAGTGGGCCGGCAAAGAAGGCGTTCGCATCTTCATCGCCCCGCGCGAGCTTTGCACCGACAACGCCGTGATGGGGGCCATCGCCGTCGAGCGTTTGAAGGCCGGGCTGGTCGAATCGCTCGACCTCGACATCAAACCCGGCCTGATGCGAGGAGCGAGAGACGCCTGATTGCCTTCGCACGGTGCCAATTGTCGCTCAAGACGCCAAAAATTGCGGTCGAGAGGACTTGAACCTCCACCCGGTTACCCGGACAAGCTCCTGAGGCTTGCGCGTCTGCCAATTCCGCCACGACCGCTTCGTCGCTCGAAACCGAGCGCGTCCGCCGATACGGCGGAATGCTTGGTTATAGGCCACCCGACGAGCCTTGGCAAGTCACTCGCCGAAGGTAACCGCACACGGGGAGTGTGCCGACAACTCACTACGACTCACTGGCGAAGTTGCCCCGACGTGACGTTCAGTGTAGTTTCAAGATGGGGTGGTTCGATCACTTCACCGGAGTAGGCCGCAATGGCTTCATGGGTTGATGAACAGCTTGCCAAGCCGGCTCCTAGCGAGGCCATCCCCCCCTTGGAGAGCGGTGACCGGCTGACTCGCGCCGAGTTTGAACGGCGGTCCGCGGCCATGCCGAAGTTCATCAAGGCCGAGCTGATCGAAGGCGGGTGCGCGACGGCGACGTCGACTGGTTCCAATTGCGCGAGGGCAATTTCATTCGGCTTGCCAAGGACGCCGACGGCGTTTTCAAAGGGTGCAGTCTCGCTGGCGCGCGTGAATCTAGCGGTTTTGGCGTAGTTTATCCGAAGAATCGCAGGGAGTTGGTATTGATTTAAAGGGCGCCTTTCGGCGAGAAGTAGGATTTTGTGCTCGATCCA
>Ga0307372_10000948_pt1 | contig 50777 bp, 44 predicted proteins | sample OX1MG_FD_202533 | JGI IMG/M metagenome (GOLD analysis project Ga0307372, IMG submission 202533) | Soil microbial communities from Risofladan, Vaasa, Finland - OX-1 | ecosystem: Environmental > Terrestrial > Soil > Coastal area > Acid sulfate soil | place: Finland: Risofladan, Vaasa | collected...
GAAACTTTCGCTGACGCACAAGCTCTTCCTCTTCTCTATCAGCGCCGAGGGAAGCAATTGAATTCACAGAGCGCGCCGAACGAAGGCCGACGTCGATTCGCGGAGTTCACGATACCACCGGATGCCGGGTTGTCAAACTCGCGGCAATCCACAATGGGACTGGGCAATGCCCGGCTAGCCTGGATGATTCATGGTCCCTGCGGAACCGAGCGCAGTCCGCCGTTGCACTACTAACCCGCGGCGCAAGCAACGTAAGCTCAACGCTGGGCCTTGCTTGCGCCGCGGGTTGGAGTGGGTCCATGAATAATCCGCGCTGGCCGGGGCGACCACGACATTCAATCAAATGTTCGTATGAGTATCTTTCACGCTCACGCAAATCGCGCACGGTTCTCACCATGCACTCGTCAAACCCTAATGTTCACACTCTAAAACTAACTTCACTTTGAGGAAACCCGAACGGTCGTCGTGTATCGTCCTGTTTACCCCATTTGGTTTGAGTTTAGAAAGGAATGTCCCATGAGAACCCTTGGCAAGCCGCGGTTGAAGCGCGGTTTCACACTCGTCGAGTTGCTGGTGGTGATCGTCATCATCGGCATGCTCATCGCGTTACTGTTGCCGGCGGTGCAAGCCGCGCGTGAAGCGGCGCGGCGCGGCCAATGCACCAACAACATGAAGCAGGTCGCCCTGGCCTGCCTCACCTACGAGGCTAGCTTCAAGGTTTTGCCGCCGCGCACGATTTACGGCACGTCGCCCTTGGACCCCACCGGCGCCCTTTACAAAAAGGCGTACCCAACGTCCCTGTTGCTCCCCTTCCTCGAGCAGGCCAAGTACGCGAACCAATGGGATTACGACTATCCGTGGACCTACACAGCCCCAGGGGCAGTGCTCAACTCTGGCGTGGCCACGAATTCCGCCTCGACTGTTGTCAACGGCCTGATTGCGTCCCAGCAAATGCCGATGTACATGTGCCCCAGCGCGCCCAACCCGCGGCTCCCGTTTCCCGACGCGATTGGCGTTTTCAGCGTGAATCGTGACATTGGCGTCCTGCCGGGGTATGGCCTCAGCACCCTCCCCAGCGCGACTGCCGTCGCGTTTTGCGACAGCCTCGGCTACGCCGATTACACGTTCCAGCAAGGGGTCAACGCCTTGACCGCCGTCACCTTCGCCGGCTACAGCCCCGCGCTGGTCATCCCCTATGGCGGCGGCGCGCCGAATTGGAGCGGCTCGCAGTGGAATGGCGTTATTCCGAGTCCCTTTTGGCACTCCGGCAAGGTGACCTTTGCCTGTCCGCTTGCGAATATCACCGACGGCCTGTCGGAGACCATCGGTTTGGTTGAATGCGCGGGCCGTCCCTCGCTGTGGTATCTCAACCGGCTGGCCCTTCAGAACCTTGATGATAACGTCATTGCTGTCGGTGGCGGCGCCCAGACAACGACCGACGGCTGGGGCTGGGCCGACACCGAGATCGGGATGTACGTTGACGGGGCCCTGGAGCAACTGCTTGGTGGCGGCTTCGCCACCACCGCGCAAATCACCGCGGTGCTCGGCCCAAACGCCGGCAGTGCCTTTATCAACACCATAAACGACTCGGAGATCTATGCCTTCCATCCGAAGGGGGCGAACGTCGCCTACATCGATGGCTCGGTTCATTTCGAGAACATCTACGTCAACCCCTTTGTCATCTGCGCGTTGTGTACCATGAACGCGGGAGAGATCATGTCGAACCCCGACTGAGCGTGCCCGTCGCGGTTTGAATCCCCCCATCGCCACGCGGTTTCGCGGCCGGCCAACGCGCCCTTTCCTGGGCGCGTTGTCCCGGCCGCGGCCGCGCCTGGTGCGCGGTGGAGTCTCATGTTGGCAGCTAAAAACGCATCGACCGTCCGTACAACGAACAATCAACAGGAGGCCGTTCCCCCGTGAAAAGGCAAATCATTTTCAGCGCGGCCGCGTCGTTGACGGCGATCGTGCTGTCCTGCCCCGGCTCTGGCTTGCGGGCCGAAGTCGTCTTGCTCGGCGCGGCTGGCTTTCCGGGCGATGCTTCCGACTTGTCAAAGTCGGCCGAACCATTGGAAGACGGCACGCCCGCCAACCGCTTTGGGGGGATCTCGGCGATCGAGTATTCCGGGGCCGACGATCGGTACCTGGTGCTTTCCGACCGTGGACCGGCCGACGGCGCCGCCTCGTACCGCTGCCGGTTTCACCTGGTGCGGCTCACGGTCGCGCCTGAGTCGGCGAAGCCGGTCGCCGCGGCGCTGGTTTCAACCACCTTCCTGCGCGACGAGCAGGGCCAGAACCTGGTCGGCGCCGCCTCGGCGTTCGATGCCGGCGATCCGGCCAAGGGGTTGCGGTTCGACCCGGAATCGATCCGCCGCGCCAACGGGCGGTTTTACATTTCCGACGAATACGGCCCCTTCATCGCCGAGTTCTCGCCGGACGGCGTCCGCAGCCGGTTATTGGGAGTTCCGACGCGCTTTCAGGCTTTACACCCGGCGGCAACCCCGGAGGACGAGAGTCGGTTGAACTCCAGCGGTCGTCAGACCAACGCCGGCCTGGAAGGGATGGCGGCCACGCCCGACGGTAAGGCCCTGGTGGCGATCATGCAGCGCCCCTTGATTCAAGACTGCGCGCCCGGCGCAAAGTCGCGCAAACGCCAGGGACGCAATAATCGCGTCCTGAAGTTGGACCCCGCGGATGGCGGGACGCGCGAATACGTGTACGTATTGGACGATCCTTCTTACGGCGTGAGCGAAGTACTGGCGATCAACGATCATGAGTTCCTGGTGCTCGAGCGCGACGGCAAGGGGGGCGGCGAAGCGCGGTGCAAGCGGATCTACCAGATCGACCTGCGGGGAGCGAGCGACGTGAGCGACTGCGAAGCGCTGCCCGTTGATCGGCTGCCGGAGAACATCAGACCGGTGGGCAAGTCGCCGTTCCTCGACCTGCTGGAGCCCCGCTTCGCAATCAAGAGCCCCGAGTGCCCGGCCAAGTTCGAGGGGCTGGCCTTTGGCCCCGACCTGGCTGACGGTCGGCGGTTGCTGGTGGTGGCTTGCGACAGCGACTTTGACGTAGCGCGTGCGACCATATTCTATGCGTTCGCCGTCGATCGCGACGACCTGCCGCGATTCGGCTGGTTGCCTCGCGCGGACGGCGCTTCGCCAAGCAACCGAAGCAACCCATGAAGGATGAGAGCCGTCGTGGACGAGCGTTCCCACAAGCCGAATCCGGGGCCCGTCGGCAAACCCGCGCTCGACGCCCCGGCCGATAGCGCGCCTGACAGAGGTGACGCGGACCCGGAGCACCTCGTCGCCGGCGGTGCGTCCGAAAGCGAACACGACGAGAGCCCCGGTTTACCGGGCCGCGGCGTCGGCGCCGAAAGGTTCAAGGGGATCATCTATCGGTACATTCCCGTGGAATGCCCGAGTTGCGGCTTCGAGGGGAGGGTGAAAATCGCGTCGCTCGATCGCACGTTTCATTGCAAGCAGTGCAAACGTGTCTTCCATGTCGACGTTCGCGGTACGATCGCAGGCGAGCGGCCGCCGGAGGAGATCGTCGCGGTCGACCCGAGCGCTCCGATCGCGCCGGAAAAGCCCAACTGGGTCGAACGGCGGTTCCTTCGGCTTCCGCGCGTTGCCCGTTGGGGCGTGCTGGTGGCCATGGTGCTGGCGCTGGCTGGCGTCGGGCTGTTGTTCAAGCAGGTGCAAGAGGCGCCCTTGCCGCTCGACCTGCACAAGCGGGCCGAATTGGCGGGCAAGGCGCTCGCGCAAGGCGACTGGCGCCTGCTCGATCGCATGGCGATGCCGGGCCATTCCGACGCTCTGCACGAGTGGTACACGAAGGCCCGCCCCAAGGAATTCGCCGCTTTAACCTTGGAGTCGGACGTGAACGTGGTCGTCGGCCAGTTGGCGGAGATGTTCCGCAGGGCCGAAAGGGTGCCGGGCAAGAAGAAAAAGGTGCCGATCGCCGATTTCCGCACGCCCGTCGAAATCGTTCTGCCCGGCAACCCCCAGGGTCCGGCCAGATTCCAGGTCGACTTCGTCTGGGTCAAAGCCAAGGACGGCGAATGGCAGATCGACGGAGAATGGGCACGGGACACGGAGGCAGCCAAGTCAGCCGCGGGGATCCCGCCGCAGAGGCGACGACGATCGAATTAGCAATGGTCCGGCGGAAAAGTGTAGTGTAATTCAAGCTACTAAGGAGATGTCCGATGAGAACAAGAAGAGCCCGCGGCAGTTCGTGGGCGAGGGGGGGCTTCACCCTCGTCGAGCTGCTGGTCGTGATCAGCATCGTCGGAATGCTCGCCGCCTTGCTGCTTCCCGCGGTGCAATCGGCGCGCGAGTCGGCGCGGCGGACACAATGCCGCAACAATCTGAAGCAGATCTCGCTGGCCATGCTGAGCTACGAAGTGACGCACAGGGTCTTGCCGCCGCGGACGATTTATGTTTTCGGCGCGCTCGCCGGCAAGTACACGTCTCCCACGACGCTGCTTCTGCCGTTCGTGGAGCAGAAAAAAATCAGCAACCAATGGAATTTCAACTTTCCGTGGTGCTATGAGACGGCCAACGCCGTGCTCAACGACGGGGCGTCGAGTTCGTCCTCGAATTCGGCCGGCAACGGCATGGTGGTCAACGGCCTCTTGTCTCAACAACCATTGCCGATTTTCATTTGTCCCAGCGCCCCCAATCCGCGCACTCCCATGCCCGACCCGGCCGCCTTCGCGAACCGCGGACTCACCATCGCCCCCTACGGCGTCGACACCAGCGGGACCACGTACCCGTTGCCCCGATATGGTTACGGCGATTACCTCGGCTGCGAAGGGCTTGACGTCAATTTTGCGTTGACTTACTGCGGCTACACGTCGGCGCTCACGGCGCCGTTCAACGCCGCCTACGGAGGCGCCATTCCGGGCGTCTTCTGGCACAATAACAAAGTATCGACGACGTTCTCGGTTCCCATCGCGATGATCCGAGACGGCACGTCGGAGACGTTCGGCTGGGTCGAAGACGCCGGCCGTCCCTCGTTGTGGTACGGCAACCGGCCCGCCGGGAAGAACAACGATCCCGCCGCGAGCGGTTTGGACAACTCCGTGACGGTGGCCGGCTGGGGCTGGGCCGACACGGAGATCATGGGCTTGATTGGCGGCGCCGCCGTGGCGGGCATGCCCAACTGCGGCGTGAACTGCACGAACGACTCCGAGATTTACTCGTTCCATCCGGGCGGGGCCAACGCCGCGTACGTCGACGGCTCGGTCCACTTCATCAACGCCGAAATCAACAATTTCGTACTCGGCGCTTTGACGACGATGAACGCGGGCGAGATCGCGGAGACGCCCCAATGATGCGTCATTCCGCTCTGTGCGACATGTGACTGAGCGTCGTCCTCGCGGGGGCGACGGCCGTGACGTTTTCACATGTTCTGAATGAATTGCTCGCATTTCCCGAACATGCTTTTGGCAGATTATACTTCACGCGGCCGACCGCGTGAAGCATATAGTCCGTACAGCGAGCGCCGCGATGCCCCCCGAGATCCCGTTCAACAAACCGTTCATTGCCGGCAAGGAGCTTTACTACATCGCCCAGGCGGTGGCCTTGGGCAATATCTCCGGTGACGGGCATTTCACGCAGAGTTGCTCCCGGTTGCTTCAGGAGCGGTTCGGCATCCACAAAGTACTGATGACCCCCTCATGCACGGCCGCATTGGAGATGGCGGCCATGCTCTGCGGCCTTGGGCCGGGCGACGAGGTGATCATGCCCTCGTTCACGTTCGTCTCGACCGCCAACGCCGTCGTCCGGCTGGGCGCGAAGCCCGTCTTCGTGGATATTCGGCCCGACACGCTCAACATCGACGACGCACTGATCGAAGAGGCCGTCACGCCGCGCACCAAGGCCATCTTTCCTGTCCATTACGCCGGCGTCGGCTGCGAAATGGATCGCATCATGACGATCGCCGAAAAGTACAACCTGCTCGTCGTCGAGGATGCCGCCCAAGGGGTCAACGCCTTCCACAACGGCCGCGCGCTCGGGTCGATCGGCCACCTGGGCTGCCACAGCTTCCACGAAACCAAGAATTACATTTGCGGCGAGGGCGGGGCGCTGTGCATCAACGACCCGGAAATGGTGGAGCGGGCCGAGATTCTCCGCGACAAAGGAACCAACCGCAAGCAGTTCTTCCGCGGTCAGACCGACAAGTACACCTGGGTCGACGTCGGCGGCTCGTATGTGCCCAGCGAATTGTGCTGCGCCTTCCTCTACGGCCAGTTGGAGTTGTTCGATCAGATCGCCCAGCGACGACGCGAGATCCACCAGACCTATGCCGAGCAACTCCAGCCGCTCGCGGACGATGATTTGCTGCGGCTCCCGTTCACGCCCGAAGAGTGCCAGAGCAACTACCACATGTTTTATGTCTTGCTGCCGGATCGGCGAGCGCGCGACGAGTTGCTCGAACACCTCAATCAGCGAGGCATGCATGGAGTGTTTCACTACGTACCGCTGCACTCATCGCCGATGGGCCGCGTCGTTGGAGTCGCGCGCGGTGATTTGCCCGTGACGGACGCCGTCAGCGCCGGCTTGCTGCGGTTGCCGTTCTATTACGACATCTCGTTGGACGAGCAGGCCGCGGTCGCAAGCACGGTGGCTGATCTTCTGCGGCGCCGGACGGTCGGCGACGACTTCAACGCATCGCGGCGGAGCGGGGACTCGCCGCTCAGCGAAATGTTCCGGCGCCCCGTCGCATCCGGAAAGCACGCCCTGGGAATCGGTGAATACCACGATCATGCCGGCTCGAGGACCCGATGACGATGAAGTTCTCGGCCGCGGTGTCGCACGTCGAAGAGGCCATGTCGATCAAGTACAACACGCTGGTCTACGAGCTCAAGCGCCAAGGTAAGAACGTGCTGGTGATGAGCCTTGGCGAAGCGTACTTTGATCTTCCCTTATTGCCTCTCGACGATCTTCCTTTTCCCGACGTTTATCATTATTCGCACCCTCGGGGCGTCCCCGAATTGCGGCGAAAGCTCGCCGGCCACCTCGCTGCGCGGTACGACGTGCCGATCGACCCGGAACGCGAGATTCTCGTGACCGCCGGTTCGAAGGCGGCCATTCAGATGACGCTGATGTCGATCCTCAATCCCGCTGACGAGGTGCTCGTCCCCGAACCGGCATGGGTGAATTACAGCGAACAGATCAAGCTCTGCCACGCCAGGCCGGTGGGTGTGCCTTGGGACCAGGGGCTTGACGCGATCGAACGGTATGTCACGGCCGATACGCGGGCGATCATCGTCACGACGCCCCACAATCCGCGCGGTTACGTCTACCGTGAAGACGAACTTTCCGCGTTGCTCGCCTTGGCCGAGAAGCACGACCTTTGGTTGTTGAGCGACGAGGCCTACAGCGACTTCGTACTCGACGGCTCATTCACGTCGTTGGGCAAGATGGATCGCGTCAAGCGACGCTCCGTCGTCTTCAATTCGATCTCCAAGAATCTCGGCATGTCCGGATGGCGGATTGGGTACGTCGTCGGCCACGCCGACCTGATCGACCAGGTGCTCAAGGTGAACCAGCACCTGATTACCTGCCCGGCGACGATTCTGTCGCATTACGTCGCCTTGCACTTCGAACGACTGTTGGAAATCACCGCGCCGCAGATCCGCCGGATCGCCGACGAACGCTCGGTCGTGGCGCGCCACATGGACGAGATGGACTTGACATACCTTCCCGGAGCGGCGACGTTTTACTTCTTCGTTTCCATCGAACCGTCGCGATTATCATCGGAGGAGTTCGCCAGGCGATTGCTCGAAGACGATCTCATCAGCACCGTGCCCGGCCTGGGTTACGGGAAATCGTGCGACCGCTTCATCCGGGTCTCGATCGGAACGGCCGGCAGGGAGGACAATCTCCGCGGAATTCGACGAATCAAAGCGTTGATCGAAGCCACTTGCTAGCGGGCGCCTCATGGCCATGAAACGAAAACTCGTTCACGTGCTCGGCGGCGGCCATTGGCAGTTGCCGACGATCCGGCTGGCCAGGTCGCTCGGCTACCGTGTGCTGGTAACCGATAAGTATCCCCAACGGCCGGCCTATGCGCTGGCCGATGAGCGCGAGGTCATCGACATTGCCGACCGCGAGGCGACGCTCGACGCCGCGCGCCGGCACCGAATCGACGGGATCACCTGCGACACCACCGATGCGGGCGTGCCGACGGCGGCGTACGTCGCCGAGCGGCTAGGGTTGGCCGGCATCGGTTACGAGGTCGCGCTGAATTTCACCAACAAGCACCGCATGAGGACGATCACGGCGGCGGCCGGCCTGAGCCCTGTTCGCTTCCGGCTGGTATCCAAGTTCGCCGAGCTGCGCGCGGCGGCCGAAGAGATTGGCTACCCTTTGGTGATCAAACCGGTCGACAACCAGTCGAGCCGAGGGGTCCATCGCATCGACGATCCGACCGAACTCGACGAGGGATTTTCCGGCGCTCGTCGCGCGACGCGAGAACGGGGCGTGTTATTGGAAGAGTTCCTGCCGGGAATCGAAGCGACCGTCGAGGGAATTTGCCTTGCCGGCCGCTACCGAACGACGGCGTGTTCCGACAAGGGGCATTTTGCGCACCGTCCGGAGGTTGCCAACCGGTTGACCTACCCTGCGGCCTTCGACCAGGCCACGACCGCCCGCTTGTTGGCCGCGAACGAGGCCGTCGTGCGCTCGCTGGGGATGACCAACGGCGTCACCCATTCCGAATTCATGGTCCTCGACGGCGAAGTCCGGCTGATCGAAATCGCCGCGCGCGGCGGTGGAAACCGCATCCACACGGACATCGTCCCCCGCCTGTCGGGAATCGATGCTCCGAGGTCGTACCTGGACTTCGTCATGAACGCGGGTCCGACGCCCGCGTCGCCCGCGCGCGCCAAGGCCGCGAACCTCGCGTTCTTCGACTTCCCGGCCGGACGGGTCAGCGCGATCCGAGGCGTCGAAGAGGCGCGGCGCATCGTCGGTGTCCATGAGATCTTCCTGGAGTTCGCCGCGGGCGACGCGCTGCGGCCACCCCACGACGACCGATCGCGTCCTGGGTTCGTGCTGGCGTTTGGGGCCGACCGCGACGACGTCGTGGCGACGACCGAGAAGGCGATGCGGACGGTCGAAGTTGACGTGGAGGGCTTCAGCCATGCGGCGGTTTGACGCCCTGGTACATATCACCGCCGATGGCCGCTGGCTGGGAACGTCGCGGCACGACGCCAGTTTGAATCGGCTTGTGGCGGAAATGGACGCCGCCGAGGTCGAGCGCGCCTGCCTCGTCGGCATCGCCGGCTATGCCGACAACGAGACCCTCGAGGCGGCCGCGCGCTTGTATCCCCGCCGATTTGTTCCGATCGCGGGGTTCAACCCGGCGGAGTTCGCCGCGATCGGCGATATCGAGGCGCGCGTCGGCGAGCTCGCGCGCCGCGGCTTCGCGGGGATCAAGCTCCACCCGCGCTTGAATGACTACGACCCGCTCGACCCGCGCTGTCTGGCGGCCATCGACGCCGCGGGACGACACGGATTGCCCGCCATGATTTGCACCTTGTTCCGCCGCCCAACCGCGGCGACGCGCCATCCTTCCGATGTCGTCGACCGGATCGCCACGTCGTGCCGTAACACCCGGGTCGTGCTTCTGCACGGCGGGGGATCAGCGATCCGCGATCTCTTCGAATTGGTGCGCATGCACGAGCACCTGCTGCTTGACGTGTCGTTCTCGATCATGCGTTACGCCGGCAGCTCGATCGACCTCGACCTGCGTTTCGCGTTCGACCAACTCGACCAGCGGACGGTCGTCGGCTCCGACTTTCCGGAGTACGCGCCTCGCTCGGTTTACGACCGGGTGAACGAGCTGACGATGGGGCTATCGACGACCCAACGCGAGAACATCCTGTTCCGCAACTTGACGCGCCTGTTCCAGCCGTGGATCGGATATCAGTCATGAGCCAGGACATGATCGACGGCGAGCCGCCCCTGGTCGCGGGCGATCGGCCCGAGATCTCGATCGTCATTCCCGTCTACAACAGCGAGCCGACGGCGCGCGAGCTTTGCGGTCGGCTTCACGACACGCTGACGCGGATGCGCGTCTCCCATGAGATCCTGTTCGTCGACGACGGTTCGCGCGACGGCTCACTGGCCGTGCTGGTCGAGGAAGCGCGGAGGAATCCCGCGATCCGAGTCGTCAAGCTGATCCGCAACTTTGGACAGCACCAGGCCATCACCGCGGGCCTGTCGTTGAGCCGGGGTCGCTGGGCCGTGGTGATGGACGACGATTTGCAATACCCGCCGGAGGAACTGGCGAGGCTCTATGGCAAGGCGTTGGAGGGTTTCGACGACGTCCACGGGATCCGCGAGCGGCGTAACGACGGGCTGGGTCGGCGCGCGGTCTCGAAGATCGCCCACCTCCTGATGAGCCTGCTGTTCGGACAAGGCAGGCCCGATTCGATCAGCGCCTTTCGGATCATGAGCCGTCGCCTCGTGGACGACTACCTGCGGCTTCACGAACGGCACACGTACGTGGCGGCGCTGATCGCCTGGCTGGGATTTCCGCACGCCTCGGTGCCGGTTCGCCACGACCCACGGCGCGCGGGGCGGAGCGGCTACACGTTCCGCAAGCTCTTGACGATCTGGCTCGATATCGCTTTCGGCTTCTCCGACCGGCCGCTGCGTTTGGCCACTTGGGTGGGCTGCACGTTCAGCGTGCTGGCGTTGATCGTGGCCGCGAGGGCGGTTTTCGTCTATTTCACGGCGGAACAGCCGGTGGTCGGTTACACCTCGTTGATCGCCTCGCAGCTCCTGGCTTCGGGGATCACGATGATTTTTCTCGGCGTGATCGGTGAGTACGTCGCGCGGATCCATCGCGAAGTCAAAGGCCGGCCGTTCTTCATCGTCGATCGCGAAGCCTCGTATCCCCCGTTGGTCCCCCCTGAATCGAGGCCGCTCGATGAACCAGCGCGATCGTGAGGCCTATCGCGCCCGCTACGTCGAGCGGCTCGAGCGATTCGGTCACGACCCTCGAACACTGGGTTGGGCCTCCGGCAAGCAGGCGGAGCGATTCGCGGTGTTGACGTCGTTTGTATCACTCGACGAAGCGCGCTCGATCCTGGACGTCGGCTGTGGCTTCGGCGATTTGTACGATTTTCTGCTCCGGGCGGGCTACCGTGGACGTTACACCGGTCTCGATCTCGTACCGGAACTCATCGAAGCCGGCCGCGCCGCCTACCCCGCCGCCGACCTGCGCGTGGCCGATCTCGCCGAGCTCGGATCGGACGAGCGGTTCGATCTTGTCGTCGCGTCGGGGATTTTCAATGCGAAACTGTCGCACGAGCCGTCGTGGAACCACATGACCGTCACGCTCGCGCGGATGTTCGCCCTCTGCGAGGTCGCCGCCGCCACGGACTTCCTGACCTCGTACGTCGATTTCGAGCGCGCCGACCTGCACTACGTTTCGCCCGAGCAAACCTTCCGCTTCGCCAAGGGACTCACGCGCCGCGTGATCTTGGCGCATCACTATATGCCGTTCGAGTTCGCGATCTGCCTGTATAAGGACGATCGCGTCGTTGGACCCGCCATGTTCCCCGCATGGCCTGCTCGCGCCAGCCTTCGATCAGGAGCAAGGGAACATTTTCGAGCGGATTGACGCGCCCGGGCGCCGGCAGGGGAACCTCTCGTATCGCCCCGGCGTGTGATTGCAGCAGATACGCGGCTTGCTGGGACCAGCTCGAGCCGTAAATACCTTCGTTCCAGCCGTACTGGGGATGGGGCGCCGGCGGGAGAACCAACGGGCGCGCCCCCCGCGGCATGAATTCAAAGCGGCCCACGAGCCAGATTCGGCCGCCGGCGCGGAGCGTTTGCTCGAACCGTTCGAGTTCTCCACGGATTGGATCGCCGAGCTCCATCTTGCGCTTCATCTCGAGGTAGCCGCCGTGCCCCTTGCGTTCCTTTTCCACGTCGGGAAAATTCATCGCCGTCGCTTCGCCGCGATAATAGCGCTCGAACGTCAACCCGACGTACCAGGGATGGATGACGATCAGGTCGTCGCGCCTGGCTTCCCGGTCCAGCCGCTCGACGACGAGATCGACGTTCGTGAATCGAAACGCCAGCGCCGACCAGGTGTGTCCGAGCACGCCGCCGAAGACGAGCGTCACGGCCGCGAGGCGTGCGATCGAGTAGGTCGGTTTCGCGGTCGCGCCAAGCACGGCGCCCATTTCGACCGTGACCGCCAAGAGCGTCATGAACGGCAAGTAGTACCAGACCTGTGTTGGGACGTGAACGAAGCGGATGTACCACCAGAATCCCACCGTGCCTACCAAGGCGTTGCCCAACAGGAACACCGCGAGGTCGCGATGATTCGACGGGAATGCGACACGCTTTCCGCGGAGGAAAACCCATACCGCCGCGGCAAGCGCGAAAAGCGCCGCGGCGCCCCAGGCGAGACAGCCGGCCGGGCCGGCGGCCCCTAGCGCCTTGCCAAATACGGCAAGCTGCCACGACCATGGGACGTCCTGGCGCACGACCACGGTCCATTCGCTCGTCTTGGGGAACAGATACAACACGTAGGGCGCCACGGACACGGCCGAGACAAACCCGACCAGGGCGATACCGATCAGTGCGCGCCCATCGCGCCGTCGCAGGCAAACCAGACCACCGCCCATACATGCGGCCAGCAACATGAACGAATTGGCGTAAAGCGACTGGACCGCCAGCAGGGCGGCGATTTGCAATACGACGAAGCGCCGCCAGGTGGGACGCTTGAGCGCTCGCCAGAGACAGCCGACCAGCAACAATTGCGTCAACGCCCCGAGGCCATAGCCACGGACCTCGTCGCCGTAGACGATCAAGGTCGGCTGGAAGCACAGCAGCATGAGCAACACCCAGGGAACCCTCGCCCCGAGTTGCCGTCCGGTCCACCATGCCGCCGCGACGTGCGACGCTCCACACACCAGACCGATGCCGCGCAGCGCCGTATCGGTTTCGCCCAGACCAAGGGCGATCCAACCCCGCAACGCCAACAGCCACAGGATGGGAAACGAATCGTTCGTCCAAGTTCCGAAATAGTCGGATTGCGAGGCCATATTGACGCTATGGACTTCATCGCGCCACAGTCCACCCGCGTGCAGATAAGCCACCAGTCGAGCGGCCAGCGACACGACGGTGAGTGCCAACCCCAGGGCGAGCTCGAGCCGGTCCCAGCGCCGCATGCGGTTCGGCACGGGCGCGCTCGATCCGTTGCCGCTTGCTCGCCTACGATGCATGCGTCGATTGCCGGCTTTCCATGAGAAGTATCATGACTTTCGCTTGAAGATCCACACATGATAGGGCGAGCGTGGTCGAGCGCCGAGAGCCTGATCGTCCCATCGGTAAAGCGTTTCATGTTGCGAAAGTATATCGACCAGGCCCACGGGTTCGTAGGAACTCGCCAGGTAGCCGTTCGTCCAGCCGAAGATGAAGCGGTCTGAATCGGGACGCTCCAGCCAGGAGGTCGAAACATGGACCAGGACGATGAATTCGGGTTCCCGTGCCGTGATCTCAGCGGCCATCTCTTCTTGCATCGTCCGCGCGAACGGCTGGGGTTCCATCAGCGGGTAGGTGTAGATGTAGCCCGTGGCCGAATGCCGGTGAGAGTAAAAATACAACTGCGGTTCCGAACCGATCACCGCCACGTACTCCCCCGGCGCCGAATGCGAGGCGAGGTAATCGGCGATCGCCGCGGACTCGACGAAAGGGTTCGGACCGTACACCATGCGACAGGCCTCGACGCGCGTGCAAAGGAACAAAAAGTCGCGTTGCGGCCAGATTGAATACGCCCAGGCCGCGACCAGGATTGCCGTGGCAACGGGATCGCGAAGAAAAAAGCCGCCCGGCGCGGTCGCGCGCCCGATGAAACGGGCCACCTGGCCGCACCCCGCCCCCGCGAACAGCGCCACCGCCGGCAAAAGGACGATGAAGTAATGCTGGCGGAAATAGAGGCCGGGACACACACAAAGGAAAGAGCCGATGAAAAAGCCAAATCCGAACCAACGCCGCCGATACGTGCCGCCGCCTGGCCGGAACAAGCCGGCGGCGCCGAGCATCGCCGCCAGCCAAATGAGCCAATTCGGCCCCACGACGTCGCGAAGGCCCCGCCCGAATGATTCGATGCCCCGCTCGAAAGGGACTTGCGCCACGTATTGCCGCGCGTACGTCACCGTCCAGAACCAGAACTTGTCGAACACCCCCGCCTGCCAGAGCCAAAGGCAGGTCGCCGCATAGGGAAGCACGGCGGACGCGAGGAAAAATGCGAAACGCTTCCAAGCGCGTCGGGACGACAATCCCTGGCGGCCGGCGGCGTCGGCCAATACGGCGCACGCGCCGAACGCGGGCAAGAACACGCCTTGCTGTTTCATCAGCAGCGCCGTGCCGAGCAGTAGCCCGCTGGCGCACAGGAGCCGCGCGCCGTCGCACAGGATCGCCCTCCAAAGAAGCCAGGCCCCCGCGACCCCGAAGAACGCCACGAAGTGGGTGGCGTGGGCCGCCGTTCCCAATACCGAGGCACTCACCGACATCACCGAGAACCCCACCGCGCCGACCGCTCCCGACAATGGGTCGAACAGATCCTTGCCCAGCAAGAACAGCAAGGCGATCGTCGCCAGGTTCACGACCAACAACCCCAGGTGAATGCCCGCCGTGCTTTGCCCGAAGAGTGCCATCAGACCGGCATAGGCCAAATAGGTGCCCGGCAGCTTCATGTTGTATGCCAGGCGATAGGGGGGGATGCCTTCGAGGATCAACTGGCCCGCATAGGCATATTCGCCTTCATCACGCTCCAAGGGAAATTCGCGCAACCGAAGCCGCACAAACGTCGAAAACAGCAGGGCCGCGATGACGAGGGCCAAGGCCAACCCCGGGCTGCCACTCGTTCCCACGCTTCGTGTGGGAACATCTCCGCGGTCGCTCCGCGTCGTCATGCCCCGCAGGGCTCGGTCGTCGCGGGGCCGCGAAGCGGCCGAAGATGCGTTCGGGGTATCCGCGCAGTGGGTCGGCGGAGCGTGGGAGCAAGGCAAGACCTTCTTTTCTCGCGGCATTTTGGAACTTTCGGAGCTCGACCTGAGTCGTGCCACATTGAACAACGACCCGCTCAAAGGCTAGGATTGACACCCATCAAGCATGCATTCTATAGTGAACGCCCTCCGTGGCGTTCACCGCCCGGTTCCATGCCGGCGCCGCGGCGGAACTGATCGGCCAACACCCGGCTCTGCGCCCGATGCGCCTGCGCGTGCTCCGGCTCGAGCCGGATCGCGGCTTCGTATTGGGTCAGCGCATCGTCCGGACGGTCGAGCAACTCCAGCATCAAACCCAAGTTGTATCGCGATCGGGCGTCGTTCGGGTCGAGCCGCACCGCGGCCTCGAACTCCGCCAGGCCCCGCTCGCGTCGCCCCAGGCGCAGCAACGCCAACGCCATGTGGGTGTGCAGCTTGGCGTCATCGGGCGCCAACCGCAACGCATCGTCGAGGTAGGGCAGCCCCTCCGCCGCGTGGCCGCGCTCGGCCAGGGCGGAACCCAGCGCGCCGGTCGCCGTCGCATTCGGACCAGCCACCTCATGGGCTTGTGCCCAAAGCCGCACGCTGTCGCGCCAGTAGCCCACCTGCAGCCAGGTGCAAACGCCGAAGGCGCCAAGGGCGGCGGTGGCCAACGCGACGGTCAGCTTCCGCGAGACAAACTCGCTTCGCTGCAAGTCCGCGACACCCCATACCGATGCGATGAAAATGCCGATCAGGGGCACGTACGTGTAGCGGTCGGCGATGGCCTGCGTCCCCACCTGAACGATGCCGATGACCGGCACGAGCGTGCCGAGATACCAGAACCACCCCACCGCCAAATACGGCTGGCGGCGGGCGCGACGGCAGACCCAATACGTCGCGCCCAGAAGTAGCGCCCCCGCGACCGTGGCCACGGCGGGCGCCGGCGCGCGAAGCGGGTAGTAGACGGCAAGCTCCAGTGGAAAAACCGCCTTCTCGAGATAGGCGATGTAGGCCACCAGGGCGTTCAGCAAGCGGCTTGCCAACGGCATGCGATCGACCGGCAAGACCGCCCCGCCGCCCGACTGCGCGATGAAGGTGATCACGCACGAAGCGGCGCTCAGGACCAAGAGCGGCAGTTTTTCGGCAATCAACCGCCGCCCGTGGGCCGGCTGGAATCGAGTCCCCTTTCTCATTTCTCCTTTTTCCTTCCCCGGCCAACGCCCCAGTGGCCAGTAATCGAGCAACAGCAGCACGCAGGGCAGCGTCACCAACATGGGCTTGGCCGTCAGGCCAATACCGAACAGAATCGTGACGACCCAATAGCGACCGGCGCACGGGCGGCGCGCGTAGTGCGCGTACGCCAAGAGCGTCAGCAGCCAGAACAGCGTGCTGAGAACGTCCTTGCGTTCCGCCACCCAGGCGACGGATTCGACGTGAAGCGGGTGCAGCGCGAACAAGGCCGCGACGACGGCGCCACGCCACACCGCGCCGGTCAGCGAGAGCAACCACCAGAACAACAGCAGCGTGTTCGCAACGTGCAGGATCAGGTTGGTGGCATGGTAGCCGGCGGGGTTCACGCCGTAAAGTGAGCAGTCCAACTCCAACGACAACCAGGTGAGGGGGTGCCAGTTCGCATGCTCAAGGCTGCTCAACGCCCAGCGGACGCTTTCGGCGCGGAGCCCGGCTTGAACATGGCGGTTTTCGGTCACGTACTGTGGGTCGTCGAGAGACACGAAATCGTGGCGCATGACCTGTGCGTAGGCGAGGCACGTCGCCGCGGCCAAAGCGAGCCCCAGCGCCAATTCGAGGCGATGGCCCCGCCACCCGCTTCTCATGTCGGTTGCGCCGTTTCAAGCATCCGCGGCCGATCGTAATAGGCGGTCAGCCGCAATGTGGGGCGACGGCTGAAAAGCCGCGCCTTCGCCAACTTCCATTTCCAAAGCCGGTAGAGCACGCTGGTCGACAGCACGCCCAGGCCATACGCGACCGAGCGGCGGAAATTGATCGAACTGGCATCGGGGAAATACTTGGTGGGGCAACTCACCTCGCCCACAGCGAAGCCGAACGCGATGGCCTGGGTCAACATCTGGTTGTCGAACACGAAATCGTCGGAATTGGCCAAGAGCGGCAGCGTTTCCAACACATCGCGCGAAAACGCCCGGTAGCCCGTATGGTACTCCGACAGTTTCGCCCCCAACAGCAGGTTTTGAAACAGCGTCAGGAAACGGTTTGAAACGTACTTATAAAGGGGCATGCCGCCCGCCAGCGCCGTATTGCCCAGAATGCGCGAGCCGAGCACCACGTCGTACACGCCCGAGCCGACCAACGCGGCCATCGCGGGGATCAATCGCGGGTCGTACTGGTAATCGGGGTGCAGCATCACCACAATCTCCGCGCCGGCGCACAGGGCTTCGCGATAGCACGTCTTCTGGTTCGCGCCATAGCCAAGGTTTTCCCGGTGGACGAACGACTTGATCCCCAATCGCCCGGCAACCGCCAATGTTTCGTCGGTGCTGGCGTCGTCGACCATGATCACCTCGTCGACCACGTCGAACGGGATGTCACGGTAGGTTCGCTCCAGCGTCTGGGCCGCCTTGTAGGCCGGCAGGACGACGACGACTTTCTTTTCGTGCAACATGTTCGACTTTCAGGATCACGCCCCACCCGCTTCGATTATGGCCATCACCTGCCTCCCGCGGAAGCGGGCTAACGGAATTCTAACAGCTTCTCCGTCAACGTCACTCAGCTACGTAGGGTGGGCACCGCCCACCAACCCAGCACGCGCAAGAAAACTTGGTGTACGCCGAAGAAGTGAAGTCGCACTTGCGAGCCAGCACGGGCCCGTGATCGTCACGCTCAGGCGTCATCAAGGGTACGGACACGGCGGGCATGCCCGCGTGCGGCGTCAACTGCGGTCACGCCTCGGCCCGCAGCGAGCGGTCGGCCTGCCGCCGCAGCGCGGGGGCGGCTTGGGCCAACGATTCGAGGAAGGCCGTTGGGTCGCGCGGCGAAATCACGATCGAACCGACGCGATCACCATTTCCCTTGCGATGGTCGATCCGCACCATCTGGCGCGACCCGATCGGGCCGCGCGGCAAGCCGCCGCGGCTGATCCGCGCCGCCACGATCGAGTCGAGTGGAATGCGCCGCAGGCTGGGACCCGATTGGACGATCAGGTTCTCGAAGCTGATCTCGTAACAGGTCGCGAGCAGGCACCAGATCAGGCAGACGCCGAACACCGGCAGCAGCGCCCCCAAGAGCAACATGAAGGGCGTCGTTCTCAGACTCAAAACCAGCAGTTCGGGCGCGAAGGCGATCTCGACTCCGTTGTAGACCAGCCCGACGCCGGCGACTGCCATCGCCAAGCCCGCCAAGCCGGCAACCCAATTGACCCATCCATCGTTTTTAGCTCGGTGGAGCATGACTTGCCGCCGACGACCGCGTTGGAATAATCACCGGACGCTAGTTTGCCATGCCGCGGCGAGCGACGCAAACGAAAAACCGCAAATTCACCGAAGTCTAACAATCCGTGGTCGAGGCCACTCGTTTCTCGTGTTCCATATCCTGTAATTCCTGTTCATCCTTTCGATGCGATCCACGGCGCGCGGGACGGAGCGGCTACACATTCCGTAAACTCTTGACGATCTGGCTCGACCAGCGGGCCTGTCATGCTGGGCCGCGCGCGGTATACGAAAATCTAGCGAATGTGCCGACGGAACCTTGACAACATGATGCGCGCCGGGTCTAATAAATAATCCTGGGGGCGATGCGAATTCAAGGAATTGTAATGATCCGGACCGTGGAGGGGATGATCGACGAACGAGGCGCTGTGCGTCTGCTGGAAGCGATTCCTCTGCAAGGTCCTCGCCGCGCCCTGGTAACGATCCTTGACGAGGAACCTTTTGTTTATCCAAGTGAAACAACCTTGCTGAGCGAGGCGGCTCTCGCCGAGGACTGGAATCGGCCTGAGGAGGACGCGGCATGGGCGTACCTTCAGTCGGCGACGTAGTACTTGTGCCGTTTCCCTTTTCTGACCTTTCCGCGTCAAAGGTTCGACCCGCTGTTTGTTTGGCAGGGGTCGGTCGCAGTGACTGGGTTCTCTGCCAGATCACGAGCAGTCCCTACGGTGCCCCGCTTGCGGTTCCACTGGGTTCGTCAGATTTCGTGGCTGGCGGCCTGCTTGTCACGAGCTTCGCGCGGCCTGGCAAGCTATTCACGGCAAACGGTTCCCCGATCGTACGAACCGTTGGAAGGCTAAACAACTCAGCTTTTCAACGGATCAGCGACGCCGTGGTGAACCTGATTCGTCCAATCAGTGACCCATAGGCGACGCCGCCGGGCGACGAGTTCGCGAACTGCCCCGTGGAGACCTCGCGATCGAATAGGTAAGTCCAATGCTGGGCCTTGCTTGCGCCGCGGGTTAGTGTGGGGGCCAACGTCGCATCCGCCGCGGCGCACGCTCCCCTACCACGCGATTCTGGAAGCCGGCTAAACATGATTTTCGTGAAACCTGAACAATCGGCTCACATTCGATGCGTAAAATTTGGACTTGTTGACGTGGGATCTCGGTTCTTCTTCGTACGGGTCATCGAGTGGAAAGGTCGAACGTGGTACGCACCGGCGGCGAGGAACAATTCCAGTATCTGCCGATCGAGTGCCCCAAGTGCGGCTTGTCTGGGAAGGTCAAGATCTCGCGGCTCGACCAGACATTCACCTGCAAACGGTGCAAGAAAGTGTTCCACATGACGCTCGATGGAGCGGTGTTGGGCGAGCGGCCGCCGGATGCGCCCGCGGACGAATCGGGACTCGTCACCGCGGACGATCGCCCGCCGTGGCTCGTGCGGAGGTTTGAACAACTATCGCGGGCCTGGCAATGGATCGTGCTGGGGTTGGTCGTCGCGGCGTTGTGTTACGGCGTGGCGCTGTGGATGGAGCCCGAGAAGCCGTTGTCAGGTGAATTGGAAGACCGGGCCGTGTTAGCCGCGAAGGCGTTTGGATATGGCGATTGGAAGACGATCAAGCGGCTGGCCAAGCACGGCGCCGCGGGAGACTTGGGCAGTTGGTATGACGCGGTGCGCCCCGAGTCATGGGCCGACGTCACGAAGGAGTCGGCGGTGGAAGTTGAACTCGGTCGCCCGACACAGGATTTCAAGGGTTACGCGAAGTCGAAGTCGAAGGCGACGGCGAAACCGATACTGGCCATGACGACTCCCGCCAAAATCGAAGTCCGCGGAAAACCGGCGTGCGACATCGACCTGGTGTGGAGCGAGGACGAGCACGCCGAGTGGTGGCTGGACGGGGAACAGATGCTCAAGAATCTCCCGCGCGGCAAGAAGCCGGCCAAGAAGGGGGCGGCGGGGACGCCGGCCAAAGGACCGGCAAAGTGATCTCAAACGGAATTCGGCGGCGCAAGGCGTGGTCAGTCAACGGGTGGTCAACGGGATCCGCCGAGTTTCACGGACTTCTAACATGGCTCGCATCAGAGCCTTATCATGCTCTGCTAAATTGCGACCAACATTGCGGCTCCGAGCGAAGCCGAGCATTCATCGTCACAGGTTCAATAAAAAGGAGGTGGCGGCTACACGGTGCAAGATCGTTTAGGTTTTACCATTCGTTTCAATTTACACGAGAGAACCCAAAGTCATGAGAATCAGAAATGCGAAGCGAGGCTTTACCCTCATCGAGTTGCTGGTGGTGATCGCCATCATCGGCCTGTTGGTGGCGCTTTTGTTGCCCGCCGTGCAGCGGGCGCGCGAGGCGGCCAACCGCAACACCTGCGCCAATAACCTGAAACAGATCGGGTTGGGCCTGCACTTGTTCAACGACGCCAAGAAAGTCTTCCCCGACCAGGGCGAAGGGGCCGAATTCTTCAGCACGGGTAGCGCCCTGGGCAGCTTTACCCAACCGGCCTATCCCGGCCCCACCGGCTGGACCTCCTCGACGCCGACGGTGCAGGTGTGGACCTTTTTCAGCGCCCCCCCCAACGAGACCAACGGAATGGGGATGGTTGGCCCCAACGCCGCCGCGGCCAAGGGTGGCTGGAACAACATGATCGGCGGCGGCTACTCGGCGCTCTTTTGGATCCTGCCCTACATCGAGCAGCAGGAAGTCTCCGACGCGATTGACAACCGTTACTACTACAACAGCACGGTGAACGGCGCCAACGTCACCAACGGCGCGGGGAAGACGGTCATTCCGACCTACCTCTGCCCGACCAACCCCTTGCGTCCCGCGATCGGTTTCGATTCGTTGGGCTACGGCTACACCGATTACGGCGCCACCGTCTATACCAACATCGATCCGACCGGCGCGACGTGGAACAACGATAATTTCCGCCTGGTCGGCGCTCTGCACGCTGGCGGCATTGCCGTGGGTCAGATCATCGACGGCTTGAGCAAAACCATTGCCGTGGCGGAGGATGTGGGCCGCAACGAGTTCATGCCCGGCGCGTATCCCGACCCGTCGGGAAACGCCAGCACGTTGCCAGGCGGTGACGTGGGGCATGCGGGCGGCAGCAGCACGGGCAGCAGCGCCAGTTCCCCCGACCGTGCCTTCTGGCGCTGGATCGAGGCCGACAACGGCTTCGGCGTCAACTGTGGGCCGAACTTTCTGACCGGCGGCACACAGAGTTCAGCGAGGGCGCTCAACAACAACTCGCTGCCCTACGGTGGTAGCCCGGCGACGTGCGTTTGGAATGTGGCGACGCATTGCGGGCCCAACGACGAGATCTTCAGTTTCCACGGGCCGGGCGCGAACGCCTGCTTCATGGACGGCCATGTCACGTTTCTGAACCAGGACATCCAGCCGGCCGTGCTGCGTTATTTGGTCACGGCCGCCGAGAAGGTCAGCCCGAGCATCGTGGGCAACTTTGATTCGTCGAATTACTAGGCGCCGCGTGATCGACGCGCCAATCCTTGACGGGTTGGCGAGCGGCACATAAACGCTGAACCGGGTTCCGCCGGGAATTGCCTTCCCGGCGGAACCCCTCTTTCGACTTCCGCCGATACTTTTTTCAGTGACCCACTTCCAGGCGAGGATGTGAAAATGGGATACACTCTGTAGGGAACGCCCTCCGCGGCGTTCCGCCTCTGTAGGGAGCGCCCTCCGTGGCGTTCCGCGAAGTTGGTGCGACGTCGTCTGGCAGGACACGGAACGCCACGGAGGGCGTTCCCTACAGAACCAGCCGGTTATCAAATGTTTTTTTTGAGGAACCACCAGTGATGTTTGGACAATCTAAGTTAACAGGAGCGTGGCGATTCTGGCTGGCGTTGGCGATTTGCCTGGCCAGTGGTTGCGGCCCGAAGTTGCCCGCCAACGAAAAAACCTACCCGGTGCATGGAAAGGTCGGCATGGCCGGCGGAGCCGCCTTGCCCAAGGGTGTCGTCGTGTATTTCCATCCGCCGGTGGGCGCGACGTGCGCGGGGGCCGTTGGCCCGGATGGGACGTATCGCGCCTCGCTCTACAGAGGTCAAGAAGGGTTGCCCGTCGGCGAATACAAGGTCCGGATTGCCGCCGGCGAGCCGGAGGGGCAGGCGACCGTGTACTCGGGTGATTTGGCCAGGATCAAGGAGAAATACCGCAAGTCGGAGACGTCGGGGCTGACACTCACGGTCAAGCCCGAAGACAATACGTTCGACATCAATCTGGAGTGATCGGAATCCCCAAGGAGGACTCCCATGGCAAACTTCAAACGAGCGAAGCGAGCACGGCGCGGCTTTACGATGATCGAGTTGTTGGTGATCGTCTCGGTGATTGGCCTGTTGTTCGCGCTGTTGCTGCCGGCCTTGCAGTCGGCGCGCGAATCGACCAGGCGCACGACCTGCCAAAGCAACTTGCGGCAGCAGGGTCAGGCCATGTCGCAGTTCGAGCAATCGAGGAGGCGGTTTCCCTCCGGGGGCGAGGGAACCGACCTGACCCAGCAACCGCCGGCGACGGCCTTCGACGTGCCCTCGACGTTCTCTCAAATTCTCCCCTACCTGGACGACGAGATCTTCTTCACGCAGCCCTTGAACCTGGAATACGCATACAACGACGCGGCCTGCCCCGTCAACCAGGTCGTGTCGAAGGTACACTTTCCAGAGTTCCTCTGTCCGAGCAACGCCTTGCGGCCGGCCGACCCCAGCGGGTATGGGCTGACCGATTATATGCCGGCGGTATACACCGACATCGATCCGGCCAGCGGCATTCGCAATCCAATGTCGCGCAAGAACGGGGCGCTGCGGCTGGGCGGAACGCAGGCGGCGCAAATCAGCGACGGGCTAAGCCGCACCATCGCCGTGGTGGAAGATGCCGGGCGAACGAATGAAACCACGCCTCCGAGCATGACGTCGCCCTACCCCGACCCGATCTTCAGCGGCGGCGCCGCCTTGGTTTGGAACGGCGCGAAGCAAGTCAGCTACACGCAGTGGCTCATGTCCAAGCAACTGGTCTCCGGCGGTTTGCCTTCGGGCGACGGCGCCACGCCCAGCGGCCATCGCGCCATGAATCGCTGGGCCGAGCCGGCCAGCGGCGGCGGCATTTCGGGACAAGCCAACAGTACGACCGCCAAACCCGTGCGCGCGATCAACGGCAATCGGTTTCCCCTGGGCGGGCCGCCCGATTGCCTTTGGAGCGTGGCGAACTGCGGCCCGAACCAGGAGGCATGGAGCTGGCATACGGGCGGCGCCAACTCGCTCTATTGCGATGGCAGCGTACGGTCGATCGGTGACGCCATCGATCCACGCGTGTTGCGGATGCTGATTACCGCGGACGAGCAGGATATTTACGACGACAAGCAGGTGCCGAATTAGAACCCATGACCAATGAAACATTGAACCGAGAAACGATCGACGATGGCGAACCGATCGCCGGTTACCGGCCGATTTGCGGCCTAGCGATCGCCGGGGCGATCGTCGGCGCCCTCTCCGTGACGGCCTATGTAAACCCGCTGCTCTGGTCGGTGCCGCTGGTGGGGATCGTGCTGAACACGCTGGCCTTGCGTCAGTTGGCGGTTTCGCGTTCGTTGCTCTTGGGTCGGCGCGCCGCCCTGGTTGGTTTGACCTGCTCCCTCTTGTTCGGTTCGACGGCGCTGGCCCACTCGCTGTTGGAGCCTGTTCGGGTGCGCGGCGAGGCCCGCCATTTCGCGCAGCAATGGTTCGCGGCCCTGCGCGAGGATGAAATTTACCAAGCGCACCAACTGACCGAGACCCACTGGCGCCGCTTTCCCGCCGATAACCTGCGGTGGCGCTACGAGCAAGACCCGAAAAAAAAGGGGGCGGCTGAACGCTACGCCGGCCAGGAGCCGGCACGCACCCTGCTCGCCTTGGGAAAACGGGCCCAGATCCGGCTGGTCCGAAACGAACGATTGCGGATCACTCGCGACGAGCGGTGGGTCGAGGACGTTTACGAGGTCGGCGTGGGCGAAGGCGAGGACGAGGTAGGCGTGAACCACGACGAGCGGCGGCGGCCCTGCTTGCTGCAAGTGGAACTGAGGGGCCTGCCGAACCTCGTGACCAAGCAATGGGGCTGGGAGGTCAAGAGCGCCAAGTGGCTGGACGTTTCACCGATCGCCTGGCGGGAAACTGGAGTACCCCCATGACGACCGTGACGATTGAAGAAGCCCAGGCCAAGCTATCGGAACTGATCGACCATTTGGCCGGGGGCGAACAACTGGTGATTACTCGCAACCAGCAACCGATTGCCCGGTTGCTGGCCGAGCAAAAGCCGCAGCGAAAGCCCCGCAAGGCCGGGAGCGCCAAGGGCATGCTCACGATCCTCGTCGAAGACGATGAGCACCTGAAAGACTTTGCGGAGTTCATGGAATGAGGGCCTTGCTCGACACCCATGCGTTTCTCTGGTTCGTCCTCGACGACACCCATTTGCCCCCGGCGGTCCCGGCATTACCTGATTCACGGTCAGGGCGTGATCCGCCGGGCAACCTCGGCCGGGTCGGCCTGGCGGCTGACCGCGATCCAGCGGCACTCGCTCAGGCTGCGAAACCAGGTCATTTGCCGCTTGGCAAAGTTGCGGGTGCGGATCTGGACAAGGTTCCGCGTGTCGCTCAAATCGCGCCGCTGCGCCAGATACTCAACCACCTCGCGATAGCCCAGCGCATGCCGGGCCGTCCGGCTGAAGCGGCACCCCTCGGCCAACAGTTGTTCGACTTCGGCGACCAGCCCCGCGGCGAACATCGCCACGACGCGGTCGTTGATCCGAGCGTACAGCTCGTCGCGGGGCCGGTCGAGCACGTACACATGGCACTCGTCAGGCGGCTGGGCGCGGTCGAACTGTTGTTGCAAACGGCTGATCGGCTGGCCCGTGAGCTGATGGACCTCGTAGGCCCGGATCAGCCGCCGCGTATCGTTGGGGTGCAGCCGGCGGGCCGCGACCGGGTCGACGGCCTCCACCCGCTGGTAAATCCAGCCCCGGCCGTGGGTTTGAATGCTCGATTCCAGCGCTCGCCGTAGTTCCCAATCGGCCGCCGGTCCCTCGAAGATGCCGCGTAAGAGAGCCTTCAAGTACAGCGGGGTGCCGCCGACGAAGAGCACGCGCCGGCCACGGGCGCGGATTTCGGCGGCGGCCGTCCCGGCGGCGGCCACGTAGCGGGCAAGGCTGAATTCCTCGCTCGGCTCGACCAGGTCGATCAGATGGTGTGGGATTGCCCGCCGCTGTCCCGCGGTCGGTTTGGCGGTGCCGATGTCGAGCCGATGGTAAAGGGCCATCGAGTCGAGCGAGATGATCTCGGCCCCCAGCCGCCCGGCCAATTCCAGTCCGACGGATGTCTTGCCGCCGGCGGTCGGGCCGGACAAGAACCAACAATCGGCAAAGGGGCGAGTTTCAGCCATTGGGGTCGATTTCAACTTGACGAGGGGACCGCCGTGGGACGTAATATAGGAGATTGAAACTTTAAACTAGCAACTAGCAACCAGCAAGGTGGACCCCGTTGAACGTCGCTGAAACCACGTTCGCCCGACTGATGGCCGTCATCGAAGACCGCAAGGCCCATCCCAGTGACCAGTCGTACACGTCGACGCTGCTGGCAGGCGGCGCCGCGAAGATCCGCAAGAAGGTCATCGAGGAAGCGGCCGAATTGTTCGAGGCGGCGGGCGAAGTGGACGTCGCGGGACGCGAGCACGTCATTCGCGAATCGGCCGATCTGGTGTACCATCTGTTCGTGCTCTTGGCCCAACGCGGCATCACGTCGGCGGAACTCGAAGCCGAGTTGGCACGCCGGTTCGGCACGTCGGGGTTGGAGGAAAAGGCGGCGCGGCCATGACCAACTTTCGCATTGGCGTTCCCAGCAAAGGCCGCCTCGCCGAAATCGCCGCTGAACTCTTGAAAGAGGCCGGCTTGAGCTTTCGCCGCTCGGAGCGGAGCCTGTTCGCCCGCTGCCGCGACATTCCGATCGACGTCACGTTCCTGCGCACCGAGGACATTCCCGTGCTTTGCGCCGAGGGGGCGATCGAAATGGGGATCACCGGCAGCGACCTGGTGGCCGAGAGCGGCGCGGAAGTGGTCGAGCGGCTCGATTTGGGCGTCGGGCAGTGCCGGCTTGCGATTTGCGTACCCGAGGAAAGCGAAATCCGCTCACCCGCCCAACTGCACGGCTGCCGCATTGCGACCAGCTTTCCACACAATACCGAGCGTTATCTCCAACAGCATGGGGCGACGGCCCACTTGGTGACGCTTTCCGGCTCCGTCGAAGTGATGATCGCGCTGGGCGTGGCCCAGGCGATCGTCGACCTCGTCGAAACCGGCGGCACGCTGGCGGCCAATCACCTGCGGATTCTCGACGAAATTGGCCGCTACCAGACGGTGCTGATCCAAAACCGCGATTGCCAAAGCGTCGACCTGGCCGATCGCGTCGCGCGGCGGCTGGAGGGGGTGGTGATCGCGCGCAGCTACTCGCTCTTGGAATACAACGTGCCACGGTCGAAGCGGGCCGAGGCCGAGCAAATCACGCCCGGATTCAACTCGCCGACGGTGAGCGCGTTGGAAGATCCCGACTGGTGCGCCATCCGCGTGATGGTCAAGCGCAGCGACGTGATCGCCATCATGGAGCGGCTCGAAACCCTGGGTGCCAGCGCGGTTTTGGAGACGCGGATCACGAATTGCCGGCTATAAGGAATGTCGTCTGCATTGTGCGTCGGTTGCCGGTAATGTCGTCTTTCGCTGCTCGAACGATCGCCCTTTCGCGGAGCGAAAGGCGACAGCCATAATGGCGGTCAGCGCCACGGCGGTGGTTGTCTTCCAGCCGCCGTTAACGGCGAGACGATCGGCAACAAAGGCGTTTGATGGGATACGACCCAATGGAGGCGGCGGGAATCGAACCCGCGTCCCGTAACACGTCCACGCCAGCTTCTACGTGCGTAGTCGAATCATTTCCGCTTTCGCCCGCCGACCCCCATCCGACAGGGTGCCTGGCAGGCAAGTCGGGCACCGTGTTTAACCTGGGACGTTCCCAACGTTGACCCTAGGCGATTCGGAATTGGCAACCGGCTTTTGGGACTCTCCGACGAAGGCCCGCAGTCGGGGATGCCTATCTCTAGGCAGCCAAAGCGTAGGTATCTTCGGCAATTGAAGATATTTGGTCAGCTTTTAACGTGGCCAACTGACCAACCACGGCACGCCACTCGCGCTTCAGATTGTCCGGTCGAACCCAGTTCGCCCCCAATCCATCCAGCACGCTTGGTATCGATGCATTATACGCCAAACTTGAGCCGAGGGAAACCGCATTCCGCCGATTACGCCGATTGCAGCGGAGGGGTGATCCACAGATTACGCCGATTGCACAGATTTACGGTCGGTCGTAAACTCGACGCATGGATGGGGGATCAGTCGACCGGGAAAATGCGAGCGAGGAATATCGAATGACAAGATGGTTTTGGATGGCGGGCGTGCTCATCGCCATGACCCTGATTTCGACCGCCAAGGCCCAGGTACTTGAAGCGCCCGCGGGCGACTGGCCCTGTTGGCGCGGACCGCGCTTCAACGGCGTTGCCGCCGCTGGGCCTCGGGCGCCGGTCGAATGGGGCGAGTCCAAGAACGTCGCCTGGAAGGCGCCGGTGCCCGGCCGCGGACATTCGTCGCCCACCATCGTCGGAAATCGTGTTCTGCTGGCGACCGCCGACGACCAGGCCCAGGTGCAATCGGTCGTCTGCTTCGACCGCAAGACCGGAGCCCAGATCTGGAAGCGCGACGTCAACCAAGGCGGTTTTCCAGAACATATCCACGCCAAGAACACCCACGCGACTTCGACGATCGCCAGCGACGGAACGCGTCTGCTGGCCGCGTTCCTTCATCACGGCGGCGTTCATGTGGTCGCGCTCGATATGAACGGCAAACCGATTTGGCAACAAGTCGCCTGCAAGTTCACGCCCGACGAGTACAAGAACGGCTACGCCGCCTCGCCCTTGCTCTACGGCGACCTCGTGATCGTCGCGGGCGACTACGATGGCGGCGACTCCTGCCTTGTGGCGTTCGACCGCGCCACGGGCCGGCGGGTTTGGCGAACGCCGCGGCCCGAGCGGATCAATTACGCCTCGCCCGTGGTGGCCCGCCTCGCCGGACGCGACCAGTTGCTGATCAGCGGCTGCGACATCGTCGCCGGCTACGACCCGCGCGACGGCAAGCAACTCTGGAAGGCAACGGCCACGACGATGGCCACGGCCGGCACCATGGTTTGGGACCATGATCTGGTTTTCGCCTCGGGCGGATACCCCGATGCGGAAACCGTCTGCATCCGCGCCGACGGGTCGGGCAAAGTCGTTTGGCGGAATAAGCAAAAGTGCTACGAGCAATCGATGCTGGCTTACGAAGGGCATCTGTATGCCGTCAACGACGGTGGGATCGCGTTCTGCTGGGACGCCGGAACGGGCGCCGAACGGTGGCACGAACGGCTCCGCGGACCGATGAACGCTTCGCCCGTGCTGTCGAACGGGAACATGTACGCACCCAACGAACTCGGCACGATATGGGTCTTTCGTGCGATGCCCGAGCGATTCGAGTTGGTCGCCGAGAATCAGCTTGGTTCGGAAATGTACGCGACTCCAAGCATCTGCGGCGGCCAGGTATTCCTGCGTGTCGCCCTGGTCACGGACGCGGGGCGCCAGGAAATGCTTTACTGCCTTCAGAATTCAAAGTGATCCAGGCTAGTAGGACCACCGGGCAAGCGGGACGCCTACACCACAATGGCGGTTCTGTATGTATACTATACTTCACGCGGTCGAGAATGAGACATTCACGGTGGCTGGGGCAGAGCCTAAGCGATGCCCCGGTCGCTATCGAGCCGGGGCATCGCTTAGGCTCTGCCACCAGCCACCGCTTTGTCGTGGCAAAATGTCTCATTGTCGGCCGCGTGAAGTATATATAAGGGAAACAGACGGATGGCACCCTTCGGGATCGGCACCAACGCGACAACCCCCCGCCGTCTCGATGGCGGAAAAGCGGCACGGGTGCCACGCGCCACCGGCTACGCGCGACGCTTCGCGTTGCGAAAAAACTGCAAAACCGTACCTTTACCCGACGAAAGCTACGGCGCGAGTGGCACAGATGGACGTTGCGGGTGAAGAAGTCTTAACGCATCCAAAGCCGGCCCCAGGCGGGCGAAGCCCGCCTGGGATAGGCGCTTAGCCGAACAGACTCATGATGGGCTGGCCGCTGGTGATGGGACGGGTGAAGCCGTCGGCGCCCAGGCGAAGATCGAGCGGCACGCCCAGCGCGTGGTAGATCGTGGCGCCGAGATCCTGGGGGCGCACCGGCTTGTCCTTCACCGACGCCCCAGTTCGGTCGGACTCGCCATAGACCATTCCGCCGCGAATGCCGCCGCCCGCCAGAATGGCGGAATAACACGCGGGCCAGTGCTGGCGCCCAGGATTGGCGCCGGTCGCGTTGATTCGCGGCGTGCGGCCAAACTCTCCGGCGACCACCACCAAGGTATTCCCGAGCAAGCCGCGTTCATGGAGATCGACGAGCAACGCGGACAGTGCTTCATCGAGCCGCGGCAAGCACCAGCCCATGCCGTACGACCCGGTGCCGAAGGCATTGCCCATGCCCATTTCGCCGCCGTGCATGTCCCAGCTCGAACTGGGCGGTCCGCCCCCGGCGGCGTTCGGGGCCGGACCCGTCCAGCCATTGACCGTGACAAACCCGACGCCCGCCTCGACGAGCCGGCGCGCCAGGAGCAGGTTTTGTCCCAGCGGGTGGCGGCCGTAGCGGTCTCGCACGGCCGTTGGCTCGCGTTCCAACTCGAATGCTTGCCGTCCTCCCGGCCCGTCGGCCAACTCAAAAGCCCGGCGGTGGAGATCCCGCCATTCTTTCGTGACTTGACTGCCCTCACCGGCGCTTTCCGGACGACGCAGACCATCGAGCAAGCGGCGGCGCGCCTGCATCCGCTCGGGCGGCTCCGCGGCAATCAACTCATCGGGAGCTTTGAAACCAGGCATGGCCGGATGATTGGCCGCCGAGCCGACGAACAGCGGGCTGTACACGGCGCCCAGGTGGCCGCCCGTGCCGATATTCGGGGCGCAGAAGACGGGATCGCCAACGCACTTGATCAGCCAGACGTAGGAAGCGACGCTGCGCTCGCTGGGTCGAACCTTCGCCAGGATCGAACCCATGTAGGGAGCGTCGGCGGGCGCGCTCGCCTCGCCGCTCAGGCAGTGGTGCATGGCGTCGAAATGGTTGCTGATGTTTCCGACGTGCGTCATCGACCGGATCAGGCTGAAATGCCGGGTCAAGCCGGCCAAATGCGTGTGCAGTTCGCTGATGCGCATGCCAGGCACCGTCGTGGCAATGGGCTGGTAGGGGCCGCGAATTTCGGCCGGTGCCGCGGGCTTCAGATCCCACGTATCGAGATGGCTGGGCCCTCCGCACAGCAAGATGAAGATGCACGACTTCTCGGCGGCGCCGCCGCCGGGTCGTCGATTGCCATCGAGGCTCGCCACGACCGTGCCCGGCAAACCTAGAGCCAAGGCGCCGACGCCGCCGGCCTGGAGAAGCCGGCGGCGAGAGATTACCGTGGGCGGTTGCCGGTTGGCGCTGTTTGGAAGAGTCATCGTATCTCCACGGAAAAGCGAGTTGTGGGGCTGGTGCGCGGTGCGCGCCCTACGAGGTTAATGAACCCAAAGCGGAAAACATAAGTCTGATTATACCAAGTCCTGGGTCGGGATTCGACTGCACGCGGCCGGGAATGATTCAAAGTCGCGTTTATCCGCGCCGTAGCCGGCAACGAGGCGGCGTCGCCGCGCTGCCACGGCAGCCGTGGGCGTCACGACGTCCGCCGAGCCGCTCGCGCCGAGGCTTTCGTCGGGTAAAGGTACGGTTTTGCCCGTTTTTTCGGAAGCTGCGCTGGAGGGCGACCATGTGAATGGCCCGCGCCGCGCCCTGAATCGCGGTGGTCCGTGGACGGGGAGCGCCTCGAACCTGCTTTACGCGGTTGAGACGATCGTTGGACGTAGCGGCGCGAGGCACGGAGGATGGCCGCGTGACATCACGCGCTTCGGAGGGTGCATCAGGCGTCTCGCCCCGAACCTGCGATTGATTGGCGTCTCAATCCTTTTCGACAGGGAGCCGAATTCGCGCCGAAGACGGATAACGCGGTCGCGTCGCAGGTGACCTTCACGGACGTACTCGACGCCGTTGCGTCCGCGCGGTCGAAACGTGGCCGGATACGTGACGATTTCGTCATTGAATCGCGCGCTGGAGCGCGAACGGGCCGCGGCGGGCGACCGTCCGGGGTACGAAGACTAATCGCCCTCCGAGCATCAGCGCTGCGCGAAAAAAAACGATTCCGAAACCCCTCCCAAAGAGATCCAAAAGAGCGTGGGGTAAGGCGAAGGGTGGCGCGGTGATTGGATGCCGCTTTCGCGGCTCGCTCAGACGTCATGGGGTATTCGGAAGTCGTTTTTTTTCGCTTCGCCGCCGTTTTGTTTTTTGCACGTTCGTTGCTGCGCAACGAGCGTGCTTTTTTCGTGAAAATGATCCCATCCGATTCGTGGGCCGCCCCGCGGACCCGTGGAGCTTGCGTTGCGAGTTCGTGTCGGAGCGGCCGGAATCACCTTACAGCGGCGCCGGCAAATCGCGCCGCGAAAACACGACCGCCGCGGCCAGATAACACAACAGACCCAAACCGATCAGGGTGCCATCGTGGCTGAGCGACATCGTCCAAGCCCGTTCCGGCTCAATGATCATCACCTGCGGCTCGTAAGCGCCCAGGAAGGTGGCGTACATCAGCCCATCGTACCCCGGCGCCAGCCGGGCGACGATCTTGAGCACGAGCTCGACCAGGTAAAACGCGCCCATCACGCCGATCGTCCGCCAGCGATAGTTCCCGCACGACGAGACGAGCGTGCTCGCCGCGGCCAGGAAAAACATCAAAGCGAACAGGTTCAGCGCGGCGGGCACGAAACGGGCGCGCGCGACGCGCTCGCCGAAATCGACGCCGGCCAGCCCCTGGCAGGTGCCCAGCCAAGAAGCGAGCGACAAGACGGCCGCTCCCGCGGTCGTGACCACCGCGTGGGTCCAAATCACCGATACGCGGCGCAGCGGCTGGGCCAGCAGCATTTCCATCGTGCCGCGGCCGATCTCGCCGCTGATCGCGTCCGAGCCGCGGGCAATGCCCCAGGTGACGATGGCGAACACGACCACCGGGTCGATGTAGGCCATCGCGATGCGGCTCGCGGGCGACATCATTTTGGCGAGCGGAACCGCGATCAGCGCCAAGACCTGCGGCGGAAACGATTTGTAAATCGTGTCCAGCGCGTCGGGCTTGAACAGGCTCGTCAGCCAGACGAACAACCAATGGAACGCGAACAAGAGAACGGTCAGCCCGAGCAAGAGCGGCCGCGCGTCGCTGATCGCTTTGATCCACAAGGCTCGGTTCACGCGCGCTCTCCGTTGCCTGAAACGTGGTAACGGTCGTAGACGGCGCGCAGTCCGACCGGCTCGATGTGAACCTCGGCCAGCGGCAAGGTGGCCAGCCAGCCCAAGAGCGGCGACAGCTCGCCGGGCGTGAGAATCGTGAGCCGGCCGTCGTCGACGGCGATCTCCAAGTCGCCGGCCAGCGCCGGCGGTACGGTCGGCAAGGGCGCCGTGAGTGTGGCCCGGATGCGGTGTTGGCGGCGCAATTCGGCCATGGGCTGCAAATGCACCAGCCGCCCTTGCCGCAGGATGCCGACGCGGTCGCAGACCTGCTCGACCTCGTCGAGCACATGCGACGAAAAGATCACCGTGCGGCCCACCTCCCGTGCTTCGCGCACCAGCGCCAGAACGTCGCCGCGAACCGTCGGGTCGAGGTTGCTGGTCGGCTCGTCGAGGACGACCAGCGGCGTGTCGAAGGCCAACAAGGCGGCCAGTGCGAGCTTCTGCCGCATGCCGGTCGAGAGCGCCGCCACACGCCGCGTGAGATCGAGCTTGAGCCGCTCGGCCAGGGCCAACGAGCGAGCGAGGTCGGCGTTCGGCCGCACGCGGCTGAAGAACCGCAGCACGTCGCGGCCGCGCATCTGGGGAAACAGCTTGGCCTCGCCCGGCAGGTAGGCCACGCGGTGGTGGACGGCCAGGCTTTCGCGGTAGCAGTCGAGCCCGTCGATGGTCGCCTCGCCCGCGCTGGGGCGCAGGAACCCCATCAACAAGCGCAGCAAGGTCGTCTTGCCCGATCCATTGGGACCGAGTAATCCGAACACCTCGCCGCGCCCGATTTCCAACCCACAAGCTTCCAGCGCGGTGAGGCTGCCATAGCGCTTGGTCAACGAACGGGTCTGCACGTAGGCGTCGGTCATGCGCTTTGGAGTGCGGCGATTCATCGCCGCTTTCAGGGTGCTTCCGCGGGTCGATCGCCCGATGTTGGTCGTTATGGCCCGTCAGGCTGCTCAAAAGATCTCCAGCACGGGTTTGCCCAGCACCTCGGGGCGCGGTTCGATTCCCAGCCCCGGTCGGTCGGCCGCCGCCATGCGACCCTCGACGCGCCGGGGGGCGCCCGTCGCCGTGCTGACCGTCACGTAGCTGTTGAAATCGGTCGCGGTGAATAGAAACTCGCTGGGCGTGCTGTGCGCCAGATGGGCGATCGCCGCGGTAACGACGTCGCCGCCCCAACTGTCCTCGATGGTCATGGCGATTCCCAGCGACACGCACAAATCGCGGGCCTGCCGCGCCTTGGTCAGCCCGCCGAACTTGCTGATCTTGAGATTCACCACGTCCATCGCCCCGTCGCCCCAGGCGCGGAGCAACACGTCGAGCCCGTCGATCGTTTCATCCAGCACGAAGGGATGGTCGCCGCGGCGGCGGATCGCCAGGCATTCCTCGTACGAGAGACAGGGCTGTTCGATGTAGACGTCGACGTCGCGCAAGGCGCGCGCGACGCGGGCCGCCTCGTGCATCAGCCAACCGGTGTTGGCGTCGGCGATGAGCCTGTCGCCCGGCTGGAGCTGCGCGGCCACGGCGCGCACGCGGGCAATGTCGACGTCGGGGTCGCCACCCACCTTCAATTGGAACCTCCGGTATCCTTCGCCTCGGTAGCCGGCCACCTTGGCCGCCATCTCCTCGGGCGATTGCTGCGAGATCGCCCGGTAGAGAACAAAGTCGTCGCCGTAGCGGCCTCCCAACAAGCTGCACACCGGCAGGGCGGCGGCCTGGCCCAGCAGATCCCAGCAGGCGATATCAAGGGCGCTCTTGACGTAGGGGTGCCCCTTGAGCGCGGCGTCCATGCGGCGGTTGAGGCGGATCAGCTCGCGCGGGTCTTCGCCGATCAGGTGCGGCCCCAGCTCGGCGATGCCCGCGCGGACGCCGGCGGCGTAGGCCGGCAAGTAGGCCGGACCCAAGGGACACGCTTCGCCAAAGCCGGCCAGCCCCGTTTCGGTCTCGACGCGGACCACCGTGCTGTCGAAAACCTCGACCGACTTGCCCCCGGACCAATGGTAGCTCCCTTCGCGCAGGGGCAACTCGACGCGGAAGGCCGTGATGCGGGTAATTCGCATGAAGGGAAAGGAGAAAGGAGTAGGCGAGCGGGGGGCGTTAGCCCCCTGTTTATCCCGCGTTGCGTTAGGCATTAGACGTTAGGCGTCAGGAGACCGAAGGAACCAGAACAATCCTGAATCCCGGCCACTTGCCTCAACCTTCTCCTTTCTTCTCGTCCACGTCGCCCCACAGCCTGCCGAGCAGATCGAGCGCCGCTGGATCGTGCTCGGCGAACTCGGATCGCACGTAGGGGTAAAAATCGTTCGTGCCGAAGTAGGCCTCGCTGGCCTCGGCAAAGTATTCCATCGGGTTCGTAAGAGCGTAGTGTCGGTCGCGATGGCCGTTGATCCGCGACACGTCGTCGTAGTTCCCGGCGGCCTTCGCGCGCTCGTAGACCGCCACGACGTCGGCGTTTTCGAATCCACCTTCCAGGAACTGGTGGTGGTAGGCGTGGGCCAACTCGTGCAGTACCATCCAGGGTTGCTGAATGGTCCAGGTCAGAAATGTTTCGGCGTCGGCGATTTCGACACAGCGGGCCTTGTCGGGATTCATGTCGTGGTCGGCCAGCCAGCCGGCGTCGGGATGGTACGCCATGCAGGGATGGTGCGGCTCGTCGCGCTCGACCCAAATCGTCACGCGCCGCAGCGTGGCGACCGCGGCCGCCGGGAGCCGGCGGTCGATCTGGTAAAGTTGGTGTCGCAGCAACGTGAGCACCCGCTCGCCCAGCCCGGATTCTTCGTTCAAGAGAAGCGGATGGACCCGTACGTTCCAGCCTTCGATGTCGCGCACGGCGTAGCGCTCGGTCGCGTCGAATTTCGCAGCGTCGTCGGCGGACGCGGCCGTTGAAGCGAGGGCCGCGAAAAGCAGAACCGGCAAGAAGCGGCGCATGCGTGGTTTCTCCGAGGCGGCCAGTCGCCGTAGCTGGATTCGCAAGAATTCAGGGGTGGTTGACACATTGTACTGGATCTCCATAATGCCGACGTTGCGTGCCATGTCAAGCGATTGCGGTCTGAATTCTCACGAATTCAGCTACATTCTCTTCTCACGAATTCAGCCACGGAGAATTCAAAACATGAGTGTCACCTGGCACGGCGTCTTTCCCGCCGTCACGACCCAATTCCACTCCGATGGATCACTCGATCTCGATGCGACGGGCCGTCACGTCGAGGTGTTGCTGTCGGCCGGCGTACACGGGTTGATCATGCTGGGCACCGTGGGCGAGAATTGCTCGCTGGAGTACCACGAGAAGCTGGCGCTGCTCGAGGCGATTGTGGCCCGTGTGGCCCGCCGCGTGCCGGTGCTGGCCGGTGTCGCCGAATGTACGACGGCGCTGGCCTGCCGTTACTCCGCCCAGGCCCAGCGGCTTGGTCTCGACGGCTTGATGGTGCTGCCGGCGATGGTTTATAAGTCGGACGCGCGGGAGACGATCGCCCACTTTCACGCGGTGGCCCGCGCCAGCGAGCTGCCGATCATGTGCTACAACAATCCGCCCTCCTACGGCGTCGACGTCACGCCGGCGATGTTCGCGGAACTGGCCGACGAGCCGCGATTCGTCGCGATCAAGGAATCGTCGGAAAATGTGCGGCGGATCACCGACCTGAAGAACCTGGTCGGCGGCCGCTACGTCCTCTTTTGCGGCGTCGACGACCTGGTGCTGGAAAGCGTGCTGCTGGGAGCCCAAGGTTGGGTCTCGGGCCTGGTGAACGCCTTTCCTCGCGAGAACCGTCTGCTTTGGGATCTGGCCACGACGGGTCGTTACGACGAGGCGTTGGCGGTCTATCGCTGGTACATGCCGCTGTTGCACCTCGATACGCGGATCAAGCTGGTGCAGGCGATCAAGCTGGCGATGGCTGAGTGCGGCCTTGGGAGCGAAACCGTGCGTGCCCCCCGGCTTCCGTTGGTTGGGGAAGAGCGTGAGGAAGTCCTCGCGATCATTCGGGCGGGAATCGCGACGCGGCCCCGTGGGTAAGAGAGGCCAGGCCAGGCCCATTCGTTAAGGGGGCGGGGCCGCGGAGCGGCCGGGGAGACGTTCACGAGGAATTCATTATTCTTCAATACCCGCCGAACGAGTCCATCCCCAGCCGCATCTTCAACTCCTCGAACTGCTCGTGGAACTGGTCGCTCGACGAGTGGACGTGCTCGGCCTCGGTGATGAACTTCATTTGATCGTCGCATTTCACGTTCTGCTCGCGGAAGGCGTCCTCGAAGGGGCCCAATTGCTCGCCGTAAACGATCAACAGCTTGTGTTCGTCGAACTGCACTTCCTGGGGAATTCCTGGGTTGAGCACGGCGATGCCCGTGCAACCGTCGTTCAGGAGCAACTCTTCGAAGTCCCACAGAATACTCTTGAGGACGGGCATGTCGATGTGCTCGCGGTAGAGGTCGACGTGGCCGCGGTTCTCGCGGTTATGGCTGGTCTCCAGCACGACGTCGACTTCACAACCCAGCGGGTCGAGCAGATCCATGAACAGTTCGAATAATCGCGGTTTCGAGGCGACGCCCATCAGCACCGGCACGCGGGTCCGCGACTCCTCGTCGTGGTACGTGTCGTGGCGGTAGCCCTGGCTGGGTACCACTTGCAAGTCGTAGCTCGGCCGCACGGCGTCGGTCAAGGTGAAATCGCCGTAGCGGAACACGCCGAGATGGGCTTCGAGCTCCTCCTCGCTCAGCCGCTCGAAGCTGCTCGTGCCGACCGTGGCGGGGCCGTCACGAAACACGTTGCGAAAAAACCGTTTCAGAAAACCCATGAGTCATGTTCCCCGCTCGTTGCCGCCGTCCGCGACGGAATAATCCGCCCAACCGCTTTCAGCGCTCAATCGCCGTCGGCCGCATTCGGCGCGTGGCGCAGGGGCCACGCGGCGGGCGGCCTACAGCCCACAGTTGTAGTCTAGCACTCGCCTTCCCCGCGCGCGGAGGGGGGCAAACTTTTTCGTCGCGAAAACCGCGCCCCGGCGTGGCAAGCTGTGTCGTCCGCGGCGACTGTTCGTCCGCGCCACGCGGCGCGGCCCTTGGCCTCGGATCGTTCGTCAAGCACCAACGAAAAACGGGAAGCCTTTCCCAGCGCTTGCCTGCGCCCTGAGAACGACTTCCCGTCCGCACATTCGATACGCACGCCGCGCCGGGAGCGTTCATGCGACGCTCCGACTCATGGCGGTCAGAGTCTCCTTTCCCCTGCCCCCCGCGCCACATTCGGCTATATTGATACTTTCCGGTGGCTGGGGCGGAGCGTAAGCGATGCCCTGGTCGCGCCGGGGCATCGCTTACGCTCTGCCACCAGCCACCACTTTCTCGTGGCAAAATGTTTCATTACTCGGCCGTGTGAAGTATCGCTTCAACCGGCCCCAAATCGTCCGACTCGCCAAAGCAGGAACCGGCCCATGTTTTCACGTTTCTCGCCAATGGTTTCGCGACCAGCCTGGTATCTCAGCTTTCTTGTCGTCATGGTCGGTGGCTGCGGCGGTTCGGCGTCGAAAACGCCGCGGTCGGCGGCGGCGGACGCTTCCACGACGGCCACCGATCCACTCGCCAAGGAAACCTGGGATGTCTATTACATGCAGGGTCAGCGCGTCGGTTATGCCCGAACGACGCGGCGGCGCGTCAAGCAAGATGGCGCCAAGTGGCTGCGAATCGAGGAGGAACTGATTCTTTCGATCAAGCGTTTCGGTCAAAGCAGCGAGCAACGCATCAAACTGGAAAGCATCGAATCGCCCGACGGCGGCGCGCGGTCGTTTCGCAGTGAAAGCACGATGGGGGCCGGGCCGGTGGTCACGACCGGCCTGATCGAGCGGAACCAGTTGGTCAGCGAGACCAAGACGGCGGGCAAGACGTCGGTCAGCCGGCAAGAATGGCCCTCCGACGCCGGCGGCTATTTCGCCGTCGATCTCGATTTGGCCCGCCGCCCGATGCGGCCCGCCGAACGTCGCACGCTTTCCGCCTTGCAGCCGATATTCAACGTCCTCGGCACGATCGAGTTGACGGCCCGCGACTACGAACCGACGAGCCTCCTGACCGGCACCTACGACTTATTACGAATCGATAGCGTGCTCGAAATTCAAGGCCAACGGATCGAATCGACGCTTTGGACCGACCGAACCGGCGAGACGCTGAAAACCCAGGTCGCCGGAGACATCGAGCAAATTGCCTACCGCGCGACCAAGGAGCAGGCGTTGGAGAAAGCGCAAGCCGCCACGTTCGACCTGGGCGTGGCTTCCACGGTCAAGCTGGACCGGCCGCTCGAAAACGCGCATCAAACCCGCCGGGCGAAATACCGCCTGGAATTGGCCGGCGCCGACCCGGCCCGGGTCTTTGTCACGGGGCCGACGCAGCAGGTCGTCTCGACGGGCCCGCACACGGCGGAAGTGACGGTGATCGCCATTCGCCCCGATGCGCCGGCCCCCGATGCGCCGTCCGGGCCTCCGCTCGATTCAAACGAGGCGTCTGCCGGCGCCGACCGGCCGACGGACGCCGACCGGCCGACGGACGCCGACCGGCCGACGGACGCCGACCGGGAGCCGAACGACCTGTTGCAAAGCGCCGACCCTCGCATCGTGGCGATGGCCCGCGAGGCGGCCGGTCACGAAACCGAACCAGCGCGGCGGGCCGTCGCGCTGGAGAAATACGTCCATGCCAAGATCCACCGCAAGGATTTCTCTACGGCGTTTGCGACGGCGGCCGAGGTCGCCGAATCGTTGCAAGGCGACTGCACGGAGCATGCCGTGCTGCTGGCCGCGTTGGCCCGGGCCAACGGCCTGGCCGCGCGCGTCGCCGTCGGGCTGGTCTATGTGGCTCGCGAGCAGGGCTTCGCGTTTCACATGTGGACCGAAGTCTATCTACACGACCGTTGGGTTCCGCTCGACGCCACGCTCGGGCAGGGGGGCATCGGCGCGGCGCACCTCAAGCTCGGACATTCAAACCTGAAGGGCGCCGCCGCGCTGGCCAGTCTTTTGCCTGTCGCCCAGGTGCTGGGGCGGCTCAAAATCGAGGTCATCGAGATCGAGTGAACTTCACTCGAAGCCTTGGTCCAGTTCGGAAGGCGGCTGTCGCTTCGCCGAACGAGGCGGCGCATAACCTGGCGGGGCGGTCGGGGCATAGCTGCCTGGCTGGGCGGTCGGGGCGTAGCCCGGTTGGGCGGCCGGCGGGTTGGGGGCGTAGGGGTCGTAAGCCGGCGGCCCGGAAGGCGTCGCGTTGGCATCGCGCGCCGCGCCGGCCGATTGCTGGTTCGGATCGGAGGCTGGCTGGCTGCCGTTGGCCGGGCCCGGCAGGGCGGCGTCTTGCTGGATGCGTTGCCCCTCCAGCTTGAGCACGCGCACCGCTTTGGACTCGTCCGCATGGATCTTCGTCTTGTCGAGAGTGATGTTGATGTGTTCGTCGGTGCCGGTGCCACTGGTCGTGAAGTTGAACCAATGCAAATAATAGCCCGCGCCGGCCACCGCCGCGAGTAACAAGATCGTTTTCTTCATGATCGCTTCTCCGAGGGGTCTAGGGGCAAGGGCCTGCCAATCGGCTCGCACGCTCGGGAGCGAGGGAGGCATTGGCCAAGGGGCATGTTCGTACCAGAAATGCCGCCTTCGTCCAAGACCGATCGGCGCCGATTATACTTCTTCACGCGGTCGAGAATGAGACATTCACGGTGGCTGGGGCAGAGTTGTCGGGCAATCCGCCGAGACGGATTTCCTTGTCGGTACAGGTACGGTTTTGCCAGTTTTTTCTTGGGCATTTTCGGCTGCGCCGAAACCGCCGTGCCGTCTCAGTCTTACCGAACCGCTTCATTGAGCATGCGGGTGTTGGGCACGCTGCGCCGATTCAACAGGCCGTCTTCCTCGGTCTCGATCACCGTGGCCACCGGACCGACCTCGCGAACCGTCCCCTCGAGGCCGGCTACCACCACATGGTCGCCGGCGTGCAGCCGTTGCCGAGTGTAGTATCCCGCCAGAATGCCGCCCATCACCTCGCGCCCGCCGAGCCCGAAGGCCAGGCCGAAGCCGAGAGCCAGACCGCCGAAGGCGATCAGGATCAGCTCTTTCAACAGCCCAAACTCGATGTGCAACTGGTCGAAGGCCCCGATGAACGTCATCAACGCCAGCACGTAATAGACGCCGTTGGCCAGGTTCTCGGCATAGGCGATTCCAACCCGGTCGGCGCTGGTGGCCACCACCCCCCGCAGGAAGCCGGCGACCAACAGGCCGACGACGACCACCACGGTGGCGACAAGCAGGTTCGGGATGTAGGCCACGATCTTCTCCATGGCGCCGGACACGGCCGGCAAACCAAGGATGTTGAACGCGGCGGCGACAAACACGCACATCGTCAGCCAGAACACGACCTGGCCGACGATGCCCGGCACCGAGCGGTGGATGCCGACCTGCTTCATCGACGTGGCCAGACCGCTCCGCTCCGCGGCCTTGTCGAGACCGAGCGATTGGCTCAGCGTGGCGGTGAACTTTTCCAGCACATGGGCCACGATGTAACCCACGACCAGCACGACGAGCATCGCCACGAGATTCGGCAACAGGACGATGATCTCGCCAAAGGCGTGTTGGAAGCTCCCTTTGAGGGCCGCTTGCCAGGTGTCGAAATTCTCCAGCTTGAAGTTTTCCATGAGAGTCTCCTTGAAATCAGGTTGAGTCATTCTTTGAACGGGTCGGGAAACGCCCCGCCCAGGTGAACAGCAGCAATCCGCACGCGGCCTGGGCTAGGTGGACCAGCGCATACGGCGCGACCGAGAAAACCAGTTCCGCGACCTGGCCCCACAACAAGCGATCGTTGAGCCGGCGATGCACTTTCCGGTCGAATTCGGCCGGCAGCGGCGGAACGTGGGTCGCGGACAGGGTTTTCCAAAGGTCTGGCATCGTTCGTGTCTCCATGAGTTCTGTTGCCGCCGGACCGCCGCGGGTCACATGGCATCGCCGAATTCTTGTTGGATTTTTTCGCGGGCACGGCTGACCCGCATCTTGCAGGCGCTGGTCGAGAGGCCAAAAATCTCGGCCAGTTCCTCGTAGCTGTAGTTTTCCGCGTATTTGAGGATCACCAACGCCCGATCTTCCTCGCCGAGCGTGGCCAGCATCCGCTCCAGGTCGATGGCCAGCCCCGGCTGGTCGGCGCGGGTATCGCGCGCTTGCTCGGCGATGGTCGCCTCGTCGGCGGTGTCCTCGTGCCGGCGGCGCCGGCCGCGTCCGCGGCGCAAAGTGAGACAAGTCCGCACGGCGACGCCGTGGACCCAGGTCGAGTATTTCGAGTGACCGTGTTCACACCTGTGCGTAACGCCAAGCCCGCTATAAGCTTAGTTGCCGCTACAGGCCGCGGCGGTCACATGGCGTAAGCCGCATACGCCCCAGGAACCCCCCCTGTCAATCAAACATCAACCCCCAATACGGCGTAAAATCGGCGCGCATTTTTTGCCGTTTAGCAACTCCATGTTAGCAAGAAATCAAACCCCGACGGCGGCGGACGTGCGTAATTCCCGGAGATTTTGATGGAACACCTGTGGGCGTGGGACGAGCGGTTGTTGCTGGAAAGGTGTCGAAGGTGCCAAAAGCGCAACGAAACCGAACACCGTGTCCGAATTCGAGCGCGTTTTTTTGCTGATTATACCGTCCCATGGTTATACCTCGCGCGCCCCGGCCGGATGGCGTGCCCCACTTTTTCAGGTCCAGGGCTTAGGGCGCCGCCGTCCCGGCTATGGGTCCGAGCGCTAACCCTCCAGGCTGAAAAATGCCGCCAGCGTCACGGCGGCCGTCTCAACCCGTAAGATGCGTGGCCCCAGGTTCAATACCTGCCAGCCATGCGTGCTGGCCACGGCCAATTCCGCCTCGGTCCAGCCGCCCTCGGGACCAACGGCCAGCAGCACCGATCGCACCGTCGGTCCTGTGCGCAACGACTCGGTCCATTCCCTCGTGCCGACGCCCCCGCTCGGATCGGCCATAGCGCGCCGGCGTGAAAGGTCGGTCACGCGGATCGAACCCGCCTCGGCGCACCATGGCGACCAATCTCGCGGCGAGGCGATTTCCATGAGCCGGTTCCTGCCACACTGTTTCGAGGCCTCGATCACGATCCGTCGCATCCGCTGGAGTGCCTTGTCAACCGGTTCGGCGACGCTCCGCTCGGTCTCCAAAGGCACCAGCCGCCACACACCCAACTCGACCGCCTTCTCGATCAACCACCGCTGACGGTCGCCTTTGGGCAAGGCGACCGCCAGGGTCAACTCGCAAGGCAGTTCGCGATCGACCTCCCTTCGGAATTCGACGGCAAGTTCCACGCCGGTACGCCCGATGCGTTCGATGCGGGCGGCGAACTCGCCGCCTCCACCGTCGAACAGAGTAACGACCTGACCGGTCTTTGCACGCAGAACGTGAATCAGATGATGGGCTTCCTCTCCCCCCAGTGTGACACGATCCGACACGATCGGCTCGGAAACGTAAAAGCGGTCGGCCATGGAAGGCGTTGAGCGTTGGGATAGGCGTTAGGCGTTAGGCGTTAGGCGTTGGGCGTTAGGCGTTGGGCGTTGGGCGTTAGATTCTTACGGCGTGACATGGGCGCGCGCCGCGCGCAACACGTCCAGTTGTTTCATCACTTCGCCGTGAATCAGGGGCCTAACGCCTTTGTCCTCATTGGTTGCGGCAAAGCCGTGTTATGAATCAGGCGCCTAGACCTACCGCCTATCGCCTTTTTTCAAGTTCCCCGGCCCATCTTACCGATTAGTGAAGATATAGGGAATGTAGGGTGGGCGCCGCCCACCAAAGAAAACCTGAATCGGACGAAAATATAGCCCGCGGGAACCACCCGATGCACCATGCTTACTGGGGCCTCAGTGAGAGGCCGTTTCCCGACGGCGTCGATCCGCGACGCTACCTTGCCAGCCCCTCGCACGAGGAGGCCCTTGCCCGGCTCCACTTCCTCGCGGAAGGTGGGCGGCGCTGCGGGCTTCTGCTCGCGCCCAGTGGAAACGGCAAGTCGTTGCTGCTGGAGATCTTCGCCAGGCAACTGCGCTACGCCGGTTGCCAGGTGTCGCAAGTCAGCCTGTTGGGAATCGAACCGCACGGTTTGCTCTGGCAACTGGCAGCCGATTGGGGGCTCAACCCCGACCGCGCCGCCAGCACCTTCGAACTCTGGCTGGCCCTTAGCGACCGGTTGACCGAGAACCGCCGGCAAAACTTACGAACCGTGGCGTTGTTCGACGATGGCGACGACGCCGGCCCCGACGTTCTCGACCAGGTCGCGCGGCTCTTCCTCGCGGCGCCGGGCGGCGATCTTCGGCTCACGCTGGTCGTCGCCGGACGAACCGAGCGCGTTTCGCTTTTCGGCCGCCGACTACTGGAACAGGCCGACTTGCGAATCGATATCACGCCTTGGGATCTGGCCGACAGCGAGCAGTTCGTCACGCAATCGCTCGCTCGCGCCGGACGCAAACAAGCCGCCTTCACTCCCGACGCCTTGATCCGGCTGCATGAGTTGTCGGGCGGTATCGTCCGGCGGCTGTCGGCGTTGGCCGATTTGGCGTTGCTCGCGGCGGCCGGTGGTCAGTTGGCGCGGGTCGACACGCACACCGTCGAGTCGGTCCATGACGAACTGGGGGTTATCGACGCGCTGGCGCCCGTGGGAAGCACCATGCCGTGGAGGTAGGCGTAGGTTAGCCCGGATGATTCATGGTCCACACACGAACCCGCGGCGCAAGCTCACCGGGTCCGCCGAGCGGCCCACGAAACGGGAAGGATCATTTTCACGAAAAAAGCACGCTCGTTGCGCAGCAACGAACGTGCAAAAAACAAAACGGCGGCGAAGCGAAAAAAAACGACTTCCGAATACTGGGACCGAGCAGAAAAAGAGAGCCATTATCGAGCATGAGGAGGGAGCCATTTGGCAGGGCGGCGGGGACACTGGCGTCGTCGGCGCGCGGAACCTCCCTTCTCGGCGCGCGATGTTTTTGCGTGGAGTGAGTGTCTTTGGCGGGATGTGGCGTGACGGAGCGGTCCCCGGTGGGGTGCTGGGGGCATTGAGCGAGGTCAATGAGGCCGCCATCGAGGGCTGGGCCACCGCCGAATCGGTCTGTTACAAGGCTGCGGTGCTGACCGCGACAGGGATGACCAGTTTGCACAGTCGAAGCCCGTGGGTGGGCCGCTGGCGACGCTGGATCGGGGCCTGGGGCAGGAGTGAGCCTGTTACGGACGATCCGGCCGCTTGAACCGGCGAGCGCCATCTGCCGTTGGCGGTCTCGCCGGCTCAAGGGTGGGCTGGACGTTCCCAGCCCGCTCACGACGCTTTCACTCACGTCGCTCACCTCGCGCCGGTCCCGGCCCATGGCCGGGGACGTGGCGTCACGCGCTGGGCGGGTCCGAATCGGGGTCGGAGTCGGGATCCTTGTCTCTCATACGGTAACTCTTTCTCCACGAGATACCGCTTCAAGATGGCCAACTTCTCCGAACCGGGAACGTTCTTGCGTTGACGAAGCCGGCGGGGTTGGGCAAGACCGGCCAGAACCAGCCCTGCGTGCCCAGCATCCCCAGGATCTTCAACTGCGGCGGAAAGGCGGTAGAATGGCCGGCATTCTTTGCCATGGGAGTTCTGCGATGCACGATCCGCGGTTCAAACGACTTCTGCAGGAGTTCTTCGCCGAGTTCTTTTGGCTGTTCTTCCCGAACTGGGCCGCCCGCTTCGACTTTGGCCAGATTGAATGGCTCGACAAGGAGATCCTCAGCGACTCGCTGCGGGGCGAGAGCCGTTTCGTCGATGTGGTCGCCAAGCTGCCCACGCTTCAAGCGGTGCCAGGCCCCGATGGCCGGTCGGCGGAGAGTTGGTTGGCGCTGGTGCATGTCGAGGTGGAAGCCGCCGACAAGGTGGCGCCGCTGCGCCCTGGCGGCCTTGATGCGCGTGACCAAAGAGCGGAGAATAGCATTAGCGGGCGAGGCGCTCGTGCGGTTGGTACACTGCCCCGAAAACGACTACCGCAAGACGTTGTTGTGCGAGTGCGTTAGCGCTTATCTGCCGCTGGACGACGACGATCAGCGAGGAGAACTCGAGGCGTTTTTACGGAATCATCCAGATTCAGGAGTGCAATCAATGAGCATGGGGCTGTTGGATCATGTGGAACAGCGCGGGGAGCAGCGCGGGGAACAGCGCGGGGAACAGCGCGGGGAGCAGCGCGGGGAGCAGCGCGGGGAACTGAAGGGAGTGGAGATAGGGCAGCGGAAGCTGCTGGGCGAGCAGCTCGAAACCCGCTTCGGTCCGTTATCGCCGACGGCGCAAGCGCGGTTGGCGAATTGGCCGGCCGAACGGCTAACGGAGTTGGGGCGCGCGCTGCTGTCGGCGGCCTCGCTCGAACAACTCGGCCTCGACGCGTGACGCTGTTCGTCGCCAACGCCGCGCACGCACCGCGTTCGCCCCTGGCGGCCATCCAGATTTTTGGGCGGATAAGAAAGAAAGCGGATTGAAGCGGGTCGCTGTTTTTTTGCCGTTTTTTGCCGGCCGCCACTTGCCCGCACGAACGTACAGCGGTAGAATGCAATTGGGTTCGATATCAGGTTGTCATTGGTCCGTGGTATTTATGACGATGACACGTTTTACCGCTTCACGTCACGGCTGCGCAGGCGGGCGGCATGGGCAGCTGCGGCGGCGGGGCCACCCGGGGCGGTGGCAGGGCCATCACGACCCTCCGGCGTCCGCAACCGCGATCGGCCCGCAGCCGGGCCCATCGGCGGCCAATGCAGCGATTTCGCCGAAAAATGCTAACCAAATGGGCCGTTCTCGCGCGCGGCGGTCGTTAGTCCGCGCGCCCGGCACCGCGGGTGGGTCCGCCCACCTGTCGAAATGAGGCCGGATTGCCACGCGGAGGTCGTGCCTAGTTTTTGGGCAGAGCCGCTCAAACCGTAGGCAGCCCGCTGCCAAAGCGATGAGCGCGATGAGCCAAGAGGCAGGAACCGCCCAACGAAAAAGCCCTATGAATCTCCATAGAAAACAGTTTTTGGCGTCAAGGATTTCTTCCGATTTGGCAGCCGTTTCAGCGGGCGCCGCGGGCGATTTTGGTGCTCAGTTTCCAGGCAGCGCCGCGTAGGGGACGCGGGCTGTTGAGCCTAAGCGAAATCCGCCGAAGGCGGGAAGCCCCGTTCGGTTCTTTACGGTTCTTTGGCAATTCGGTTAACCCATTGAAAGCGGAGCGCGGCTTGACCGGCCAGCTCGCCATCGCCGCCTTTGCGCGCCGATGGCGAGCCGCCGCCCAGGGGAACGGGAATGCCGACGGAGGCAATCTCGATCATACGGCGAGCTATGCCAAGCATTCTTGAGCGGCATGATCGCATTCCGCCGCGTAGGTAGCGGCGAGGTTGTCGAGCCTGGGGCGACAGCCCTCGTTGTTCTACACATCTTCCGAGAGGCCACGGGCTTGCCCCCGACCCACGACGTACGTGGGTGCCCCGGTTTCACGCTCGTATCTACACACGCAGGCTGCCCGGATTACCTGCCTTTCCCCGTGTCGCGCCGCGGGCCGCCTCCGGCGGCCCGCGGCGCGACACGGACGGTTGGGATGCGGTCGCATTCGATTTAGAAACCAACGTGAAACTCCAGGGGGCAAGCCCCTGGCATCTTACGAAGAGACCGGGATGTCCCAGGCGGGTGGGCCTGGCTTGGTCACCTCCACTGGATGATCTGGAATATGCCCTCGCGGCGCGCGATCTGGTCGGGCAGCGCCAAGAGCTTCTCCCGGTAGATGCTCAAGGCGATGCCAGTGGCGAACACCAGCGCGCCGCCAACGGCCAGGTAGACGCCGACCGCCACCTGCGGCTGATAGGCCAGCGAGCCGATCATCACGACCAGGTAAATGCCCAGCGTGCCGCCGCCGGCCAGCGTCGAGGCCTTGAATTGCCAGGCCACACCGGTCACGAGCATCAGAATCGTGACCGTCAGCAAGGCCAGTTCGTCGGGCAATGAAATGAGCTGGGGCTGGGCGACGAAACGGTGGTAGATCACGGCGACCAACAGCGGGAAGCTTGCCATCAGGCTCCCCAGCCAGAGTCCGATGGTCACTCCGTCGCCTTCGTGCCCCTCGGTTTCGCGGAAACGGCCGACATAGGCGCTCACGACCATCAGTACGCCGACGACCACGGAGAAGATCTCGACCTTCTGCCAATTGCTGAGATGGCTCAACACATTGAGGGTCAGGAAAATCAAACCGACCAGCCCCACCGACGACGTGCAATAGAGCCGCCGCAGTCCACCGCCGGGCACCAGCACGGCGGCCATGCCGCCGACGGCCGCGGTCACGGCCAAGGCCCCGAGCGTCCACCAATTGGGGTCGCGCGTCGTCAGTTTCGCCAGCCCTTGCAAGAAGGCCGACAACAGGGCCACGAACACGATCGCGTTGGCGCTCTGAAACAGCGCCAGGCCGCGCCCGTGGACCGTGCGCCCCTTCTGACCGTGGACGCCGTAGGTATCGAGCTGTTCAATGCCCACCCTGCGCGCCGCCACAAGCAACGCCAGCCCCAGCAGCGAGTACAGCACCGGGTACCAGGCTCCGAACATGCCGAAGTAGCCGAGCACCTGCCACAGCGAAGCACAGCCGGCCGCCGCCGCCAGGTAGATGTTGGCGCTTCGCTTGCGAAACAGACCGGCCAGCACGTAGAACACCGCCGCCTCGGCGAAGGCCAAACCCAGCAGCAGATTATCCATGTTTCCCCTGCCCTCGACCGTGCGAAACGTGTCGCCCAGCGACTCGACCGTGGCCCCGAGCCCTCCCAGCAGGATCACGGCGGTAATGCTTTGCGCAACCCAAACCAGCGGGCGCTCCGGACTCTGGCCGCGCCAGAGCCGCGAGGCCACCACGTAGCCCAGCGGAATCACCATCAAGAGGGGCGCCTGCTGGACCCATTTCTCGATACCCAGCACGCGCAACAGTCCCGCCGCGGCCACGGTCAGCCCGGTCGCGCTGAGGAAGAAGTACGCCGCCGACCACTTCGGCGCCGCGTCGCGGGTCAGCCAGGCCGAAACACGGTTGCAGACGGCCACGGTCAGCATCGCCAGCACGAACCATGGGGTCGTCGGATGGTCCCAAACCAGGGCCTTCGCCACGGCGCTGGTCGCCCGCATGTGCAACACGCCGCCCATGACGACCGGTAGCGCGCTGAGGCCCAAGGCCAATGGCGGGACGGCGCGCTGAAATCGCTCGTGCGCGGCGCCCAGCCAGCTTTGCGCCAGGTTCGCCGCCAAGGCCGTGATCGCCAACGCGGCGATGACCCCCTCGGCGTCGAGGCTCATGCCGACCAAGGTTCCCTCGGCCATCAGCAGGCAGGCCGTGGCCAGGTAGGTGTAGACGCCCACGCGTCGTACGACGAGGTCGGAATAAAGGTAGGCGTAGCAGCCGACCAGCCAGAGCCCGCCGGCCAACAACGGCGATTCGATCAGCAGTTTGTCGTTCCACGACGGGCCGAAGAGTTTGCCGGCCGGAAGTGACAGCCAGAAGGCCAATTGCGACGAGAGCAGAATCGCCAGCGCGGCGGCCATCTGGGCCTGCCCCGACCAGAAAAGCGGCAGACCGAAGCGCCGCCGCGAAAAGGTCTCATCGTCGCCCGGAGCAAAAGCGCGCTCGGCGTGGATCGAAATCAGCCCCAGCCCCGCGCAAAACAAGCTCAGGTACGTGGCGTCGCCGACCATGCCCAGGTTGGCCAGCAAGAGCAGCACCGTCAGCGTGATACCGGCTTCGACGGCGTACATGAACAACGGATCGCGCAGCACGTAAACGGTGGCCACGTAGAGCAGGCAGCATACGACGCCGCCCATCCACAGCCCCTGGTCGAGCGTGAGCAGATCATGGGCGTGGTAGAACCAGAGGTTCAACGGCGCGACGACGCAGCCCAGAAAGGTCAGCGCCTGGCCCGCCACCTTGTACTTGGACTTGAGCACCAAGGCCCAGCCGCCAGCGAGAATGGCCAGCGTGCCCGCTCCCAGGCACGCCGCCAGAACCAACGTATTCTTGAACAGCCCCAAGCTGGCCAGCCAAACCAGCAGGCCCAGCACGGCCAGCCCGCCGCCGATCGTCAGCATCCATTGGATGCTCCGCGGGTCGAGCAGGGCCTCGAACATCAGCCGGAACGAGAATGTCGGTTTCTTGGCGGCGACGGGCCGACTGGGCGGGTCGAGGAACTCGGTGATTTGCAGTGGTTCTTCCGCGGGGGCCGAGGCGCCTGGCAAGCCTCGATCCCGCGCCGAGGCCGCGGCGGACGGCTGCGGGTGCGACGCGGCCGGGATGCTCAATTCCCGCCCGCAGGCCGGGCATTCGGCGCGGGTTCCGCCAAACTCCTCACGGGCAACCAACTTACGACCACATGGACAGTTGACGTTAATCATACGCGGGAATCCCCGGTTCTCGGGAACCTTTCGGAACGAAGACATGCCCTCTTGAGCGAACCGCCCTAAACTAAGGGCGATCTCCCCGCGTCAATATCACGCGCCGAGTGGAGAAAGTCCAAGAAAATCCCGGCAATTCAACGTAGGGTGGCTTCGACACGAACCCGCAGCGCAAGCTCGGGGGGTCCGTGGCGGCCCACGAATCAGGCAGGATCGTTTTTAAGCACGATCGTTGCGCAGCAACGGGCGTGCAAAAGAAAACGGTGGCGAAGCGAAAAAAAACGATCTCCGATAACCCCAGCACTCTGAGCAGACCGCGAAAGCGGGCAACAGTTGCCTCCGCACCCTTCGCCTTACCCCACGCGCGTTTGGATCGCTTGGGAGGGGTTTCGGAGTCGTTTTTTTTCAACGATCCGCTTAATTACTGGTTTTTCAAGATTCGGCTTTCTAGTGTTCGGAGCAACAGACGCCGTTTTTTTTCGAGCGGCTTTGCCGCATGATGGCGTGGCGCTGTTTTGCG
>Ga0307372_10000949_pt1 | contig 50758 bp, 51 predicted proteins | sample OX1MG_FD_202533 | JGI IMG/M metagenome (GOLD analysis project Ga0307372, IMG submission 202533) | Soil microbial communities from Risofladan, Vaasa, Finland - OX-1 | ecosystem: Environmental > Terrestrial > Soil > Coastal area > Acid sulfate soil | place: Finland: Risofladan, Vaasa | collected...
GGGTCATCTCGGTCGTAGCCTTGGCTGTATATATGGTCCTCGGAATTCTGCTTTACGGTGTTCTCGAGGAATCGTGATGAAAGAGCTAAGCCAACGACTATTGGGACCGGCGACGATCGTCACGATCGCCCTCACCATTTGGCTGGGCATCTGGATCACTCCGCCGGACAAATTCCAGGGCAACCTCGCTCGCATGCTCTACATCCACCCGGCGATCGCCACCGTGGCCCTGTACCTCTCCTTTGGCACCGCCGCGGTCGCCAGCGCGCTGTATCTATGGCGACGAACGCGCTCGATCGTCATGGACCGCGTGGCGCACAGCGCGATGGAGGTGAGCCTGGTCTTCATTGTCCTCACGCTCATCACCGGTTCGATCTGGGGTCGACCGGCCTGGGGCGTGTGGTGGGCCTGGGACGCGCGACTGACTTCAACGGCGATCCTCGGTGTCCTCGCACTGGGTTACTTGGCGCTTCGACGCGCCAACGACGATTTTGAACTTCGCGCCCGACGAAGCGCGGTCTTCGCGATCATCGCGGCGATCAACGTGCCCCTTGACCACTTCTCGGTGCAGTGGTGGCACACGTTGCATCAAGGTGCGACGTTGCTCGGACCGAATCGTGAGTTCAAGGTGCACGGCAGCATGCTCTGGACGTTGCTGCTCAGTTTCGTCGCCTTCTCACTCGCCTACGCGTGGCTGCTTCGCGCGCGCTACCGACTCGAAGTGCGGCGCGAACGCTCGAGCACCGAGACGCTCCAAGTGGTCCTCGAGCGACGACGGGCCGAAGGCGTCCACTGATGGACTACGTCACCGCCGGTTATTCCTTTGCCTTTGGGGGGCTGGCGCTCTACGCGCTGTCGATCTGGTGGCGAGGGCGAAACCTTGACTGAGACGAACCTCGATCTCACCCCGGTCGCTCCACCTACGTCTAAGAGCTCCAGTCGACGTCGAACGATCGGCGTACTGGTCGTGCTGGTGGTCGCGGTCCTGGCGTTACTCAGCCAGGGCCTCTTGCATTCGTTGAACTACTTCGACACCGTCGATCAGGTCTTCGCCAGTCGAGCCAAGATCGGCACCACGGCGATTCGACTCGAAGGTGTCGTCAAGCCCCATACGATCACCCGTACATCGAACGGCGCGTCGTTTTGGATGACCGGCACCGGAACCCACGAGGTCTACGTCATCAGTCGAGGCACGCCACCGCAGCTCTTCCAAGCCGACGTCCCCGTCGTCGTCGAGGGCCACTTCACGACCAGTCACTCGACGACGTTCGACGGCACACAGATACTGGTGAAACACACCGCGACGTACATCGCCCAGCACCCGCGACGGGTGAAGGCGCCCAACGGCAGCGTGCGATGACCCTGACGTGGCTCGGGCGCGCCGCGCTTTACGTCGCCTTCCTCGCCACCGTGGGCGGCATCATCCACCAAGTGGTCACCCTTCGGGCGAACCGGCGGTCGCGGTCCCTGCAGTGGGCTCTGGTCTCGCTCGCCGGGATCGTCGGTGCGGTCGCGGTGATGCAGTTCGCCCTTATCACGCACAACTTCTCGTTGGCCTACGTGTCGGAGAACAACGCGACTTTCACGCCACTGCTGTATTCGATCACCGGCATGTGGTCGGCCCTGGAGGGATCGCTCCTGCTCTGGTCGCTTCTACTTGGTGCGATCATCGTTGTGGTATTTCTTTACTACCGTCGTCGGTCAGACGACCAGGTCGTGTCCTGGGCCAGCGTCGTCCTCTTTGGCGTAAGCGCGTTCTTCTTGGGTCTGATGTGCGGACCGGCCGACCCGTTCATTCACAACGCCGCCAAAGTGTTGCAAGGGGCCGGACCGAATGCTCTGTTACAGGACAATCCACTCGTCGCGATCCACCCACCGCTGCTCTACATGGGATTCGTCGGCTTCACCGTGCCCTTCGCCTTCGCGATCGCGATGTTGATCACCGGACGAGTGCACGACCGCTGGCCCTTGGAGCAGCGTCGCTGGACTGTGCTCGCCTGGGGCGTGTTGTCGGTAGGAATCATCTTGGGTGCGTGGTGGAGCTATCAGGTGCTCGGCTGGGGAGGTTTTTGGGGGTGGGACCCGGTTGAGAACGCCGCGTTGTTGCCCTGGCTCACAGCGACCGCGTACGTGCACTCGGTCATCGTCCAAGACCGACGCGGACTCTTTCGCGTGTGGAACTTGTCGTTGGCCATTGCCACGTTCTCGCTCACGATTCTCGGCACGTTCTTCACTCGCTCGGGCGTGCTGCAGAGCGTGCACGCATTCTCCTCGAGCACGCTCGGCCCGCTGCTGATCGGCTTCTTCTTCGTCACGGTCGCCCTCGGCGCCGGACTGCTCGCCTGGCGAGGGGACCGACTCCGCTCGCCCGTGGGCGTGGATCACGCGCTCTCCAAAGAGGGAATGTTCGTCGCCAACAACGTGCTCTTCGTCGGCTTCGCCGTCGTCGTGCTGCTGGGCACCGTCTTCCCCTTGCTCTACGAAGCCGTCAACGGGGGACAGGTGACGGTCGGCACACCGTACTTCGCCACCGTCGCAGTGCCAATGAGCATCGTGTTGCTCGTACTCATGTCGCTCGCGCCGTTGGTGGGCTGGCGCACGTTGGACGCCAAGGTGTTGTGGTCGCGACTCCGCGTCAGCGCCTGGACGTCGCTGATCGTCGTCGTCGCCTTGATCCTCGACGGTGTTCGACACCCCATGGTGTTGTTGGCGTATTTTCTCGCCGTGACCGCGGCGGGAGCCGCGATTCGAACGTTGCGCGGTGCGTTCGTCGCCACCATTCGTCGTCACCAGCGCTGGTACCACGCGCTTCGCGGTCCGAGTGTCGGCGGAATGGTCACGCACCTCGGCGTCGTCGTGATGGCACTGGCGATCGTCACCTCGACCTCGTACACCACGAGAAACGAAGTGACGCTCGCGACCGGCCAGAGCACCGTCGTCTCGGGCCAGTACGTCACGTTCCACGGTTTTCGCACGGTGAAGGATTCGCTCGAGACCGCGACGCAACTGCGCGTGGATGTCAACCACCACGCGCTACTGCCCGCCATCACGACCTACGACGGGCGAGGCGCCCAGCCCGTCGGCACGCCGGCCATCGACTCCAGCCTGGCCCGTGACGTCTACCTGACCTTCGACGCCGTCGGGGGCAATGGCGCCGCCTCGGGTGCTCAGGTCCAAGGCGGCCTGCCGGCCGGATCGGTCGTCCTCGGCGTCACGGTCGAGCCGCTCCTCGCGTGGCTATGGATCGGCGGGCTGCTGCTCGGCGTCGGCTCGGCGCTGTCGTTCTTCCGTCGACGTCTCGGCGACGAGGTGGACGCGTGAAACGCACCGTGACCATGATTTCGGTAGCCGTACTGGCGATCGTGATCGCCTTTTCTGCGTTTCTGGGTACTCGCCACCCCGTGAGCGGAGCCACCGATGCGCCCAGTCCGCTGCTCGGCAAGGTCGCGCCGACGCTGCGCGGAACCGAGTTGGGTGGGGGCACGTTCTCGTTGAAGAATGAACGCGGCAAGATCGTGATCGTCAACTTCTGGGCGTCGTGGTGCGAACCGTGCATCCAGGAGGCGCCGGAGCTCTCGACTTACGCCTGGAGCGTCCGGAACGACGGTGTCGTCATGGTTGGCGTGGTCTTCAATGACACGGTCTCATCGGCGACGGCCTTCGCCGCACACTACGGCTCGCTCTATCCCTCGATCATCGACCCCGGCGGCAACATCGCCCTCGGTTATGGCGTCACCTCACCGCCCACCACGTTCGTGATCGATCGCCAAGGTCGCGTGTCGGCGACGCTGCTGGGTGCGACCACGGCCAAGCAGCTCGCTGCCGTCGTCGCGAGGGTCTCGTCATGAAGGTCCTTAGATCTTTTCGACTATGGTGCTTGGCTTTTCTATGCGTCCTGGCCGTCGCCCTGCTCGAAGCGCCGAGTACCGCCTCGATGCAGGGTCGCGTCGCGCACTTGGAATCGTTGGTGAAGTGTCCGGCGTGCGATGACTTGTCGGTCGCCCAGAGCAACGCCACGTCCTCAATCGCCGTACGCCACGACATCATTCGCCGGGTGGACCAAGGTCAGTCGGACAACAAGATCTTGACGTCTTTAGAAGCGACCTACGGCACTTCGATCCTTCTCAGCCCCTCGACGTCTGGACTCGGGTCGCTCCTCTGGCTCGTGCCGATCGGAGCGTTATTGGCCCTGGCCGTTGCGGGCGTGCGTTTAGTGAGACGACGATGAAGCGCGACGCCGCACAACTGCGAGACGAAATCCGACTTCGCGAGGCATCCATGAGCGACGCCTCGCGAGAGCGCGACGCTGGCGAACTCTCCTCGCATCAATTCGAGGCGATCCAACGGCGCGAGGGAGCAGCGCTGGAGACGGCCCGCAACGAGTTGGGCACCTTGATGCTGAGTGTCAATGCGACGCCCGCCCGACGCCGAAGGCGACGCACCCGGTGGCTGGTCGTGGCCCTAGCCTGTTTCGCCGTCGTGCTCGTCGTCGCTCTCGTTTCTTCGCTGTCACCGCGTCAGGCTGGGAACTCCGGCGACGGCGGCATCGATCTCACACGATCCCAGACCATAGACCGGCTACTAAATCAGGCCGAGGCCGACGTCGCCCACAATCAAGACGTGACCGCACTCAGCGCCTACGCCCAGGTCCTCAATCTGGATCCGAAGAACGTCACGGCGCTCACGCAGAGTGGATGGCTCGACTTCACGGCGGGCAGTACTGCGAAGAAGGCTTCGGTCGTGGAGATCGGAATCAGGGAGTTGGAAAAGGCGATTGCGGTCGCTCCGCGGCAATCGGCTCCGCGGTTGTATTTCGCCATCGTCGCCGATTCGACGCCGGGAAATCAAGGCATTGCCAAAACTGAGTTTGAGGATTTCTTGAAACTGAAGCCTTCGGTCGGTCAGGTGGCGATTGCGCGACCGTTCTTGAAGAAATTGGGAATCAAGATCCCTTAGATCGTCGAATCGCTCCGATGTCGCGTCACTGTGCCCGCGAGTCCATTCATCGCTACGATTCTCAAAGCGTGTAGCAGGAGGGCCGTGGCTGAAATATCAATGGATCGTCCGTTCATCGACATCGACGAACCGACGAGCGACGAAACCGACGAGCCACGTCACCATCGTCGTTGGCCCGCAGTCGTCGCGTCGATTGTCGTCGTCATCATCGTGATCGGTATCGCGTCGTACGAAGCGGCGAGTCACTACCAGCCACTCTCTCAGTCACTCAACGGCAGCTACGGCGCACAGGTTCTCACGTCCAATGGTTCGTTGGCCAATAGTCCCGGCACGGCGTGGACGGAGCCGAGCGGATCGTTCCGCGTCGAAGTCATCGTCACCCTCAATAACGACCAACGCTTCGGAGTCACCATAAACAAAGTCCTGGCGCCGGCTAACCCCTCGGGAACGTCCAACGTGCACGTCTACTTCGATTCCAAGGGAAATGGGTTCGGCGTCTACGGTTACAAGGGCGGTCCGGCCTTCAAGCCGACGCCCCTTGCGAGCAAAGGTCAGTTGCAACTCGTGGTGCACTGGAACCAACAGTGCGTGCCCGTTTCAGCACAAAGCGAAGCAACGAGCTTCACGAGTTTGCCGGTCGAATATACGTTCATGGGATTTCATCACACCGTGAACGTGCCTATTCAGAGGTTGTCGATCACCCCGAGGACCACCTGTTGACCCAACGCGGTCGTGGCGAACCGGTCCGACGAAGTCGTTAGGCGGTCACGCGGCAAGCGTCGTCACCGCGGGCGCGCGAGGTGAGCGTGACGTTACGGCGTTCGGCCCCTAGACCGTCGAGCATGCCCGAAATGAGGCCGCGGTCCACAGCGCAGAGCACCGGGTGGTGCACGGCGGCGGTGCCGAACGGGCAATTGTCCGAGACGACTGACTGTTCCAGGTTGTGCTCTTCGGCGCGCGCAGCGAATCCGTGAGCTGTCAAGATGCCGGCGATCGATTCCATGGCGACTTTGAGACTCGGACTCGAATCGCCCGATCCAACAGCACCGGCCAGGGTTCGTCCGTATTCCACACCAACGTCGTGGGACATCGATTCGGCGGCCTCAGGACCGAGTCGCTCGAGAGCCATCTCCAAGAGGGCGACTAAGAGGGCGTCTCGCCGCATGGAGCCGTCCATGATCAGACCGGCGTTGACGACGCGATAGCCCTTGGCCGGACGCCCGACCGTGGTCTTATGGACATTGTCGAAGGTGACGTAGCCCGACTCGGTGAGGCGTTCGAGGTGGTGACGGACCACGTTGGCGTGCACTTGGCAGTGCTTCGAGAGTTCCGTCGCGGTCGCGCCCGGGTTTTCGCGTAGGTAAAGATAGATCTTTCGGCGCGTATTGTCGCCGAATGAGTGCGTCAAGCTCGTGACGTTGGCCGTGAAGAGGGCCGGATCGAGATCGTTCTCGTTTATCGGGGTTGACACGTAGAAAGTCTAGGACCGCACTGGTCTTTTGCGCCGGTAACCTCAGAGGGCGCTCTCTAAGGAAATTCGTGACAACCAACAGCTCCACCCACAGTCAACTCAGCGCTGTCGTTGAGCCCCAATTGGTGCGTACGTTGGGCGAGTTGGGCTTTCTTGGCGATGTCGTCGAAACCAACGGATCGCTTCGGGTCGAACTCGTACTGCCAGTTTCATCCTGGCCGAATCTGGCGTTGCTCGAAGCGTCGGTCAAAGAGATCGTCCCTGACGCCACGGTCGTTGTTCGTCCCATGGACGAGGAGGAGCTCCTCGGACTTCGCAATTTCCTACGCGGCGCCATGGCCGGCGACCCGGGACCTGGTGAGCACGCTCATGGCGACGCGCCACCCAAATTTCTTGACAAGCTCTCCAAGACACGGATTCTTGGGATCTCCTCGGGCAAAGGGGGCGTGGGTAAGTCGTCGGTCACCGTCAATCTGGCGATCGCACTGGCCCAGAGCGGTCACGACGTGGGCGTGCTCGACGCCGACGTCTACGGCTTCTCATTGCCCAAGATGCTCGGTGCGGTGAACGACCCGATCGTGCTCGGCGACACCGTCATCCCGACACTGGCGCACGGTGTGCGCTGCGTGTCGATGGGTTATTTCGTACCGGACGAACAGCCCGTCATCTGGCGTGGGCCAATGTTGCACAAGGCAATCCAACAACTCGTCTCCGAAGCGTGGTGGGACGAGCCGGACTTCTTGCTGATCGACATGCCCCCCGGCACGGGCGATGTCGCGCTCACTCTTTCTGAAGTGTTGCCGCGCATCGAGATGTACGTGGTGACGACGCCGCAAGCAGCCGCGCAACGCGTCGCGCAACGCTCGGCCTACGCGGCGAGGAAACTAAAGCTCAGTGTGCGCGGCGTCATCGAGAACATGAGCTGGTTCACCGGCGACGACGCCAAGCGCTACGAGATCTTCGGATCGGGTGGTGGCGCTCGACTCGCCCAAGAACTCGGTATCGCTCTGCTCGGGCAGATTCCTTTGGACACCAAACTCCGAGAAGGCGGCGACGTGGGTGAACCGATCGTCGTGCACGATCCAGAGTGCGGGGTCTCGCTCGCCTTCAAGGCGTTGGCGGCCACGATCGTGAGTCAGGGACCGGCGCGCGTCTATCGCCAAGAACTCAAACTGTCCTAACTGGGACTTGTACTTTCATATTTGGATGTTTTGCGCGACTTCGAATGGTGGCTTGGCTTTCGACTCACGCGATTCGCAAATGTCTAGACATTTAAGCGTGACATCTGATAATTTTCCGCTAACTGGGCATTAGCGCCCGGGCTATTGGGGGGAATAGAAATGGATCAGTCCGACACGGCCAGCGCGGGTTCAGGTCAAAGCGACCAGAAAGACCTCGCGACTTTCGGCTACAAACAAGAGTTGCACCGAACGCTCGGATTCTTTAGTTCGTTTGCGGCGGCCTTCAGCTACATCTCTCCGTCGACGGGAATCTTCACTCTCTTCGCCCTGGGCTTGACGACCCTGGGCGGCGTGTTCATTTGGAGTTGGCCAATTGTCGCCGCGGGTCAGATGCTCGTCGCGCTCAACTTCGCCGAAGTCTCGAGTCACTTCCCAATCGCCGGATCGGTCTTCCAGTGGACGAAGTACCTCGCGGGGCGTCCGTACGCGTGGTTCACCGGCTGGATCTACATCTTCGCGGGCGTTCTTACGGTGACGGCGGTCGTGGTCACGTTGCCCCTCACGATCCTCCCGATGGTGAACCTGATGGGATGGCACCTCGACGCCACGGCCCTGCACGACCAGATCTGGGTCGCGGCCATCACGCTCATTGTCATCACCGTGTTGAACATCTACAGCGTGAAGGTCGTCTCGGTGGTGAACAACACCGGGGTGTTCTTTGAGATCGTCGGTTTGGTGGTGTTCGCGGTCGTGATGCTGATCGTGCATCGTCACCAGTCGATCTCGGTCGTCACCAACAGCGGAGGTCTCCACGTCGGCTTCGGGTCGTTCTTCCTGGCGATGTTCATGAGCCTCTTCGTTATTTACGGGTTCGACACCGCGTCCACACTTGCGGAGGAAACGGTGGACCCGCGACGATACGCCCCTCGTGCGGTCATCTCCTCAGTGGCCGGCGCATTCGTCATCGGTGGAATATTCCTCGTCGCTATTTTGATGGCGATTCCGAATCTCAAGACGGCGATTTCGCAGTCGTGGACACCGGCAACCATCATCGAGTCCAACTTCTCCAAGCCGTGGGCGATCATCTATCTCGCGGTCGTGTCGGCCGCAATTCTGGTGTGCTGCCTGGCCATTATGACCGCGACCATTCGTCTGACGTTCGGAATGGCGCGCGACAACCGTCTTCCGGCTTCGGGGACCCTGGCACGAGTGCACCCCAGCTTGCACACGCCGATTTTCTCATGCATCGTCGTGGCGATATTGGCGGCGATTCCCCTCTTCAAGTACACGGGCGCCGGGATCGTCGCGATTGCCGCAACGGCGATGATCTATCTCAGTTATTTCCTGGGAAACCTTGCGGTGCTGCGAGCGCGTCTCAAGGGCTGGCCGCGTGAGAAGACGCCGTTCTCCCTCGGCAAGTGGGGGATACCGGTCAATATCCTGGCCCTGCTGTGGGGTGGATCGATGCTGGTCAATTTCGCGTGGCCGCGAGCTGCGAGCAACCCGACGCCGAATCAGACTGGTGGAGCGCTCAGCACGGGTATCGCTGAATTGAACAAGGTGCCGATCCTCTACCTCGTGCTCGGGCTCATCTTGATCATCGGAATTCTTTACTACTTCATCGCTGAGGTGCGAAAGCCGAAGGTCGAGATCATTAGGCCAGCCGAAACTGGTCCGCTGGTGATTCCGGCCGAGTCGATGCCACCCGACGAGGTCATGAGTTAAATAAAACGGACTGAAGTTACTTCGGCGGCAGTTCGAAGGACCACACGAGCGTGCGGCTTCGGTCTGCGCGAAGGATGTCGCACGCGCTCTCCACGGGCACGCCGTTCACGTCGAACGCTTCTCGTTCGACGCGCAGGAGCGGCGTGCCTCGAGTGACGTCAAGCAGACGAGCGGTGCGAGCGTTGGCGGCGATCGGTGAGATTCGCTCGACGGCGCGCACCGGTCGCGCGTCGTAGCGACGATCGAGGAGTTCGTAGATCGAACCGTGGAGCGGTTCGCTGAGGAGACCGGCGAATCGTTCCGCGGGAAAACTCGAGTGCTCGAGCAGCACCGGCAGGTCGTTGGCGAAACGAAGTCGGTCGATCTCAAAGACCTCGTCACCCTCGGCGAGTTGCAGCGCCTCGGTCGTCGACTCATCAGCCCTGACTCGCTCTGTTCGCAATACTCGTGCGCCCGCGACGTGCCCGAGTCGTCGAGCGTGCTCAGAGAATCCGGCGAAATTCGTGAGATCGTACTCGATGACCGGCTCGGCGATGAAGGTGCCGCCGTTGCGACCGGTGCGCCGATGAATGAGCTTGCGGATCTGGAGTTCGGCCAAGGCTTGGCGAACCGTCAAGCGATTGACGCCGAATTCCTTGGCTAGTTCACGCTCCGGAGGGAGTCGGTCGCCGGTTCGAAAATGACCGAGCGTGATTGAAGACGCGACCGCGTTGGCGATTTGAGTGTGCAGCATCCCTTTGGAACGTGAGATCTTCGGTGGCCATTTGGAGTTCGGCGGCACGATTCATCCTCTCAAAGCACAGTTACGGGCGGTATTCACTTGCCCGCCATCGGTTTTTGGTATAGATAGTTTAGCCAATGACGTGCGCGAGGAGACACCATGATCGACAGAGCACGCGTGGTGGTGATCGGCGGAGGAATCGGCGGCTGCTCGATCCTCTATTGGCTGGCACGCATGGGTTGGAGCGATGTCGTGCTCGTCGAGCGTTCTGAGCTCACCAGCGGCTCCACGTTCCATTCGGCCGGGCTTGTGGGCCAGCTTCGCAACTCACTGTCGCTGACCCAGATGATGATGAATTCGGTCGACCTTTACCGCACTCTCGGCGAAGAGGTGGATCTGGAGACGGGCTGGCGCGAGGTCGGCTCACTGCGACTCGCGTCATCCAATGAGCACATGGAAGAACTCGAGCGCCAGGCCGCGTGGGCCGAGACGTTCGGGCTGCCAATGCATCTCATTTCAGCGAACGAAGCTCAGTCGATGTTTCCACCAATGTCGACTGATGGAGTCCTGGGCGCGGCGCTGTTGCCCTCGGACGGCTACGTCGATCCAAGTCAACTGACGCTGGCACTGGCGCGTGGCGCTCGTCAACGCGGCGCAACGATCCTCTCGAACACTCGAGTGACCGGCGTTCGAGTGGAGAACAATCGCGTGCGAGCAGTCGACACGGACCAGGGAACGATTGAGTGCGACTACGTCGTGAACGCCGGTGGCATCTACGCGCACGAGATCGGTCTGTTGGCCGGCGTCCACGTGCCGCTGGTGGCGATGGCTCACCAGTACGCGATCACGAAGCCGACGGGACTCTCGCGCGACATGCCGACACTGCGTGACCCGGCGCGCCTCGTCTATTTTCGCGCCGAGAGCGGCGGTCTCGTCGTTGGCGGCTACGAGCGCAATCCGTCGGTGTGGGGTCTCAGCGGCATCGCGGCGGACTTCAACTCACGCCTGCTCGAACCCGATTGGGACCGCTTCGCACCGCTCTATGAGGCAGCGATCTCTCGGGTGCCCGAATTGGCGGATGCCGAGATCGTGACCCTGGTCAACGGCCCCGAAGCCTTCACCCCCGACGGCGAGTTCATCCTCGGGCAGAGCGCAGTCGCGGGATTCTGGGTGGCGGCCGGGTTCTGCGCACACGGCATCGCCGGGGCCGGCGGGATGGGCAAGTTGATGGCCGAGTGGATCATCGACGGTCAGCCGAGCCTCGATGCGTGGGCGCTCGACTCGCGCCGTTTCGGTCCGCAGTACCGGAGCCGTGACTACACGCTGACGCGCACCGACGAGATCTACGCGACGTATTACGACGTCAAGTATCCCGGTCACGAACGCCAGTCCGGACGGCCCCTCAAGGTCTCGGCGGTCAACGCCCGACATCGCGACCTCGGCGCCGCCTTCGGTGAGAAATCCGGCTGGGAGCGAGTCAATTGGTACGAGTCGAATGCGACCGCGGGTGACGAATCGACGCGGCCCGACGGTTGGGCCGGCATGTTGTGGTCGCCGGCGATCGGAGCCGAGCACCGAGCATGTCGAGAGAGCGCAGCGCTCTTTGACGAGAGTTCGTTCTCCAAGCTCGACGTCACCGGTCCGGGCGCGGCGGCGTTCCTGGAACGTCTTTGTGCGAACGGTGTTGCGCGCCGGATCGGTGCCGTGACCTACACGCAACTCTTGAATCCACGCGGCGGCGTCGAATGCGACCTCACGGTCGCGCGCCTCGGCGAAGATCGCTTTCGCCTCGTGACCGGGACGGCCTTCGGGAACCACGACGGCGCGTGGATTCGCCAGCATCTCGAGGACGATTCGGTCACGGTCGAAGACGTCACGTCCACGTACGCGTGTTTCGCGCTGTGGGGACCACGCGCCAGAGAGATCCTCCAGCCCCTCAGCGAATCGGACTTGTCGCACGAGGCGTTCGGTTATATGAGCGCGCGCGAGATCAACGTGGGTGCGGTGCCGTGTCTCGCGGTGCGCGTCACGTTCGTCGGTGAGCTCGGCTGGGAGCTCTACTGCCCGAGCGAATACGCCCTCGGACTATGGGACGCGCTGATGGCCTCTGGTGAGCCGCATGGCCTCGTGCCCGGCGGTTATCGCGCCATCGAATCTATGCGATTGGAGAAGGGTTATCGCGTCTGGGGGAGTGACGTCACGACGACCGATTCGCCGTTCGAAGCGGGACTCGGCTTCGCCGTGAAGATGAAGAAGGGTGACTTCATCGGACGCGACGCGCTGGAGCGAGCGGGAGAGCCAACGCGCCGCCTCGCCTGTCTCGTCCTCGATGAGCCGCGATCGGTCGTGCTGGGTTCTGAACCGGTGCGTTTCGAAGGTCGACCGCTGGGAAGGGTGACGAGCGGCGGCTACGGCTACAGCCTTGGCGTCTCCATCGCCTACGCCTATCTGCCAATCGAATTGGTGGAACCCGGTACGAGAGTGAGCGTCGGGATATTCGGCCGCGATGTCGGTGCCGAAGTGCGGGCCGAGCCCTTGTTTGATCCAGGCAACGAAAAGGTCCGGGCTTAGGTCTCGAGGCTGGCGTACTCCTTCGCCACGGCGAGATGTTCGTCGAGGTCGTCTTGGAGCGCCAACTCAATCGCGTGTGAGCCGCGCTCCAGCGCGTAGGCCGTGAAGTCCACTTCCAGTGACGAGATCGCCATCTGGACGACACCCCACATAGCTTCACGCAACTCCGAGATGATCTTCATGAGGTGCAGCGTGGATTTCACCGGATCGCCGATGTCGCCGAAGTAATGGCCGAGCAACGCGGTCTCCGATTCGACCCCGAATCCGTTGTTGACCGACACGTTGGCGAGGTCGAAAAACGGGTCGGTCATTCCCGCGTACTCCCAGTCGACGATGCGCACTCGACCATCGAAGAGGAAGTTGGCGTTCAAGAGGTCGTTGTGGCCGAGCACAGTGGGCCGAAACGGCCGCGCGGATTCGATGTGCGACAGCACCGCGAACGTAAACGCGGCGTCGAAGGGCGCAACGACGCCGCGTGTGGCGGCCACGTCTCGGTGATCGCGGATGACCTCGTAAGGGTTCCAGATCGTCGGAGCTTGTCCGGCGTGGTGGACCAATCGGAGCGTCGCGGCGAACTGCCCCAGCATGGGCTCGGCGGCGAGCTCGGTCGTGGAGATCGGTCGACCGTCGATGAAACGAAAGATAATGCACCCTGTTGATTCGTCGGTGGTGAGAACCTCTGGTCCTACGCCAATCGCCGCGGCGAGACCGCCCGCCACGACTTCGTTGGATCGGTCGATCCCGAGCAGGTGGGTGTCGTTGCCCGGTACACGCACGACGACGCGCTCGTCGCCGAGGTCGACCACGTAGTTCGAATTGGTGATGCCGTGGGCGAGTATCTCGATCGAGCGCACTCGACCGGGCCAGAGGCGATCTGCGAGTTCGTCGACTACTTCAGTCATCGCCCGACACTAGAACTCGCAGCGACCGGGCGCGCGTTGCTCTGACGAGAAGTACCCACTCTCGACACGCTTTCAATCAATCACGACTCTGCTAGCGACCTTTGGAAGTCGTGACCGTGCGAGAGATTATCCCCGAACTAAGTGACGCGGGCTGGTATCAAAGTACGACAAACCGGTAGTCACCGAATATTCCGGCATCCGGATCGAAGCGGCATCGTCGTCGTGCCGGGTGCACTCGGCGCGCAATTGGCAAAGTCGACCCTAGGTAGCATTGTCAGACAAGCTGGACTTGAGCGGAGGTCGCGATGAGTACGTATGCCGTGGTTGTTGAGGATGCTGGTGCGAATTATTCTGCGTATGTCCCAGATCTTCCTGGATGCGTATCTGTTGGCACGACGCTGGAAGAAGTCACCGCAAACATTCACGACGCGATTGAGCTCTACATTGCTGCGTTAGTTGAATTCGGCGAAGAGGTGCCCCAGCCGTAGTCGCAAGTATTTCTCGTTGACGTTGCTTCCTAATTGAATGGCTTTCGGGCTGTGGAGATGGACACGAAGATGCTCTTCGATCCGAATCTGCGCGAAGCCGATCGAGTGAATGTAGAAGTCAATTGGGGGTTCAAATGATCGGATCTCTCACAGAGTTGCTCTGAGATTCGAGACCAAGACCGCGTGTACTGAAGGGCGTTTGTGTGATCGGAAAACAAATGTGTACCGTTTTTTCCTAGAAGATCGTTAGTCGGGGATTCCTTCTCTTTTCCCGCGTTGATCCCGACACTGTCGCAACCGTTGTGAGGCGTGAAAGTTCGAGAGATCATCAAGGAACTTGAGCGCGACGGCTGGGTACAAGTTCGACACAGGGGGAGTCATCGTCACTATCACTATCCGACGAAGCCTGGCACAGTCACGGTGCCCGGTGCGACGGGAGACGATCTGCACCGAGAACTGCTCGGTAGCATTATGAGGCAAGCCGGAATGGAACGGAGAAGGCGATGATCGAATACGCAGTCGTTATTGAACGCTCTCCGAATAACTACGGGGCGTGGGTTCCCGACCTCGATGGATGTGTCTCGACGGGCAAGACGATCGAGGAAGTCAAGGCGAACATCGCCGACGCCATAGAAATGCACATTGAGGTAATGCGTGAGCACGGCGAAGCCGTGCCGCCCCCTTCCGCACAAGTGGCAGTCGTGCAGGTCGCTTCATAGTCAAAGTCTCTCAGCGTGGTATTCCTTATACGAATGTCTATCGTTTTTTCTTAGAGAGTTGAGTTGATTCTCAAGTTCGAGAATTGACGTTCGCATCGTAATAGCTTGATGACGTGGTTGAGAAAATTCCTGAAGATTCCAACTCTCCAACGTCGCTTGCACCAGGGGTGGCTGCGGATCTGCGGGCTCGTGCTGAACGACTCTCAGGTCGTCCGTTCAAGTCAATGACTGGTTACATGGCAGTCAGTCTTAATGAGCAACGGCATGCCCAGCGTATTGGGCGACGTCTTCGCCTGAGGGACGACGAGATAGAAACACTCGTGCTATGGCACTTGAGCAATGTTCTGTTTCATACCCGAGCCTCAAGACCCTCAAGTGCGCGGAGTGGTATCACCTATGAGGTAATTGCCAAGAGACTTCCCCAATCCCGAACAGCCCGACTTCTCCACTCGGTTCGAAGGAGCCCCGCAGTTAGTTGGTTGCCGAGTTTCGCCAGTAATCGCATCGTCGAGCTTCGAGCGATGTACCTGCGACTGACGCAGCACAGCAGGGCTTAATGACGCGCCAGATGAATGCTTACACTTTCTTCATTGAAAGTCGCTGACAAGGTCGACTGAGTCGGTCTGTCTTCAAACCCGCGATCATTGTAACTGTTGTGGGTTGTGAAGGTGCGGGAAATCATCCGAGAACTTGAAGGCGACGGGTGGCGTCAAGTGCGACAACGGGGTAGTCATCGCCAGTTTCATCATGCGTCCAAACCCGGTACCGTGACGGTTGCCGGACCCTTCAGCACGGATCTTCCGATGGAGGTGTTGACAAGTATCGTGAAACAAGCTGAGTTAGAGAGGCGAAGAAGATGACCGAATACACCATCATCATCGAGGACGCTGGCACAAATTTTGCGGCCTACGTTCCCGATTTGCCTGGATGTGTCGGTGCTGCGGACACGATCCAAGAGCTTGAGGAATTGATGCGCGAGGCTATCGAGTTTCATATCGAAGGAATGCGATTGCATGGCGAGGAAGTGCCTGCGCCCCACTCAAGAGCCGTCTCTATTCAGGTTGCATCGTAAGAAGCGATTCGCGCTGGTCGGTAGTCCGCAGACGAATGTCTACAGGTATCCCTTCGAAAGTTGATGTAGCCGCGACCGTTGGGGGTCGTGAAGGTGCGAGAGGTTATCAAGGCGATTGAAGCCGATGGCTGGCAACAGGTTCAGCGCGGAAGTCACCGGCGTTTCAGCATCATACGAAGACTGGAACAGTTACCGTTCCTGGCCATCTTGGCGATGAGATGGCCCCAAAGACTCTGAGTAGCATTTGGAAACACGCGAGGATGAAGGGAGTCCGACGGTGAGGGGGAAGCAATCGAGTCTCATATCGAACTCATGCTTGAGGCTGGCGAAGCTATCCCCGAACCCCTCGATTTGGTCGGGACCGCAAAGATCGCTGTCTAATTCAACGAGACATCACGAATCGCCTATGGAGTACGAGAAGAAGTCCGGCGATTAGCTACCTTTACGTCATCAGTCTCGAGTCGCAATCCGTACGAACGCACGTGGTCTTCTGAGTATCCGATGCTTTCGTAGAACCTTGTCGCCGAGGTATTGCCAGCGCGCACCTGCAGATTGATCTTTGGGCACCCGTGCTCGAGCAGAACTTCTTGGGCCTTGTTCATCAGAGCAGTTGCCACGCCCTTGCGACGGTGCTCGGGATGGCAGGCTAGGTAATTCACCCACCCTCGATGTCCGTCGTAGCCAACCATGATTGAGCCAATGATCTGGTCTTCATCAACCATCACCAAGAAACCCCATGGTGAGTCAATCAGTTTCCGCTCGATGTCACGACGCGGATCGTTTTTAGGATTAAGTAGTTCCGAGCGCCGCCACAGTTCTACGGTCTCTTCAATGTCATCTCTCACGAATGTGCGGATTTCCATTTTGTGAGCGTAGTTGGGCTCCAGTAAACGAGGCAGCCGGCAGGTGGCTATTGACCCCGCCCCGCTCGAGGTACTGACGTGAGCAAAGAAGTCATCGACCTCTTCGATTCACGCAGTTGAACTAATCACTTCTACCAAAACGCGGTAGGCGAACGTCTATCGTCGTTGCGATAGGACGATGAGTTAGGACGAGCGATGGAACTGAAGGGCAAGACTGCCGTGATCACCGGCGGGGCCAGCGGTATCGGTCTCGCCACCGCAATCCAATTCTCGATGGCCGGCGCGAACATCGTATTGGGCGACATCGAAGATGGTCCGCTCGAGACTCAGGTCGCCGAGATGCGTTCCCACGGCGCGAAGGTCATCGGCGTGCACTGCGATGTTGCGAAGGAATCTGAAGTCGAGACGTTGCGCGACGCCGCCCTCGAGGAATTTGGCGCCGTGCACGTGATCTTCAACAACGCCGGTGTCGTGGGTGGTTCAACCATCGGCACCCCGAAAAAGATCTGGGACTGGGTCATCAGCGTTAACCTCGAGGGCGTCGTGAACGGCATGAACGCATTCATCCCTCTCTTCTTGGAGCAGAACGAAGGTCACGTCGTCAACACGGCCTCCGAGGCCGGACTGGTCGGCGTCGCGGGCATGGGGCCCTACAACGCGAGCAAGTTCGCCGTGGTCGGAATATCGGAGTCGCTGTTTCACGAACTCGCCAATACCGGCAAGAACGTCCATGTCTCGGTGCTCTGTCCGAACTTCGTGCGCACTCGGATTTTCGAGTCCGAACGCAACATGCCTAAAGAGCTCGCCAGCTTCGCTGAGAACCCCGAAGCCGCGGAGATCAAGAAGATCGCCGAAGCGTTGGTGAACGCCGGCATCGACGCCAAAGACGTCGCCAAGGCCGTCGAAGACGCCGTCGTCAATGAGAAATTCTGGATCCTGACACATGAACACTCCGCAATCCGCATCACTGAACTGCGACTGGAGTGGATGCGCGGCGGACCTTCGCCGATGGCCGGGCTCGTTAACGTGAACGACTAACGGTCGATGCCGCTCGGCAGTTGATCGATTGGCCAGTCGAGCAGCGTGACCGCCGACCGACACGCGAATCGGTCGGTCATTCCCGCGACGTAGGCGACGCTCAGCTCCATGGCGAAGCCAGGACTGTCGAGCGCCTCGTCGCTGTCGACGACGTCGGGGATGAGCGTCGGATGGGCCGCGAAGTATTCCACGAGGGCGCGCAGCATCGCGACGACCGACGACGCCTGTTGCCGAGAAGCGCTTCGCAGATAGATCGTTTCGTAATTGAACGTCCGAAAGCCCGCGAGCGCTTCGGAGTGGCGCGCGTCCATGCCGATGACGCCGGTCGCGCGAATGGTGCGGATCATCGCGTTGATGAAGGTGCCGAGCTGTTGGCTGCGTCGGGTGCCGGCGCGATCGCGCACGAGCGCTGGTAAGTCGTCGGCCGAGACGACGCCGGCCGAGACGGCGTCTTCGAAGTCGTGGCAGCTGTAGGCGATGCGATCGGCCCAACTGACGACCTCGCCCTCGGGTGTCATCGGCGCGGGGCGCGACCACGAGTGGTTTCGAATACCGTCGAGCGTCTCGAGGCAGAGATTTAGAGAGACGAGCGACACGTCCGCGCCCCAGACGGCGTGGTCGAAGCCGCCTTCGACGAAGGGGTCGAGAGCCTCTTCGCTGGCGTGGCCACCCGGTCCGTGGCCGCAGTCGTGCCCGAGGGCGATGGCCTCAGTGAGGGCCACGTTGAGTCCCACGGCGCGAGCGACTCCGGTGGCGACCTGGGCGACCTCGAGGGCGTGGGTCAGGCGCGTGCGCATGTGGTCATCGGGAAAGATGAACACCTGCGTCTTGCCGGCCAGGCGGCGAAACGCGCTGGAGTGCAAGATCCGATCGCGATCGCGTTCAAAACAGGTCCGAATCTCGTCGGGCTCTTCTTCGCGGACTCGATTCCCGGCCCCGTGGCCCCGGGTCGCGCCGATGGCGAAGGTGGCGTCGAGAAGTTCCTCTCGCTCGGCGAGCGAACGCGGAGTGTGCGAGGTGGCCGAGACGTCGATCGATGCCGACGAGTCGCGATGCGCGACCGTGACGTCGTCGGCCGTGCCTTCATAGCCCTCCATCGTCGCGGCCCAGCGGCGACTGCGTTCCGAGATCGGTGGCTCCTTCACGTTTTCCATAGTGTTCCACTCTTCTAAGACCTGAATTGTAAGTCTCCAGGGAGACGCAATTCAGTGCCGAGCCGTGCACAACCTTCGCAGGACGGTCAGAGACCGGTCCTTTGGTCGATTGCGCCGTTCGTTCGGCGTTGAGACGGCGCCATTGTGTAGCGCGTCAGATTGACGCCGCGACACAAGAGGGTGCGTTTGACTCGTCAGGGCGTCTTGGCGCCCGGGGTTACTAGTGGTTTGGTCCGCGAGAGATGCTCTGAGCTCAGCTAACGACGCGGCGGCGCGGGTGTATACGACACGCGCGCTCAAGTGATCTAAAGGGTTGGCCAACTCGACGCAGGTACCCAATGCTGCGGCCACCAGGTCACGATCACCACTGAACCCACACGCACCGCAGTTATGCCAGCGAACGGACAGTTCCTTTTTAACTCGATTGAATCGAGATGAAAGCGCATGCCAGATTCCGCAGGTTTTAGGTCTGGTTGACGGACTCGCATTTAGCAACTTGCGATTCAACGCTTAGCATGTGGTGAGTCGCCAACGTGGCAGAGGAGCAGTGATGGAAGTTCGTATCGGCATCGTGCAGTCCATGAAGGAGATCGAGGTCGTTCTCCCCGAGGACACCAAGCGCGAGAAGGTGATGAAGGAGATCGAGACTTCGCTCAGCGAGGACACGGTGCTCTGGCTCACCGATCGCAAGGGTCGCCGAGTCGGCATCCCCGCGGCGCGAATCGCCTACGTGGAGTTGGGATCTCCATCCAGCGAGCGCATCGTCGGTTTCGGCTCGGCTTGAGCTTGACGGGCATCGTGCGGTGATCGACTACCACTTGCACCTTTGGCCCCACTCGGAGTCCTCCGTCTGGTTCAAGCTCGACCAGATCGCTGATTACTGTGACGAAGCCGCTCGCCACGGCGTCACCGAGTTGGCCCTGACCGAGCACACCAGCCGATTTCGCGACGTGCTCTCACTGGTCGGTCCCTTCTGGCTGCGCTACGGCCACGAACCGACCAGTCCGGTATTGGCTGAGTATCTGGACTTTCACGCCCGCAACTCACTGGATGAGTACGTGAGCCTCGCCCAGCGCGCGAAGGACGAGGGACTCCCGGTCAAGATCGGTCTCGAGGTCGACTACTACGCCGACCAGATGGACGTCGTCTCGCCGCTGCTCGCCCAGTACCCCTTTGACGTCTTGATCGGTTCAGTCCACTGGCTCGGAACGTGGCAGTTCGACGACTACGACGTTCCTCAGCACGCGCACGAGTGGACGATACGCGACGTCGATCAATGCTGGGCCGACTACGCACGCGCCATCGACGAGCTCGCGGCGTCCAATTCGGTCGACGTCCTCGCGCACCCCGACCTGATCAAGGTGGCGGGCTATATCGCGTCGGATCCGGGCGACTACTGGGACTTGATGGCCGAGTCGGCGGCGAAGTCCGACCTCTCCATGGAGTGCTCATCTGCCGGGTGGACCAAGCCGGTCGCCGAGCAGTATCCAGCCGAAGGTTTCCTCGACCGCCTGGTGGCTCGTGGACTCACCTTCACCACGGCCAGCGACGCGCATTCGCTCGAGCGTGTGGGTTCTCGCGCCGGTGAACTGGCCGATCTCTTGGAGTCTCGCGGCGTGCACGAGGTGGCAACCTACAACGCTCGCCAACGACGGATGATCCCGCTGCGAGCCGGTTAATGGCCACGCTCGCCGAACTGGCCGCTTTTCGGACGTCACTCAGCGAGCCGGTCGTCGACCATTTGCTGCGCCTCACGGCGTCGTGGTCGCTCTTGGCAGACCTTTCGTTCTCCGACATGCTGTTGATGGCGCGCGTCGAGGAAAGTGAATCGAGCTTCGTGGTCCTGGGCCAGATGCGTCCCAACAACCGATCGACGATGGTCAACGAGGACCTGGTGGGCACGACCCACGAGGCCGCCACATGGCCCCTGGTGGAACTGGCCTTTGAAAGTGGCACGAGGATCATCGGAGAAGTGAACGTCGAGGCGCTCGACGACACTATTCCGGTGTGGTGCGTCCCCGTGCGTTTCGACGGTCACGTGGTCGCGGTCATGGTCCGTCTCCAGGGACCGCTTCGCGGGCCAGCCTCGCTCTATGAGCAGGCCTACCTCTCGATATTCGAGCGCCTGTGCGTGATGGTGGCCGACTCGACCTTCCCGTTTCGAGAAGTGGGTGTCGCCGGACCGGGCCTCCCGCGAGTCGGTGACGGGATCATCCTCATCGACGGCGAAGGCCGCGTGGAGTTCGCGACCCCCAACGCCGCGAACGCACTGCACCGCACCGGCATCTACGCGCCGGCCGAAGGACATTCCCTACTCGAGTTGGGACTGCGCGTGCGAAGCGTCGAGCGCGCTCTGGAGTACGCCATCCCGGCAATGGAGGAGATCGACCGCGGTCACGACGTGGCGATTCTCTTCCACTGCGTGCCCTTGCTCGAACACAACCTCGTCACCGGCGTCGTCACGTTGCTGCGCGACGTTTCGGACCTGCGCCAACTGAACCGACTCGTCCTCAACAAAGAGGCCGCGGTCCGTGAGGTCCATCACCGCGTGAAAAACAACCTGCAGACCATCTCGTCGCTGCTTCGATTGCAGGCCCGGCGAAGTGACGAGCCCGAGACGCGCGTCGCCCTGGGCGAAGCCGAGCGTCGAGTTCGGTCGATCGCGGTCGTGCACGAAGTGCTCAGTCGAGAGCCAGGTGAGGAAGTCGTCTTCGACGAGATCGTGCGATCACTAGTGCTCTTGGTGGAAGACACCGTGTTGGCCCTGCACCCGGTCGAGATCCTGGTGAACGGGAGCCTCGGCGTGCTCTCGACCGACCTCGCGACGCCTCTGGCCGTCGCCCTCGCTGAACTCCTGACCAACGCCGTCGAACACGCCTTCATCGATTTCGGTGGAATCGACAACGATCAAGTCGGCGTCGTGACGTTGAACCTCTCGCTCGAAGACGGTGACGCCATCGCCGAGATTCGCGACAATGGTCGAGGTCTCGGCGATGACTTTTCACTCGAAGTCCCCAAGAGTCTTGGGCTCTCCATCGTGCGTGACATCATCCGCGCGCAGTTGCACGGCACGATCGAGATGAAGAGCGTGGACTACGCCAACGGCGGGGGTACCTACGTGCGGGTAGCGGTCCCGCTCAGCGCTCGTCCTTAGAGCGCGGCGGCGCGCCGGCGCGCGGCCAACCACTGCTTTCGAAGCTTGCGACGCTCGTCCTCGGTCGTGCCACCCCACACGCCCGATTCCTGGTTCGTCGCGAGCGCGAACTCGAGACAGGCCTTTTGCGCATCACAGTTGTGGCACACTCGCTTGGCCGACTCGATCTGATCGGTGGCCATTCCGGTCGTGCCAATAGGGAAAAACAGTTCCGGCTCGGTGTCTCGACACGCTGCATTTGAACGCCAATCAGCGTCATCCCAGGCGTGCGTACGGTTCCAAATCAACGACATTTCAAATCCTTAAGGTGGGGGGTAAATCCACTGCAATTTCTAAGAAATGGGCGGTGGTGGGACTCCAATTTTAACGAATTGTTCACCCAATAACAAGGGCTGATTCACGATTAAACGAGATGACGCGCGTGTAATTCGTACACACTCTGTCAAAATCGTCGAGTGATTGATGTCGTTGCTCATCGTGGGTTCCACCTGACCGAACGCGAGAACACGCTCGCGGCCTTCAAAGCGGCCATAGACCTCGGAGTCGACGGCGTGGAACTCGACGTCCGTCGCACCCGAGACGGCGTGTTGGTCGTCCACCACGATCCGACGGTCGGTTCGCTCAAAATCGCCCACAGCGAGCATTCAAAATTGCCGGAATACGTCCCGACCTTGGATGAATCGCTGGAATCCTTGGACGGAGTGCTGATAAACGTCGAAATCAAGAACGGTCGGGGGGTGGGCGAGGACTACGACGCCACCGGCGAATTCGCCCGAGACGTCCTTCGCACGATCGAATCGTCCAGATCGCCAGAGAGTTGCGCCATTTCGTGCTTCGACCTCACGACGTGCGTATTCGTACGCTCTTTGGACCCCGACATGGCGGTCGCCTGGCTCTTGTGGGACGTGAGTTTCGGTGACGCACTCATTCAGGCTCACGAGCTCGGATTCAACGCTGTCAATCCCCATTTCACGTCGGTCGACGAAGACGTCGTCGCACGTGCGCGCGCTCTCGAACTCGATGTCAACGTGTGGACCGTGAACGCGAAAGAGGACCTTGAGCGGATGGTGGCGCTTGGCGTCGCGGGCATCATCACCGACGATCCGGTGCTCGCGCTCGAGATTCTGAAGAGATGAACCGCGGCGGGCGCCTTTGAATTTTGACCTAGATTGAGGGCCATGAATATCGTCGTCTGCGTAAAACAGATTCCCGACCCGGCTGCGCCGCAGTCGTTGGACGCCTCACATAATCTCAACCGGTCGGGCAAGCTGATCTTGGATGAGGCTGACACCTACGGGGTCGAAATGGCCCTTCAATTGGTCGACAAGGCTGGTGCCGGCGAGGTCACCGTGGTCTCGATGGGATCCGCAACCGACGTCGCGGGGTTGCGAAATGCCCTCGCCATGGGCGCCGCTAAAGCGGTCATCGTCAGCGACGACGCGCTTCGCGGCACCGACGCCCTGGGCACCGCCAAAGTGCTGGCTGCGGTTATCAGACGTGATAATCCTGATCTCGTGCTCGCCGCGACCGAGTCGTCCGACGGCTACACCGGCACGACGCCGGTGCAGCTAGCTGAACTGCTCGGTCTGCCATCGATCACCTTCGCCAAGTCCGTCTCCATCGACGGCGGCAACGTCAAGGTCGAGCGCCAGACGGAATCCGGCTACGACGAAGTGACCGCACCTTTGCCGGCGCTCGTCACCGTCACCGCCGGCGTCGTCGAACCGCGCTACGCGTCCTTTAAGGGCATTATGGCCGCCAAGTCGAAACCGCTCGAAGTACTCAGCGTCGCGGACCTGGGACTCGGCGATCAGACCGGTCCGGTCGGCGCGCGCCAGGAAATTACGGACGTTGTCGTCGCCGAAACCCGCGCGGCGGGCGAGAAGTACGTCGACGAGGGCGACGGCGCAGAACGAATTGTCGGCTTCCTCGAGTCAATCAAGGTTTTGTAGGAGATCGCCATGGCACTGTCAAACATCTGGATCGTTGCCGAGCCATCGAATGGTTCGTTCACCACCACCTCGCTCGAACTTCTCACCCAGGCGCGCACCTTCGGCGCGAACATAGCTGCGATCACGTGGGGCGGCGACGCCGAGCGCGCAGCCGTAGCGGGCGATTACGGTGCGACGACGCTCTATGACGTCGGCGATCTGGACGGCGCGCTGCCCGGTGTGCCCGTCGCCTCGGCGATTGCCACGCTGGTGGCCTCGGGTGCACCCGACGCCATCCTCATCCCCACCAGCTACGACGGACGCGACATCGCCGGACGCCTCTCGGCGCGCCTCGACCGACCGGTCTTGACAAACGTGACCGGACTGAACGACGACGGTGGACTCGTCACCGAGCACCCGATCTTCGGTGGTTCCCAAACGCTGAAGGCCCGTTTCACCGGCGAGGGTCCAGGGATCTACGTCATCCGTGCCAAGTCCTTCGCGGCCGAGCCGAGTGGCGGTTCCGCTGCCACGGTCATAGCGGCACCCCGGGGCGACGCTGGTGCCACCGGCACCGCGAGAATCGCCGCCACACACGTTGAAGAGCGCGTCGGACCAAAACTCGAAGAAGCCGCGGTCGTGGTCTCTGGCGGACGTGGACTCGGAGAGGCCGATAAGTACGCACTCATCGAAGAGACCGCCAAGTTGCTGCACGGCGCCGCGGGGGCATCTCGGGCCATCGTCGACGCCGGGTGGGTCCCTTATTCGCATCAGGTCGGCCAAACCGGCAAGACGGTGAAGCCCACGGTCTACATCGCGTGCGGCATCTCGGGCGCGACCCAACACATGGTCGGCATGAAGGGCTCGAAGAACATCGTGGCCATCAACAAGGACCCTGACGCCCCGATCTTCCAAATCGCTGATTTCGGGATCGTGGGTGACGTGCACAAGGTGTTGCCCGCCTTGATCGCGGCCCTCAAGGCACGGGCCTAGGCGAACGTTGAGGTTTCGGGACCCGCCCCGGGTCTCGACGTCGTTTTTCCTTCGACGGGCTGGCCAATTTAGGCTGGAGGCACCATGAGCGCCATGACCTCGTCGGATCGCCGGTGGTGGGCTCTGGCGGTGCTCAGCATCACCCAGTTGATGGTGGCGCTCGACGCGACGGTCATCAACATCGCGCTGCCTCACGCGCAGCACGATCTCCACTTCTCGCTGGCCAATCGTCAGTGGCTCATCACCGCCTACGCCCTCGCCTTCGGCTCGCTCCTCTTGGTCGGAGGCCGTCTCTCCGACCTATGGGGACGGCGCACCTCGCTCTACGTCGGCCTCACGGGATTCGCACTGGCTTCGGCGCTCGGCGGATCGGCGCACAGCTTCACGACGCTCGTGACGGCTCGCGCCGTCCAAGGCGTCTTCGGAGCCGTGCTCGCACCGGCTGCACTCGCAACGCTGTCGTCCATGTTCAACGTCCCCAAGGAGCGAGCCAAGGCCTTTTCCATCTACGGCGCCATCGGTGCATCGGGGGCCGCGATAGGACTTCTCCTTGGCGGGGCTTTGACTCAATGGGCGACGTGGCGATGGTGCCTCTTCATCAACCTCGTCTTTGCGGCGATCGCCCTGGTCGGAGTTGCGTTCTTCATCACGGGCGACAAGCGAGCGCACGACACGAACCTTGACGTCGTCGGCACGCTCTTGGGCAGTGCGGGACTGTTCTTCGTCGTCTACGGCTTCGCCCATGCGGTCAACACCGGCTGGGCAAACTACATCACCTGGGGAAGCCTGGTTATCGGTGGCGTGTTGCTGGTGGCCTTCGTGCGCTGGCAGCAACGATCGAAGAATCCGCTGTTGCCGCTTCGCTTGCTGATCAATCGGGTGCGCGGCGGATCACTCGTCGCACTCTTTTTGACGAGCAGCGGGATCTTCGGGATCTCGCTCTTCCTGGCGTATTACTTACAGGGCACCCTCGGGTACTCGCCGCTTCGAACCGGCGTCGCGTTCTTGCCGCTCGTTGCGGCCATCGCGCTCTCGGCGTTCATCGCGAGCGCTCGACTCCTCGCGGTGAGCGGACCGCGTCCACTGGTTCCGACGGGAATGCTCCTCTCGGGGATGGGCATGGTGCTCTTCACCAAACTCACGCCGAACGCCGACTACGTGTCAAACGTCTTGCCCGGTCTCGTGGTGACGGGTCTCGGACTGGGACTGATCTTCGCACCGGCCATCGCCAGTGCGACCGCGGGTGTTCGATTAAGTGACGTCGGGGCTGCCTCGGCGCTGGTGAACACGACCCAGCAGATCGGCGGATCGATGGGGGTGGCCCTGCTCAATACCATCGCGGTCTCGGTGACGGCGCGTTCGAACCGAGTCCCGGTACCGATGACGGCGCAGTTGAGCCGTAAGGCCGCACAACATCACGCGGCCGTGCTCGCGACGTTGCACGGTTACGCCGTCGCGTTCTGGTGGGCGGCGGCCTTCTTCGGCGTCGGTGCGATCCTCACCTTCGGACTACTCGAATCCGGAGTGCCCGACCACGACGACAGCGTCGCTGCGACGACCTAGATCAACGGCCAGGGGTACGGCGGCCAGTCTGACTCCTCGTCGGGAACCGGGTAGGTCGCGTTCTCCACGAGTCCGTGTGCGCGGTGCTGTGCCAATGCCAACTCGATCGGGTTGAGCCAATCGCCGACGTGACCGGTGTCGCCTCGGGCGAATCGATCGATTCGCTCGAGCAGGTGAGCTTTCACATCCAGTCCGGCGTATTCCCAGATGACCGTGCGAAGTTTGTCCTGCTCGTGGAAGCACAGGCCGTTGTCGATCGCCCAACAGCGCTCGCCGTCGAAGATCACGTGGCCGGCCTTGCGGTCTGCGTTGTTGGCCACCACGTCGAAGGCCGCCAGCTCGCTGAACCAGTCATGGAACGCAGGATTCTCGCGCAAGGTGAAGTAGTGGTCCTCTTCGTTGTCATCCACCCACCATTGGAGTGACCCGACGCCGAACGGACCGTCCTCGCGACCGACCGTGGTGGGCACGAGGTCCGACTCCAAAGCGACGTCGAGCTCGTAGGCCGCGACCTCGCGACGCCAGAGCCCGTCGGGGAAGTCCCACAGCGGTCGTTCGCCGGCCTCGGCCTTGTAGCACGCCTGTCCCTCGACGCCGTCGAGCGAAACCGTGACCAAAAGCGCTTGGTTCGACGAAGTGATGACGCGGCCCTCCACTTCGATCGCTCCCTTCAACAGCAGTGTGTGTTGTTCTTCGCGGTTCATCGGTTTACCTAATAGGGGGCGCGTGGCCGTTCGTTCGTGGACAGTCGTGGCCCTTGGGATCGAGTGGTCCGCCACAGAGCGGGCAGGTCGGTCGACCGGCTTCGACCAGACGGGCGATAGCGATCGCTAAGGCGCCGGCCCACTCGCGCGTGAGCGTCAGGAGCAATTCGTCGTCGCCCTCGAGCGATTCGAAGGTGACCTCGATGGTGTGGGCCTCCTCATCGAGGGCGACCGTGATGTCGCCGGCGACGAAGTCCGATTCGTACTCGGGCTCTAAGGCCAAGTCGATAGGTAGTTCGCTCGGGCGACCCAACTCGGCGATCACCTGAGCGAGCCAAAGAGCGAGCGCTGCGAGTTGCTGCTTCTCGCACTTCACGATCACCAGTCGCCGACCTTCGCGCGCTTGAAGCAAGAAGAGCCGATTTCCGACCTCGCCGCGCACTCCGACCATCACCTTGTCGGGTTGGGTGAAGACGTAGTTCACGAGGGCGCGAGGTCCTTCAAGGAATCGGTGTTGTTGACACTCAACACGATGGGTGCTCCATTGGTGAAACCGATCGCACTGATCGAACACGTCGAGATCACCGTTCGCTGAAAGAGGTCGAGCGGCACACCTTGGGCGTACGTGACGGCGGCCTTGATCGGATCGGCGTGACTCACGACGACGATCGTGCGATTGCGGTGTTTGGCCGCGATCTTCTCCAACGTCGTCCACATTCGAAGTTGCAACTCGGTGAACGATTCGCCGTGAGGGAATCGAAAAGTGCTCGGGGCGTGTTGCACGGCACGCCACTCTGGTTTCTTCGCGAGGAGATGCAACTTCTTACCGGTCCAGAGACCGAAGTCGCACTCAATGAGCCCGCGATCGATTTGCGGTCGAAGACGCAGGGCTCGCGCTATTGGTGCAGCGGTCTCTCGCGTGCGCTCCAACGGCGACGCGTACAGCGCCACGGGCTTTCGCGGGAGGTCGCTCAGTCGCTCAGCGACGTGTTCGGCCTGCGCGACGCCGCGTTCAGACAGATGCAGGCCGGGCGTGCGTCCCGGCAAGATCATGCCCGTCGTCGCGGTGACACCGTGACGCACGAGCAGCACCGTGGTGAACGTAGGACGAGGAGGCACGGACCTAACTTAACGGTCGATTATTTAATGACAACTGGGATGCGGCGCGGACCTGGAGCGGCCGCGTCGGGCCAGCGCTTTCGCGAGACGACCGCCAACTTGTGCAACAACGCCACCGCGCCCGGGTCGTCATCACCCGGTCGCGTTTCGATCAAGCCGTTCTCTTTCAACGCGTTCATCAGTTCACGGCCCTGATCGGTTCGAACGATGACCAATGTCCAGTCACCGAAGGCGCCGATACCGCCGGTCGAGATGTCGGCGTGCTCGGCGGCGAAGTCCGGACACAACTTGCAGCCTTCTCGGGTGAAGGCGTGCGCTTCTTTCAACGGCACCTCGTGGAAGCTGCCGTCGGTCGTCCAAATCTGGAAGACGCCCTTGATGTTCATCTTCAAGATGTCGGCGCGCTTGATTCCGTATTTCGCGTCGAAGAGTTCTTCGAAGATCGAGTCGTCGAATGTCTTGGAACACATCAGGCCAATGGTGAGACAGAGGCGCCGTGCGAGTTTGCCGGCCTTGCGCGATTGCATCGCGCCGGGAGCAGAGGCCATGCAGCCCATGCCGACCAGTGCGATGCGCTCGGCGCCACCTTCGGCCGCTTCGGGGTAGGCCAGGAGATTGGCGCTGTAGGTGTAGCGCGACTTTGACGTCTCGATCACGTCGCGGCGCGTGCGCGCCACTTGGGGCACGGCTCGCCAGGTTGAGCCGTCGCCCTCGAGGCCGCTCACGAGCGCGGCGTCGATGACGTCGTTCTCCAGGGCGTAGATCAACAATGCCGAGACGAATCCACCGTCCTGGCCGTTCTCGACCAGCGACTCGTCTGTGGCTCGTGCCAAGAGGACGTCACCGATACCCGAGACCTCGTCTTCGGTGCGTTCGCGCGCGAACTTGTGCGTGTCGATCTCGGATTCCCAGTTTCGAAAGCGCGGACAGGCCCTCGTGCACATGGTGCAGCCTTTTTGCCCGTGGGTGCAGTCTTCAGGTCCACCGTCGATGTCGAGGTGAAAGGGACGGTAGACGCCGTTGTCGGTTTCGTAATCGAGTACGGGGTGGGGACAGGCGATGACGCAGGCCGCACAGCCCGTGCAGAGCCCCGAGGTCACGACTTCACTGAAGAGTTCTTTCCACTGCGGCTTCTCGAGTGCCATGGATAGACCTTATCGACGGGGCCGCCGTATCGATTTGACGATACGCTCGCCGCGTGCCCGAGATTCTCGAAGTCGAGTCCTATCGCCAACTCGCGAATCGAGTCGTCGGCGCAAAGATCAAACGTGGTTGGGCCGACGCCTATACCGCGAAGAAACTGACGAGTGTCGGTGCGTGGGCGAGAGCCGTCAAAGGGCTCACGATCACCGGTACCGATCGACGGGGAAAGTTATTGCTCCTGGACACCGACGGCGTGCGGCTCGGCGTGCGTTTTGGCATGACCGGCGTGTTACTTATCGACGACGACGCTGGTATCGACGGACTGTTCTACGGGCCACACGACTACCGAGCCGATTGGATCCGCGGCGGTATGGAGTTCGACGACGGTCGCAAACTGATCCTGCATGACCCGAGACGAATGGGTCGCTTCGAGATCGCACCGGATTTGAGTGAACTCGGACCCGACGCATTGAGCCTCACGCGCAAACAGTTCGACGAAATGGTCAAGACCCGCGGCGACGGACCGGCGATCAAAGCCCGATTGATGGACCAGTCGTCGGTCGCCGGTGTGGGGAACCTCCTCGCCGACGAGATGCTCTATCGCGCGGGTATCGATCCACGGACGCCGACCGGTCTTTTGAGTCTCGAACAGCGCGCCGCACTGTATAAGACGTTCACGCAAACCATGCGTACTCTGCAGCGTCGGGGTGGATCGCACCTGGGCGATCACATGGAAGGTCGCTTCCCGGGCGCGTTCTGTCCCCGCGACGGTGCGCCAATGCTCTCGGCGACGATTGGCGGGCGAACGACCTACTGGTGTTCGAAACACCAGACATAACTGCGGCCAACCAGTCCCATGACTCCACAGCGGTAAGAATGTCGTGGTGGAATCCTTCATCACCCACTACGGCTACTTCGCGCTCTTCGTCCTCTCGGTGCTCTCTTCGGCGTGCATTCCGATCCCGTCGGAAGTCGCCTACGGATTCGCCGGCGCGCTCTGCACCACCGCGATCACCGGGCACGCGCGCTTCTCGCTCTGGGCGGTCATCGTCGTCGGAACGATCGGTTCACTAGTCGGCGCGATCATCGCGTACGAAGTGGGACGAAGCGCCGGGCGCACGATCATCGAACGCTGGGGCAAATGGCTGTTGCTCTCGACGAAGGACCTCGACCGTTCCGAGCGCTGGTTCGAGCGCTTCGGTTCGGTTTCGGTGTTGATCGGGCGCTGCGTCCCGGTGGTGCGAAGTTTCGTCTCGCTGCCCGCCGGCATCGCTGAGATGAACCGCGCGCGATTCGCGATTCTCACCGCTATCGGTTCAGCCGCGTGGGTCGCCCTGCTCGGCGGTTTGGGTTACGCGGCCGGTTCGAACTGGAAGCACGTGAGCAGTGACTTCCACTATTCGGAGTACCCGATCATCGCCGTCGTCATCCTCGGCATCGTGTTCGCAGTGATTATGCGCTGGCGAAGCGTGCAGCGAGAACACGCCAATTAACTCGTCAAGGTGGCGAGTACTTTATCGGCGTGACCGTCGGCACGAACGCCGTACCAGGCGTGTTCGATCCGGCCCGTGGGCCCGATGACGAAGGTGGAGCGGATGACGCCGGTCACCTTCTTGCCGTACATCATCTTCTCGCCGTAGGCCCCGTATTTCGTCATGACCTTCTTCTCGGGGTCGCTCAAGAGGTCGAAAGTCAAGACGTATTTCTGGCGAAAGGCGACGTGCTTCTCGGCGTTGTCGGGTGAGACGCCGATCACCTTCACGCCCAGCTTGCGAAACGAAGAGAGTCCATCGTTGAACTGGCAGGCTTCCTTCGTGCAGCCGGGGGTGTCGTCAGCGGGATAGAAGTACACCACGAAGCGTTCACCGGCGAGATCCTTCGTCGAAACGGTCTTTCCCACTTGGTTTGGAAGCGAAAAGGCCGGTGCCTTCGCGCCAACGACGAGTCGTGGCATGGTCCTCCTTCGGACGATGGGTCGAAAATCCAACATTATGTCGTAGACTTGTTACGAAGCTCTAGGAATTGAGCTTGGGCCCACACTTACCAACGCCGGTTCCGGGTCCAACCGAGAAACGTCGTTGTCCAGTGAGTAGTGAAATCAAGAAGTTCGTGCCGTCGGTACAGGACTCGTACGCCACCAACAAAACCTTCGCCGAATTGGGCGTCGCCCCAGAACTCGTCGCCGTCTTAACCGAGCAAGGAATCACGACGGCTTTCCCGATCCAGGCCCTCACGATCAGCGACGCGCTCGCCGGTCGAGACGTCTGTGGCAAGGCGAAGACCGGGTCGGGCAAGACGCTCGGCTTCGGACTTCCGATGCTCCAGCGCATTTCGGCGGGAGAGACCTTCAAATCGAAAGATGGCGGACCCGCACGACCGCGCGCGCTTGTCTTGCTGCCTACGCGCGAACTGGCGGTGCAGGTCCATGAGGTACTGAAACCGCTCGGCGCGGCGCTGGGTCTGCACGTGAACGCCGTCTATGGTGGCGCCGACATTGAGCGCCAGGTGAAATCGCTGCGCAAGGGTTGTGACGTGATCATCGCCACACCCGGTCGCCTCATCGACCTGGGCGACCGAGGCGAAGTCAACGTCGAGAACCTCGACGTGCTCGTCTTGGACGAGGCCGATCGCATGGCCGACATGGGCTTCATGCCCCAAGTCGAGTGGGTGCTCCGGCGCATCGCCGAACGACCGCACCAGACGTTGTTGTTCTCGGCCACTCTCGACGGCGCCATCGACCGGCTGGTGAAGCGCTATCTCACCGATCCCGTCTTCCACGAGGTGGCGAGCGACAGTCAGACCGTGTCGTTGATGGCGCACCACTTCTTGAACGTCCACCAGATGGACCGGATCAAGGTCGCGGCCACGATCTGTTCATCTTTCGGCAAGACACTGATCTTTTGTCGCACCAAGCGTGGAGCCGACCGACTGGTCGAGCAACTCCAAAAAGAGGGCGTCGACGCGGCGGCGATCCACGGTGACCTGCGCCAGAGCCAACGAGAAAAGGCGCTGGCCGACTTCTCGGCGGACCGACTGGCTGTGTTGGTGGCGACCGACGTGGCCGCTCGGGGACTGCATATTGACGCAGTTGACTGCGTAATTCACTTCGACCCCCCGGAGGACCACAAGGCCTATCTGCACCGCTCCGGACGCACGGCACGGGCCGGCTCGACGGGCGTCGTGGTCTCTTTGTTACTGTGGAACCAAATTATTGAGGCTGAAGTGATCATGCGCCGCCTGGGACTCAAGCGGCCGATCGTGGAGGTCTTTTCCAACGACCCGCACTTGAAGGATCTCGCGAGTTGGGATCCGACCAGGGAGGACTCTGTACTGTGAGCAAAAAGAAGTCGCTGCCAGTGTTCAAGTACAACAAGTCCATCAAACGCGCTCTCGTGGTGGTCGCCCACCCGGATGACGTCGATTTCGGCTGCGCGGGCACGGTTGCAACTTTGACCGCCAAAGGGGTCGATGTTGCGTACTGCCTCGTGACCTCCGGCGACGCCGGTGGTGACGGTTCCACACACACTCGCGAAGAACGCACCCAGATCCGCGAGACCGAGCAACGCGCTGCCGGTCGTGAGATCGGAGTGACGAATATCTCATTCCTGCGATGGCCCGACGGCCAGGTGGAGCCCACGTTGTTGCTCCGTCGAGAAATCGCGCGAGTCATTCGTACGCACCGCCCAGACCTGGTCATCACCCAGAGTCCCGAACGAAATTGGGAGCGGATGCGTGCCAGTCATCCCGACCACATGGCCTCGGGGGAGGCGACCATGCGCGCGGTCTATCCCGACGCGCGAAATCCCCACGCCTTTCCGGAACTGTTGCGCGAGGGTCTCACCCCGCACACCGTGCCGCTCGTGTGGTTGAGCGGGAGTAACGCAACGATGGTCGTCGACATCACCAAGCGCTTCAAGTACAAGCACGCCGCTCTGAAGCGTCACGTCAGCCAGGTGGGGGACAACAAAGGACTGAAGAAGTTGTTGAAGTCATGGGCCCGGGCTGTCGCGAAGAGCGCGGGCATGCAAAAGGGTCGTCTCGCCGAAGGTTTCCGGGTCGTCATCACCAATTAATCGACGTGTCGTCGTCGTAGTGTGACGCCAATGGATTCCGTGCCCGTCACCGAACGCACACCCATTGCACAACGGCGCGTCACCCGCGGAGTGAACCAGATCTTCATCGGTCTCACGCGCGCAAACTTCTCAAGTCAACTTCTTGCGGGAATCACGCTTCTCGCCATCGCCATCCCCGAGCAACTCGCCACGTCACAGCTCGCCGAGGTGCCCGCGTTCACGGCGATGATCGCCTTTGTCACGGCCACCTTGGTCTTCTTCGCCATTGGATCGAACCCTATTGTCTCCGTGGGCGCGGATTCCACCATCGCGCCGCTCTTTGCCGTGGCACTCCTTCGACTCGCGCCGGCGTCCTCGCCCGAATACATGGAACTGGTCGCCGCCACGGCCGTGGTCGCCGGACTCATCGTCATGCTCATCGGACTGTTGAAACTCGGCTGGCTGGCCGACTTCTTGTCGCTGCCGATAGTGGCTGGCTTCATGGCCGGGATCGGCGTGATCATTATCATCCACCAGTTGCCTCGGGTCCTCGGGGTCCCCTCTGGCGGTGAGTCGTTCATCTCGCGACTCCAATGGATATCTCACCAGTTCGGTCACGTGAGCACATGGGCGATCATCATTTCCGTAGGCACACTTGTCGTGATGGTGGTCGGCGAAAAGCTCAACGCGAAGTTGCCGTGGGCTCTAGCGGCGGTTTTCGCCGCGACGATCGTAACGGCCACCGGTTCACTCGCCCATCACGGCGTGCAACAACTCGGAACCGTCAACGCGGGACTCCCGACCTGGAGGCTGCACTGGCTCAGCGGGTCCGAGTGGGGGATCGTGTGCACGACGGCGCTGACGCTGGTGATCGTGATTCTGAGCCAGAGCGCCGCCACCTGCCGCACCACCGCCGACGACCTCGCGATTGCCGACAACATCAGTCAGGACTTCGTGGCCATCGGTTTGGCGAACGTCGCGTGCGGTCTCGTCGGTGCCTTCCCTGTCAACGCCAGCCCGGCACGAACGACCGTGACGAAGTTGGCCGGTGGCCGCACGAAACTGGTCCTGCTGGTGGCCGGTCTCGGAGCCCTCGTTCTATCACCTCTATTAAAATTCGCGCACCTTATCCCTCTCGCCGCTCTTGCCGGTGTGCTGCTCTTCGTTGGCGGTCGGCTCGTCAAGGTCGCCCAGTTCCACAAGATTCTGGCCGCGAGTCGATGGGAGTTCGCTCTCGCCCTCGTGTCGGCGCTCGGTGTGATCTTCATTGGCGTCGAGCAGGGTCTCGCCATTGCCGTCGGTCTCGCGATCCTCGATCAGACGTGGCGATCGGCGCGTCCGCGGATGATCGAATTGGGCCGTCGAGCGGGAACGACCAGTTGGGAGCCCGAAGAAGAGGAAGGTGTCGAACGCGTTGACCACGTGCTTGTGCTGCTTTTCGGTGAGGAGGTGTTCTTCGCCAACGCCGGGGTATTTCGACGCGAGATACACGATTTCCTCGCCAAATTCCCTGGAACCCAGCACGTCATCGTCGACGCCGTGGCCATTGCGGACATCGACTTCACAGGTATGACCGGGCTCGCCCAGGTTGCGGCGGACCTGATTGGGGACAAGATCTCGATCTCGTTCTCGCGCGCCAATGACAAAGTTCGCCAACGGCTGGCGAAGTCGACGAACAAGGCCATCAGCGCGATCGCACTCTTCGACAGCACGGACGCCGCGGCCGTGGCGGCCGAAAGCGCGACGACGGGTTAACTCTGCGCCAGGTGTCGCAACACGAAGTTGAGGACACCGCCGTGGCGGAAGTACTCGGCCTCGGTCGGCGTGTCGATGCGAAGGCGCACATTGAAGCTGACCACTTCGCCGTTCGTGCGAGTCGTGCTGAGCGTCACCGTCGGCACGGTCTCGCCGCGATTGAGCGCCTCGAGGCCCGCAATCGCGAAGGTCTCGGTGCCGTCGAGGTCATAGGTCGCAGCGCTCTCGCCGGCGTTGAACTGCAGCGGCAAGACGCCCATCCCTACGAGGTTCGCGCGGTGAATTCGTTCGTAGCTCTCGACGAGCACGGCCTTCACGCCGAGCAACTTCGTGCCCTTGGCGGCCCAGTCGCGACTCGAACCCGATCCGTATTCCTTTCCCGCGATGATCATGAGTGGCGTGCCTTCGGCCTGGTAGGCCATAGCGGCGTCGAAGATCGACATCTCGGTGCCCTCGGGCAGTTTCAGCGTCACCCCGCCTTCGGTCCCGGGTGCCATCTGGTTACGGATACGGATGTTGGCGAACGTGCCGCGCATCATGATCTCGTGATTCCCTCGGCGCGTGCCGTAGCTGTTGAAGTCGCCCTGGGCAACGCCGCCGTCGATTAGGTATCGACCGGCTGGTGACGAGGCGCGGATGCTGCCGGCCGGCGAGATGTGATCGGTCGTCACCGAGTCACCGAGTTTGGCCAGCACGCGTGCGCCGGAAAAGTCCTCGACCACGCCTGGCTCCATCGTCAGGCCGTCGAAGTACGGCGGGAGCTTCACGTAGGTCGACTTGGGGTCCCAGTCGTAGGTGACGGCCTTCGTGGTCGGCACCTTCTGCCAGCGTTCGTCGCCGCTGAAGGCGCTGGCGTAACGCTCTTTGAACATCTCGGGCGTGATCGAAGCGCGCACGGCCTCGGCCACGTCGGCGTCACTTGGCCACAGGTCGGCCAAGAAGACCGGCTTCTCATCGGTGCCCACCCCGAGCGGCTCGTTGACGAGGTCGATGTCCATCGTGCCGGCCAAGGCGTAGGCGACGACCAGTGGAGGGCTGGCCAAGAAGTTCTGCTTGACGTCGGGGTGGATGCGACCTTCGAAGTTCCGGTTGCCCGACAAGACCGAGACGACCGAGAGATCGTGTTCGTTGACCGCTTCCGATACGCCGGCCAACAATGGTCCGGTATTACCGATGCACGTCGTGCAGCCGTAGCCGGCCAGGTAAAAGCCCAGGGCATCGAGAGGCTTCACGAGATCGGCGTGCTCCAGGTAGTCCATCACGACTCGACTCCCCGGAGCGAGCGACGTCTTCACCCACGGCTTCACTGTCACCCCGAGCTCGACGGCACGTTTGGCGACCAGCCCTGCCGCGACCAAGACCGAGGGGTTAGAGGTGTTGGTACACGATGTGATCGCCGCGACGACGACGGCGCCTTCGCGCAGCGTCTCGGCCATTTCTTCACCGTGCACCTCTTTGGGTTCGTGTCCCAGGGCGCCGCGGAACGCGCCGCGCGCACCCGAGAGCGACACGCGGTCTTGCGGACGTTTGGGTCCAGCCAGACTCGGCTCCACTGACGAGAGGTCGAGCTCGACGTACTCGGAGTAGACCGGTTCGCTCTGCGTGTGATCGTGCCAGAGACCCTGCACCTTGGCGTAGGTCTCGACGAGGTCGAGCTGGTCCTTCGAGCGCCCGGTGAAGGCGAGATAGTCCACCGTTAACTGGTCGATCGGGAAGATCGCGCACGTTGCACCGTACTCGGGCGACATGTTGCCAATGGTGGCGCGCGTCTCGAGCGAGAGCGACGCGACGCCGGGCCCGTTCGCCTCGACGAACTTGCCGACGACACCGTGCTTGCGAAGTAACTCGGTGATCGTCAACACGACGTCGGTGGCGGTGACGCCTTCACGCGGAGCACCGGAGAGGCGCAGGCCGACGACCGGTGGAATCAGCATCGACGTGGGTTGACCCAGCATGCCAGCTTCGGCTTCGATGCCGCCCACGCCCCAGCCCAGTACGCCGAGGCCGTTCACCATGGTCGTGTGCGAGTCCGTGCCGACCAAGGTGTCGAGGTAGGCGACGCCGTCTTGTTCGAAGACGACGCGCGCGAGGTGCTCGAGGTTCACCTGGTGGCAGATGCCCATGCCCGGAGGCACAACGCGGAACTTCTCGAACGAGCTCTGGGCCCACTTCAAGAAGGTGTAGCGCTCAATGTTGCGCTCGTATTCGATCACCACGTTCTGATCGAAACTCTCCGACGTGCCCGAGCGCTCGAGGATCACGGAGTGGTCGATCACGAGCTCGACCGGCACCAAGGGATTGATCTTGTTCGGGTCGCCGCCGAGAGCGATGATCGCGTCGCGCATCGACGCGAGGTCGACCACCGCAGGTACGCCGGTCAAGTCCTGCATGAGGACGCGTTCGGGCGTGAAGGCGATCTCCTTGGCGTCGTCGCCCGCCGCTTCGCCGTGGTGCGTCGGACTCTCGCCCCACCGCGCGAGGGCCTCGATGTCCGCGGCACTCACCCTGACTCCGTCTTCGTGTCGCAAGAGGTTCTCCAACAGCACCTTGATCGAGTACGGAAGACGATCGACTCCGAGCGCCAAGAGAGCGTCTGAGCGCAACGAGTAGTACGTCAGTTCACGCCCGTTTACATTGAGCGTCATCTTGGAGCCGAAGGAGTTGAGTGAGGTCATGACTCCATTCTGCCGTGTTCGACGAGACGCCGTTTCGCCTCGTGGGCGATGACGATGTCAATGAAGTGCGAGACTTGAAACCATGACGTCGACCTACGACACCCTCTTGTCACGACTGCAATCCGCGTTCGACACCTTGGAAGAAGGCGCCGATCCGGTCCTTCGCACCTCGGATCGAAGCGACTATCAGGCCAACGGCGTCATGGCCCTCGCCAAGCGTCTAGGTCGCACCCCACGCGACGTCGCCGAGGAGATCGTTGGCCGGGCCGAACTCTCTGGCATCGCCACGACCGAGATTGCCGGACCGGGATTCGTCAATCTGACCCTGACACCCGATTTCCTTGGTCGTCAACTCAGTGATCTTCGTCACAATGATCGTCTCGGAATCGAAGCGGTGGCGACTGCGAAAACCGTGGTGATCGACTATTCGGCCCCCAACGTCGCCAAAGAGATGCACGTCGGCAACCTTCGTTCGACGGTCATTGGCGACGCGCTCGCACGAATGTACCGGTTCGCCGGGCACTACGTCGTCGCACGAAATCACGTGGGCGACTGGGGCACGCCGTTCGCGATGCTGATCGAACATCTCTTGGACCGCGACGCGAGCGACGGCGCGACGTTCTCCATTAGCGACCTCGATGGCTTCTACAAGGATGCTCGGGCCAAATTCGACGCGGACGACGCGTTTAAGGAACGTGCCCGGGCGCGCGTCGTCGCGTTGCAGTCCGGGGACCCCGAAACGCTACGACTCTGGCGGGTCATCGTCGACCAGTCGATCGCTTATCTCGATCTCGTCTACCAAGACCTCGGTATCACGCTCACGGTGAATGACGTCGCGGGTGAATCCTTCTACAACGCCATGCTGAATGACATCGTCGCCGACCTTTACGCCGATGGGCTCATCATCGAGAGCGACGGCGCGTTGTGCGTCTTTCCACCGGGATTCACTAACCGTGACGGCGCGGCGCTACCGCTCATCGTCCAAAAGAGTGACGGGGGATTCGGCTATGCCGCGAGCGACCTAGCCGCAGTGCGCGACCGGGTCGACCACCTCCACGCCGACGAGATGCTCTACGTCGTCGGCGTACCCCAAGCACAGCACTTCGAGATGGTCTTCGCGGTCGCGCGCATGGCCGGGTGGCTGCCCGAGCGTGTGCGCTGTGAGCACGTCACCTTCGGCAACGTCCTCGGTCCCGATCGCAAGATGTTCAAGTCGCGAAGCGGCGACACGGTGAAGCTGGCCTCGCTCCTCGAAGAGGCGATCGAACGCGCCGACGCGGCGCTGATCGAGCGCGACACCGACCTCGACGAGTTAGCCAGGACCGAGCTCGCAGTGCAGATCGCTCGCGCCGCGATCAAGTACGCCGACCTCTCGACCGATCGACATCACGATTACATCTTTGACCTCGATCGCATGATCGCCTTCGAAGGCGACACGGGACCGTATCTGCAGTACGCGCATGCGCGACTGAAGTCGATCTTTCGTCGACTCGGCGCGCCCTGGGATCCCTCGACTGTCACCTTCGCACTGGACACGCCCCAGGAACGTCACCTGGCGCTCGGACTGCTCGGCTTCCCCGAGGCCTTCGAGACGTCGCTCGCATCACTCCAACCGCATCGCCTGTGCGTCTTCCTCTTCGACCTCGCTCAACGCCTGACTGCGTTCTATGACGCCTGCCCGGTATTGACGTCCCAAGGCGCTCTCCGCGATCAACGACTCGCCCTCTGCGACCTGACCGCACGAACGCTCTCGACCGGGCTCTCGGTGCTCGGTATCGACGCGCCGGAAACGATGTAAATCGTTCGACTCGCTTCGTTCCTCGCGTCATCGATAAGGTTCAATCGCGGGTCGAAGGACCCATTGAACGGGGGAAGTTATGGACGTCAGGGCCTCAATCCTTAGCGAAGTACACGGTCCGTGGCACACCGAGACGATCGAGATCGACGATCCACACCCGTTGGAAGTGCGAGTGAAGATGGCCTTTTCCGGGATGTGTCACTCGGATCTTCACCTGCAAACCGGAGCTCTTTCTCAGTCTCCTGTTGCCTTGGAGATGATCTCCGGGCGCCCCACGATGTTCCCGATCATCGGCGGACACGAGGGTTCGGGGGTCGTGGAGGCGGTGGGCGAAGGCGTGACGTCGGTCAAAGAGGGTGACCACGTGGCGACGTCGTTCATTCCGTCATGCGGCAAGTGTGAGTACTGCATCTCCGGGCGTCCGTATATCTGTGACATGGCCGCCGGCACGCTCGCCGGTCCGATGATCTCTGATGGCACGTGGCGCCATCACATCGGGGACACGAACGTGAATCGCATGTGCAACCTCGGAACGTTCGCTGAGTACATCGTCGCCCACGAGGCTTCGGTAATACGAGTCGAACCGTGGTATGACCTTCGGGCCGCCGCACTTCTTTCATGTGGCATTTCCACCGGTTTCGGCGCCGCGGTCAACCGCGGAGGCGTGAAGCCGGGCGACGTGGTCGCAGTGATCGGCTGTGGCGGCCTCGGGTCGGCCGCGATCCAAGGGGCCCTGCACGCTGGAGCGCGCGCCGTGGTCGCCATCGACACCAATCAGACCAAGATTGACCGAGCGATGAAACTTGGCGCGACGCACGGTTCGACGACGACGCTGGAGGCGGCGTTCACGATCTTGCCCGACTTGACGTGGGGTAAGAACTGCGACGTCGTGATCATCACCGTCGGCGAGGCCACGAGCGAGATCATCGAACAAGCTCGCTCGATTACTGCGAAGGGTGGCGTCGTCGTCGCGGCGGGGCTGGCGGCGTGGGACCAGACTTCGGTCGACCTCAACCTCTTCATGTTCTCGATGATGAATCAGGAGCTTCGCGGCACCGTCTTCGGTTCTGAAGCCCCGAGAATTCAGATTCCTCGTCTCCTTCGATTGCACAATGAAGGCAAATTCATGATCGACGAGCTCGTCACTCAGGAGTACTCACTCGACGAGGTGCAAAAGGGCTACGACGATCTCGAAGCGGGCGAGAACATTCGCGGGGTTGTTCGGTTCTAGAAACGAGTGGCACGTTTGCCGCGTACAGCGAAGGTGGATGAGGGAAAACCCTGATTCAAACAACGTGCTTGGCCGCGAAATGGTGGTATTCCCCGATTGCCGATAAATGGGCTGCGACGTACTCTCCAAGGAGAGCGACCGTGGTAAGGGGTGAGTGGTGAATCTGACCCATTTTGGTCTTTGGTCGGCGAACCGTCACCATATAGGGGTTTTTACCGGATCTTCAGTTATTTGAGCGTTTTTCCCGCTTGACCCTGAGTAGCATACTGAGTACCATACTCAGTATGTTTTACTCTGCGAGGTCCTTATGAGCATCCGCCATTCTTTACTTGCGCTGTTAAGCGAAGGCCCCAAATACGGCTTCCAACTACGCCAGGAGTTCGAAGCGAGCACGGGAGAGGTGTGGCCGCTCAATGTAGGTCAGGTTTACACGACACTGCAACGCCTCGAGCGCGACGGTCTCGCCGAATCCGATGACGTCGAAGCCGACGAGCGCCAGAAGAACTACCGCATCACGGATCTCGGCGACAGGGAACTGGCTCATTGGCTGCGGACGCCTCCGGACTTGACGCACCCACCCAGGGATGAACTCGTCATAAAGGTTCTTGTGGCTTCGCGTTTGCCCGACGTTGACGTCTACGACGTCATACAGGTGCACCGCCGCTACCTCGTCCAGTTGATGCAGCAGTGGACCCGTCTGAAAGAAGACGAGTCGAACCTCGATCTGGCCTTCGCGCTGGCGGTCGACGCCGAACTGTTCCGATTGGACTCGGTCGTTCGTTGGCTCGATTCAGCTGACGGGCGCCTGCGACGCGCATACCTCGAATCAAGCACATCACCGACGCACGTCACAGAAGTTCTGCCACGTATTCGACGTAGGAATGGAGCACACCAATGAGCATTCTCGAACTTCGCAAGGTTTCGAAGGTCTACGGCGAGGGGGAGACGGAAGTTGACGCCCTTACCGATATTGACCTCAGCGTCGAACGCGGCTCGCTCGTCGCCATCATGGGTCCGAGCGGTTCCGGCAAATCAACGTTGCTCACCATCGCCGGGAGTCTCGAGGAACCGACGAACGGGGACGTGATCATCAACGGGTCGCGAGTGCAAGGTATGTCGCGCAACGACAAGGCGCGCCTTCGCCGTCGCACCGTCGGCTACGTCTTTCAAGATTTCAACCTTCTGGCGGGACTGACCGCCGTCGAGAACGTTTCCTTGCCGCTCGAACTCGATGGGGTGCCCATGAAGAAAGCGCAGGCCAAGGGGATGGCCGCGCTCGAGGAACTCGGACTCGCCGATCGTGCCCAGAGTTATCCCGACCAGTTGTCCGGGGGCGAACGCCAACGTGTTGCTATCGCACGTGCCGTGGTGGGCGAGCGCAGTTTGCTCCTCGCTGATGAACCCTCGGGTGCATTGGATTCGGTCAACGGCGAGTCCGTGATGAGAATGATCCTGGCGGCGTGTCACGGTGGTATCGCCGCGGTCGTGGTGACGCACGACGCGAAGTTGGCGTCCTGGGCCGACCGGGTGGTGTTCTTGCGAGACGGCAAGGCGGTCGATGAGACGTTGCCGCCACCGACTCCCGAAGAACTACTCAACCCCGATGTTCCGAAACCCTCACTGCCATGACCGACGACGTCGATCGACCCGAGAGTCCACGGTCGGACGGCGGCATGCCGGCCCGGCGCGCCATGATGAGGTGGGCGTGGCGCCTGCTTCGACGTGAGTGGCGCCAGCAACTTCTTATCCTCCTCCTCATCACGATCGCCGTGGCCGTGACCACAGTGGGCGTCGGCGTCTCGACCAATACGCCGTTGTCGCCCTACGTCGGTTTCGGCACCGCCCACGACCTTGCGACGTTTCAGAACGACGGTGTGAAGACGATGAACAAAATCGCTTCGTGGCGTGCGCACTACGGACCCCTTGATGTGATCGAGAACGAGTCGATCACGATTCCCGGAACCGTCAATACCTACGATTTACGTTCGCAAAACCCCGACGGCCGCTACGGGAGGTCGCTGCTGGCAGTGGTGTCGGGTCACTATCCCAAGAACGCGGCGGAGGTAGCGGTCACTTCGTCCGTCGCTTCGGATTTCAACCTTCACGTGGGAAGTGTCTGGCACGAATCGGGAGTGACGCGCACGGTGGTCGGCGTCGTGGAGAACCCGGAGAACTTGTTGGACGAATTCGCCCTCGTCGTGCCCGGTCAGGTGACCACGCCTACCCAGGTGACGGTACTCTTCGACGCTCCTGGCCTTCCGTTGCCGGCTCGTGGTAGTCGCGGAGGGGTCAACTCCAACGTGATCACGAGCGCCGAAGCGGCGCAGGGCAACGTGTTGAACCCCCAAACCATTTCGATCGTGCTCGTCACTATGACGATGCTCCTGATTGCGCTCGTCTCGATCGCCGGTTTCACCGTGTTGGCACAGCGCCGGCTTCGGTCGATCGGCATGCTCGGCGCCCTTGGGGCCACGGATCAAAACATCAAGCTCGTCGTTCGCGCGAACGGCGCGTTCGTCGGGCTAATGGGCGCCTTAGCCGGATTCGTCATCGGTTTTGCGGCGTGGCTCGCCTATCGCCCGACGCTACAAACGAGCGCGCATCACGTCATCGGCGCGCTGGAACTTCCTTGGATGGTCATCGGACTGTCCATGGCGCTCGCGGTCGTGGCGACGTACTTCGCCTCAACGAGACCGGCTCGTGCGATGGCGCGGATCTCACTGGTCGCGGCGCTCGCTGGGCGTCCCGAATCGCCGAAGCAGCTACGGCGTTCCGCGGTGCCCGGCATTAGTTTTATCGTCGCCGCGTTCTTCTTGCTCGGGGCTGCCGGTGCCTCGGGGGGCAACGGCAGCGGGGCGTTGGAAGTTGTCGGGGGATTTGTCACGTTGACAGTCGCGGTCGTTCTACTGGCCCCCTTCCTGCTCACGCTTCTGAGTCGATGGTCGCGTCATGCTCCGCTCTCGATCCGTATGGCGATGCGCGACCTCGCGCGTTACCGGGCGCGATCGGGCGCGGCGCTGGGTGCAATCAGCGTCGGAGTGCTGATCTCAATGGTCGTCATCATCGCGTCGGCCGCCCGTTTCGGCAACGTCCTCGATTACGCCGGCCCCAAAGTGGCCCCGACCCAGTTGATCGTCTATACCCCGAACGGTCCGTACGGCCCGGCCGGACCGGGCAACGCCGGATCGGGAAAGGGTGCGTCGACCCAGTCGGTCACGACGATGGCCCGAGACGCGCGCGACATCGCACGTGACTTGGGGTCCCGTTCCGTCGTCACACTGGAAACGACCAGCGCGACCTTGCAGCACGCCGCGCCGGGTCGCAGCTTCTCCGGACCGGTCTATGTGGCAACCCCGCAGATCCTCAAGGCATTCGGGATCGAGCAGTCGAGCATTGAACCGACGGCCGAGATCCTCACCATGCGACCGGGCTTCGCCAGTCTCACTCAGATGCAGATCGTCTACGGCAACTACTTCAGTCGTCAAAGCGGAAGGAGAGGGCAGAGTGGGTGGCCCTGTCCCAAGAGCGAATGCCTCGCGAACCCGATCATGCAACAGGTCAGTTCGCTGCCCGCGGGCACGTCGGCGCCCAACACTGTCGTCACTGAATACGCAGTCCACCGTCTGGGTCTCCAGCCGATCACCGCGGGCTGGTTGATACAGACCCCAGGACCACTCAGCGCATCCCAACTGAGCGGTGCTCGCGCGACCGCCGCGGCCGCCGGCATGAGCATCGAAACCAAGTCGACGATTCCGACGTCGGCCACGATCGTCAACTGGGCCACGGTGGTGGGCATCCTGCTCGCCTTGGGAATCCTGGCGATGTCGATTGGCTTGATACGTAGCGAGACGGCGGGTGACCTTCGAATACTCTCGGCGACCGGCGCCAGCAGCCGAACGCGGCGCAATCTGACCGCGGCGACGGCCGGCGCACTTGCGCTCATCGGAGCGGTCGTCGGAACCGCTGCGGCCTACCTCGCAATGATCGGATTCTCGCGAACTAGCGCTTTGGACGGTCTCCATTCATTGACGTACGTTCCGGTAGGGAATCTCTTGACCATCCTCGTGGCGATGCCGTTGGTGGCCGCCGCCGTGGCGTGGATCTTCGCGTGGCGAGAACCGAAAGGAGCCTCGGGCCAAGTGATCCAGTGACGCCATGGACCTGGCGGACGATGACTAGACGTTGCCAGCCCCTGGTTTTAGCCCGAGGACATTGCGCAGTCCGAGCGTTGACTTCGTGATGTGTGGTTTCAATGCGCCGAGAGAACGCGAACGAACCGCACCGCTCATGACACCGGTGCCGTAGGCGAGGTCGTCGGCTACGGCGAGCGGGATGTCGGCCACGCGAAGGCGGGTCGAACGCCAGCGATACGCCGTGCCGACTATGAAGAGCGCCAGCGCACGGCGTCGAAGTTTCGGATGGAGCGCGAAGAGTACTACCGCGGGACCAAATGTACGCACCACTGATCGGGCCATCAGAGGACCGGCGCGGACCATGCCTCGACCGACGAGTTCGCCCGCGACACTGTCGGCGTTGTCGGTCGTCGTGAGCATTCGTTCTCGTAATTGATCGCGCGCCGCGCTGATGATGCGCATGCCGACCATGGGTTTCCCGACGAGAGCGCTCGTCCACGTGAGGAGCGTCCAGGTGTCGGCTCGAAAAGGCGCCAGTCTCGTACCGTGTCGTTTCGCCAGCTCGCTCGATGACTGCCCGTAGCGACTGCGCTGGCTCCACCAACCGCGCCACGTGGCTCTGGCGCGGTGCGTGACGACGACGTCGGCGACGTAGCGAACCAGCCATCCGCGATCGTGGAGTCGCCACACGAGGTCGACGTCTTCGCCGGTGCGAAGTGACTCATCAAAGCCGTCCCCGAAACTGCTTCTTCGCACGAGCAGGCACGCGCTTGGCACGTAGTGGACCGCCGAATTGGGGATGACGAGGGCACTTCGCTCGCCCATGTCGAGGGGACTGAACCGCTCTTCAAATCGGTCGCGTATCGAGGGACCCTGAGCGCCGCGAATTCGCGGGGCGACGGCACCTTCGAGCGGGTCTCCGAAGTGAGCCTGCAGACGCGACAAGGCCTCCGGGGCGTCATCGATGACGACGTCGACATCGATGAACCAAAGCAGCGCGCGTGACGTCGCGCGGGCTCCGGCGTTTCGCGCGCTACCGGGCCCCACATTGTCAACGAGGCGCACGACGTCCGCACTGAATTGCTGAGCGCACCGAAGGACCTCGTCGGCGTCATTCGAGGCGTCATCGACGACCATGACGTGCAGTCCGCGGAGGGATTCCAGAAGCTCGTGGAGGGCATCCACGTTGTTGTGCACCGGAATCACCACGTCGACGTCGTCGACGTTCGTCACCGACCGATGAAGGAGATGGAGGAGACCCTGTTGCACCAGTGTGCGCGCGAATCGCTCTTCGCCGACCTGTACTTCGCCACCATTGACCCACCGCTCGGCGACGGGGCGTGACCCGCCTGGAAGGCGAAGCAATCGCCACGGCGATCCGCCGCTCAAGAGGTCGCGATCGAGGAACTTTGCGCCCTCGTCGAGGATTACCTTCGATCCCGTGGGTAGTGGGACCTCGACCGGGAGCGGGGCCAGTGGGAGAAGTTGGCTCACGTGAGGAGTCTGTCACGACTTGGTTCGGCGGGTGTCGCCACTGGAGTCAGAATGGAGAAGTCCGGGGAGGATAAATGCCGACTGAAACGCTGATCGAAGAAGAGATTGAGGAGACCGAAGAGGTCGAGGAGCTTCTCGTCGAAGAAGTCTCGATTGACGGACTCTGCGGCGTCTACTAAACGTGACCCTTTCAGCCACTGTCGTCTTCGACGCGACGGCTCCGTGGCGCCTCAACGAACAGGTTTCGGTGCGCGATGAGTCTTTTGGTGCGCTGGCGTACCACCACGGCACGCGACGCTTGGTGTTTCTCAAGTCGCGCGAACTCGTCGAAGTCGTTCGACGCATGTCGGAATTCGACAGCGCCGACGCCGCCCTTGAGGAGCTGGTCGCCGGCGATCAGCGCGCTCGATATCTGATGGCGCTGACGTCGCTCGTTCGTTCGGAGATCCTCTGTGAAGGCTGAGAGCTCGCTACGCGATCGCTTCGAACGCGGTCTCGCCGCGCCGATCTGTCTCACGTGGGAGCTGACCTACGCGTGCAATCTCGCGTGCACGCACTGCCTCTCTTCCTCGGGTCGACGGGACCCCAACGAGCTGAGCACCGAGGAAGCCAAGTCACTGATCGACGAGATCGCGGCGATGCAGATCTTCTACATCAACATCGGCGGCGGTGAGCCGATGATCCGACGCGATTTCTTCGATCTCATCGAACACGCCGTGAATCGTCACGTCGGCGTCAAGTTCTCGACGAACGGAACTCGCATCGACGAGAAGGCGGCTCTGCGACTCGCCGGCATTGACTATCTCGACATCCAGATATCGATCGATGGTGTTGACTCGATAACCAGTGACCGCATCCGCGGTGCCGGTAGTTACGACAGTGCCCGTCGAGCGATGGACAACCTCAAGGCCGCCGACTTCGGTGAGTTCAAGATCTCGGTCGTGATGACTCGAGAGTCGGTCGAGCAGCTCGACGCATTCGAAGCGCTGGCCGCGCACTACGGAGCGGAGTTGCGTCTCACGCGGCTGCGACCTTCGGGTCGCGGGGTCGACGTGTGGGAGGAACTGCACCCGACGCTGGAACAGAATCGACGTCTCTATCGGTGGTTGCTCCAACGACCGAACGTCTTGACCGGCGACTCGTTCTTCCACCTCTCGGCGCTCGGCGAACCGCTCTCGGGACTGAACCTTTGCGGCGCGGGTCGTGTCGTGTGCCTCATCGATCCAGTCGGCGATGTCTACGCGTGCCCTTTCGTGATTCATGACGAATTTCTGGCGGGCAACGTGCGTGCGGCGGGATTCGCAGACGTGTGGCAACACAGTGAACTCTTTGGTTCGCTTCGCGAGCCGGGCAACGCGGGAGCGTGCACTTCGTGCGGCTCCTATGACGCGTGTCGCGGTGGATGCATGGCGGCCAAGTTCTTCACCGGGCTCGAGATGAGCGATCCCGACCCCGAATGCGTCTTCGGTTACGGGGAGGCTGCGCTCGCGGCGAAGAAAGTGCGGCTGCGGCCATCATCATCGCCGAACCACTCGCGAAGGATCCCGGTCACCATCTCCGCACGCTGACCCGAGGCGATATTCAGCGCTGGGCTCATGGAGTAGGGCGAATGTCATACCCAGAGTCGAAACTGATCCAATGACCAAGGATGCCTTTAGGAAAACAGCTACCACGATGACATTGTCAGTCATTACCCAGGCCTATCGCTTCGCCCTTGACCCCACGCCTGAGCAGGTCTCCGTGTTGCGTAGCCACATCGGGGGGTCGCGTTTTGCCTACAACGCTCTACTGGGCCTCGTCAAGGCTAACTGGGACGAGAATCGAGCACAGAAAGACTCTGGCGAGAAAGTCTTCAGTGACGACTATCTCGGGACAAGTCACTTTGACCTGCTCTACCTTTGGTCCAAGAAGCGAGACGAGTTGGCACCCTGGTGGAGCGAGAATGGCGTAAGTACCTATAACGACGCTGCCCAGAGACTGAGCAGCGCGTTTGCCAACTGGCGGAAAGGAAAGTGTGCGTCCAGCAGCTCGGGCGCCGTGAGTACAAAGGAGTAGTCATGACGTAACCGAGCGACAAGGTCGCGACAGCTTGCCGGTGCGAGTCCGGTCCGAGGAGGCGCCAAGGCCCTCGGTAGTGAAGTCCCCGGCGTTGGTCGAAATGTCAGCGTCGAAGCGGGGTGAATCAAAGTCATAGTCCGCAACATGAAGTGAAGTTTGCAGCGTCGTTAATACGTCTGCGAAAGCAGTCAAGAGGGAGCCGAGCCTGTACTTTTCTGGCGAAGGCCACGGAAGATGTCTCAGTACTTGGAGCGGACATCGAAGAACTCTCCGGCGTAAGGAACGTGGAATGTGACGACAGGTGTCGCGGCAACTGGAGAGGCCCTCCTCGGCCCTCGTCCTGTGGGGATGAGGAGTACGTCCGCCTATAACCGGTTTCCGGGAAATGGCAGATGGTCGAGAGGGCGTCGGAGGGGGTCGTAGTAGTGACGACGGACGGGACAACATAACCCGCCCCGAGCGAAGGACCCCTGCTTCATCGAGGCACGAGGAAAAAGGGAAGAAGTAGGTCAGTGTCGAATCGACTAGATCAGCCATCGAACGCCAACGAACCGGACAATGAACGATCCCGCTTGCGGGCTCGCGACGTTGCTCGCGACGAAGGCGTCAGCAGTCTTCAAGCCCTCCAACGCGTGCTTTACCGCAGTGCCAAGCAAGATCCCACACGTCGGTTCCACGCCCTCTACGACAAACTCACCCGCAGTGACGTGATGTGGCAGGCGTGGATCAACGTGTCTACTAACCAGGGTGCTCCCGGTGTCGACGGCGTCTCCATTGACTCCATCAAAGCCGGAGGCTACGAAGGCGTGACGGCCTTCCTCGATGAACTGGGCGCAGAGGTGAAGGACCAGAGTTACCGGCCCCAACCGCTTCGCCGAGTGAATATCCCTAAAGCCGGGAAGTCTGGTGCGACCAGGCCGCTCGGCATTCCCGCTCTGCGCGACCGGGTGTTGATGAGCGCGGCGAAACTGATCCTCGAACCAATCTTCGAGGCGCAGTTCTCGCCCGTGAGTTTCGGGTTTCGCCCGAAGCGCTCGGCTCACGATGCACTCGAAGTGATTCGCCTTTCGGCGAACGCGGGCGCGCACTGGGTGCTCGACGCCGACATCAAGAGTTGCTTTGACGAGATCGATCACGAGGCCCTGATGGCTCTGATCGAACGCCGGGTCTCGGACCGGGCGATGTTGAAGTTGCTACGAGGTTGGCTTCGCGCGGGGATCATCGAGGGAGGGGTGTACTCGGACACGGACTCGGGGACCCCGCAGGGCTCTCCGATCTCACCGCTGCTCTGCAATATTGCGTTGTCCGTCCTCGATGAGGCACTGGCGACAGCGAAGTTACAGACCGGCACCGTCGTCCGTTACGCCGATGACTGGGTCGTCCTCTGTTCGACCAAGCAACGAGCCGAGACGGCTCGCGTTGTGGCCGAAGCGGCACTGGCCCCACTCGGGTTGCGTCTGCACCCCGACAAGACCAGGATCGTCCACCTCACAAAGGGGATGGAGGGCTTTGACTTCTTAGGGTTTCACCATCGCATGATGGAGTCCTGGAAGTGGCCCGGTCGTTACTACTTGCAACGCTGGCCGTCGAAACGGGCCATGGCTTCAATCAGGTCCAAGGTTCGTGAGATGACCGATCGGCGCTACGTCGGACTGTCGTTAGATGTCGTGGTGCGACGACTCAACCCCGTGTTGCGGGGTTGGGTCGGCTACTTCCGATTTGGGAACTCATCTCGGAAGTTCGCCACCATTGATAGCTACGTCGCCGAGCGAATAGCCGTTCTGGCCAGCAACAAGCACGGACTCTCGGGGCGCAACTGGGCCACTCGATTTACTTACGAGTGGTTCAAGGGTCTCGGGGTCTACACCCTCGCTGGAAACGTGAGATACGGGACTGCGCATGCATGGCGGTGAACGATGTCGGAAAGCCGTGTGCGGGAGAATCGCATGCACGGTTTGAAAGGGGGCTGCTGGGGAGGTTGACTCACGTTGCGGGGGCCGCTGGTCTCGGGCCGGTGCGCTGAGAAGCCACCACGATGGCTCGGTCGAGACCTGAACCGCAATAGTGGTTTGCTGAACCAGTGGCCTACCTCAC
>Ga0307372_10000950_pt1 | contig 50723 bp, 43 predicted proteins | sample OX1MG_FD_202533 | JGI IMG/M metagenome (GOLD analysis project Ga0307372, IMG submission 202533) | Soil microbial communities from Risofladan, Vaasa, Finland - OX-1 | ecosystem: Environmental > Terrestrial > Soil > Coastal area > Acid sulfate soil | place: Finland: Risofladan, Vaasa | collected...
GGTTTTTCGATTCCAGTATCCTCGGCAGCTTTGTCTCGCATCGACTGCAGCCAATTCCCAAAGCAGGCTTGAAACGCCCGGGGTTTCAAAGTTGCCAGCACTCGCCGAAACACATCCTTCCGAGGAAGCCCATTCGGAAGCGGGAGCAACCTTGTCAAAAGATCTTCCTTGAGCCGAGCCCATTTAGCGATTCCGGTCGGACCGCTCGCTCCTGCCAACACAGCCATCATGGCGATCACCACCACACTGACCAACGGATGCCGTCGGTTGATCTCCGATCGGGGATCTTCCAATTCCTCAAAATGACACACAACCTCGTCGAGTCCAATCCGAATTCCCTTCACCATCGCACATCCTCCGTGAGTCACAAGAACATCACCACACGGAGGTTGGTTCTACAGAATCAGAGCGCCGAGCGCAACCTACCCATCTTTCCCAGCTACCCCAGAGTGCGCGCTGGCCCTGCCTCCGCCCCTAACGCCTAACGCCTAACGCCCGCCCAGGTAGGCCAACGGCGGGGCGGGCGAGTAGACCGGCACCGTCGCCCAGCCGCCGTACTCGACTTGCCAGCGGCGGACGAATTCCTCGCGCGGGATCAGGATGTACCGGGCGGTCCGGTTGTTGTCGAGAAGAATGGCCTTTTCCGCGTCGAGATGGACCAGGTTGACGAAGTGGTTGCCGTAGAACGTGATGCCGCTGCCGCGCCGCGTTCGCACGGCCCACTCGAGGAGCTTCACGTCGCCGTGGGTCGTCGAGGCGTAACGGATGCCGAGGCGATCGAGCTTTTCGTGCAAGCCGCCGCTCGATTGGCCGCCGGAGCAAATCCGGCGGACTTTGCGGGCCAGATCGTCGCGGCCCTGCCAGCGCAAGCATGAAATCGTCGCGGCGCAGACACACGAGCCGCCGTCGTAATTCTCGCACCGCGCCGCCAGGGGCAAGTTCATGACCGGAATTTCGTTGACGCCGCGCGGCGGGTACGGGGCGGCCGACGGCGGATTGGGCCTTACCGATAGGTTCGGGCACGGCCGGCCCGGCGGGCAGCTTGGTTTGTCGCGCTTGACTTCGCAGCCGACGGCGGCCGGCGCCGACACGGCGAACATGAGTACCCATGATGAAATCCGTTGCCGACCCATGCGATGAACTCCTTTGCTTGTTCCCACAGCCACGCTTCCCAACCTTGCCATGCGCCGATTCTAAAACCGCTTTGGCTTGCCCGTTGTTCGTCAGGTCGCGGATGCCGTTGTTATTTCAACCTCTCGCTCGGCCCGCCGCGCCTCGCCAACGGCTGGTACGTGCCCCAGTACGTCAAATCGCGCACCACGCGGCCCGGCGAAAAGCTGCGCGGGTTCAAGTCGTGGTCCACGCGGCGAACGTCCTTCAAGGCCGCCAGCACCAGGTCGCTGCAAAAAAAGACGTCCGCGCGCGATGCGAACATCCGACATCGTCGCAGCGCGAACGTGCCGGAGATCAAGGCTCCGTCGTAGTCGTAGGGTGTGCCGAGGTTGGCCACGAGGAAATCGGAAAGCCGCGCCGATTCGGAATCGGTGAGCGTCTCGCGCGGCGCCAGTCGTAGCCGCCACACCTTGCCCTGGTACTCGTCGATCCGCCGCGAGGGCTCGTGGGCCTGCGTGCCGTGGACCTTGCGCTGGAGCACCTCGCAGGGCAGTTCGCACAGCGTGGTGCTCTCGAACAAGAGCACGTTTCCGGCCGGGCCACGCGCGCAGATGCCGATGTGCGAGAACCACTGCCCCTGCAAGAGTTGCCAGGGACGGCACGACATCCATGCGATGCATCGCGACTCGAAGCCCGCTCCGGCGAATACGAGCAGGTCAGCCGGCATGAATTCGCGGAAGCAGGTACGATCGAGCATGTGGCACCGGGAGGAGGCGTTAGAAGTTAGGCGTCAGGCGTTACAGATGCCGTTACGGTGGCAATCGCCGTTCGCTCTCGACCACGCGCACCGGCCGCGACTCCCAGGTATCGAGTCCGCGCAGTTGATCGCGCGCGCCGTCGTCAACGCGGACGACCAGTTCCCATTGGGTGCTGTCGGGTAATCGCTCGGCGGCGACGTCGAGGAGCCACTCGGGATCGCCCAGGTGCCGGCGCAGCGCCGCCGCGGCGAGCCGGCGCTGTTGGCCTTGGATGATCGTCCAGACCTTGTAGTGCGTGTTGCGGCCCAGATTGAAGCGGCTTGAAATCTCTCGTTGCGACACGCCCCGCTCCCACAACTCGACGATCTTGCGGGTGGTGAACGATGAGATGCTCGCGTCTTCGGTTTGGCGATGCGATTCCTCGTCGGCCGGCGGCCAGGGGAGCCCGCTTGCGATTTGCCACTTCTCCTTTTCCCAGCGGCCGCGACGCAAGTGCAAACCGTAACGTCGCAGGTGAACCACGACGCGGCGTAGTTTCTCGCGGTTCATGCCGGGCAACCGCAGCAGCATGCCCGCACGCCATTCGAGCAGTTGGCCGATGAACCAGACTCCTTGGCAGAGCATCAACTCGCAGAATGTTTCGCACAAACCGAATTCGAGCAGCGTCATGTCGAATGGGTCGTCGTCGGCCAGGTCAGCCGGCTCAAGGGCCGCCTCTTGCTCAAGCCAACCGGCCATGTCCAGATCGCCTTGGAAGCGGTGAATCTCCGCCCGCCGAAGCAGGATTTCCCTGGGCGTCGGATCGACGAAGTCATCGTCCGAAAAGTCGAGCGTGTCCATTTCCTGTGCGTCCACCGTCCCGCTCCTTAACCTTCATGTGTTTCAGCCGTGCAAACAGGGGGCTAACGCCCCCCGCTCGCCTAGTAACGAGGGCCAGCGCCGCAGTTCGGCTTCGACGTTGGCCACCGCGGCGGCGAAGTACCGTTCGTCGCGTTCCACGCCAATGCAATGTCGGCCCAGACGGACGCACGCCACCGCGGTCGTGCCGCGCCCCAGGAACGGGTCGAGCACCACTCCGCCCAGCGGACATGTCGCCTGAATGAGCCGCAGAGGAATCGCCAGCGGCCAGGGGCATGGGTGGTCGTCGAAACCGCGCGCCGGCGCGATGTCGTCCCACACCGAGAGCCACCCGGCGCACTCCTGGTCCCAGTAGCCGCGGCGGCCGAAGCCCAGCAAAAACTCGAACGAGGGGGGGAATTTTCCGCAGTTCTGCGCCACCGAGCCGCGACGGTTCCAGACGACCATGTCCCAAAGATCGAACGGCAGGAACCGCTCCGGCAATACGGCCCGGCCGTCGCGGTAGCGCGGTTTGTGGTTGACCCACACCAGCGACTTGCTCGCGCGCAGGCATTGGGCCACGATCCACGCGAGCCAGGCCTGGTAGATCGCCTCGGGCTGGTTGTCGCCGTAGCCCTGCCGGCGCACCTTTTCGAGCCAGCGGTCGCCGCCGCCGGCACGCTGGGCGCGGAAACCGTAGGCCTTGGCCTCGCCTTCGAGCGTGTTGTACGGCGGACTCGTCACGACCAGATTGACGCTGGCTTCGTCCATTTCAGCCAACAGATCCTCGCATGGGCATTGGTGCAAAGCAATGCTGCCGTCGGGCGATGTCCAGTCGGGGGTTCGCATGGTGGGGAAGTTGTCAGTTGTCTGCGGGGCGAGCGGGGGGCGTTAGCCCCCTGTTTGTCATTTGTCTTTCGTTGTGTCAGTTGTCTGCGGGGCGAGCGGGGGGCGTTAGCCCCCTGTTTGTCTTTCATTGGGTTCACTCATCGCCATCCTCCGAGTACCAGCGGCGCTGGCCTTCGTACTGCTGGCGATGAACGTCGCTATGCCGGAGGTTGGGGTTGAAACCTGGGCGTCCCGTCGGTTCCTCCGGTTCCTCGTGCTGCCTGCGGCAGCGCTGGCACAAACCCGATCCGCTCCCCCTGAGCACCCAGACAGGGAACCGCAACTCTTTCCGGTCGTTGAGCAAACAGCCGCGACAGTTCAGCCTTGCCCAGACGTTGCCGTCGAGGTCGACGAGGGTCGTGGTTTCGTGTGGCATGAGGTGTGGCATGGGTTCATCACTCGTGGGATCGCATGGGTATCAAGGAATGGAAAATCGTCGCTGCCTTTTCATCTTGGCGGCGTCGCGAGCAACCTAGCGAGCTCGTGGCTTGGCGCGCCCAATTCCGAATCCAGCCCGCTCCTGCCCACTGCCTACCGCCTCCCGCCGCGTTCCTCGTCGGAGAGCGTGCGCCAGACGATTTCCGAGACCCATTTGGGCTCGTTCCTCTTCGCTGGGGCGACCGCGTAGGGCGCGGTGTGGCAGACGACGTATTTGATTTCCTTGAACTTGCCGGCGAGGTGTTGCAATTCCTTCCGCAAGTAGAAACCGGCCGGGGCCTCGGCCAGTTCTTCGACCGCCTTGCGGGCTTCGTCGAGCTTGCGGCCGGCGGCCTGGAACTCGCACCGGGTGGCAAACACCGCCAGGTAGTCCTCGGGTAGCGGGTTGCCGAATGCGTCGGTGATGTCGGTCACGGCGTCGGGCGGCAGCCCGCTCGGTTGGAGCCGGCGAGCCGCCTCGGCCGCGGTCTTGGCACGGCCGTCTTTGACGGCGTCGACGGCCGCCTGCTGGATGTCCTTGGGTTTCTCCGCCACCTTGGCGGCATCGCTCACGCTCACCTGTCCGGCTTCGACCGCGGCCAGCAACGCCTCGTGGCCGCGTTGGCGGACGCGGCGTGCGAAGTCGACGCTTCGCTCGCTGACGTTGAGCAATTCCGCCGCCTGCGCAATGCTCACTTCGGGCGTGTCGTTTTCAAAGCGCAAATTTGCGCTTTGATCGCCGCGACGGTCCCCGCCGCGCGTCAACGTCGAGAGTTTGGCGGCGATATCGGCGCGCTGCGACTCATTGAGGTGCCTGCGGTGCAGATTCATCGAAACGACGAACGCCAGTGCCGGGCCGGCGCCCTCCCAGGCGACGAAGCGCGGCTCCAGGTTGGCCTTGCGGCAGGCATTGAACCGGTTGCGCCCGTCGAGGATGCGGCCCTCAAAGGTGTGGATCGGCTCACGCTGTCCGTGGGCCGCGATGTCCGCGGCCAGGACGCCGAGCTCGCTCTCCGACATGAGCGGAAAAATGTTCGCCAGCGGATGGAATTCCATGGTCGTGGTCCTCAAGGGGGGAAAGTCGGGGTGTGCGGCAAGCCACGGGCGGCGGATGATGGCCCGTGATTCATCGTATTGTATCTGTGGACGTTTTAATGTCAACAGAAATAATTACACCACACACCGCTGACTTGGCCCGCGGCCCTGGCGGCGGTGGGGTCTTTACAAAGCTTTTTGGATAGGTTATTGTTTTTCCAGAAGGGGGTCCGACGCGGTGCGCGGACCCCGTGGTGCGACGCTAACGACGAGGAACCCCCCCGTGGCCATGATCAAAGGCAAGCGCGGCGGCCGAAAGCCGCTGACGGAGTTCGATGCGGCGAAGTTCGAGAAGTTCATGAAACGGCTGCGCGACGGCTCAGCCAAGATGCTGGCCTTGAAGAACGCGATGAAGGCCCGCGGCTTGACGACCATGCGGCTCGACCACTACGCCAAGCTCACCAAGGGCATCAAGGCGGTCGAGAAGTTCTGTTCCGCCGCCCGAGCCAGGCTTGACGACATGGCGCCGGACGACGACGACGATTGAGCCGTAGGTCAGAACTGATGGGAGAATGATACCGTGGATACCGCCGACTGGGGTATGTTTCCTGGGTTGCCCGCGTCATGACCGTCTCCGTTCCTCAGCCCCTGTTCGCCGGAGCGGCGCGTGCCGTGATCACGCCGCCGGTCGGGATTCGGATGATGGGCTACACGGTCCAGGAGTCGGTCGCCCTCGCCGTCGAACGCGAGTTGACCGCCACCGCGCTGGTGCTCTCCGACGGCCGGACGAAGGCGGTCATTTTGGCCTGCGATCTGTTGTTCATCCAAAATCCGCATGTCGATCGGATTCGCGCTACTATCGGCCGGCGCGTGGGCGTGCCGGCGGAGCATGTGCTGGTCAATTGCAGCCACACGCACCTGGGGCCCATGCTGCCGGGCTGGCAGCATGAATCGGCCGACCAACAAGCGATGCAAGAACGCTACCTGGCGGCGCTTGAAGATCAACTGGCCGGCGCCGCGGCGGCGGCGGACTTCAGGCTGGCGCCGGCGCGGCTGGGCGTCGCCAAAGGCCATGCGCCCGTGGGCGTCAACCGCCGCGAGCGGCTTGCGGACGGCCGGGTGATCATCGGCGAAAACCCCGCCGGGCCGGTCGACCACGAGGTCGGCGTCGCGCGAGTCGACTTCCTGAATGGCTGGCCGCTGGCGACGATCATGATCGCCGCTTGCCATACCGTCGTGCTGGGTCCGAAGACGACGGCGCTGTCGCCCGACTTCGCAGGCCCGGCGCGCGAGATCGTCGAGCGCGCCACGGGCGCCCCGGCGCTCTTTCTGCAAGCGTGCGCGGGCAACGTCAACCCGGCCTGCGGCATCGGCGCCGGCGGGCCGGAACAATACGACGATCTGGCCCGGATGGGCGCCATGCTGGGCGGCGAAACGCTCAAGGCATGGGCCGGCATCCGCACGCACAACCGGCACGGCGCGCGGCGCGTCGTGCAATCGGTGGCGGCCATCAGCACCTGGGATTACGAAGCTCTGCCGGAGGATTGCGTGGAATCGTTCGGCATCGCCGCGCGGCGAAAAACGCTCGACATGGCGCCGCTGCCCGATCGGGCAACGGCCGAGGCGCGGCTCGTCCAGGCTCGCCAGGCCCGTGACGAAGCTCGCGCGCAGGGCAAGCCGCCCGGCGTGGTGAATGTCGTCGAGCGGCTCTTGGCTTGGACGGAACTGGTTTATCAGGCCGTGGAGGCCGGCGGTCAGCGGCCGACGCGAGAACTGGTCGGCTGGGCCTTGCGCATCGACGAGTTGGCTTTGGTGGCCGTCAACGGCGAGCCGTTCGCCGAGTTGGGATTGGAGGTCAAGCGACGGTCGGCCGTGCCGAACACGTTTTTGTTGGGCTACTCGAACGGCTGTTTGGGCTACCTGCCCACGCCCGAAGCCTTCGACGAGGGTGGCATGGAAGTCGAGGAATCGTACCGAAACTATCTGCTTCCCACCGGCTTCACACGCCAGTGGGGACCGACGGTGATCGAGACGGCGTTGGAGATGATCAGCGAGGCGAGCGGGGGGCGTTAGCCCCCTGTTCATTCCGCGTTACAAACGATATGGCGGTGCCTGAATCCATTTTCGCCGGCCGCACGGCCCTGGTCACAGGGGGTGGCCGCGGCATCGGCCGCGCGATCTGCGTGAACTTGGCGCGCCACGGTTGCCGCGTCGCCATCAATTGTCAACGGAACGTGGCCGCCGCCGCGGAGGCGCTGCGGCTGGTCGAAGCGGCGGGCGGCAGGGGCCTGGTGGTCGAGGCCGATGTTTCGCGCGAGCGGGACGTCGAGCGGATGGTGGCCGAGACGCGCCGCGCCCTGGGACCGATCGACTTCCTTGTGAACAGCGCCGGCATCGCCGACAGCGTGCCGCACGACGGCCTGACGTTCGGTCATTGGAAGCGGACGTTCGAGGTGAACCTCGACGGGACGTTCCTGGCGACCTGGGCCGTCAAAGACGAGATGATCGCGCGCCGCTTCGGCCGGATCGTCAACATTTCGTCGCTGGCCGGACTGGTGAAGAAGCCGCGGATGATCCATTACGCGACGAGCAAAGCGGCCGTGATCGCGCTGACGCGCAGTTGCGCCGAGGCCTTCGCGCCTTTCAACGTGCGGGTCAACTGCGTCGCGCCCGGCCTGATCGAAACCGACATCACGCGGGCAGCCGATCCGAAGCTGGTGGAACAATTGATCGCCGTCACGCCGCTGGGCCGCATCGGCCAGGCCGGCGAGATCGCCGCGACTGTCCGGTTCCTGTTGTGCGAGGAATCGAGCTTCATCACGGGACAAACGATCGCGGTGTGCGGAGGCCGCGTATAAGGGTTCTGTAGGTAGGGAACGCCCTCCGTGGCGTTCCGTGAAGCTGGTGCGACGTCGTCTGGCGGGACGCGGAACGCCACGGAGGGCGTTCCCTACCGAGTCGGTCCCGTCTTCGCCTAGCCTACATCGCATCGGCCGCTCCGCGTCCATGAGGACGCGGAGCGTCCGAAAGGGTGTTCCCACGCAGAGCGTGGGAACAAGGCACTGACCTCGGACAACCGGACTCCCACTTTCTCCTTTCAACTTTCTCCTTTTTTTATTCCCTTCAAAACGCGCGACGTCGCCGGCGATTTGTTCAAGACGTAAAAGTGGACGCCGGGCACGCCCGCGTCGATCAGCTCCCGCACCTGCCGCGTGGCGAACTCGACACCCACCTCGAACTGCTCTTCCGGTCGTTCGTCGCGCGCCGCCAGGCGCGCGACAAACTCCGGGGGGAGCTTGGCGCCGCAGAGCGACGTGATCCGCCGGATTTGCGCCAGGCTCGTTACCGGCAGTACGCCGGGCACGATCGGCACGTCGATTTTCATTTCCGCGCAGCGATCGCGGAAACGAAAGAAATCGCGATTGTCATAGAACAACTGTGTGATCACGACGTCGCCCCCCGCGGCCACCTTGCGCTGAAGGTTCTCCAGGTCGGCTTGCGGGCTGAGGGCTTCCTGATGTGTTTCGGGGTATCCAGCCACGGCGATGCCGAACTGGGGGAACTCATCGCGCACCAGCCGCACCAGTTGGCTGGCGTACCGTAGCCCGCCCTCCACCGCCTGGAACTGCGTTTGTCCCTGAGGCGGGTCGCCACGCAGCGCCACGATGTTTTCCACGCCGCGGCGGTCGGCTTCCTGAACGTACGCGCGCAGCTCGTCGGCCGTCGAGCCGACACAGGTCAGGTGCGAGGCGACCGTCACGTCGAACCGCCGCTGGACTTGGGTCACCACGTCGAGCGTTTTCCGCCGCGTCGAGCCGCCCGCGCCGTAGGTGCAGGTAATGTAGCTCGGCTCGAACGACACCAGTTCCTCCAGGTGGCGGAAAAGCTCAAGATCGCCCGCCTCGGTCTTGGGAGGAAACAACTCGAACGACAAACCGAACTTGCCGGGACCATAGGCGGCGGAGAGTTTCATGCGTTGGAGGGTTGTTCTGTTCGGAAAAGTAGGATGGCCTTCGGTTCGCTAGGTACTTCCAATAAAATCGTTGTAGTCTTCGTGGGACAATTGAACTAACCCACCATCTCTAGGGTTTCGCCTCGTTCGTGCGAGTCAATCGCCTCGTCACGCAGGTCGGTTAATCCATGATTGAAGAATTCGCTGTCGCTGGTAAGAAGACCGCCCGCCTCGCCGCACGCCGATCGCAAATTCCTGACGGGATCAATGTCGAATCCGCGTGCGAGGTAATCATCCTCAAGTTCGGCGAAGATCTCAAGCACACGCCGAGAGGTAACAAGCCAGCTTCGGTAAAGTCTCTTGATGCGTCCTTCAAAACTCGGGTCGAAATCGAGTGCCTTCGAGAGCACCAAGAGCCGCCAGTCGTCGTCGAGGCTGTTGATGCTGTCAAACAGACCGTTTCCCTGGATGACAAGATCCCTGAAATCGAAGCAGACAACAACGCGGCTGGATTCAGCTACGACACCCGCTTCCGATTCAGTCTGTCCACGATACATTTCGGCGCGTGCTTCCACGCGGAAGAAACGCGATTGGGCGGTCGCAGTCATCGTGACACCCATTCTATGGTTATTTCAAAAACAGTTACGCTAGATAACTCAGCGTAACGGCGTCATCGGCACGAGTCAATTGACTACTTGAAAATCGTTTGCGGTGAGTCAACCCAGCCGTGGAACGGCAAGGGGCGTTTTTCAAATCCAGACAATCGCAACTGCCCTGTATTAAATAACTTGCGGCGCAAGAACTCACTGGATAAAATATCCCCATGCCCAGCCCACGCTTTCAGTTCCGGCTTTCGACGATCTTCTGGATCACGTTTCTTCTGCCGGCGTGCTTTTTCGTGAACCCGTACTTCGAGTGCCCGAATTGTGAGACTAGATGCCTCTTCGATAAATCGCTTGGCCTAACTTTGGTCGTCGTTTTATCCTTCGTTCTCAAGCGGCACATTGAGAAGCTTGGCAGACCTTGCCAGCCTAAGGATGCGGATGGGGATATCGTCGAGTAAATCATCAGGCCACATGGCGTTGGTTCAACTTCCGCTGCGAATCGGGCTGATCGGCTGCGGCGCCGTCGGGCGATTGCACGCCGAGCGGCTCTCGGCCGACGGCCGCGCGGCGATCCGCGTCTGTTGTGATCCTTCGGCCCCGGCCGCCGAGGCGCTGCGCCGGCGCTACGCGCCGGAGGCCGCCGTCGAGACCGACGTGGTCGAGGCGCTCGATCGCCACGCGCTCGATGCTGTCGTCATCTCGTCGCCGACCCTGCTGCACTACGAGCAGACCTGCCTGGCCTTCGATCGCGGTCTCGACGTGCTCTGCGAAAAGCCGCTCGCCGCCTCGCGTGAACAGATCGTTGATCTCATCGCGCGGCACCAGCGGATGCAACGTATCCTTTGCGTGGCTTACCAGCGGCGTTACAAGTCGGCCTACCAGACCGCGCGGCGCGAGCTGACCGAGCGGGCCGAGAGGTACGGGCCCCTCCAGCAGGTCCACATCTTCGTCTGCGAACGCTGGGAACAAACGATTCACGGCACCTGGCGCGACGACCCGCGAGTCGGGGCGGGCTATTTCGGCGACGCGGGCAGCCATCAGATCGACGTGGTCAACCATATCACCGGCCAACGTCCCGTGGCGATCTACGCCACGAGCGATCGCCGCGCCAGCCACGTCGAGATCGTCACGACGGCCTTGGCGCGCCTGGAGGGGGGCGCCGGTCTGACGGCGCATTTCGTGGGCGACGCCAACCATTGGCGAGAAGACATTCACTTTCACTGCCGCGACGCCGACTTGATCTTGCGGAGCACCGCCGTCACGCATGCCGACGTCTTCCGCGGCGGCGAAAACCGCCTGGAGCCGTTGACCGATCTGGAAGCGGAAAGCTCGCCCGACCGGGCCTTGATCGACGCCATCGTCGATGGCACGCCCACGCTTTCGCCCGCCGAAGTCGCCCTGCCCATGTTCGATTGGATGGCCGGCGTGCTACGGTCGATCGAGCAGAATCGATGGATCGAATTGCCCCTCGAAGGGGGGTATGGAGATGTGGGAACGGTATCAAGCTCACGCTTGTAGAACCCGAAGCACGCGGACGATGTGGTCTTCTGGAACCGCTCGAAACGTAATCACCAGCGGGCCAACGAAAGCGATCCGTCGTCCCGCATCCCTTGATTCACCCTGCGTCTCGGGATTCATTTGCAACAGATGATCGACGTCGCGTGCCGCCGCGGTGATTTCTCGGCGGTGGCTCGAGTCCGCGGCCGTCCAAATGCGCGCCAAGTCGTCGAGTGCGATTGGAAACCACTCGACATGGGTACTTCACAGCTTCTCCAGATAGTCGATGACCTCTTGTGTCGTGTGGCCGGGCCCTTGTTCGCGACGTTGCCAATCCTCCGCGCTAAGGGGCGGTTCGACGTAGCCGCCGCGCTCGGGTGCCAAAGGTCGAAAGGTGCCCAGCACACGTCCCGATTCGTCGCAGAGATCCAATGGCTGTGTCAGGTCAAGCAGCCTGCTTCGCAGTTGAGCGTCGAGCGTCACTCGGGTCATGGTCGATCCCCCGACTTGCCTGTATGAAAACCGTGGCGTCAATACCGCTTGCATTATACCGATTTACTCGTCATCGTCATCACCCATCAGCTCGTCGAGACTGCCGGCGGGCGCCTTGGCGGCGACTTTACGCGTTGCCGGCGCACCGTTGTCGTCGTCGACCGATTCCAAGAGCGGGAAGGCCTTCGTCAACACGCGGTCCTTCTCGTGGGCCAGATCCAAGAGAGCCTGCGGCCGGATGCGCACTTCGGAATCCTGGTAGGTCTTGAAGCCGGTGCCGGCCGGCACCAGGTGGCCCAGGATCACGTTCTCCTTCAAACCGACCAGGCGGTCGATCTTGCCGGCCAGGGCGGCCTCGGTCAGAACCTTGGTCGTTTCCTGGAAACTGGCGGCCGAAATGAAGCTGGCGCTTTGCACCGAGGCCTTGGTGATGCCCAAGAGCTGGGTGCTGGCCGTGGCTGGCCGCGGTTTGCCCCCCTTCGAGATTTCGCCGCCCAAAACCTCGATCTGGGCGTTGACCTGCTCCAAGGCGTCCTTGGGCACGATCGAACCCTCGGCGAAATCGCTGTCGCCCTTCTCCGTGATCCGCAGGCAGCCTTGCAGCTTCTTGTTCACTTCGCGGAATTCGAACTTGTCCATGACGCTGCCCGGCAACAAACCGGTGTCGCCGACGCTCTCGATCCGAACCTTGCGGAGCATCTGCGAGACGATGATCTCGATGTGCTTGTCGTCGATGTCGACGCGCTGGCTGCGATAGACGTTCTGGATCTCGCGGACCAGGTACTGCTGCACCGCCTCCTCGCCCGAGATGCGGAGGATGTCGTGGGGCACGAGCGGCCCGTCGACCAGCGCTTCGCCCGAGCGCACGAAGTCGCTGGCATGCACCCGCAAGTGCTTGCCGTGGCTCACCAGGTGCTCGCGCTCGATTCCGCTTTCGCTGCGAACGACAATCGTCCGCTTGCCGCGGCGCTTCTCGCCCAGCAGTTCGACCGTGCCGTCGATTTCGGCCATCACCGCCGGATCCTTGGGCTTGCGCGCTTCAAAGATTTCGGTCACGCGCGGCAGACCTCCCGTGATGTCCTGCGTGCCCGACACTTCACGGGGCGTCTTGGCCAGCAGCGTGCCGGCCGAGATCTGGTCGCCTTCGCTCACCTCGATGTGGGCCTTCTCAGGCATGTAGTAGAAGTCGAGGATCTTGCCGCCGGCGTCTTCGAGGATCACCTGCGGGTGCAGATCGCCCTTGTGCTCCATGATCATCTTGCGGACGTGGCCGCTGGGATCCTTTTCGGAGCGCATCGTCTCGCCCTCGATCACGTCCTCGTAGCGGACCTTGCCGCCGACCTCCGCCAGAATCGGGATGCTGTGCGGATCCCACTGGCAGAGCACGGCACCGGCCGGAACTTCCTGGTTTTCCTCGATCTTGAGGAACGCGCCCGCGGGCACCTCGTACTTTTCGAGCTCGCGGCCCTTGGGGTCGGCCAGAGCGATTTCGCCGTTGCGAGTGAGCACGACCTGCTGGCCCTGGTCGTTGCGCACGACCTTGAGCCGCGTGAACTTGGCGATGCCGGCCTTCTTGGCCTTGATTTCGCTGACGTCGACCACGCGCGAGGCGGTGCCACCGATGTGGAACGTGCGCATCGTGAGCTGCGTGCCCGGCTCGCCGATGCTCTGGGCCGCGATGATCCCCACGGCCATCCCTTCCTCGACCATCGAACCGGTCGAGAGGTCCATGCCGTAACAGCAGCGGCAGACGCCCAGCGAGGCGTCGCAGGTCATCGGGCTGCGCACCTGGATCTTCTCCAGGCCCAGTTCCTCGACGCCGCGGGCGATCTCGAGCGTGATCAGTTCGTTTTCCTTGACGATCGTTTCGTCGGTGATCGGATTGACGATATTCGCGCGGCTGACACGCCCGCGGATCGAGTCGGAGAGGCGAACTTCGACCTTTTCACCGCGGTAGATCACCCCCTTGGTGATTCCCTGGGTGGTGCCGCAGTCGTGCATGGTGATCACGACGTTCTGCGCCACGTCGGCCAGCTTGCGCGTGAGGTAGCCGGAGTCGGCCGTCTTGAGCGCCGTGTCGGCCAGACCCTTGCGGGCGCCGTGCGTGGAACTGAAGTATTCGAGCACCGAAAGCCCCTCGCGGAAGTTGGCCTTGATGGGCGTCTCGATGATCTTGCCCGACGGCTTGGCCATCAGGCCGCGCATGCCGGCAAGCTGGCGGATCTGCTCGACGCCGCCGCGGGCGCCGGAATGGGCCATCAGGTAGATCGGGTTCACGTAGCCCGGCTTGCGATGGTCGTTCTCGAGCTCCGTCATCATCTCGGTGGTGATCTGCTCGCGAGCATGGGTCCAGGCGTCGAGCACCTGATTGTAGCGTTCGACCTCGGTGATCACGCCGCGCTGGTAGAGCTTCTGGAACTTGAAGACGGTCTTCTCCGCCTCGCCGATGATCTTCGACTTGCTGGGCGGAGTGATCAGGTCGTCGGTGGCGAACGAGAGCCCGCTGCGCGTGCATTCGCGGAAGCCCATCTTGTTCATGGCGTCCAAGAGGTCGATCGTGGCGCGGCGGCCAAGGATGGCGTAGCAGTCGGAAATGACCTTGGCGAGCTCGCTGTTGCGCATGGGAATGTTGTAAAAAGGCATCCCTTCCGGAAGGCCGTCGTTGAACATCACGCGGCCAACGGTGGTTTCGGCCAATTCGCCGGGCTTGACCTCGGCCCCCTCGCCCTTGAGCGGGCGCGTTTTGGGCAGCTTGACTTTGATCTTGGCGTGGGTGTCGACTTTGCCCAGGGCGTAGGCCAGGTGGACTTCGGCCATCGAGCTGAAGGTCATTCCCTCGCCGTTGCGGTCGGGGACGACCATCGTCATGTAGTAGCAGCCCATCACCACGTCTTGCGACGGGCTGATGATCGGCGCCCCGTTGGCGGGGCTGAAAATGTTGTTCGTCGACATCATCAGCGTATGGGCCTCGACCTGGGCCTCGATCGACAACGGCAAGTGAACCGCCATCTGGTCGCCGTCGAAGTCGGCGTTGAACCCTTTGCAGACCAGCGGGTGGAGCTTGATCGCGTTCCCCTCGACCAGGGTCGGCTCGAAGGCCTGGATGCCCATGCGGTGCAGCGTGGGAGCGCGGTTGAGGAGCACCGGGTGATTGCGGATCACTTCCTCCAGGATGTCCCACACCTCCTCGTCCTTCCGCTCGAGCATCTTCTTGGCGCTCTTGATCGTATCGGCATGGCCCAATTCCTTGAGCCGCCGGATGATGAACGGCTGGAACAACTCCAGCGCGATCTTCTTGGGCAATCCGCACTGGTGCAGGCGCAAGGCGGGACCGACCACGATCACGCTGCGCGCCGAGTAATCGACGCGTTTGCCCAGCAGGTTTTCGCGGAAGCGGCCCTGCTTGCCCTTGATCATGTCGGTGAGCGACTTGAGCGGGCGGTTGCTGCTGCCCAGCACGGGCCGCTTGCAGCGGTTGTTGTCGAACAAGGCGTCGACCGACTGCTGCAGCATCCGCTTTTCGTTGCGGATGATGACCTCGGGCGCGTTGAGGTCCACGAGTTTCTTGAGCCGGTTGTTGCGGTTGATGATCCGGCGGTAGAGGTCGTTCAAGTCGCTGGTGGCGAAGTTGCCCGAATCCAACAGCACGAGCGGCCGCAGGTCGGGAGGAATGACGGGGATCACGTCGAGCACCATCCATTCGGGCTTGTTGTCGCTGTCGCGGATGGACTCGACGATTTTCAGGCGGTTGATGAGATCCTTCTGTTTCTGCTTCGAGCCGGTTTCGGCCAGTTGGCGGCGGAGTTCTTGCGAGAGAGTCACCAGGTCCAGGGCGGACAGCAGCTTGCGAACCGCCTCGGCGCCCATGTCGGCTTCAAAGGAACCTTCGCCGTGCTCGTCGCGAGCCGCGCGGAATTCCTCCTCGGTGAGAAGCTGTTGCCTCTTGAGTTTGGTGTCCTTGGGATCGATGACCACGTAATCCTGGAAGTAGATCACCTTTTCCAGGCTGGTGGTCTTCATGTCCAACAGATTGCCCAGCCGGCTGGGCATGGCCTTGAAGAACCAGATGTGGACCACCGGCGCGGCCAACTCGATGTGGCCCATCCGCTTGCGGCGAACGCGGCTGTGGGTGACTTTCACTCCGCAACGATCGCAGATCATCCCCTTGTACTTCATCCCGCGGTACTTGCCGCAGGAGCACTCCCAATCCTTTTCGGGTCCGAAGATCCGCTCGCAGAACAGGCCGTCCTTTTCCGGGCGATACGTGCGGTAGTTGATCGTTTCGGGTTTCTTGACCTCGCCGAACGACCAGCTACGGATGTCGTGCGGACGGGCCAGGCTGATCTTCACCGAGGCGTAATCGTTGATCCGATCGTAAGAGCCGTCTGCGGAACCTGTGTTTTGGTGCTCCATGTCGGTAGTGCCTCTCGGGGTTTTGGGGGCAGGAGGATATCAGGTGTCAATGGATGGCGCGGGCGCGGCGCGAAAACCAGGGGTTAGAGGTCAGGTGGCTGGGGCAGAGCCTAAGCGATGCCCCGGTCGCTATCGAGCCGGGGCATCGCTTAGGCTCTGCCACCAGCCACCCCTTTCTCGTGGGCGTCAGGGATTGCGTTTCTCCAATTGCATATTCAACCCCAGGCCGCGGATTTCGTTGGTCAACACGTCGAAGCTGGCGGGCGTACCGGCCTCGAGCGTGTTTTCGCCCTTGACCATCGATTCGTAGATCTTGGTCCGGCCCTCGACGTCGTCGCTCTTGACGGTGAGCAGTTCTTGCAGGACGTAGGCCGCTCCGTAGGCCTCCAGGGCCCAGACTTCCATTTCGCCGAAGCGCTGGCCGCCGAAGCGCGCCTTGCCGCCCAACGGCTGCTGGGTAATGAGCGAGTAGGGACCGGTCGAGCGGGCGTGAACCTTGTCGTCGACCAGATGGTGCAACTTGAGCATGTAGATGAAGCCCACCGTGGTCTCCTGCTCCATCGGCATTCCGGTGCGACCGTCGTACAATTGGGTCTTGCCGTGCTGGGGCAGATTGGCCTCGTGAAGGCATTCCTGGATCGTTTCCTCGGTGGCGCCGTCGAAGACGGGCGTGATGGCCTGGAAGCCGAGCTTGGCCCCGGCCCAGCCCAGGTGCGTCTCGAGGATTTGGCCCACGTTCATGCGGCTGGGCACGCCCAGCGGGTTGAGCATGATTTGCAACGGGGTGCCGTCGGCCAGGAAGGGCATGTCTTCCCGCGGCAGGATTTTGGCGATCACGCCTTTGTTGCCGTGGCGGCCGGCCATCTTGTCGCCCACGGAAATCACGCGTTTGGCGGCGATGTAGACCTTGACCATCTGCAGGACGCCGCTGCGCAGCTCGTCGCCGCGTTTCATCGAGTTGAGCCGGCGGTCGCGCTCGTCGATGGTGGCCTCGACCAGCGGCCAGCCCAGTTTCCAGGCCTTTTCGACGTCGGTCTTGCGTTGCGGGCTGCGAATGTCGAGCGACTCGATCTTGAATCGCTGCGCCTGCTCGACGACGTACTTGTGCTCCTGGTCGCGGACCAGCGCGTTGCCTTCCTCGTCGGTGAGATTCTTCTGCAAAATGCCCTCGATCTGCTCCACCAGCGCGCCGAAGGCCAGCGCGATCTTGGCGTTGCCGTCGGTCTCGGTCTCCTTGAGCTGCTTCTCGAACAGCTTGCGTTCCTCCTCCGTGAGGCTCAGCCGGCGGGAGAACTTCTGCGTGTCGATCACGATCCCCTCGACGCCGGAGGGAACTTCCAGTGAATCATTCTTCACGTCCTCGCCGGCCCGGCCGAAGATCGCGTGCAGCAGCTTTTCCTCGGGCGTGAGCTCGGTCTTCGACTTGGGCGAGACCTTACCCACCAGCACGTCGCCCGGCCGCACGTACGTGCCGATCTGCACGATGCCCCCCTCGTCGAGGCTGCCCAGGGCCTTTTCGCTGACGTTGGGAATGTCGCGGGTGAATTCCTCGCGGCCCAGCTTCGTTTCGCGAATCTCGATGTCGAACTCCTCGATGTGGATCGAGGTGTAGGTGTCGTCCTTCACCAGATCTTCGCTGATGATGATCGCGTCCTCGAAATTGAAGCCGTCCCAGGCCATGAAACCGACCAGCACGTTTCGGCCCAGGGCCAGTTCGCCGCGGTAGGTGGCGGCGCCGTCGGCGATCACCTCGCCCTTTTCGACCTTCTGGCCCGGGCTGACGATCGGCCGCTGGTTCTGGCAGGTCCGCTCGTTGAGTCCGACGTACTTCCGCAACACGTAGGGGTCGTCGCCGACCACGATCCGCTCCGCGTCGACGTAATTGACGGTCCCCTTCTTGCGGGCGCGGACCAACATGCCGGAGTTCTGGGCGACGTCGCGCTCCATTCCGGTGGCCACGATCGGCGGCTCGGTGACCAGCAGCGGCACGGCTTGCCGCTGCATGTTGGAACCCATCAAGGCGCGGTTGGCGTCGTCGTGCTCGAGGAAGGGAATCAGCCCGGCCGAAACGCCCACCATCTGGCTGGGGGCCACGTCGATGTACTGGATGCGGTCGATGGGCACGAGCTCAAAGTCGGCGCGGTAGCGGGCGATGATGTTGTCGCCCTGCGAACCGCCTTGCAAGCGCCCGCCGGCCACCGGCGTGTCGGCCGGCGCAAGGTAGGCCTCGCTCTCCTGATCGGCCCGCAGCCAGACGACGTCGTCGGTCACCTTGCCTTTGTGTACCTTGCGATACGGCGTCACCAGAAAGCCGTACTCGTCGACGCCGGCGTAGATCGCCAGGCTGGAGATCAGGCCGATGTTCGTGCCTTCCGGCGTTTCGATGGGGCAGATCCGGCCGTAATGGGAAATATGCACGTCGCGGACCTCAAACCCGGCCCGCTTGCGGTTCAAACCACCCGGACCCAAGGCCGACAAACGTCGCTCGTGCGTGAGCATCGAGAGCGGGTTGGTCTGGTCGACCACTTGCGAAAGTTCGCCGCGGCCGAAGAAGTATTCGATGGCCGCCGAGATGCTCTTGGGGTTGATCAGCGTCCGCGGCGTCATGTCCTCGACGTCCTTGAGGCTCATCCGCTCCTGCACGGTGCGGCGGAGTTTGAGGAAGCCCTTGCGCAGCTCGTCGCAGGCCAACTCGTCGATCGTGCGCAAGCGGCGGTTGCCGAGGTGGTCGATGTCGTCGATTTCCGCCCCCGCGTCGTCGGCCCGCAGCGTCAGGAGGTACTTGATCGCCGCGATCAGGTCGTCGGGCCGCAACGTCATCTCGGTCTCGGCGATGTTCAGGCCCAGCTTGCGGTTGATGCGGAAGCGGCCCACGCGGCCGAGGCGATAGCGGTTGGTGTCGTAGAATTTTTCGTGGAACAGCGAGCGGGCCTTTTCCAACTGCGGCGGATTGCCCGGCCGCAGACGCTGGTAAATTTTCAAAAGCGCTTCTTCGTGGCTGCCGGTGCCGTCCTCGCGCAGGCTATTGAAGATCAAGAGATCCTTCTGATCGGGGACGACCTCCACGGAACTGAGACCGGAGGTGCAAATCAGTTCGGCGGCGTTCTTGCCGACCTTCTGGCCGGCCTCGAGGATGATTTCGCCGGCCTTTTCGCTGCCGGCGGGGTAAACGACGTCGGCCACGGCGATCTTGCCTTCGATCTTGGCGGCGCTGCGGCCGTCGACGACCTTCTCGACCGTGGTCTCATAGAAGCAACGGAGCAGGTCGGCGTTCTGGCTGTACTTGGGGTCCATCGCGCGCAACAGCGTGAGCGCCGAGAACTTGCCGCTCTGGTCGATCCGCACCGTGAGCACTTCCTTCTTGCTCACGTTGAGTTCGATCCAACTGCCGCGTTCGGGAATGACGCGAGCGCTGTGCAGCCGGCGCTCGGTGCCTTCTATTTCGCTGACGAAATCGACGCCGGGGCTGCGGTGAAGCTGACTGACGACGACGCGCTCGGCGCCGTTGATGATGAACTCGCCGCCGCCGAGCATGATCGGCATGTCGCCCAGATAGACCTCCTCCTCGACCGGCTGCTCTTTGGTCAAGCGGAGCCAGACCTTGAACGGCCGGCCGTAGGTCAGCCGCAGTTGCCGGCATTCGTCGGGCTCGTAACGCGGTTTACCCAACTCGTAGCGGACGTACTGCAACTGCAGCGTCTTGTCGTAGCTGTCGATCGGGAAAATCTCGCGCAGCACGCCCTCAATGCCCTGATCCTTGCGATTTTCAGTCGCGGCGTCCAGTTGCAGGAAGGCGTCATAACTGCGAGTCTGAATTTCGGTCAGGTCGGGGATACCTTGGTGCTTCTGGCCCCGGTTCGCCTCAAGATTGCTCGAGCCGAAGCGGCGGACTTCCTTCGGACGGAGACGTCGTTCTGCCGAGGTGGCCATAAGGAATCGTACTCCTACGGGTTCAACGTGACTACTTGATCGAGCCGGCGTTACTTGATCGAGACGGTCGCGCCGGCTTCTTCGAGTTCCTTCTTGAGCTTTTCGGCGTCTTCCTTCGAGATACCTTCCTTCACCTTGCTGGGCACGCCCTCGACCAGATCCTTGGCTTCCTTGAGGCCCAGGCCCGTGGCCGCGCGAACCACCTTGATGACGCCGATCTTCTTGTCGCCGAACCCCTCGAGGACCAGCGTGAACTCCGTCTGCGCCTCGACCGGGGCGGCGGCGGCCCCGCCCATCGGGCCGGCCATCATCACGGCGCCGCCGGCGGCCGGTTTGATGCCGTGTTCATTTTCGAGGTAATCACTCAACTCCTTGGCCTGCTTGAGCGTGAGGGCGACGATTTTATCGCCCAGATCTTTGGTGGTCGAGGAGTATTCCAGGGTGGCTGCTTCGGACATTGGGTTGGGTTCCTTGTCAGGGGACGGTTGTCAGTTGTTCGTTGTTAGACATTCACGGTGGCTGGGGCAGAGCGTAAGCGATGCCCCGGTCGCTTATCTAGCCGGGGCATCGCTTACGCTCTGCCACCAGCCACCACTTTCTCGTGACAAAATGTCTCATGATCGGCCGCGTGAAGTATAGAAGTCAGTGGGCGAGCGGGGGGCGTTAGCCCCCTGTTGGTTCCGCGTCAGGTCAGGCGTCAGCATTCAGGGTTGCTTCCGCTGCGTCGCCGGCTTTCGCTGCATCGCCGGCTTCCGGCGACGAGCCGGCTACGAGCCCGGGCCCGGCCTCCGGCGACGAACCGGCCTCCGGCGACGAACCGGCCTCCGGCGCCGAACCGGCCTCCGGCGACGAACCGGCCTCCGGCGCCGAACCGGCCTCCGGCGCCGAACCGGCCTCGGGCGCCGAACCGGCCTCGGGCGCCGAACCGGCCTCGGGCGCCGAACCGGCCTCGGGCGCCGAACCGTCATCGTCGTCGCCTTCTCCTTGTTGCTTGATCTGGCTGGCCAATGCGCCGCCCGCGCTGGTCAACTGGCTGGCCAGGTTGGCTCCCGGACTGAGGATCTGCCCCGATAAAATACTGAGTTGCTCCTCGCGGGTCGGCCATTTGCTGACCTCCTTGACTTGCGCCGCGGTAAGCCGGGCGCCATCCATCACGCCTCCGCGGGCGGCGAACGGCTCGAACTGCTTGTCTTCCGTGAAACGGGTGATTTCCTTGGCCAGCGAGACGATATCTTCGCTTCCCCAGGCCAGGGCCAGCGACCCTTCCATCTGCTCGAAGGCGGCGGCCAGCGGCGTTCCCTCGGCGGCACGGCGCGCCAGGCTGTTCTTGATCACCAACAACGAGATGTTCTTGTCTTTGAGCGCCATCCGCAGCTTGTTGTTCTTGATCGCGTTCAGGCCCGCCACGCTCACCAAGAGCGCGTTCTCGACGCCGTCGAGCCGCTGGCGCAGGTCGTCCATGATCAGGCTTTTGACGAATTTACTCATGGGTCATTTGTCACTTGTCATTGGTCATTGGTCATTGGTTAGGCCGCGATCCGCACACCGGGACTCATCGTGGCGCTGATCGCAATGCCGCGCAGGTAATTTCCCTTGATCGTGTGTGGCCGAATCGAGTGAATGTGGTTGATGAAGGCTTGGATGTTTTCGACGAGTTTGGCCGCGTCGAAGCTGAGCTTGCCGACCACGGCATGCACGATGCCGCTCGCGTCGTTGCGGAACTCGACTTTGCCCGCCTTGTATTCCTTGACCGTCTTGGCCACTTCGGGCGTGACGGTGCCGGCGCGCGGCGAGGGCATCAGGCCGCGCGGGCCCAGCACGCGCCCCAGCGGGCCGACCAAACCCATCATATCGGGCGCGGCGATGCAGACGTCGAAATCGGTCCAGCCGTCCTTGATCCTCTTGGCCATCTCCTCCCCGCCCACCTCGTCGGCGCCGGCGGCCTTGGCCTGCTCGGCCAGGTCGCCCTTGGCGAAGACCACCACCCGCAACGATTTGCCGATGCCGTGCGGCAGAACGATCGATCCGCGCACGAGTTGATCGGCCTGCTTGGCGTCGATTCCCAGCCGCATCGCGATCTCGACCGACTGATCGAACTTGGTGGTGTTGAACTGCTTCAAGAGGGCCACGGCCTGATCCAACGGCAACGGCGCGTCGCTAGTCGTCTTGGCCTGCATGGCCTTCATGCGTTTGGTGAGTTTTGGCATTATTTTCGTTCGTCGGCTGCGGGTCTCGCCGTGGGGCAGATTTCCAACCTGCCATACAGCTTTTTTCTTTTAATGGCAGGTTGGAAACCTGCCCCACAATTCTCTTTTAATGGCAGGTTGGAAACCTGCCCCACAGTTTGAATCTTGGCGCCTACCCTTCGACCGTAATTCCCATGCTGCGGGCCGTTCCCTCGACCATCCGCCTGGCGTGACCGACGTCACGGGCGTTGAGATCGGCCAGTTTGAGCTTGACGATTTCCTCGACCTGGGCGCCGGAGACCTTGCCCACCTTTTCCTTGTTCGGCACGCCGGAACCCTTGGCGATTCCGGCCGCCTGCTTCAAGAGCGAGGCGGCCGGAGGGCTCTTGGTCACGAAGTCGAAGCTGCGGTCGTTGTAGACGCTGACCACGACGGGGATCGGCATTCCGCCCGCCTCGCGCGTCCGTTCGTTGAATTGCTGCACGAACTGACCGAGATTGACGCCAAACCGGCCCAAGGCCGTTCCGACCGGCGGGGCCGGCGTGGCCTGCCCGCCGGGCACCTGAAACTTCACCTGCGCCACAAGTTGCTTTGCCATGTTTCCCGTCTAGAGCTTGTCGATTTGCCAGTATTCCAACTCGACCGGCGTCGAGCGGCCGAAGATGTTGATCATTACGGTGACGCGGCCGTTCGCCTCGTCGATGTTGTCCGTTTCCCCCTCGAAATTCTCGAAGGTTCCCTCGGTAATCTTCACACGTTCGCCCTTCTTGAAGGGGATCATCAACCGCGGCGATTCTTGCTCCTTGTCCGGCTCGATGATGCTGATGATCTTGCTGACCTCGTGCGGCGCCATGGGGGTCGGCTTGCGGCCCGAACCGCTGAAATCACCACCGGTGAAATCGCCGATACCAGGCGTCTCGCGGACCAGATACCAGGTGTCGTCGTTGTACTCCATGTGAACGACCAGGTATCCGGGGTACAGCTTTCGCTTCACCACCCGTTTCTTGCCGTTCTTGAACTCCGATACTTTCTCGATGGGTACGATGATCTGGTCGAACGAGTCGCCCAGCCCGGCCACCGCGATCCGCCGCAAGAGCGCCTCGCGGATCGAATCCTCGCGGTTGCTCTGCACCTTGAGAATGAACCAGTCCATCTTGCGCGGCTCAGACTCGCTTGCCTCGCCACCTTCCGCCTTATCGCCGGCCTCCGCCGCCTCGCCGGCCTCCGCCGTATCACCGGCGCCAGGCGAACCTTCGCCCCGGGAGCCATGGCCGTTTGAGCTTACGTCGTCCTTGACGCCGCTTGCGGAAGTCTCATCCGCCGCGAGCCGATCGTGATCGTCGTCGTCCCCCGCGTCGTCATCTTCATCGGCATCAGGTTCTTCGTTGGCATCGGGTTCGTCGTCGGTCTCGAGTTCGTCGTCGGTCTCGAGTTCGTCATCGACCAACGACTCATCGCCGGGCAGGGCCAGTTCATCGCCGGGCAGGGCCAGTTCATCGCCGGGCAGGGCCAGTTCATCGCCGGGCAGGGCCAGTTCATCGCCGGGCAGGGCCAGTTCATCGCCCGGATGGGCCTCGCCCGGTGGCGACGCATCGTGCTCGCGCGACTCGGTCGCCGATGGCGTCAACAGCGTCGGCTGGCCAAGATCGCCCCCACCGCCAAGATCCGCGCCCGCCGGCGCGTCAGCGACGACGTGCCCGACGTCCGCCGGACGCGGCTGTTCGGTCGAGTTGTCGGGTTCGTCGTTCACGCCGAATTTCCTTTGTTCATTCCGCAGCCCATACATGTCACGGTGGCTGGGGCAGAGCCTAAAGTACGCCCAAGGCCGTCAACACGGCCTCCCAAATCAGGTCGTAGGCGAACAACGTCGCCGCCAATCCGAACATCGTGATCAGCACAACCAACGAACTACGCACCAGTTCGACTCGCGACGGCCACGACACCTTGTTCATTTCGGCCTCGACCGCGATAAGGAAATCGGCGAATCGAGGCAGGTTGACGACGCGGTAGCAAATCCACAGTCCCCCCACAGCAATGCCTCCCGCCACGGCCGCCTGCGTCGATCTGCCGGCATCGCCCAGGAAGTGCCAAAGCGCGATCGTACCGAGCAGCAGCGCGACGGCGAGTGCGGCGAATGTGACCTGACGGGCAATGCGCCCCTGGCTGCGCTTGTAAACGCCCAGGCTGAACATGTCCCGCCAAAACGGAATCACGCTGGAATTTCCCTCTTTCATTTTCAACCTCGTCCCTGGGGTTGTCTTCATGATTATTTTGCCCTGTCTTCATCAGGCCTTTCGACCACCGTTTCAGGGCATCGGCCGACCGTGGCGGCCGGCCGACGCCTGGATTGAATGGCAGGGGCGGCGGGAATTGAACTCGCAACCTCTGGTTTTGGAGACCAGCGCTCTGCCAATTGAGCTACGCCCCTCGATTAAGTATCACCCGATTCAGTCTTTTCGTTTTCATGGGCCTTGGGTTGTTGGGCGGTGCCCACCCGACGTAGCGTGGGCTTTAGCGCTTTAGCCCGCGTTCGTCCGACGTAGCGTGGGCTTTAGCCCGCGTTCGTCGTGGGCGATGCCCACCCTACATCATTCCAGAATCTTCGTGACAACGCCCGAACCCACCGTTTTGCCACCCTCGCGAATGGCGAAGCGCACGCCGTCGTCCATGGCGATCGGGTTGATCAATTCGATCGACAGCCGAGCGTTGTCGCCGGGCATGCACATTTCGACGTCGCCCGTCAGGTTGGCCGTGCCGGTCACGTCCGTCGTGCGGAAGTAGAACTGCGGACGGTAGCCGCTGAAAAACGGCGTGTGCCGCCCGCCTTCTTCCTTCGACAACACGTACACTTCGGCCTCGAACTTGGTATGCGGCGTAATCGAGCCGGGCTTGGCCAAGACCTGTCCGCGCTCGACGTCTTCGCGCTTCAGGCCACGCAGCAGGCAGCCGACGTTGTCGCCGGCTTGGCCGTCGCTCATCGTCTTGTTGAACATCTCCACGCCGGTGCAGGTGGTCTTGAACGGTTTCTTGGTCAACCCGATGACCTCGACCTCGTCGCCGATGTGGACCTTGCCGCGCTCGATACGGCCGGTGGCCACGGTGCCGCGGCCTTCGATCGAGAACACGTCCTCAACGGCCATCAGGAAGGGCTTGTCGACCTGGCGGACGGGCTCGGGGATGTAGCTGTCCACCGCGTCGAGCAACTCCTCGATGCACTTGAGCTTCTCAGGATCCTTGGGGTTCTCGTAGGCCGGACGACTGGCGCCGCGGATGATCGGGATGTCGTCGCCGGGGAAACCATAGTGCGTCAGAAGCTCGCGCAGCTCCATTTCGACCAGTTCGAGCAACTCGGGGTCGTCGACCAGGTCGACCTTGTTCAGGAACACCACCAGGGCGGGCACGCCGACCTGGCGTGCCAGCAAGATGTGTTCGCGAGTCTGCGGCATCGGTCCGTCGGCGGCCGACACGACCAGGATCGCGCCGTCCATCTGAGCGGCGCCGGTGATCATGTTCTTGATGAAGTCGGCGTGACCGGGGCAGTCGATGTGGGCGTAGTGACGCTTGGCCGTCTCGTATTCGACGTGGCTGACGGCGATCGTGACCGTTTTGGTTTCATCGCGAACCGTGCCGCCCTTGGCGATGTCGGCGTACGACTTGAAGTGGGCCAATCCCTTGGCCGCTTGCACGGCCAACAGGGCGCCGGTGAGGGTCGTTTTGCCGTGGTCGATGTGACCGATCGTGCCGACGTTGACGTGAGGTTTGGTGCGTTCGAAGTTTGCCTTGGCCATTCTGTCTCCCTAGCGTTAAATCAAGCGGTTCGCCGTACGGATACGGAAAACGATACCCAATTTGGAAAATTTGAATCCGCGAACAACGAGCTGCTGACGGGAGTCGGACCCGTGACCTCGTCCTTACCAAGGACGCGCTCTACCAACTGAGCTACAGCAGCCTTTGTTCTCCTTGTCGTCCGTTACGCCAATCTGTCCGTTAAAGTGATCTCTCGTTCCGCCCCTCAAGCGGGTGAAGGGAATCGAACCCTCGTCTTCAGCTTGGAAGGCTATTGCTCTACCATTGAGCTACACCCGCGAAGAACTGGGGGGTACAGGATTCGAACCTGTGAAGGCATAGCCATCAGATTTACAGTCTGACCCCTTTGACCGCTCGGGAAACCCCCCGCTACGAGCTAGCGGAGGGACTTGAACCCACAACCTGCTGATTACAAATCAGCTGCTCTGCCGGTTGAGCTACGCTAGCTAGCCTGCGAGACCCGCCATGAAAACCATTAAATATAACGACTTGTCCGCCGACTGCAAGACGGTTCGACGAGAAAATTCCCAATCTACCCGCCCAGGCCATACTTCATGGTGGCTGGGGCAGAGCCTAAGCGATGCCCCGGTCGTTTTCTAGCCGGTTCCCACACGAACCCGCATCGCAAGCCAGGCCCAGCGTTGGACTTACACTAACCCGCAGCGCAAGCAAGGCCCTTGCCATCAGCCGCGTGAAGTACAATCCGCCGGCAATGGCGGTCGGCAAACCTCCGTCGTGTTGGATCCCCTCGCTTGGGGCACCAATGAAATGTCAGCATGAACCGGGCTATAATCCAGGAACGTCGAGCTTCTCTTCCTCGGCCGCTTTGCGCAGTTTGCTCAAGGCCCGAGCCTCGATCTGCCGAACGCGCTCCTTGGTAACCCCCATTTCGGCCCCCACCTGCTTGAGGGTCAAGGGTTCCTGGCCGCGCACCAAACCGAACCGCCTCATGATAATCTTCTGTTCCCGTTCGTCAAGCCGCTCCAGGATTTTCGAGATTTGTTGTTCTCGCTGCGCCTGGGCATGCTCCAACTCGTACTGGTCGGTTCGCGCGTCTTCGGTGGCGGAAAACATCTCGTCGGTGCTGGTGCGGAACCGGTCCCGGCGCCGCAATTCGTCGGGGATCGTGCGAGCATAATTCTTCATGATCGCCCAACTGGCGTAGGTGCTGAACTTATTGCCGCGGGCAAAGTCGAACTTTTCGACCGCCCGGATCAACGACATGTTGCCGTCGCTGACCAGCTCGAAGAAGTTGTCCGACGAACCGACATGGCGTTTGGCGATCGAGACCACCAAGCGCAGGTTGGCCCGGATGATCAGGTTCTTCGTGGCCACGGCCTCGTCGTAGAGCCGCTCGACCTGATCCATCACGCCGGTCTTGGCACGCGCCGCATCGAGTCCGCCCCGCAATTGCCGGGCGCGGTGCTTCAGGTAGTTGAACTTGCGAAACAAATGCACCTCTTGCTCCCGCGTCAACAGCGCGACTTCGTAAAGGCTCGCCAGGTAGGGCGGCAAACCGCTCGGCAGCCGCGTCTTCTTGAGCGGCGTCGGCGTCGCCGGAAGCGGCCCCAAAATCAGCTTTTCGACATGGGGCTTGGAAAACAAGGGGTTGTCCATGTAGTCCAGGGGGAGTTCCAAGATTCGCACCGCCCGCATCTCATTCACGACGCGGTAGATGCTCGTCTTGGTGCGGCAGAAACGCTTAGCCAGCACGCCGGCCGACACGCCTCGGCGGAATTGCTGGTCGATCTTCCGCTTCGCGTCGTCCGACAAGGGCCCCCCACTGTCAGGGAAAATCGCCAGATCAGGATGCTCCTGATCGAAGGCCTTGAGGGTATAACGGATCGCCTCGAAACTTCGCCCCATGTGATCGGCCACCCGCCGCGCGACCTCGGCCGGGCAACCGCCAGCGTGGGCCAGACGGCGCGCCCGCTCGATGATCGTCGCTCGTTCATCGACGCTCAGTTGGCTGAACCGAGCGCCGCGGTGAACGCGGTCTTCATTGCCCTGCACGAAGCGGTCGACCGAGCTTTGCAGGAACCCGACTCGCTTCTTTCCGTCGAACGTGAACCGCCGGCTGACCAACCCCTGCTGTCGCCAGCGTGAGATGGTCTTGGTGGACACCTTGAACTGCTTGCTCAGTTCATCGACGGTCAGCACGCGTTCGCCGGCCGCTTCGGCGGCGACATTGGCGGCGTCCGAGACATCCTCGACGAACAGCCGCAGGTCGTGGCGGGCTTCCTCGCCCGACAATTTCATACCCGGATACGACTCAGGGCGGTATTCCGTGATGCGGAAACAGAGGTACTCGTAGGTATAAGTCCGGCCAGGATCGAGTTCAGCCATGAGACGCTCGGCGCGATTGGCCTGGTCGAGCTTCTTTTCCCGCGGAGCGAAACGAACTTGCTGGTCGCGGAGTTGCCGAATGACGGGGTTCAGGTAGTCGGTATGCATGGAAATCCCCTTCGCTTGCGGTCCTGGCGGCCCTTCAGTCTACTCGCCGCCCGGTCAATTGTCCTACGCAATAAAGTGTCCAATCGCCCAAATAAAGTTCGCATGTTTCCCGAACATCTTACCACGCCGCGACGGCATCATTCCAGGTATACCCCCCTTGTGCCGGCTATTTTCCCCAGTGCGGCACGTTATTGGACGATCCTCAGACGTTCACGGTGGCTGGGGCAGAGCCTAAGCGATGCCCCGGTCGGTATCTATCGAGTAGCCGGGGCATCGCTGACGCTCTGCCACCAGCCACCGCATTCTCGTGGCAAAATGTCTCATTGTCGGCCGCGTCAAATATAACGCCCCAGCGCTCCGCGGCTTGATTCGCGGCGAGCGAAAGCCGATTGAGAGATGACGGCAACCTCTGTCTTGGGCGACGGGCGAACGGAACACTTATGGCGATGCCGCGAATCACAAGAATCGCGTTGGCCGGCGGCGTCATTCTGACCGGCATCGCCGGCGCGGTTCTGTTTCGCAAGCCGGCGGGCGAAACGTCGCCACCGCCCTTGGCGTCCGACGTTCCGCTTCGTGTCCGTCGGCCTGCCCTGCCGCGCGCCCCTTCGCCCGACAGCGTTCCCCGCTTGCTCGGCCAAATTGACGCGATCGAATCGACGGAAGACGCGCGCGTCCAACCGCCCACCATGCCGCAGGCCACACCTGGCGGCTTCGCGGCGGCCGATCCTCCGTCGCCGGCGGTGAAGCACACGATCCGCGACGGCGATACCTTGATATCGCTGGCTCGCCGCTACCTGGGCGACGGTGGCCGCTTTCAGGAGATCTTCGCCGCCAATCGCCGGCGCTTGCCCAACGCCGACGTCTTGCCCATCGGGGTCGAAATCGAAATCCCCATCGGACCTCCGGCCCCGCCCGCCGACGACGCGCCCGAGCAGGCCCCTCTGGTGCCGATTCCGCAAGGGTCGCATGGAACGCGTTATACTTCACGCGGCCGACAATGAGACATTTTGCCACGAGAAAGTGGTGGCTGGTGGCAGAGCAATCCGCCGAGACGGATTTCCTTGTCGGTCCAGGTACGGTTTTGCCAGTTTTTTTCTTGGGCATTTTCGGCTGCGCCAAAACCGCCGTGGCGCCCCGCGTTTGCGGCGAGGCCTTCTTTTTTGGATCAGGCGACTGCCAACCGCCCACAACGCGGGTGGACGTTGCCTGGCAATGGACAACGACCCGCTTCAAGGCTACGATTGAAGTCGACTGAAAACCCATCCAACGGAGATGACGATGACTCTCAACCGACTGGGGCTGGCCCTGGTATCCCTGACTTGCACGTTTCTCTCCGGCGCGACGGCGGCCGAACAGGCCAAGCCCGTCGTGGCGGTCTTCAAACTCAAAGGCGCCCTGCACGAAACGCCCGCGGACCCGGGACTGTTCAGTACGCGGCATGCCCTGGCGCTGAAGGATCTGGTGGCCCGGCTGCAAAAAGCCCGCGACGACCAGTCGGTGAAGGCCGTGGTCATCACCGTGGATGGCGCGGCGTTGGCCGTGCCCCAGGTCGAGGAGTTGCGGCAGGTCATGGCCGAAGTGCGGGCGGGCGGCAAGGAGATCTTCGCCTACGCCGACGGCATCTCGACGCGAGACTACGCGCTGCTTTCGGGCGCCACGCGGATTTCCGTCGTGCCGACGGGCGATCTCTGGCTGACCGGCATGTATGGCGAATCGCCGTACTTGCTCGGCCTGTTCAAGAAACTGGACGTCACGCCCGACTTCCTGACCTGCGGCAAGTACAAAAGCGCCGCCGAAATGTTCATGCGCGAAGGCCCCAGCCCTGAAGCCGAAGCGATGCAAAACTGGTTGATGGACGGGATCTTTGAAACGCAAATCAAGCTGATCGCCTCCGGGAGGGGCGTCGACGAGAAAAAGGTCCGCCAGTGGATCGACGGCGGACCCTACACGGCCGCGAAGGCGAAGGAGTTGGGCCTGATCGACGCCGTCGAGCACCGCCAGGACTTCGAGGCCGCGGTTCGCCAACTGTGCGGCGCCGACGCCAAGTTCAACGCCAAGTACGGCGAAAAGTCGCAACCCAAGCTCGACTTTTCCAGTCCGCTGGCGGCCTTTAGCCTTTGGGGCGAGTTGCTCAGCGGACCCAAGAAGAAGGTCTACAAGGACTCGATCGCCGTCGTCTACGTCGACGGGGCGATCGTGCTGGGTGAGCCGGACGTCAGCCCGCTCGGCATGACGGCCGGCGGCATGGCCGCCAGCACTCCCATTCGCAAGGCGCTCGACAAGGCCGCCGCGGACGACACGATCAAGGCCGTCGTGCTACGGGTCAGTTCGCCAGGCGGTTCGGCCACGGCCAGCGAAATCATCTTGGACGCCACTCGGAGGGTGAAGGCCAAGAAGCCGCTGGTGGTCTCGATGGGCGACGTGGCGGCCAGCGGCGGCTATTACGTCGCTTGCGGCGCCGACACGATCTTCGCCGACGAGGCGACCATCACCGGCTCGATCGGCGTGGTCGGCGGCAAGCTGGCCACCGCCGGGGCTTGGCAGAAGCTCGGCATCACATGGAAAAGCCATCAGCGCGGCGCCCATGCCTCGATGTTGAGCTCCGCCGAGCCGTTTACGCCCGGCCAGCGCCGGCACATGCAGGCCTGGATGGACGAGATCTACGACGTTTTCAAAGGCCACGTCGTCGCCATCCGCGGCGATCGGCTCACCAAGCCGATCGACGATCTGGCGGGCGGACGTGTCTATACCGGCCGCCAGGCGCTGGAATTGGGGCTGGTCGACAAGATCGGCGCGCTCGACGACGCCGTCAAGTTCGCGGCGGCCGAGGCCAATCTCGAAAAGTACGATCTGCGCGTCGTGCCCGAACCCAAGAATTTCCTAGAGACCCTCTTGGAACAGGTGACCGGCGAAACGGACGACGGACAAACCGTGTCGCTGGGCGCGCGGACATCGCCAGGGTATGCGTCGCTCGTCGAGGCGGTCAGGCCCTACATCGAACCGCTCGATCCCCAGCGGCTGCGCGCCGTTATGACGGCGCTCATGCAGATTGAGACGCTCGACAAGGAAGGTGTCGTCTTGATGACGCCGGAACTGCTGATCAACCCCTAGGAGGCTATTTCCGTTCGACGTGGATGTCGCATGTCCCGGCGTTGTCGGCCAGTTCCGCCGGCGAGTCGTTGATTTTAAGGTAGAGCGTGCCGCTTTTTTCCGGCGTCAACTCGGTTTCCAACCCCAGGACGGAGGGTAGCAAAAGCCCGTTGGGGGCATCCGGGTCGTCGCACCGCACTGCGGCGAGCAACTGGCCCAAGGGGCGGCCGTGCCAGTAGCGAATCGTGACCCCGTTGGGCTCGCACCACCAAACCGGTGGTCCCGCCGCCAATGGGTAGCGCCCCGCGGCTTCCAGATGATAGTGTACGCCGGCATCCAGCCACACGCCGCTCGACTGCCAGCCGCGGTCGGCCCGGATCGTTACGGTCGTGCCGCCGGCCGGCAATGGCTTGCCCGGAGTGAACTCGATGGCGTTGCGCCGGAGGTCGTAGCCATAGTCGATTCCATCGGAAAAGACCTGCCATTCCTCATTGAGCTCGCGCCCGTCGTCGGCGAACGTCGAGAGGACGCGGCCATTGAAATCCTGCCGCCGCAATTCGGCCGGCAGCTTGCGGAACCGCTCGCGATAGCGCGGGTGGCCGTCGAGAAAGGCCGTGGCGGCCCAGCACCAGCCGTATGGCTCCTTCTCCAGGAAAGCGCGCGGACCATACGCCATGACCTCGGCCAGCGGCAATCGACGCGCCTCGGCAACCGCGTTGCGGACCAGCCGCACCCGGCCCCAAGACGGCACGTCCTCAGAGCGAGAAGGGAATTCGCCCAGTCGTAGCACGCCGTCGTCCAGGGCGTGCGTCGCCAGCAACTCGGCCATCCCTTCCATATACCAGGGAGGGCCGCAGGCGCCGAACATGGTGAACACGAAGGCATGCGTCCCCTCGTGCAACATCAAGTGCCGCCGGTAGTAGGCCGATGCCTGATCGTACCACCAGATTTCATTCGCAATGGAATAGCCGTTGACGAAGTCGGGCAGTTCATCCGGCAGCAAACCGGAAGCGACGAAGCGCTCTTTCTCCTTCATCAGGTGCCCTCGCACGCGCCAGGCGTCGGCGTTCTTTTCGGCCACACCGAAATAACGGCACCATTGCGGCACGGCCTGATCGAACAGCCCAGGCAGCCGCTCCACCTCGGAGTCGATCGGGAGGTCGGTGAATAGCGTCAGATGCCGGCCTGTCAGCTTTCGAATGCCGTGGGCCTTGGCCCGTGCTTCGTCGATTTCACGCGGCGGCGCGGCTGCCGGTACCGCAGGGTTGGCCGGTGCCGCGGGGTTGGCCGGTGCCGCGGGGTTGGCCGGTGCCGCGGGGTTGGCCGGTGCCGCGGGGTTGGCCGGTGCCGCGGGGTTGGCCGGTGCCGCGGGGTTGGCCGGTGCCGCGGGGTTGGCCGGTGCCGCGGGCCGTGATCCGTCCCTGACGGTGGGCTTGGGCGCTTCGTTGGGCTCTTCGGCGGGCGGATCCGCACGGGCGGGTATTGAATCGCGCGATGGCGCCTTCGGGCGGCGCGGCGCGGGCGTCTGGACTTGGGCCGGCGCGTCCTCCCGCGCCGCGGTCGCCGGCGGGCTTGCCGGTGGCGAGGAATCGCCGCCAGGGGCGCATGCGGGAACCACCGCAAGCACGATCAGCCAGCCGCGCGCCCAACGGGCGTGGCGCGCGATTGCAAATCGCCAATGGATAGGGGCCGAAACCTCAGACACCGCGGTGACCTCGTGAACTTCCTCACCGGCTCGATTGCCAGCCCGGATTATTCATGGTCCGCGGAGGAAATCGCGCACTGCACTGTGGCAGAATTCGCAAGAATTCTGGCGTAACTCGCGTCCACGGCCTGACTTCTCGCGAAGCCAGCTACGGAACCATGAATCATCCGGGCCAGTGTTCTTCAGGAACCGCTCCTGTTCCATGCTTGAATTATAGCCTGAAGCGGCGCGCCCATGCAACCGACATGCCATCGCCGAAGTTATGCGGCAACTGCTGGAGGCCTATGACCGTGCAGACGACCTGCTGAGTCAGTACGACGCATTCGGGGAGTCCGAATGATCGCACGGCACCTCGCCGACGCTGAAACGGACCTCTTGACCAACCCGCGCCCGGTGCTCTTTTTCGACACCTGCGACGTTTTGAACCTTTTCCAGGTCGTAACGACGGTGCCGCTCGTGGAGTTGAGGGCGGTCAACCGGTTTCTCACCGCTCTTGCCGCGAACCCTCAGCGGTGCCAGCCTGTCGGCACCTACGTGATTGCCGTCGAGTACATCCAGAAGACGGACGCGACGAACCCCGTCTACCAGATCGATATCCTGAACAACAGGCTTCCTCCACCGGATGAGGTATCCAATCACCTCGAGAAGATCGACGCGCAGATTCACAGGCTGCACCTGATACGTCAGGAGCTTGGGCAACCCCTCCCCGCCGAGCCGATCGTCTATGCTAACCTGAATCTCCTGGCGGACCTACGCGCCACGGCCGATCACGAGCGCCAACAAGAAAGACTACGGACCGGCGATCGCAACACAGCCACACCCCCCACCTTCGGGACTGGCACGAAAGCGATAAATCCATCGTTGCATCCGCACTCGCTTGTCCCGACGAGACGCTCATGTGGACGACGGTCGGGGGCGCCCTCCCGAGCTCCGAAAAAACTGGCAAAACCGTACCTTTACCCGACGAAAGCTACGGCGCGAGTGGCACAGATGGGCGTTGCGGATGAAGAAGTCTTAACGCATCCAAAGCCGGGCAATCCGCCGAGACGGATTCCCTTGTCGGTACAGGTACGGTTTTGCCAGTTTTTTCTTAGGCATTTTCGGCTGCGCCACAACCGACGGCCGCCGACGCGGCGGCGTGCCGGTGACGATTTGCTGACGATGGGCTGACGATTCCACCGACACGATTGGGAAGCGATCTTTTCCGGCGCAAGCCTTTTGCCTGCAACCGGTTGCGGCTGTCAGCCGGATGCCGCGTGACGATTGTGACGATTGTGACGATGTTTTCGGCAACTTTGTTTTTAACTTGTACCTGGCGCCGTCTGGGAGTTTTTGGAGGGATAGGAGGGATGGACGTGGTACATCGCCAGACGATGGCTCAACGTCGGGGGGATGTCGGAGATCGGTTTTCTTCGCTGCGCTCGTTCCCCCTTGACCATGAATAATCCTGCTTAGGGCAAGGTCAGCCAGTGCGGCCACCAGGCCTCGAAGCGCATGCGGCCGGCGGTGTCGAGCAGGACCGGCAGCCAGACCCAACGGGCGGCCCGGACGCTTTCGCGCCGCAGGGCGTGGACGTCGACGGTGATCTCGGCGGGCGTTTGAAAACTCGACCAACGCGGCCAGAAACGCGGCACGCGCCGGCAGTACCGGTCGTACGCTTCGCCGAGCGTCGCACTCAGATAGCGTTCCTCGGCGGGCACGGTGGCCAGGGCGTAGAAGGCGGCCCCAATCAGAATTCCGATCCCGAACGTCAGGCTTTTGAGCAACAGCGCCGTCGAGAGCGCAACCAAGAACGTGCCGACGTAAAGCGGGTTGCGGCAAATTGAGTAAGGCCCGTCGCAGACCACGACACGCGTTTTGCGTCCCCCGATGTACAAGGTCGACCAGAACCGCATCACGGCGCCGGCGATGAACGCCAGCCAACCAAGAACCTCGAACGGCAAGTGTCCCCAGGCCACGGCCGGGACCATGGGCGCCGAGGTGAGCACCAGCGCCCCGAACGCGATGCCCAGGACGGCGCCAACCAGGCCTCGGGACCGAAACGCCCAACTGGCGGCCATTTCCGACTTGGAACTCATCCGTACGGTACTCCTGCATCCGTTGGGTTGGTGGGCGGTACTGACCGCGAGCGAGGGATGTTAGCGAACCATGCATCGGCGAACAAGACCGATCGGCGCCATGATTCCGGCAAAAAACGTCGCGCCCGCTTCACGGAACGCCACGGAGGACGTTCCCTACAGAACCCACTGCCAAAGTGGTGGCTGGTGGCAGAGCCTAAGCGATGCCCCGGCTTGATAGCGACCGGGGCATCGCTTAGGCTCTGCCCCAGCCACCGTGAATGTCTCATTCTCGACCGCGTGAAGTACAAAAGAACTTCTGGTAGGCCGTCTTCGAGGCCTCGATTCCCCGCCGCACGGCCATGATATCGGTCGAGAGCGAGAGCATTCGGCAACCTTTTTCATAAGCCCGGTCGGCGAAAGCGGGGTCGGCCGGCACAGTGCCCCAGTGCTTGCCGTGCCGGCGGCAAGCGGCGGCCACCTGGTCGATCGCCTCCCAGACTTTGGGGTGCCCCGTCTGGCCCAGCACGCCCAACGACTGCGAAAGGTCGGCCGGACCCACGAAGAGCACGTCCACCCCGTCGATCGCCGCGATCAGGTCGGCCTCTTGCACGGCGCTGGCCATCTCGATCTGAATCGCCACCAGGTGCTCGCGATTGGCCCGCTCGGCGAATTCGGCCTGCGTGCGGTGGGTGTAGTCGGCGTCGCGGCCCGAGGTGTTCATGCCGCGCATGCCGCGCGGAGAGAACTTCGCCCAGGTGACGAACTCCTCGGCGTGGGCCGCCGAGCGGACCTGCGCCGCCATCACGCCGCCGGCGCCCGCCTCGAGATTCTGCGTCACCTGCGCGTAATTGGTCGGCGCCATCCGCACGAATGAATCCAGGCCGTTGGCCCGAGCGGCCAAGGTGGCCAGTTGGATTTCCTGGTAGGTCAGCCCGACGTGCTCCTGGTCGATCCAGATCCCGTCGAAGCCTCCGGCCAGGCCGAAAAGGTCGATCAATACCGGATTGATCAACCGGCCCAGCGCGAAAAGACGGCAAAGTTCGTTCTTGGCGAGAATCTCTTTGAAGCGGCGGATCATTGGGGTGAGGGGTTAGGGTGGGTTAGGGAGGTTAGGGGGTGCGAGGCTAGCCCGGATGACTCATGGTCCCCACACTAACCCGCGGCGCAAGCAAGGTCATGTCTACTTTACAGGAGAGAACGGATGGAGGGAAGGAGGGGCCCTCAGGCATTCCACGCGCCCCGCACGAAGCACCGAATCAGGGCCTCGGCCGACCAAGGCTCACCCCACGATCGCAATGGGCATTCGGTCCCGCGGGGCGGCGACCGAACCGACGGCCGCCGTCCTATCACTCCTGACTGGCTTCCGAATCCTTCGTTCCCATCGCGTACAGGTGCTTCTCCGCCCGCAGGTAAATCCGCCCCTGACTGATGGCCGGCGAGGCATAGCAGGCCTCGCCCAACTCGCTGGTGGCCACTTCGTCGTAGGCTTCGCCCGGCTTGACCAGCGTGGCGACGCCCGCGTCGGAAAGGAAGTAGGCCAGCCCACCGGCTGAAACGAGGCTGGCGCTGTAGTGAGGCCCGATCCGACGGCGCCAGGTGCGACGGCCGGTCGAAGCCTCGAAGCAACTGGCGATCCCGTCGTCGGACACCACCAGGAAATGCTCGCCCACCGCGATGGGCGAGGGAACATAGGAACAACCGTCCCTGGTCCGCCAGACGACGTGCGTTTCGGTCACATTGCCGTGGCCGTCGGGGCGAATGGCGAGCATGTGGTGCTCGGGAAAACCGGCCGTCATGAACAGCAACTCGCCGTTGAACACCATCGAGGCCACGAACTGCTCGGTCGGTCCGTCGATGATCCAGTGCCGCGAGCCGTCGCACGGGTCGTAGCTGGCCACCGACATCGAGCCGGAGAGGATCATCTGCCAGCGGCCGTCGATTTTGCGGATGATCGGCGTCGAGTAGCTGCGGGTTTTGTTCTCGCGGGGGGTGATCCAAACGGTCTTGCCGCTGGCGCGATCCAGCGCCACCAGGTAGGCGTCGCCGTCGTGGTCGCCGTTGACGATCAGCTTGTCCTCGAACAGCACCGGGCAACTGCAATAGCCATGGACACTGGAGAACGGTCCCGGCCGCACCAGCCATTGCCGGCGCCCTTCGAAATCGTAGGCGGCCACCGCCATTTGCGCGCCGGCCGCCTCGCCGGGTGCGCTCCCTTCGAGAAACGTCACGTAAACCAGCTTCCCGTCGCTGGCAGGCGTGCTGGAGGCGTAACTATTGAGCGTGTGTTTCTTTTCCAAGGGCGACTTGAGGACCGACGTTTGCCAGCGCGGCGCGCCGGTGTCGCGGTCGAGGCAGATCAGCACTCGGTCTTGTTCTTTTTCCAGGCAGGTGACCAGGAAGATGCGGTCGTCCCAGACCACCGGCGAGGCGTGCCCTTTACCTGGGATCTCGACCCTCCAGGCGACGTTTTCGCCCTTCGCGCCGTCCCAGTGGGTTGGGATGCCGGTTTCCACACTGCTGCCGTCGCCGCGTGGCCCGCGCCAGCCAGGCCAGTTTTCGGCCATGCCGCGCGACGCGCTGAAGACCACCAAACAGGCCATTGCGCAAGGCAGAAGGATCAAGGATGAGATTTGACGACGTTGAACGAGCGGGCATGGTCGGATCATGAGGCGGGGCTTCAGGAGGAGCGTGGGAGGGAACAACCACCAGCTAACACTACCAGCGACCGCCGCGTCAAGCGGCAATATCATTCACATGGCCGACAATGAGACATTTTGCCACGAGAAAGCGGTGGCTGGTGGCAGAGCCTAGGCGATGCGGGTTCACGGCGACTGCTCCAATTCCGCATAGATAGGCGACCGGGGCATCGCCTAGGCTCTGCCCCAGCCACCGTGAATGTCTCATTCTCGACCGCGTGAAGTATAGGATTGCCGCCCCAACGGCCTCTGTAGGGAACGCCCTCCGTGGCGTTCCGCGAAGCGGATGACGGACGTCATTGTCACGGGACACGGAACGCCACGGAGGGCGTTCCCTACAGAATCGGGCGCGGGTGCGTCGCTCGGCGGCGAGCCAATAGCTCGAACAATTCCCGGTGCAACGCAGGCGTGGCGGCGGCGATGAACTGGGGCCGCTCGAGGTCCAACGGGCCGCCATCAATGGCCGTGATCACGCCGCCCGCCTCGCGGACCAACAAGGCCCCGGCGGCGATGTCCCAGGTCTTCGTCGCCGTGGCCCAGTAGGCGTCGAACCGACCCGCCGCCAGGTAGCAAAGATTCAAGGCCGAGGAACCCATTCGCCGCATGGCCTGCGCCTCGAGCATCACTTCGATGAAATCGCCGATCTCCGGGTCGTCGCGCTCGACTTTGGCCGCGAAACTCACGGCGACCATGGCTTGCGACAAGCGCCCCGCGTCGCTCACGCGCAACGCTTCGCCGTTGCACGTCACCCCGTGTCCGGCGGCCGCCGAAAAGCACTCGTCGGTCGAAGGGTCGTAAACGGTGCCGACCAGCGGTTCGCCGCTACGCTCCAGGGCGATGGAAACGGCGTAGTTCGCGACGCCGTGGACGTAATTCGTCGTCCCGTCCAAGGGATCGACGATCCATCGCAGGCCATCCTCCTGGCTGGCGATCGAGCTGCCCTTATCGGCCGACGATTCTTCCTCGGCCAGAAACCCGTGACGTGGAAATGCCCCCAAAAGAATCTGCCGGATCGCTTCCTGGCTGGCCAGATCGGCCTCGGTCACCAGGTCGGCGGGGCCTTTTTCACGCACGGCGAAGCGCCCTTTCCAATCGCGCAGCACCATCCCGCCGGCCCTTGCCGCCTGCTCGCAAATCCTTTGGTAGTCTGCTATTGTGGCCAATCGTCGTTTTCCATTGCCAAGGGTTGTTGGGTACACAAGGCGATCATACACTTCGCCCGCGGCTCATGCCAACCGGATAAGCAACCTAACGAGATTGAAATATTTCGAACAAAATGCTGGACAACGACGCCGAAACTGGTATCATCAACTCCAGTTTGAGCTTTGGGAGCCGATCACGAAGTTTTGAGTCGACTCATCATTCTTTATTTTGTAGGGTGGGCACTGCCCAGCAAGGAACCCGTTTCTTACCTGATTGGCCTCTTCTCTGTTCCGGCCCCGCCGTCTCGCCTTGCAGTGAGCGGCGGGGTTTTTTTTGTCAAACCGTTGCCACACAAAACCAGTCAGGCTGGAAAGCCCGATCTACTTGAATGCCCGACGTTGCTTGGCGACTTGATGCCCAGAACGCTCGATTACGGTGTGGTCCGCTGGCCGCCGGCATGGATCTGCTCACACCGCGCAAGGGGCTGAATGAATTGTACTGGCGCGAGCAGTCGCTCGCCGACTGGCAAATCCTCGGCGTCGAGTTTGAATCGCTCGACAGTCAAACCACCACGGCGCTCGTCGATGGCTATCAGCGAGGCGGCGACCTGGTGGCCACGTACGCCTCAACGCCAACTCGTCCCTTCCGCGTGCAAATCTATTGGCGCGCCACGCTGTCGCACCTCGACTCCAACGAGTTGCCCATCGTCGACTTGCAGCTTTCGGTACAGACGGACCAGCTCGACGGCCGGCCCGCGCTGACCACAGCGGGCCGATTGCCAAAGTGCGAAACGCTTGATATCGTCGATACGTTAGGGCGGGACAACCCGCCACGGGGCCGTCTCTTTCGGCCCGCCGGGTTCGACTTCAGTTACGCGGAGCTGATTCACCCGGCCGACTTCCGTGGCGCCGAGTTGAAATCGCTTTCCGATGGGGTGCAGTTTCTGGTGGCGCGGCTCTTCGGCGGCGAACTGGAAAAGGGAGTCATCCTGCGGGCAAGGGTACGTGGTGTGTTTTTACCGCGCCGCGGCGATTTGGCGTTAGCTGCCTTGGTATTCGCCGATTTCGCAAGGCAACCGCCGCCCTTGACGACCTAGCCCGCCGCGTGTACGCGCGGTGGGCGAGGGCGCGGAGAAACGCGATCTTCGACATCCCCACGACGTCTGAGCAAGCCGCGTAAGCGGCGGCGTCTCCCCGCGCCACACTTCGCACCACCCCACGCTTTTTTGGATCTTCGTTTTTAGGGGGATTCGAAGTCGCGTTTATCCGCGCCGAAGCCGACAACGAGGCGCTGTCGCCGCGGTGCGCCGGCACGCGCGACACGGGGCCGCGCGTGGCGCGAGAATACTTTTTCAAACTGCGCGAACGCGCGGCGAACGAGCGCGCGGAATGCGAGGATTGGCACAGCCCGAGAGCGGGGCGTAACGATGTCCGCCGAGCCACGGGGCTACGCGAAAAAAAACGACTCCGAAACCCCTCCCAGGCGATCCAAACGGGCGTGGGGTAAGGCGAAGGGGGCGGAGGCAATGGGATGCCGCTTTCGCGGCTCGCTCAGACGTCATGGGGTTGTCGGAGATCGTTTTTTTTTCGCTTCGCTGCCGTTGTCTTTTGCACGCCCGTTGCCGCGCAACGCGCATGCTTTGCGCGTAAAAATGATCCTGCCTGATTCGTGGGCCGCCACGGACCCCCGCGGCTCGCGCCGCGGGTTCGTGTGACGACGCTGGGCGGCCTGTGGCCGTTGGTAGTGATACCGTTTGACGAATAATTCGCCGGTTGTCCGGTAAATCCGTGGGGTTTTTGCGAAATGTGGCCGCCGGTTTCCGTGCTACAAAAACAGGCACGGCTGCTTGACCTGGGGCATGGCGTCTGGCACGATGGCGTGGCACCCACGGAGCCACAAGCAATGACAGTCTGTGTTGCCGCGACATGCGAAAAAGGTCAGGTCGTAATCGCCGCCGCGGATCGAATGGTGACAAGCGGCTTGATGATTGAATTTGAACATCCGTCGTCGAAAAAGATCACGGACATTTCTACGCGATGCGTGGCGCTAACCGCTGGAGACGCACTCGCGCATACCGAGCTTTTTGCCGCGGTGCAGGGGCGGTTACACGAGCTGGCCGATCCGAGCGTAGAGCAGGTCGTCGAGGCCATCAAGGAAATTTACCAAGAACTTCGACGCGGCAGGATTGAAGACCTATTTTTGAAGCCACGCGGCTTCGGTGGATTTCCTGACTTCTACCGACATCATGGCCAGATTTCTGAAAGTATAGTTCTGACTATTCAAAGTGAGATTGATAGATTTGATTATGGACTTCAAATTCTCGTTTGTGGGCTAAGCGGCCGCCGTGCCCATATTTACGTGGTTGGCGATCCTGGAACATCAGCGTGCTTTGACTCGATCAATTTTCACGTCATCGGGTCTGGCACTCCGCACGCCGTGAGCAAGCTCATAACAAGCCGGTGCAGCCAGGATCTCCCACTAGAGGACGCTTTACTGTTGGTCCACCAAGCAAAGCGTGTAGCTGAAATTGCGCCTGGCGTAGGGAGCGCAACAGACATTGCCATCGTCGTGCGAACCGGTATAATTCAGATACCAGAAGAAAAGATCGGGGTTTTGGATGAACTGGTTAAGATACGTCAATCTGGAAATATAGATTGGCGACCACAAACAAGGTCGTTCCTAGAATCACTGCAAGCCGAGGAGACGAAAGATTCGCCGCCAGAAGCCGAGACCGGAGGGGAGTAATGAGCAACTTTCTAAAAAGACCGCAATCGCTTGAAGAGTACCGAGCAACCGTCGCCGAAGCGCGTCGGCAGCAACTCACGAAAATTGCAAGGTACAAGATCGACATCGCCGGCAAGCGGAATGTTGCAAAAGCGAAGAGATGAAATCGGCAGGGGCGGGGATCGAACCCACGCACGGTTGCACCTACCACGGGACCGTGACTGCCGATTATAAGCCGGGTGCTCGGCCACCCTGCCGTAAATGCGAAGCCCCAGGGATGATCCCTGGGGCTTTTGCTTTAGAAAATCCACCGACCATCCCCCTTGCTCAAGCTCCCTCCGAGCAACGAGCCGCAAGCGTTCCCGGACCCACGTACGAACCGTCCGAAATGGTCGGGGCCAAGCGGCGGGGCGTGTTCGGGATAACCGAACAGGAAGAAGGCGGGATACGCACCAGCCACGTCGAGCGATCAAACCTGACCGTCCGCACGTTTATGAAGCGGTTCACCAGGCTGGCCCTGGGCTTCTCAAAGAAGCTTGCCAGGCTTGAGGACGCCGTGGCCCTGCACATGGCCTACTACAATTTCGCTTGGCGGCCGTCAACGCTGAAGGGCGAGACGCCTGCGATGGCGGCCGGGCTGACCAACCACGTTTGGTCGTTCCACGAACTGATGGGGACGTAGGACCGGCGTTGCTCCAGCCGGAAGGGCGAATTATCATGGCCACCATGAACACGCTCTACTACGGGGATAACCTCGACATTCTCGGTCGTTACATCGCCGATGAATCGGTCGATTTGGTCTATCTTGACCCGCCTTTCAACAGCGATCAAAACTACAACGTGCTTTTCGCCGAACAAGACGGCACCCGTTCGGCATCGCAGATCCAAGCATTTGGTGATACGTGGCGGTGGGATCAAGCGGCGGCGTCGGCCTACACTGAAATCGTTGAGGGCGGCGGCCAAGTATCGCTCGTCATGCAAGCATTCCGCCAAGCGATCGGCGACAACGATATGCTGGCCTACCTTTACTACGGGAAAACAAACGACGTGATTTGGAACACGCCACGAGCCCCATATTCGGACATTTTGTGGTTGCGGAACGGCCGTTGCCGTCGCCCAGCGACTCGGCCGGCAATGGATCGGCATCGACATCACCTATCTGGCCGTAGCGCTCATCAAGAACCGCCTTGCGACGGCGTTCGAGGGGCGGCCCGAGTTTGAAGTCATCGGGGAGCCAACATCCGTCACCGACGCCCAAGCCCTGGCCGACCAGGACCCCTACCAGTTTCAATGGTGGGCGCTCGGGCTGGTCAAGGCTCGTCCAACTGAGCAAAAGAAGGGGGCCGACAAAGGAATTGACGGGCAGATTTTCTTCCACGACCAATGGGGCAAGGGCGCCACAAAGCAAATCATCCTGTCGGTCAAGGCCGGGAATACGGGACCGAGCCACGTCCGCGACTTGCGTGGAGTTGTGGAACGCGAGAAGGCCGCCATTGGTGTGCTCATCACCATGAATGATCCAACACGCCCCATGCGACAGGAAGCGGCCAGTGGCGGACACTACACGTCACCCTGGAACCAAGAGAACTATCCGCGCCTGCAAATCCTTACGGTTGGCGAGTTGCTCGACGGAAAGTCGATCGAATCTCCACCGCTCAAGGACGCCAGAACCTTCAAAAAGGCGCCGCGGGCGAAGGGACGGGCCACGCACCGACAAAAAGAGCTTGATGATTGACTGCCCAAAAAGTAGGCACGCCTCAACCCGCACGGCCGCCGGTGCCCGGCCAGAAAACGCCCCGCTAGCAGAATGTCCCCTTTTCCTCTTCTTTTCCTCTTCCAGCGAAACTCCGCCGCCGACGCCGATTTCGAGAATCCGCAACGGCGACCCGCGCAGATGGCCGAAGTGCCGTTCGTAGGCCACGTCATAGCCGTGGCCGCTCACTTTGTCGGTGGCGCACGACGTTCCAATTTCGCGCAATGTTTTCATCGCGGCCGGTAGAACGGAATTCATTCCGTTTCTCCTCGTTCGCCCCTCGTCACGAAACCGCGCCCGGATTATTCATGGTCCGGGGAGAAACTCGCGCACTGTGCTGTAGTGGAATTCGCAAGAATTCCGTCGTAACTCGTGTCCACGGCCTGACTTCTCCTAGGGTCTCTTTTGCGCCACAATTTTATGTACAGCATGGACGGATCACGTAATCGCTTCGCGATAAAGAACTTACGTCGGTACTGTGGCCGCCGCGTACAGTATACGTCCGTCACTTATGCGAGTCAGCACGTACTAGCATTTTAAGATGGACAGGCGTCACTGTTGGGGCACAAAAATCGCGTACATTTGTACACAATAGCGGAGTGAGGAAAACGAATTCCGACAATTCTCGGGATGCGTGAGACGGCTAGCACCGAATTTGCGCGCCATCGGGATCTCAGTGGCGTTTGAGTGTGCGGCGGCTTCGGGGCGTCGTTTGGTCGTAATTAGCATCTCCGACGCGGCACTTGCGGCGACGATTGCGCCAAGCGCGAGCGCAGCAACTCCCCCCTATCAGATGGGATTAATCGACCCTCTTGGGGCACCCCCGTGACGCTGCGTGACGGTGCCGTGACGCTGCTCGGGCACATTTGGAGAGGAACGTGACGCTCCGACGCTTGTGACGATGAAAAACGGGCAAAAACAAAAACGGTACAGTTAGGGAATACGGGCGGGATGGGTAATTTCCATGCACAACGAGGTCCAGCGCGTGAACGCGCCGATCGAACCGCTTGGCGCGCCCTATTATCGCGAGGCGCGCGAGACGCTTGACCTACGCGAGTGGCGGGATGTCGTCGAAACCGCATGCCGCGAGGCGGAATTCGGCGATGACCGCGCTCGCGGCTGGATACAGAGGCTTCTCGGCGTCGCCGAAGTGGCGCGCGCTGACGCGGCGCTTAACGTCCTATTTGGAAAGATGTCGCACCTAAGGATACTTCGCGAGGTCCAAGCGGCGCGTGACGCGGCGTTTCATGGTCACGATCCGATCGCCCCGGGCAGCGCGCATCCAACCGCGCCCGCTCCCGCGCCCGACGCGACTTACTGGTCCGTGGCGCTCGAGGTCGTGACCGCGGCACGATGGCGCGCGATCGTTGAGATCGCACGGGACCAGGCCCTTAGCGGCGATCCGCGGGCGCGGGAGTTCCTGTCGCGTGTTTTGGGGGCGGACGACGCAATACGCGCGCTCGCGACGGGAGCAGGGTGAGGGTTCGTCCGATGCGCGAAGAAAACAGAATCCGAATCCCCGTTTTATTGACGGGCTTCGGGATCGGCACCAAAGCGATAAACCTACCGGTCGCCTTCGGCGACACTTGGCCCCGTAACCCGGAACGCCTGTGGGGCCACCGCTACGCGAAGAAAACCGACTCCGAATCCCCCTTAACGTTAGGGCAGTGAGGGGCGTAAGCAGGGGCGAAGTGTGGCGCTTCGTCGTCGCAGCCCGCTAGCGCGGGCCGCTTACTGCGTGCTGGGGATGTCGGAGATCGGTTTTCTTCGCTTCGCTAATTTTTCTTACGGTCTCTTTTGCTTCGCAAAAGAGACCCTGCCTCGTAAGTGGGTGGGCACCTCCCCAACGCGCTTGGCGAAGCCAGCTACGGGACCATGAATAATCCGGGCTAGAGACGCAGCACAAGTTCCGCGGGCCTGGAGAATTAACTTGACTTTCAGCTTCACGGTGGGGAGACTTGCCGTTGGGTTGTAGAGCCTGTAGATCTCGATCGGCCGAGCACCGCGCGGCGCTGCTCGCCGGTTTTGACGGCGGACCGTCCGTTTCCTCGAAGAAAGGCATCTTTGGTTATGCAGGCCCACGATGCGGCAGTCGAGTCGGTAGTGGATGTGCGCCGTCGGATCGCGGCGGGACGCGGCGGTTCGGCCGACGCCCGAGGAATGCTCTTCGAGCGTTGCCGCCAGTACCTGTTGCTCGTGGCCGAACGCGAGCTCGATCCGGCCCTGCGCGGCAAGATAGGGGCGTCGGACCTGGTGCAGCAGACGTTTCTCGACGCCGAGCGAGGCTTCGAGCAGTTTCGCGGACAAACCGAAGAGGAGCTGCTCGCCTGGCTCAAGCGCATCCTGCAAAACTGCGCCGCACAGGAAGTGCGGCATTTCCTCCTTGCACGCAAACGCAACGTTCGCCGCGAACGGTCGCTGTCGAGCTTCAGCGACGGCGCCTGCGATATGATGGTCGCCGGCGGCCTCCTGTCTCCCAGCCGCCAACTTCAACAGGCCGAGGAGGCCGACCGCTTGGCCATGGCCCTGGCCCGTCTGCCGGGCAATTACCAGACCGTGATTCAACTACGCAACACCGACCGCAAATCGTTCGACGAGATCGGCCCTTTGATGGGCCGCTCGCCGGAAGCGGCGCGTAAGCTTTGGGTGCGGGCCATCGAGCAGTTGCGGACCGCGCTGGACGACGCGCCGTCGGGACCGCAATCAGAACAACGGTGAAGCAAGGCCTCGGCAGTCGGGCATCCGGAGTCTCGAAAGTCACGGGTTATGAGTCACCCGAACAACAAGCAAGACGGGGCCTCCGCCTCGCCCGACCAGGAAGCTCTCTGGGAATCGCTGTTGATCGCCTATGACGAGGCGCTGGCCCGCGGTGACGATCCGGCGCTCGACGAGGGCCTCGTTCCGCCCGAATTGCAACCGCGCCTGCGGGCCTTGCTGGCCTGTGTGTCGTTGCTCGCTCGAACGCGTCCGCCGGCCGGCTTGCCGGCCGCCGCTGCCCCGGTGGCGCGCGAACCGCAAGAGACGCCGCTGAAAGCCCAGATCGGACGATTCGAGCTGCTGCGCGAGCTCGGCCGCGGCGGACACGGCATCGTGTTTCTCGCCGTCGACCCGCGCTTGCGCCGCCTGGTGGCCCTCAAGGTGCCGCGGCCCGAAGTGCTGATAACGCCCGAGCTGCACCGCCGCTTTTTGCGCGAAGGACAAGCGGCCAGCGCGCTGGCGCATCCGAATCTGGTAACCGTCTATGAGGTGGGCGAGGATGGCCCGGTCTGTTACATCGCCGCCGCGTATTGCGAAGGACCCACGCTGGCCACTTGGCTCAAGCAGCTCGGCTCACTCCTGCCGTTCGACGAGGCGGCGGCGCTGCTGGCCCTGCTGGCTGACGCCGCGGCCCACGCCCACGCGCGGGGCATCGTCCATCGCGACATCAAGCCGGCCAACGTGCTGCTCGCGCCGGCCGATTCCGGCTCGACCGGAGCAACGGCCCTGGCCGGCCAATGGTTGGTTCCCTGCCTCACTGATTTCGGCCTCGCCCGGCTGACGGACGATGACAGCCGGCAAACGCGCACCGGCGTCCTGCTGGGCACGCCTTCGTATATGGCGCCCGAGCAGGCCGCCGGACGCGCGGTCGATGTCGGGCCGGCGACCGACGTCTACGGTCTGGGCGCCGTGCTCTACGAGCTGCTCGTCGGGCGGCCTCCCTTTCGCGGCGCCAACGACCTGGAAACCTTGCGCCTGGTGGGCGCGGCCGAGCTCGTCACGCCCTCCGCCTTGCGCCGCCAACTGCCTCGCGACCTGGAGGCCATCTGCTTAAAGGCGTTGGCGCCGTCGCCCGCCGACCGCTACGCGGCCGCGGCGGCACTGGCGGCCGACCTGCGGCGGTTCGTGCGCGGCGAACCGACCGAAGCCCGGCGGCTAGGCAGGCTGCGCCGAGGCATGCGGTGGGTCCGCCGCCGGCCGGTGCATAGCGCGCTGCTCGCGGCCACGCTCGTGTTGTTGGCCCTCGTTGCCGGCGGCGGCCGTTGGCATTCGCAGCGTCTGGCCGAGACGCTGGAAACCTCGCGGCAAGCGGCCCGGCGCCGCGACGAGCTGCGCTACAACGCCATCGTGCGCTCGGCCTGGCAGGCGTACGACAACGACAACGCCGCTGAGGCCCAGGCGATTCTCGCAGCCGCGCCCGACGAGTTGGCCGAGGCCGACCGCGGCTTCGCCTGGCGTTTGCTGTCGGAGCTTGTCAAGAGCGTCGAACCGATCACCTTCACCGGGCACACGGGCGACGTCTATTATGTCGCTTTTTCGCCCGATGGCCGCCTGCTCGCCACAGCCAGCCAAGACCATACCGTGCGTCTTTGGAACGCTTCCACGGGCAAGCTGCGGGCCACGCTTAAGGGCCACACCGACGAGGTGAACGCCGTGGCCTGGTCGCCGGATGGCAAACTCGTGGCCTCGGCCTCCGACGACGGCACGGTGCGCCTTTGGAACCCGCTGACCGCCCACGCCATCGGGCCGGTGCTGCGCGTAGGTCAGGCTTTCCAGCCTGACGCGCGTCAGTCTGAAGAGGCCGCCCTTGTGGAGCGATTCGAGCACGGGATCGTATCGCTGGCGTTTTCGCCTGACGGCGCCTATCTGGTGTCGGGCGACGGCCGCGGGCGCGTCGTTTTCACCGAAACGGCCGATTGGCAAACGGCAAAGACGATGGAAACCGAGGGCGGGCGCATCGAGGGCCTGGCCCTCAACCGCGATGGAACAATGTTGGCGACGGCAAGTCATAAGCGGGGCGTGCAGCTCTGGGACTTGGCCACCGGCGCGGCACCCAGGACCTCGCCACCGATCGACCGAGCGGCGCGAGGTGTCGCGTTCGGTCCCGAAGATCGGCTGCTGTGCTGCGGATATACCTGGGCCTACCTTTGGGATTGGCGCGTCGGTCGCAAACCTGAACTGTTGGCCAACGCGCCCGACTATATCAACTCCGTTGCGTTCTGCGGCGGCGGTTCGCTCGTGGCCCTGGGCGGGCAGGACGACGGGGCTCGCGTCTTCCACCCGTACCGGCCCGAGCTGCGGCAAACGTTGCTCGGCCCTGCCGACCGCGTCTGGTGCGTGGCGGCATCGCCCGACGGTTGGCGGCTGGCCGCCGCCAGCGCCGACGACACGGTCCAACTCTGGCCGCTGTCGCGGGCGAGCCCGGTGTTGGCACGCGAGATCCCGGTGCCCCTCAAAAACGTGGCCTTCCTGGCCGACGGCCAGACTTTGGTCGCCGCTCGCGACGATGGCGCTTTCCAACGCTGGCGCATCGAGCCCGACTCGCCGGCGGCGGCCCCTGCCTGGCAAATCGGCGACTCGGCGGTGCTGGGCCGTTCGTCCGCGGCCGCCCAGGGTCCGCCCGCTGGCGACGCCGTTGACGGGCGGATCCGTGATCTGGCGGTTTCGCCCGATGGCCGCCTGGCGGCGGCCTGCCATCACGATTCGGTGGCGGTCGAGCTGGTCAAGGTGGCGACGGGTAAGGCGGTCGGCGAGCTCTTCGCCTCGGCCAATCCGCCCGGCCAGCCGGCGCAGGCCGTCCGTTTTTCGCCCGACGGCCGGACCCTGGCTGAAGCGGTTGGCTCGTCGATCCGCCTATGGAACGTGAAGTCGCGGCGCATCGAACGTCAAATTCAAGCGAAGGACAGAAGCCAATTCGTTGGAGCGCTCGATTTTTCCGCCGACGGTCGTCGCCTGGCGGCGGGCGCGGGAGAGCGGCTTCAACTGTGGGACGTGGCCGGCGGCAAACTGCTGGCCGAGTGGCGGGCCCATCGCAGCCAGATCCTGGTGGTGGCTTTTTCGCCTTCCGGCCTGCTGGCCTCGGCGGGCCACGACCATCTCGTCCGTCTTTGGAACGGCGCGACGGGCGAGGCGGTGGCGACGTTCAGCGGGCACTTCCTCGCCGTCGAGGCGCTCAGCTTCTCGCCCGATGGCCGGCTGCTCGCCAGCGGCGGCAGCAACGATGCGGTGAAGCTCTGGAGCCTGCTCACGTACGAAGAAGTGGCCACGCTGCACGGCCTTCGCGGCTCCATTCGGGGGCTCTCCTTCAGCCCCACGCGCCTGGTCCTCGCCGCGACGGGCGTCACCGCCGACCATCGCGGCCATCTTCGCCTCTGGTGCGCCGGCGGCCCCGACGCCACCTGGCGGCCGCTCATTTCAACCGACCTCGAAAACCCCGCCGCACGCTAGCCCATTTTGCATTTGCGCTAGCGAAGGAGGATGGGCTTCCCAGCCCGTCGTGCCGGAGGACGGGCTTCGAGTTGTGCGTCGCGAGGGTAAGGCCTAGGACGAGCACCACAGCGGCAATCATCACGTCTGGTTCGCCAACCGGCGTGCCTTGCCGCAACAATCATTCGGAAATCTCACGGCCCACGGTCGGCGTTTGTCGCCGTCGAGCGATGATTGGCAGCCTGATTGTGGGTTGACTAGCGGCCAAATGTGCCCGAAAATTCGATTATGAGCATCGACACCGCCGCGATCGATCCGGAGCTTCTCGCCGATGCAGAGGCGGTGCTGACTGCGATCACCTCGGGTAAGAAGCCTGATTCCGAGCTCGTTCACCGTATCCAAGCGCGGTCAGAGCAGATTCGCGAACGTGTGTTTCGAGAGCACGGATTCGTGGACATTGCCGTGCCCGCGGTTCGCGAGCTTCGAGACGCATGAAGTACGTGTTGGATTCGAACGTGGCCGCGAAGTGGCTCTTGCGCGAGTCCGATTCGGCCAAAGCATCTCGCCTTCGGGGCGACTACCGGCAGAACATTCACGACCTCATTGCGCCCGACGTCCTTCCCGTGGAAGTCGGGCATGCGCTCACTCGAGCGGAGCGACAGGGCCGTATATCGCAGTCAGACAGCCTGAACCTTTGGCTCGACATGATGATGACGGCGCCGCGGTTCTTTGCATACCTTCCCTTGATGCCTCGGGCCCTCGCTCTATCGTCGCAGGCTCGCGTCGGGGTTTACGACTGCCTCTACGTTGCGCTCGCTGAAAACGAACGATGTCGGGTTGTCTCCGCAGATCAACGGCTGTTGAGCACTTTTCCTTCGCATACGGTCGCACTTGATTCACTACCATAGCGCGCTCCGGCGCGTCGCCGCCGACCATCGCGGCCATCTTCGCCTCTGGTGCGCCGGCGGCCCCGACGCCACCTGGC
>Ga0307372_10000954_pt1 | contig 50582 bp, 31 predicted proteins | sample OX1MG_FD_202533 | JGI IMG/M metagenome (GOLD analysis project Ga0307372, IMG submission 202533) | Soil microbial communities from Risofladan, Vaasa, Finland - OX-1 | ecosystem: Environmental > Terrestrial > Soil > Coastal area > Acid sulfate soil | place: Finland: Risofladan, Vaasa | collected...
GCTCGCCTTTTACTAACCCGGATTATTCATGGTCCCGTAGCTGGCTTCGCAAGAAGTCAGGCCGTGGACACGAGTTACAAACCCAACGTGGGACAAACAGGGGGCTAACGCCCCCCGCTCGCCTTTTACTAACCCGGATTATTCATGGTCCCGTAGCTGGCTTCGCAAGAAGTCAGGCCGTGGACACGAGTTACAAACCAAACGTGGGATAAACAGGGGGCTAACGCCCCCCGCTCGCCTTTTACTAACCCGGATTATTCATGGTCCCGTAGCTGGCTTCGCAAGAAGTCAGGCCGTGGACACGAGTTACAAACCCAACGTGGGACAAACAGGGGGCTAACGCCCCCCGCTCGCCTTTTCCTAACGCCTAACGCCTACCCCTGCTCCATGGACATCCGAACTTACCGCGCCGCGACGATGCAAGAAGCCCTGGCCCAGGTGCGCCGTGAACTGGGACCGTCGGCCGCCGTGCTGCACACCCGCGAGGTGCGCGGCAAGGGGCTGCTGCGTTGGATTCCCGCCCTGCGCCAGATCGAGGTCACCGCCTCGTCGGAATTCAACGTGCCCAGCCGTCTGCCGCCGGCGATGCCACCCTCGGCCCAGGAGTCCGTGCCGCCGCTGGAATGGGAAGGCCGCGCGTTCTTTCGCAGCGAACTCAAGGGGCAACTCGACCAGTTGCACTCGCTGGTCGAGGATCTCTGCCGGCGAAGCCGCCGCCCAACCCAGGCCGACTGGTCCGATTCGTTGTTCCGCCTCTTCACCGACCTGATCGAACTGGAACTCAACGAGGATGTGGCCCGCGAATTCGTCGAGCGGTTGCGCCTCGAGTTGCCCGACGACGAACTGGGCGACACGCTCCTGGCCAAGGCCCGGGTCGCGCGCTGGATCGAAGACGAAATCGACGTGGCCGGTCCGATCGTACTTACGCCTGGGCGGCGGCGTCTGGTGGCGTTGGTTGGGCCGACGGGAGTCGGCAAGACCACGACCATCGCCAAGCTGGCGGCCAACTTCCGGCTCCGCGACCAGCGCAAGGTCGGGCTGATCACGGTCGACACCTACCGCATCGCCGCCGTCGAACAACTGCGGACCTATGCCGACATCATCGACCTGCCGATGCGGGTGGTCGCGACGCCGCGCGACATGCGCGACGCCGTTGAAAGCATGGCCGCGCTCGACCTGGTCCTGCTCGACACCGCCGGCCGAAGTCCCAAGGACGAAGAGCGACTGCGAGACCTGCGGACATTCCTCGCGGAAGCCCAAGTCGACGAAGTCCACCTGGTGCTCAGCAGCGTGGCCGGCGCCGGCGCGCTGGCCCGCGCCGCCGAGCGGTTCGCCGAGGTCGGCGCCACGGCCTTGATCTTGACCAAGCTCGACGAGGCGCACGGACTGGGTGGCTTGCTGCCGTTGTTGCGGTCGTGCAAGCTTCCGTTGAGTTACTTGACGAACGGCCAGAACGTGCCCGACGACATATCGCCCGCGGATCGACGAAGATTAGCGCAGTTCATCTTGGGTATGGAATAATAAGATGTCCGACCAGGCCAACCGTCTCCGATCGCTGGTGCTCGAGGGTGTCTCGCGCGGCGCGCCCGGCGCTGAGCCCTGCGCGGCGCGGCGGGTGGTGGTGACGGGCGGAAAGGGGGGCGTCGGGACGACGACGATCGCGGTCAACCTGGCCGTGGCTTTGGCGTTGGATGGCTATCGCACGGTGCTCGTCGACGCCGACCTGGGCCGCGCCGACGCCGCGGCGCTGTGCCGCGCGAGCGACGGCTACACGGTGGGCGACGTGCTCGCCGGGCGCCGTAGCGTGCATGAGGCCCTCGTCCGGGGACCGGCGGGTATCTTGGTACTTCCGGGCGCCTGGGCCACCGGCCAAGCTGGGGAATGCTCCCCCGCGGCGCAGGAGCAATTGCTGCGCGAGCTTTCGCGGTTGGGCCCGCACGCCGACTTCGTCGTGCTCGATGCCGGCAACGGCCAGAACCGTGTCGTGCGGCGGTTTTGGAAGGCGGCCGACAGCGTGTTGTTCGTCACTTCGTCCGACGACGCGGCCGTGATGAATACCTACGCGGCGATCAAGCTCTTGGCGGCTGAGGGAGCGAGGCCCCAGTTGCACATCCTGGTCAACCTGGCAACCCACGCGGCGGCGGCCGAAACGCAGGCCCGGCTTGCCCGCGCCTGCCGACGCTTCCTGGCGCTCGAATTGGGCGACGGCGGGCACGTCCCCTTGGACTCCCAGGTCGCGTCCGCCGCCCGCTTGCGGACGCCGTTCTTGCTCGAATCGCCCGCCTGCGCCGCCGCCGGATCGCTGGAGACCCTGGCGGAGACCCTGGCCGCGGGACCGAAAAAAACAATACAATGGGTTCAAGCCGCGGAACCCCTTCGGTCGATAAATGATACCACTGTCGGTCGCGAAAGCGCCGTCAAGCTGTAACGGTAACATCGAATTTGACGAGCCGATCGCGGACGAATCCGTCCGCGGCGCGCTCGTGGCGGAACCGGCCGCGCGGCATGCCGCGCGGGTGCGGGTGTCGTCCGAAGGCAACAGACGAATCAACGACGGTCGGGCCGAAGGGAATCGCGCCCGGTAAGACCGCCCCATCAGGCGGCAGGCGCGAGACCTCTCGCGGCCGATCGGCCGAATGCGCAATCACGGAGGAATGCATGGCAATCACGGTCGCAGCCGAGGATGTGGCACAACTCTGGGAAGCCTTCAAGGTCGACACGTCGAACCAGGAGCTTCGCAACCGACTGGTCGAGCTTTACCTGCCGCTGGTCAAGTACAACGGCGAACGCATCTGGTCGCGCCTTCCCGAGGGCGTCGAACTCGACGATCTGATCTCGGCCGGCGTATTCGGACTGATGGACGCCATCGACGCCTTCGACCTTTCGCGCGGCGTCAAGTTCGAGACCTACTGCGTGCCGCGCATCCGGGGCGCCATGCTCGACGAGCTGCGCACGATGGACTGGGTGCCGCGTCTGGTGCGCTCGAAGGCCAGCAAGCTCAACGAGGCGATGAAAACCCTGGAAGCCAAGCTGGGCCGCCAGCCGACCGAAATCGAGCTCGCCGGCCAGCTCGCGATCAGCGTACCGGAACTGGAAAAGATGATTCTCGACGCCAACGCAGTCGGGCTGATCAGCTTGAACAAGAAGTGGTACGAGACCGACAGCTACAAGGACGTCCGCGAGATCGACATCCTCGAAGACAAGAAGGGCGAGGATCCCACCCGCCGCATCCAGAAGACCGACCTGATGCGGCTGGTCACCAAGGGACTGAACCGCAACGAGAGGTTGATCATCATCCTCTACTATTACGAAGAACTCACGATGAAGGAAATCGGCGCCACGCTCGATCTCTCCGAAAGCCGCGTCAGCCAGATGCACAGTTCGATTGTGCAGCGCCTGCAAAGCCAACTCGAACGGCGCCGGCCGGAATTCGGCACCTAGGCCGGCTTATTCATGGTCCCGTAGCTGGCTTCGCAAGCGCGTCGGGTCCGCCGGGCCGGCCCACGAAAAGGGCGGGGTCATTTTCGCGAGAAAAGCACGGACGTTGCGCAGCAACGAACGTGCGAAAAGAAGGACGGCCGCGAAGCGAAAAAAAACGACTTCCGAATACCCCATGACGTCTGAGCGAGCCGCGTAAGCGGCATCCAATCACCGCGCCACCCTGGGCTCGCCACACGCTCTTTTGGATCACATTGGGAGGGGTTTCGGAATCGTTTTTTTTCGCAGAGCGCGAACGGCGGCGCGCGATCAATCCTCTCGTTCCGCCCATTCTCCCATAACGCGCCGTTGCTCCCGATCAAGCGCCCATCCTTCCGGAAAGGGCAGACAAACGTATCTGGCGAAGCCGGCCTGGGGTCTGGGCTGTCGGCGTCGAACGGGCCTTCTGCGGCAGACAGCTAAACCGAGCAAATGACGTCGTCCTTTCGCGCGTGACATAAAACCCCCCAGGCCGCCCACCCTTCCGTGAAGGAGAGCGGAAGGAGTTGGCGGCGGCGGCCTGGGGTTCACGCGGTCGGTCCCGCACTTCACTTTTTGGCGCGCGATAAAAAATGTCCCAGGCCGCCGGGCCGATCGGCTCGGAGCCGCGCGTGGAGCACCGCGTCGAAAAAACTGGCAAAACCGTACCTTTACCCGACGAAAGCTTCGACGCTGGGGGCGCAGATGAGCGGGGCGAACGAAGAAGTCTTAACGGGCCAAGGAGCGGGCAATCCGCCGAGCCAAGCGATCACCCGCCGGCCACGAACTGCATGGGTTGCCGCTGTACCAACTCCAACGCCGCCCTGTCGAGTGTGCGCACCTGGAGCACGTGCAAGCCGAGATCCTTCGGCAAGCACTCGTTGAATTTGAGGCCGTCGAGCGCGGCTTCATCGACATGGGGCAGGAGTTGGTCGGCCGGTATGGTCCGAACTGCTTCGATGCCCCGTTCAATGTCGGCGAGCACCAAGTGGGACGCGAATCGCAACGTGAAGCTGTCATAGGTGACCCGGCTCCGAGTGGCCGAAGCCAGGGCGGGGACGAAGCAGGCGTTCGCGCGAAAGCCAGCGAAGGTCCACCACTCGCTTTCGCCGTCAGCTTGGCCCAATGCGACGGTCCCGTCGCTCCGTAGCCAGGCGAACTCCCCACGCAGTTGCCTAAGCTGTTCCTGGGCCCGCTGCGACCACCAGTTCGGCGACTCCTGCGAGGCCAACACGTTCTTGATCGCCTGCGAGAGGCGGTAACCGAGTCCTTGCCCCGAGCCCTTCCAGCGCGTGCGTCCACGATCCTCGGACGCTTCGACGTAAGCCACCTTTCGCCGCCAGTCGACGTGCGTGACACGCCAGGCCCGTCCGCCAAGCAGCAAGGTCCGCGGGCCGTCCTGCTTGCCGAGGAACGTGAGCTCGTCGACGAATCCCAACTCCTGCCGCCCGTGGAGCACGGAGAACAAGGGCGCCGACATGAACACGGAGAGCAGTTGCATGAAGTTGCGGCGGCCGTAGGTTGCCTCACCCTGCCGGCCGATGCCAAGAATGCCTTCCTCGTCCCACAGCAGGCCGTGCTCAAGCATCCAATGAACCACCTGCTCGACCCGCTCCGCGGGCATCGCGGCGAACGCCGATACGCCTTCGAGCCACTCCAGCCAGGTGCGGCGGCCGATGCCCTGCTCCTGGCGGACCAAGGCCATCAATTGCTGCGCCAAGACATGGTACGGCTCGGCGGGGGGCACGACCGGTTCGACGTAGCCGCCGGCCCACAGGTCGATCAGACCGGCGGCCTGGACCAGTGATTCATCGCTGGTGGTCAGGAACAGGCAGTTGCGGAGCGACCCCGCCCGCCGCCCCGTGCGGCCCATCCGCTGCAGGAAGCTCGACACGGTCGGCGGACAGTCGATCTGGATCACCCGGTCGAGGTTGCCGACGTCGACGCCCAGTTCCAGCACGCTGGTGGCCACGATCACGCAGTCGTCCCGGTTCGCAAAGGCGTCCTCGGCCTGCCGCCGCTGTTCTTGGCTGAGTGAGCTGTGAGTCACAAACGCCGTGACGTCGAGTTGGCGCAGCTCCGCTCCGAGTTGCTCGGCCCGGGCCCGGCTGTCGATGAATACCAGTCGCTTCTCACCCCGGTGCAGTCGTGAGATCACGAGCGCCGCGTTGGTGATTGAACCGACGTAGTCGAGTTTGACCTCGGCCTGGGACGGGCCGCCCGCATGCGGCAGGAAGATCCTGCGGGGGCCTCGGCACGTGCCCGCCAGCCAGTCAGCCAGCCGCTCCGGATTGCCCACGGTAGCCGACAACCCGATCCGCTGGACCTCTCGCCCTGCCAGCCGCGCGACGCGCTCCAGCACCGATAGCAGGTGCCAACCTCGGTCGTCGCCCGCAAAGGCATGGATTTCATCCACCACCACCGCTCGCAACCGGCCGAGCAAGCCGCGGGCATCGACGTTGGGTGAGACAAGCATCACCTCCAACGACTCGGGGGTCGTCAGCAAGCAATCGGGCGGATCGCGGAGGATGTGTCGGCGCGCTGTCGTGCCCACGTCACCATGCCAGAGGGCGGAGCGTCGGCCCAGCAGGGTGCAGTAGCGATCGAGCCGGGTGTCCAGGTTGTTCAACAGGGCCTTGATCGGGCAGATATAGAGGACACTTAACCCTGACCACTCCTCCGAGAGCATGCGCGACAGGAGCGGAAAGAACGCCGCCTCGGTTTTCCCGCCCGCCGTCGGGGCCAGGATGATGTGATGGTCGCCGGCCAGGATCGAGGGGATGACCTCCTCCTGAAAAGGCCGCAACTCACGCCAACCCAAACTGTTGACGATGTGGTGCCGCAGCGCCGGATGAAGCAAGTCGAAGTGGCTCACAGATCCAACTCGATCTCGTCGATGTCGGTGGCGCCCATGGCCTGCCGCTCGACGCGGTTCAGTTCGGCCTCGTTGATCGTCAGCGCGTAGTGTCGCCGAGGGTCGAAATCGGCAAACTGGTCGATGCGATCCAGCACGTCGGCCACCAGCTTCTTCAAGAAGATGCGCGGGACCACCCCGACCTTGCCGCCAAGCTTGCCGGTCACGGCGATGGCCAACTCACGGACGTAGTCATCGGTGCAGAGCGCGCCGACTCGGTCGGGCGCCGCGGCATGCTGCCGGAAAATGTCACGCACCCTGCCGCCGACCTGGCAGAGGCGTTCCTGGTTGAAAGCCGGCAGCCGGATCTGCACGGCCCGCGGGTTGTCGAAGCGGGCGTCGGTCTGGAAATCGACGTGCAACCGCTGGGCCAGGGGTTCGAGCCGCTGGATTCCCTGGGGGCCATCGAAGAAGGCCGGCGTGCCGGTGATCAGCAAGTAGAGCCCCGGGAAGCGGCCCGCGTCGACTTCGTCGATCAGTTGCCGCAGGGCGTTCAAGCTTTTGTCGCGCACGTCGCCTCGGACACGCTGGATCGTTTCCACCTCGTCGAGGATCACGAGCAGGCCGGGGTGGCCGGAGTCCCGCAAGACGAGCAGCAACCCCTGCAGAAAGCTCAACGCGCCGAAGTGGTCGATGTCGCCCTTGACGCCTGCTAGTCGCTTGGCCGCGGCGGCGACGTTCGGCTGTCCGGCCAACCACGCCAGAATTCCTTCGGCCGTCGCCTTGTCGCCTGTGGACTGGGTCTCCCGGTAGCCGCGCAAGGCCGCACTGAAGGTCGGAGCCGTGTTGGTGATTTTCCGCAGCCGCTGCTCCAGCAGTCCCACCGTCCGCGCGAGCAACTGTTGCTGGTTGTCGGCGCCGACGGAGCCTTCGGCGAGCACGTCTTCTTCCAGGGCGTAGAACCAGCCGTCCACGATGTTGCGCAGTGCCCCCTGGGGCGTGTCGACCGTTGACAGCCGCTCCATGAGCCGGCGATAGACGGTCTCCAAGCGGTGCAGGGGCGTCTCCGTCTCGGAAATCTGAACCTCGGAGGTGGCGAACCCCAGCTTGCGGGCACGATCGGCCAACCAGCGGGCGAAGAAGGTCTTGCCACAGCCGTATTCGCCGCGGACGGCCTTGAACACGCCCACGCCGGAGCCGACCTTCCGCAGGTCTTCGTCCAGGGCCGCTTCGAAGCGATCGAGGCCCACGGCGAAGGCGTCCAGGCTGCCGCGGGGCACCGTACCGCGGCGCAACGCGTCAATCACCTCCTGGCGGCGTTGGGGGCTCAAAGACATCAGGGCGAATCCCGCATCAAGTCAAACTGCGTGAGCAGCAGATCGCGGTTCAATTCGATCGTATCCGACACATCGTCGCGGCCGAGGACCGGATAGCCGTCGACGTTTAACAGTCGTTGTACCTTGGCCAGCAGGCCGGGCAAGCGCAGGGTGGCGAAATTGAGCGCCCGGGCGAGGGCTACCAACGTCATCTTGCCGCCACGGCGATCGAGGTTCCCCAACAGCTTGGTGAGCACGTCGTCGTCCGGCAATCCCCGTCCGGCCAGCAGCTTCTGTTCCGCGAACATCGGACAGGCCAGCAGTCGCGGCACCCAGTCGGGAGCGGCCTCGCGGCTCGCCGTGACTGGCGCCTCCATGGGCGGCTGCGACGTTCGTGCTTCATCAGCCTCCAAGTCGAACAGCGATTCGCGACGCCGCGGCGGGGTGGGCTTGAGCGCCGGTGCCGGCCGCGGCGCGCTGGCGGTCTCCCGCGGCTCATCCCACCAAGCCGGCGTGTCCACGGGCTGCGCATGCCAGCCGGCCGGAAAGTCTTCCGTGCTGGCCAGGACGGCGATCGGAATGACGATCTCCTGCGGCGTCAGCCCGCCGTGATAACCGTTCTTCTTCATGTTCCCGTAGCGGACCCGCTCGCTCCACGGGGCCACAACGCGGTGCCCGCCAGCCAGCACACGATGGCCCTGCACGAGCAACTCGTCGGCGCCGGGAGTGCCACTGGCACTGCGCCAGCGTTCGCCGCCGTCGCCGTCTCGGCTTTTGGTCTGACAGTCCAGCACGTGCCCATGATCGCTCAACAGCACCACTAGGCGACGCGCGATGCGGGCCTCGTGCAGCAGGGAGGGCAACACCTTGATCGCGTCGCGAGTCCAGCGGGTGTCGATCTGCTCGCCTTTGAGCAGGTGGTCGTCTACGGCGTTGATGACCACACCGACGATCTTGCGATGGGTCGAGGCGATTTCCTTGCGGACTTCCGGCGCTAACACGGCGTCTTCGCCTTCCTGAAGGCCGGCCTTGTGGAACAGGACCGGTGGCGAGCCGTTGCGACAGCGGGCGAGCAAAGCCGAATGCTCGGCAAACCCAATCTTCTCGTCGGCCATGGCGCCCCGCCTCAAGCCGCCGCACAGCAAGCTCGCGCGGGAGAATTCCGTCACCGAGGGAATCGTGGCAATGGCGGGCCGGTTGAACCCCCTGTCTGCTTCGCACAAGGCGATCCACTCGTGACGGGTCACGTCGGACAGCAACTCCCGGCAGACCGCGACGCTCATGCCGTCGATGACGATCAGCAGCACGGGATGGCCGGCGGCGAGCGGCGCGACGACTTGTTCCAGGACTTTTTCCACGGGGATGACTTCATCGCCTTGCGACCCGGCCGCCGTCCAGTCGGCCAGTAGCTTGGCGAACGTCTGCGACTGCCGCTCCCGTACGCTTGTTACTTGCTCGAACAGCCGGGCGTAGCTTTCCGAAAGTTCGCGCACCGGGTCGCCCGCTCGCAGGCAGAGCCGTGCCCAGTCGACAAAGCCGCCCAGGCGCATGTGCTCAACGGCCGCCTCGGCCAGCGACCTGGGAGTTACGCCGCCAAGCCGTCGCTGCTCGCCCAACCACCTGACCAGGCGGAGCGCCATATCGACCCGCTCCAGCCGGTTGGCCTCGCGAGCCGCCAGATCATGCCTGGCGGCGACCTGGCGCAGCCTGTTGAGTTCGGCGTCCTGCTCCCACGACTTGCTCCGCAACACTTCGAGCAGGCCCTTGCCGACCCGGACTAGCCGCTGGTCGAAGCCCACGAGCGATGTGTCGCTGCAATGGGCGAAGGCTTCGGCCTGGATTTCGGTGAGGATCTCGTCGCTCCGCTGTAGCACCTGCCGATAAGCCTTGGGTTCCGTGTGCCGTAATGCCCTGACCACTTCCGTGGCCGCCGCGCTCCAGCGGAGCATGAGCCCGGCTTGGGGCGTTTCGCCGCCCAGGTAGCGTTCTTCGAGCTTGCCGGTGGCCCTTTCCAACTTGCCGGCCGCCGCGGAATGGAATACCACACCGGCAGCCAAACCGATTGGCACGGCGTCAGGGCGTTCCAGCCGCTCGATCGAACGCAGCACGATTTCCGCCACCGGACCGGCCTTTTCTGACAGCCAGCCACGGGCTCCTTCGCGAAAGGCTGGTGGACACTGTCGATACCGGACCACGGCACCCTCGTCCAGCGACCATTTCAGCAGGGCCGTCGAATCGGGAGCTTCGGCCGCCAGGCCAATCGACTGCTTGAGCAGCAACGGCCAGATCGTCTCGGCATCCAGAAACCCGCCACGGGCCGCGGGATAACCCTCAGGGGGCCGCAACTCCAGCAGGGACTCGGCGATCCAGGTAGAGTGCGCCAAGCGTGGATCAACCGTGTGGGCCTGGAATTCATTGCGGACCATCTCCCAGGAGTTGATCGAAAACAACCGCTGCTTGGCCAGACGCAGCAGGATGTCTTCGCTGAGGTCTTTGTCGTCAAGCGGCGTGATCAGGATCTTGATCGTCCCCTCGGCGGTTGGCTGCCGCAGGGCCTGACGCATCGCCAGCGGCGAGTCACACTGGTTGACGACATAGGCCAGGTCTCCGTCGCGCTCCTGCGACTGGCCAGTCCAGCTTCCCAGTGAATGGATGCCAACGACCTTGGCGTGCGGCGCCTTCTGGCGGACGGCGGCCACGCGGGCTTTGATCTGGTTGAACGTCGGAGTCGCGGCGGTCACTTGTCGCCTCCTTCCTCAATTGACCAGCTCAGGTTGATCCGCACCATCCGGCCCGGTTGCGCCTGGTCAGTCAGGTCGGCTAGCATTTCCTTCGCAGCCTGCAGCGACAAGCCTTCGCGGGTTCCTTGCTCGACGACCTTCTTGCCCGTCACGACAGGCGGCTTTACGGGTGGGACCAGCGGAGGTTTGGGTGGCGTTTTGTCATCGGGCCTGGTCAACAGCCGTACCGCCTTGGCCTGGGCCGCCTTGAGGGCGGAAGCCAACTGCGCCACGTGCTCATCGCCGGCCAGCGCCGCGCGCAACTCGGCCAGAATCTGCTGGGCTACGGCCTGCCGCTCGTCGCTGAGTCGGCCGATCGCCTCGAACAGGTCCCAGTTGGCCGTATTGAGGTTGCTATCCAGTTCCACCGCCTTGCTGACGCATTCGGCCATCGCCGCCTCACTCGTGGCGATGTCGGCCGCCGCCAGCAGGCGGATGATCGCCCCAGCCTCGGCGGTGTGCAGCCGGTCCACGAGCGTCTGGCTGGCGATCGCCGTTTTCAGGCGGTCGGCGCCCTCCGGCCGCATGCCCAACTCCACGAACCGCTCGCTGAGCCGCTGATGGTAACCCTGGCAGCCCCCCCGCGCCTCGCCGGCCTTTGTCTTCAGTTCTTTGCTGACGCTGCCGGCGTTGGCGGCGCTCAACAACCGCGGCGGCGTCAACCCGAAAATGCTGGCCGCCCGCCGCGTTGCCAGCTCCCAGTCCGCGGACGTCGGCAAGTCCACCGTCCGCAGTTCGCAGTCATCGGGGATGTTCTGCAGCGTGGCGCCATCATAGGGGCCGCCGTGGCGGAAGAGGGTGCGATTGGTTTGAGCCGCATAGAACAGGATGATCAGGTTCTGCGCCTCCTTGGGCAGGCCCATCGGCTTGGGCTCGTCGATCCAGCGACGCAGTTGCGCCACGGTCACTTGTGAGCCGGCCTCGGCCTTGCGGCCGAAGTGCGTCTTCCAATGCTGACCGAGCACGAAGTAGGTGGCGTCCGCGCCCATCTCGCCCAGGTTCAGCGGGTTGGCAACCTGTCGCAGCAGTTGCCGCTGCGTCTTTTCGATCGCCAACCGATCTTCGCTGGCCTGCGTGGCAGGCATCACCAACTCTTGCACCTTCTTGAGCACGCCCAATTTGATCTCGGCGTCGAAGTGGGGGGCTGCCGGGAACTCATGCGCCAGCGCCTGGCTCAGCAAATGCCGCACCGCCCCGCCCAGGTCCGCGGCCACGGGCGGCTGCGGCGCAAAGCCCGGTTCGAGCGACACGTAGTGCTCGCCGAGCTCCAAATCGCGCGTGGTGTCGAGCGACCCCGGCGTCATCGCGTCTAGCCCATAGGCGGCGTCCAGATGGTTCCGCACCCGCTGGTTGAGCACGCTCCGCTGGTTTTCCAAGAGCGACTTGGCGGTCTGTCGATCCTGCGGTGACAGGTGGTTGGCGTACTGGCCGAACCGCTCGCCGGTCAGAATGTGCTCCAAGATCACCAGCGTGCCCAGATCCCGCTGCGAGTCGGGGCTGAAGAACGACGGCACCCAGCAGAGTGTCTTGGCCCCTTCGGGGTGCGTCGAGGCGAAGCTCTGCAGCTTGCTCAGGTCATCCCGCGGGCCGTGTCCCTGCTCGTCAACTGGGAAGTCGATCACCAGCTTCCAATCGGCGCCCGTGTTCTCCAGCGACGAGTCGGGCAGTTCGCGGACGTTCTTGAACAGCACGACGCAGTGGCGCTTGGTGTTCCGCCAGAGGAACTCGTGATACTGCTCCAACTCTCCCTCGCCGACGATGCCCAACTGCTCGTAAAGCATCTGCTTGACACGCCGGACCCGATTGCCGTGATTGTCCTCGCCGCCGGCCTGCGCCAGGATGCTCTCGGTGTCCACGCCCGAGAGCTGCACGGTGATCGTCGGGTTGGCTTCCTCGCCGATGCGGATCTCGCCCACGCCGGCCGCCCAGGTCTTGATGCGCCGCAAGACCTCCTTCCCCTCGGTCCCCGGGATCGGAACCTTGATCGTGCCGTGGTTGAGCGCGGCGAGTTTCTCGGCGTTGAGCCCCCGCAACGACTCGACCTCCGGCACCAGCGCCGACAACAGTAGCGTCTTGACCAGCCGGTCGTCGTTGCGGAACGACGCCCGCTTCGGGTCGCTGTAATCGAGTTGCTCCACGTCTTCTCGGCGAATACCGTGCCGCCGTTCCAACACCGGCAGCAGCTTCTGGTGATAGAGCCGCTTGGCGTTGTCGAAATGGATGGCCATCTCCGCGCTGAAGGCCTCGTCGCCGTGCGCCACCACGTCGAACAAGTCGCCCACCGGGATGAGCTCGCCGACTTTGAGCGTCTCCCGCTGGTCGACCAGCAGTTGGATCATGACTTTCAAGGCCGTCCGTTCGCGCTGCAGGACGCTGGAAACGGCGATCAACGTCTGCACCAGCGCCGGGCTGAACGGGTACACCTTGCGGAACATCGGCCGATCGCCCTCCTGGGTCAGCAGGATGTTCATCACGTTGTCCTTCATCCGCGCCGTCTCGGCGAAGGCCGCGTCGAGTTCGTCTTTCGCGGCCTGGCTGTTCGGTTTCAGCACCCTGCGCTCGGCGATCGCCGGCAGGTTCCGGTCTTCCAGCGTGATCGTGTCGAACCGCCCTTGCTGGAAATCGAGCGAGTCGCTGAAACTGAGCTTCTCCGCGCCAGGAACATGATCACCGACCAGCTTCCGCAAATCACGTTGGCGGGCTACGAAGCTGACCAACGGGATCGGCCGATCCGCCGACTGCGACTCGACCAGGCTCGTGAGCTTGGCCGCCTCGCGTTTGATGAAGCCCAGGTCCGCCGAGTTCTGCGACAGCCAGAGGATCAGCTCGTCGAGGAAGAAGATCAGGGCGTCGTAGCCGAGCTGCGCCGCGTGCTGGTTGATGATCTCCAGCCCCTTATCGAACCGCACGAAGTTGCCGCCCCGCTGGCTGATGACCTCGACCTGCGCCGTGGCCACGGTCTTGAGCAGCGTGCTCACCAGCCGCAGGTGCAACTCCGAGTCGGGCGGGGCGGCGGCCGCCGCCTCGAACGAGGCCGCGTCCCAGGCCGCGTCCAGCTCTCCCCAGCCATCGCCGCCCCCGGCCTGGCCGCCGCCTTGGCCGGCGTTGAGCCGCTTGAAGAACGGCCCGTCGCCGTAGTTGGCCCGTTCGGCCGCGGCCTGGCTGATGATCGCCGCCGACATGTAGACCGGCGCGACGGGCGCCTCTGGGTGCGCGCGGCGCATGAACTCGACGTAGCCCCCGAGGATACCCGACTCGGTGTCGTGGGCGCCGAGCATGTGATACGGGACGAGCAAGAACTTCTTGCCCGCGAGCCATTCGTTGTGCTTCTGGATGACCGAGGCCAGCTCGGCGATGCCGCGCGCGTCCGGATTGCCCTGCAAGATCTCGTGCAGCACGGCCATCAGGTGGCTCTTACCGCTGCCGAAGCTGCCGTGCAAGTAAGCGGCCTTGCTGGTGCGTCCTTGGACGGCGCTACGGATCAACATCAAGGCCAAGTCGTAGCACCTGGCCAACTCGGGCGTGACGACGTAATTGTCGAGCACCACATGGGGCCGGCCAATGTCCTCGACCAGCTTGAGGACGAAGTCCCCCTTCCGCACATGCTCGGGGATGCTGATGAGGTCTTTGATGAGGGTCATGGTCACGCACTCACAATCGCCGTGCGCCGTCAAACAACTCAATTGAAATATCATCAAGACTGCCCCGGAACGGTACTCGCAACCGGATGTGTCCAGGACGCTTCGAGACCGCTCGGCGAAAACGGGTCATTTGGTTCATTGTTCTATCGGTATTTCTCCCCGGCGGACGTTCTGTGGCTGGCCAAACAGTGCAGTATAGATGTGGGGTCTTCGCTTTGATGCGGCGGACATCGTCGTCGGCTGGTCGGGGTTTGCGGCCTCGCGCATACGGTGTAAGGACGGCGCGCGAGTTTTTCGCCACCAACGTAGTCCATAGTTCCTCCAGATCGGCATTCTGAGAGCCATGATGCGCGACTTTGTACCCGCTGCTCATTACTTTGGGTCGGACGGCGGAGCCGACGACCGCTCGCCATCCACGCCGATCGTCACGCCCATTCTCAAGGTCGGCGCCGAGTAGAAGGTGCATGTCGGTCGTCTTCACGAGCAATGCGACCGAAAGGTCGTGCGGTGCCACACCCGCGAACCTGCGGATAGGCTCTCCCGACAATGGAAGTCGGGTTCCGAGCCCGCCCTTCGAATCGGTGACTGTCTGAGACGATGGGCTCAAGGCGTGAACTTCGACGTCATCCGTCGGGGCCCCCGAATAAAGGCATTGGCCCTCAATTGCCCAGAAGTCCGGCCCACTCCTGAAAGGCCCCGGCGTCCGCGCTTGTAAAATCGCCAAAACCTCCGCCAGCTCGGAAAAACCCGACGTGTGCTCGACGAGCTTGATTTCGTCGTGAGCGCATACCAATGCGAGAAACTCTTTACTTTGAATCGCGGCGGAACACGCAAATCTCGCGGACGAAGCGCGCTGAAGAACCTGACTGATCCCTCGGATATGATCGTCGTGCCAGTGGGTTACTACAACAAGCTTGATTTGGCGGCTAACGTCAACGCCGAGCTGCTCCAGGTACGCAAGCGCAACGGGCTTGTCGCCTGATTGGTCCAGGCAGGAATCAACGACCATCCAGTACCCGGAACCAAGGTGAACGACAAGACATTCGCCTATGCCGGGGCCAAACAACGAAAGTTCAAGCTCGACGGCTCTAGGTGGAGTTGTCTTCGCCATTGCCTTTCAGCCGATTGTACAGTTCTTCGCCCCGTTTTGTGACCGCGTCAATGGCGCGCTGCGACCATTTGGGATTTCGGCGCGCTCGAATTTCAGAAACCCGACGTTTTTGTCCGCCTCTCGTGATCTCGTAGCCAAGAATCCAATAAAAGACCGCGCCAGGCAAGAGAAGAGCGAGGTCGGCCTCGCTAATCTCGATGAGCGGGATTTCCACGATCTCACGCGGCTTGGAAGGGTCTGTCAAATCCAGTAAATCCGCCGTGAACGAATCCCCTTCAATTCCATCCACGACACATTCCCATTGCTGCAGCACATGGAACCGGCGTTCCGGCGATCCCGGCGTGAGACGAATGAGCGGATCGACGTCCTGAATAGCCTCTTGCCTGCGTTCAGTTGAGGGCACGTCATTATCGCCCTGTACTTTTTTCAATGCCTTGGGAGATGGGGCAGGCAAAATACCGATCTCGATTGGTTGGGTGGTTTCGTGACCACCAGCGGGCGCATCCGGGTCACGGAAGCGCTCGCGCCCGAACTGTCCATCGAACGCTGTTGTCGCCACGGTTCAGCCTCTCTTTTTCCTGGATGCGCGCGCACTCGGAGTCATGTACTCGGAGAAAAGATGTTTGTAAACATTCGCCGCGTACTGCAGGAAATCACCCCAAGAACCTTGAAGTAATTCCAAGAAACGCCTGTTGCAATCCGCTGAAGTCGTGTCCTTTGGCTCAAGAAGATTGTGCTGCTCGTTCACGGCTATGAAGACTCCCGGATCGACTATAATCGATGGTTGAATTGTGACGTTGATCGTAGCGGCGCAATTCGCTCTCTTGCCTTCAATCACCAGAGATTTCAAGTCTGGTTCCTTCAATATCGCACTCCAAGAAGCCTTTGGCGCAAAATGGCGGCCGAATGTATGCCATTTCTCGCGAGACGGCATTTGAAAATGTCCGTACCTGTTTAGCCCGAATACAGTTAACGGCGTATGCTCCAGGACTTTGAAAGTGCCAACAGCAAGGTCTCGCAGCGGTTGCGACTTAGTGGGGTCGCTGGTCTGAAGCGTGAAGTTACTGTCGGTCACCTGCAGCGAGAACCATTCCGTACTGAAAATTGTTGCGTTCTTGTGAATAATCTGTATTTTGGTATCCGGGCCGCTTGCTTCTTCCGAGGGGATGAGGTTGTTAGCGGAAAACCACAGCGGCTGGAAGATGGTCGGATTGAACGACCCCAGCACTACGATCGAGAAGCCCTCCGACTCCAGTTGATGCTCAGGCATAAAGGGTCCGCCGCGGCGGTGATTTAGTCCGCCCTTTTCTAAGGGCATGTGAGTTCAACTCGTAACGACCTTCCTTCCCAGGCGCCGGTTCGTTTCATCCCAAGTTCGGTCAAGCAACCTGTGGCACCTGTGGCGTCCGCCAGTCTAGCGGTGGGGTTTCCGATCCGCAATCGTTGCGGCCAAGAATCATCTGGCCCGCTCTTCTCCAGAATAGGGGGCGCGAGCCAGCGGAGCGGTGGGGCGAAGGGGTGTTTTTTCGCCTCGGTTCCGGTCTCCGCCCCTGGATCGGCGTTCGGGTCACACCTCTGCGTTGCCTTGTCCTCCGTCCAGGTCGATTCCCATTCTAAGCTGGGTGAGGCCATTAGACAACCTCCCGCTTCGGGCCGCCGCGGTGCGGGAAGTCGCCGCGAATCATTCGGCGCCCCTCGCCTTGAGTCTTTTGTCAGTTGGGAGTTATGTTTTGGCATTATCGCAGATCGGTCGTGGTTGTGGAAGGCTAGGCAATCAGGGCTAGACGATTTTCTTTCCCCGTCGCCCGGCCTTCTTCGCCGGCTCCCAGGCCGTGATTTCGGGGACCGTTTCGCCCATCTGGCGGGCTTCTTCGCTGATGAAGCCGTCGAAATAGTCGCCCATGCGCATACGATCGAAGGCGGCCTCAGGCTCGTTGTGCCACTGCCTGATCCACGGCGGCAACTCGACCAGGCAGCCCAACAGCGGCGCGAGGCGAGGGTCGTCCCGGCCGCCGAGCCGTTCTTGCACGTCAACGTAGTAAGCGCTGATGGCCCGCGCCAGTTGCAGGTGGTCCACCCACCACGGACCCCTCGCCACTCACCTGAATCACCGGGGGGCTTACGCCGGGGCACCCGCGCAGCGGGTCGGCCCGCCTCCCCTCACCACTCACCACTTCCCCCATCCGTCCGTCGAGGTCGAAGTCTCCGTTTCCAACCCGAAATCCGTTCGCTGCTCATCGGCCAGGCCGATGTGCCGGACAAAAAGCGGGATCGACCCGGAATCTTGCCCGACGACGTCGTATTTGCCGAGAGACACCGGGAGGCCCCGGAGACGCTGCGCCGGCATAACGGCTCCCCTTTAATTGGACCGCTCTTGAAATTGCTGGACGAGGTTGGCCAATGACCTGGTCATCGTCGCCGCAACGTCGCCGGCGCACCGCTTCTCAACATCGTCCTTGAGCCAGCCGGCGCGCCGCGCGGCGAGCTCGACGAACCAACGTTGGTGCAACATCGCCAGTCGGTCGAACAGTTCGGCAACGTGGTGGCTGCGCAAGAGGAGCAGTCCAAGCACGGCGTTGAGGGCGACGGCGCTGTATTTATCTCGCACCAATAACCGGTCGTTCAAGTAAGCCCTTGCAAGGTCCATCAAGTGGTCCGCCAACCCCTGCTCGCCGTCGTCGATTCGCGGCGGCGCGGCGGCGCGGCGGCGAGCTTGCGCACGATCGATTTCGTCAGCTCCAGCTCGACCTCCAAGGGAACCGACGCCTGATGGCCGGGTTCGAGCAGCAGGGCGACGGTGCCGATTTCCGCCGCATCGATGTTGGCCACCAACTTGCGAATGGCCGCGCCGACCGCCACGAGGTCGTCATGACTTTGGCTGTCCCGACGCCGCTCGATGAAGTTGCGCAGCAGCGGCAGCACCTCGGACTTCTCGGGGCCGGAAAGTGGCACGACCTCGATCTCGATGACCACACGTCGCAGTTCCGCGTCCGCCAGCGTGGGGTCTTTGAGCCGCGATAGGATTTCGTCGGGCGAAAGCCCTGCTTGAGGGAATTCACCGGCGATCGTGGGCTGTTCAGCGCCGTGACGCTGCACCGATGACCCGAGTTTCCTGGGCGGAGGGGGCTGTACCCAATTGATTGTGACGGTCGTGGGCGGCATTTTGGCTGGGTCGAACCCTGGCTCCGACTGCGCGTCGAATTTGGTTTCGATTGTTGGCCCGAACATCAGAAGACCTTGGGCCGTATTCGCCTGAATCAGAAAGGCGCCAGGTAATCCAATATATGGAATGACGGCTCCAGAACGAATCTCGATAGGCGCAACGGCCGTTCCCCAGCCCTGTTGCACTTCGATTTGCCGGACGTGTTTTTTTCGAAACCAACGGAGCAGTTCTTCGTCAATGAACTGGTAGGTATCGTGGGCCATGTTGTTACTGCTCCGCTAAATGACGTATCAAGACGATTCGCCCAATCCGCCGGGAACCCAATCGACGATCGACTCACGCAGCACGTTCAATTTCTGCCGCGCCTTTTCGCACTTATCTAGTAAGTCCCGCAGAATTTCCGGACGGAGGACAAGTTCCACAACCTCAGTCTGTTCGTTTTGACGCTCGTATTGCAGCTTCAGCAGCACGACGGGGAACAGACCTTCGATGCGGTCCCGGTCCTTGTTGAACACCGGCCGAGCATCGCAGAGGATCTCGACATGTTCAACCGTGCTCCCCACAGCCGCTCGCAGACGCGCAGCCTTGCGGGCTCTCTCCTGCGCGGGGTAGACACGGATCAAACTCCGAAGCCTTTGCCGAAGAGCGTCGAGCGTTTCGGTCGAAAAACTTTCGGCGTTTTGCGGTTCCGCCTCACGCCACTCTTGCATCGTCTGCAAGGTCTGATCCAGATGCTCGGCACGCAAGTTCATGAGCGCGCTCGTCGCCGCCGACCGTTCTCCGTCACCCGCAACGCAGGTGGCGACGATCTCCGATAGCCGGTCGTCCGCCAGAAAGCCGGCTTCGCATTCCAGCCGTTGCGCGATCTCCTCGATCTCCGCGATCGGAATCCCGGAGACTTTTCGCAGGTCGTCGATCATCTGCGGCGGGACGATCCGGGACCGCATCAGGTCGGCTGGGGATCCCGCTATGAAAACCACTCGGTTTGCCATGCCGGCACCTCGGATTTCCGGTTGCTTGCGCTCTGTCGAATACCGTCGATCGTATAAACCGTCCATTGTTGTACGGTTGCGACGCCTTTTCAATGGCCCCGATTGGCCCTGTACGCCTCGCGGCACCCAGATCGGTGCTGCGAGGCCAACGTCTTTCTCGGCTTTCGCTCTCGTTCCTCTTGACACCCTGCACTGCCTGCCGGTTCATCTACCCCTCCGTCCCGGCCGTTTTGCCGCGTTCCTGCCGATTCTACACGGTCACGGTGCCGCAGTTGGCCCGTTGCTCCGTACGCTCATCCTCGCCTCCTTATCCGTGTTCCTCCGTGGCTTTCCGCTTCACTTTCCCCGTCGCCCGGCCTTCTTCGGCGGCTCCCAGGCCGTGATTTCGGGGACCGTTTTGCCCATCTGGCGGGCTTCTTCGCTGATGAAGCCGTCGAAATAGTCGCCCATGCGCATACGATCGAAGGCGGCGTCGGGCTCGTTGTGCCACTGCTCGATCCACGGCAGCAGCTCGACCAGGCAGCCCAACAGCGGCGCGAGACGCGGGTCGTCCCGGCCGCCGAGCCGTTCTTGCACGTCAACGTAGTAAGCGCTGATGGCCCGCGCCAGTTGCAGGTGGTCGTAGCCCGCCCAGGCAATCACCAGCGTGCCGTCGGAACCCTCGCAGTGCGGGAAGCTCACCCAGCGCTCCTTCGGCACGTCGAGCTTGCCGCGGAGACGCCAGAAGCTGCCGCCGAGGAAGTCTTTTGAGTCGTACTTGGTCGGAACCGGGATGTCGCCGACCTGCTTTTGTTTCAGGTCACGCGCGGCGTCGTCGGACAGGTGTTGCGGGTCGGCGCTCGGCAGTTTCGTGCGGGCATCAATGGCGTCTTCCCGCCGTTGGAGATCCCAGGTCCGCTCCCATGTCCCGCGCTTGATCAGGCCACTGGCTTTATAGCGGAGCACGGGGAGCAACGGGACGCATTCGGCGGCGACGAGGCCCGCGACGAGGGCTTGCACGTCGAACGCTTCGTCGCCCTTGTATAGTTCGCCGACCTGCAGGAACTCGGCGTCCTGCCGGGCCACGTCGGCCAGCTTGGCGACGGAAACCAGTTGAATCGCTTTCAGCAAGTGGGTGTCCGCGGCCGGTTCGCCCAGCCGCGCTCGCCCGCCCGCTTGCCCACCGCGCGGCTCCGCGGCCTGACCACCCACCACGGACCCCTCGCCACTCACCATCTCCTGCATCCGTCCATCGAAGTCGAAGTAGCTCTCCAGCCTGTCGAGCAGCCAATCGCGCAGCGCGCGTTCGAGTTGCGATTCCCACGGCTCCGTGTTCCAGCGGCGTTTGTATTCGGGCTGTTCGATCAGGCGAATGTTCGGGTCGCGTTCAATGAACGCCATCCGGCGTTCCACCAATTGGCGGTAGTCGTCGGGCCACTCAGCGGGGAGTTCGGTGATCGGCGTCGAGCCATGCCGCTCGAACCACGTCGTCTGCAGTTCTCCGACCGCCATTTTGCGGGCCATCACGATCTCGAACGCGCGCTGGCCGAGGGCCACCGGCGGCAAGGCGAGCCGACCCACTGCGCGGGTGCCCCGGCGTAAGCCCGTTGTTGGAACCGCCGAGGAAGCCGGAGCCGCCTGCCGCGGCCCGTAACACAGGTCATCGTCGATCAGCCCGTAAAGCTGGTAGCATTCCCAGTCAAGTTCCTCTTGACCGGCGATCATCCGGCCCAGTGTTTCCTCCGCGGCTGCGCGGGCCGTGGCGAACGTCTCGCGTGTGGGAACGCTCGAACGCAGGATGCACGCGGGTAAGAACTGTTCTCGTTGTATTGCCAGTTCGTCGAGTCCCTGCGAGAAAGTCAGCGGACGCTCGGAAGGAAGCGGGAACTTGAGTAAACCGGTGCCGGTGAACTCGCGAAAGTTCTCGAATGCGACGGTGGTTTGGCGCGCGCCGTGTGCATCGACAGTGCTTCCCTTGTCATGGAAGATCTGCTTCATCCAGAAGCAGGCCGTGGAGCTATTGAGGAGGCCGAGGAGGCCAAGGTGGTCGTCTTCTGTGGCGTCAACCGGCAGCTTGATGACCGGCGCGGATTGTTTGAAGACCTTGCCTCCTCGGTCCAGCACGAAGTGGTTGTGGGTCGCGACGAACGCGAACACGATCGACAAGGGTGTACGGAGCTTGGAGGGATAGACCTCTCGAATCGCCCACCACGGAATGCCCTTCTGCTCGACGGGTATTCCGAATGCTTTCCGTTCTTTAAGCGAGGTTCGGTAGGGCCATAGGTAAGCGATATGGTCGTGAACTACATCTTCTGAGAGCCGATTTCCATGGAGATCATTCGGCCAAAGAACAACGAGCTTTGTTTCGCAACACCAATCCCGCACAACCTCGCCATCCGCGAGAGGCCTTGTCCGTCGCAGTCCTTGCCGCTTTGGAACGTCGTGCTCAACTAGGAGGACGTTGTCCTCACCGGTAATGACTAGGAATCCAATTTCCGTGACGAGATCAGCGAGTGAACTCGTTGCCGTCTCATCGAGTTGCTCCTTTAATTCGGCTGCACCACCGCCGCCGATGGACCAGGGGTGCTTGTGAAAATTGTCGCGCGGTGAGTCGCTCACGCTGACGAACTCGCTCTGCGAGCCCGGCTGGTCAATCTGGGCGATGATCGCCGACCACACCAAGCCCCGCGACGGGTCGTCGGGCGTGCTCGGCTCGCCACGGATTCCCATCACCGTGCGGATCGTGCTGGCCACCGGCTGGCGGTTGCGACCGAAGAGGATCACGGTCGGCGTTCCGTGGCCGGGAATGTAGGCCCCACTCGTGTCGATGACGTGCGTCAGGTCGATCTGCGGCAAAAACTCTTCGATCAGCTTCTTACCGAACTCGCGCTTCATGAAGCTGTTGGCCGTGATCTGGCCGGTGTAGCCGGCCCCCTCACCCCGCGGCTTTCCCTCGCTCGGGCAGATGGCAAGCCGGTAGATTCGCTCCATGAACGGCACGGCCAGCGAATACTGCCGATGGCACGACTCGTAGCGCCGCCGATAGGCCTCGTTCAACGCGCGATCGCGCGGCACGATGTAGGGCGGATTGGCGACGACCGCGTGGTACATCCCCGGAGTCAAATACTTGCGCAGCAGCGGCAAATCTTCGGGCTGGTAGGCATGATGCACCTCGGCGATGTCGCCGAGCGTCGTTTGCACCGCCGAGCCGGGGCCATGCAACAGCGAGTCGCCGCAGGCCAGATTCACCTGGAACGCCGGCGTATCGGCCAGCCGCGTAATGCCGCAGGCCCGCATGGCCACCAGCAACAGCCGGAAGCGGGCAATGGCCACGGCGTAGGGGTTCACGTCCACGCCGTAGATGCAGTCCAGCGTCCGCTGCGCCAGGTCGCGGGTCTTGGCCGCCGGCTCTCGCTTTTGCCAGCGGTCGAGGATGCGGCGGAAACCGCCCAGCAGGAAGTGCCCGCTGCCGCAGGCCGGGTCGATCATGCGGAAGCCGGCCGGAGTGATTACGTCGCCCACCCTGTCGATAACCGGCGGCGCGTCGAGGCCAAACTCATCGAGGGCCGGATCGAGCGTACGGTCGAGGATGAACTCCTCGACGAACTCCGGGGTCTGCAACAAGGCGTACTTCTTACGCGCGGCCTCGGATAAGTCCTGGTACAAGTCGCCCAGGAACCGCGTATCCCAATCCGGATCAGTGAAATCGTGGACGAGTAGCCCGGTCTCCGCATTGATCGTTTGGAAGAACTGCAAAAGCGCCGCGGCGGCGTCGCCCGAAAGCCAGTTGGGCAGCTCGCGGATCGGGTTATGGACCCCGAACACATCCTTGGTGCCCGGCAGGTTCGCCAGCGCGTCGAAAACGTTCAGCAGATAGTCGCGCTCGTTCGGCTGCGGGGTTTGGGCCAGGTACAATTCCCACTCGTCGCGCGCCTGCCGCAGCCGCTGGCCGGGGCCGGCGATCTTCGGCGGCGCCATGAGCTGGTTGTCTTCGAGAAACCGCACGAACACGCACGACAGCACCCAGGCCGCCGCCGCCTGGGTGATGGCATCGCCGCGCCAGTCCTCGTAATTCTGCGCCGTCCTCGCCGCCGCCTTGGCCTGTTCATGATCGGCGCGCAGCGTCCAGCCCACCTGGGGCGCCTCGGCCGACTCGCTCCGCTCAAGCAGGTCGGTTTCGAGCCGCTGGAGCAGCTTCCGCAGGTCGGCGAGTAAGGCGGCGCGGTCGATCATGGGGCGACATTGTAGCATCCCGTTTGCGGTAGCACGTCATCTGCCTCACCGACCCCGACAAGCGGGGTGGGGTCTGGGCTGTCGGCGCGCGGCCACGGTGGGCGGATGAAGTAGGCGCATTGAAGCGGGCCGCTGTTTTTTTGGCGACCGCCTCTTGCCCGCACGAACGTACAGCGGTAGAATGCCATAGGGTTCGAGGTCAGGTTGTCATTGGTCCGTGGTATCGATGACGATGACACTTTTTACCGCTTCACTTCGCGGCTGCGCAGGCGGGCGGCATGGCCGGCGGCGGCGGCGGCGGGGCCACCCGGGGCGGTGGCAAGGCCATCACGACCCTCCGGCGTCCGCAACCGCGATCGGCCCGCAGCCGGGCCCATCGGCGGCCATTGCAGCGATTTCGCCGAAAAATACGAACCGAATGGGCCGCTAGGGCGCGCGGCGGTCGCCAGTCCGCGCGCCCGGCATCGCGGGTGGGGCCGCCCACCGTCGAAATGATGCCGGATTGCCACGCTGAGGTCGTGCCTAGTTTATGGGCAGAGCTGCTCAAACTGTAGGCAGCCCGCCGCCAAAGCGATGAGCGCGATGAGCCAAGAGGCAGGAACCGCCAAACGAAAAAGCCCTATGAAAATCCATAGAAAACAGATTTTCGCGTCAAGGATTTCTTCCGATTTGCCAGTCGTTTCAGCGGGCGCCGCGGGCGGTTTTGGTGCTCAGTTTCTAGGCAGCGCCGCGTAGGGGCGCGGGCTTGTGCCCCGTTTGTCGGAGTCCGCAGTCCAAGCGCCTTGAGCGTGACGTGGTACGTTACCCCCCACAAGTGTGCGGACGCTGCCCCCGCGCGAAGTGATATCGCCGCGATCTGGAGCTCGTGCCATAAGTCCAACGGCAGACACTACTTGCGACGTGCAATCTAGTACCCCCCATTGGTGTGCGGACGCTGCCCTTGGGCGCAGATCATTGGCACATGCGCGCATGCACTGCGCAAGTCGAATAGCTACAACAGTTTGCGCCAGAACAATGGCCACCCCCCACTGGTGTGCGGACGCTCCGGACGCTGAATTACCCTCCTTCTATCAGCACCGGCAAATCACCACTTGGAACCCGCGCAACGATGCGGATTCACGTCTTCGCGGCCCCGCCCATCCCTTTTCGCCGGCAGCGATCCATGTGAAACCCAACCTTCATCTTTCTTAGAACCCGTACTCCGTTTGGACGTCACACGCGGTTCTGTGGCAAAACCACCCACGCATCTCCGTGGACGAGCCGCAAACCATCTGCTTCAACGACCCGGCGAGCGGGGTCGGGTGGGAAGGCTCAAGGGGCGGGCGCCGAGAGCTCAGCGTCGGCGTGGGCACTCCCCGGCAATCGGGCCGGCTTGACCCGAATACATGAGCGTGAGTACACTTTCATCGCCCAGTCGTCCGGTATGATAGGGCGCGGAACCGGGGAGTTTCGATCGATCGAGCGCTCGCGCGCGGCCGCGCCCACCACTTGCAAATTCGTCAAGACCGGATTATTCATGGTCCGGGGAGGAACTCGCGCACTGTGCTGTAGCAGGATTCGCAAGAATTCTGGCGTAACTCGCGTCCACGGCCTGACTTCTTGCGAAGCCAGCTACGGGACCATGAATAATCCGGGCAAGACAAATTAGCCAGGGATCTCGCGAACATGACGGCACCCCCGCTACGGCAGTTGGACTTCATTACCGCGGGAGGGAAGCCGATTCCGGGGCTTGTCGCCGTAAAGGGCGGCCTGAATTCCGTCGACCGCCTCGAAGAGCGCGTCGCGATGCAGGAGGCCGAGGCAATCCGCGGCGTCGATTACGTCTTCTTCCGCAGATTCACTGATGGTCGATCGTCGCAAGTCGTGGCCTACGTCGTCGACAACGCCAAGGAGCGTTCGTCCGAGTCGGACTTGGCGCAACTGCACAAGCGTGTCTGGCTCCACGGCGGAGTTCCGTTGATCTACGTCGCCTGGGCGACCAAGGTCGACGTGCTGAGCTGCGCCCGTGGTCCCGATTTCTGGGGCAACGACGGCTGCAAATACAATCCGGCCGACGAAATTCGGTTCTTGACCCAGCAGGCGGCCGACGTGGACGCCGCATTGCGAAAACAGCGTGGCCGTTACTCCGCGTGGCGTCTCGCCGATGGAACATTTTGGGACGATCCGCAAAATGCGGCGCTGGCGCGAAGCGAACAGCGGGCGCATGAGGCGCTGATTCAAGCCGTCGTCGAAACCGATCAGGAACTCGACGGCGAGCGGCAGCCGCTCCTACGAAGACTCTTGCTCTTGACGGTGCTGATCAAGTACCTCGAAGATCGCCGCGTGTTCCCATCGGGATGGTTCGGGGGTTTCAGCGCGGGAGCAAGATCATTTCGAGACGCGCTTCGGGACGGCGAGCCGAGCGAAATCGAGCGACTGCTCAAGAACCTCGAACGCCGGTTCAACGGCGACATCTTCGTCCTGCCCGAGGGTGCCGGCAGCACGCTGACGCGGAGCGTCTTGGGTCGGTTTGCAAGGCTCGTCGAAGCAAAGACTCTTGGTCAGCAGCGGTATCTTTGGGAGCAATTCTCGTTTGAGCACATCCCGGTGGAGATCGTCAGCCATCTCTATCAGCGGTTCGTCCAAGGCGGGCATGGCACCGTCTACACGCCCCCGTTCCTGGCATCGTTGCTGTTGGATCACGCGATGCCCTACGACGTGCTGACGGGAAAGGAGCGGATCCTCGATCCCGCCTGTGGGTCGGCGGTTTTTCTGGTGGGCGCGTACCGGCGCCTGGTACATGTGTGGCGCTCACAGCACGGCTGGAAACGGCCCAACGTCGCCACGCTCAAAGCGATCCTCAAGCAGAGTATTTTCGGGATCGAACTCGAAGCCGGGGCCACCGAACTGGCGGCCTTCAGCTTGGCCCTGGCCGTCTGCGACGCCCTGAAGCCGGAAGTCATCTGGAGCGACCTGAAATTCGAGCCCTTCCGCGACGCCAATCTTCTCGAAGGCGATTTCTTCGACGAGGTTCGCGAAGCCCGCCTGGGGAAGGCAATCATCTGTACGGCGCCTTTCGACATCATCTTGGGCAACCCTCCCTTCGAGTCGGAGCTCACGGAACCAGGCAGCGAGTTGAACCGCGAGCAGGAGGCGAGCCGCGGCGGTTTGCCCGACCAACAGGCCGCCTACCTCTTCCTGGAGCAGGCGATCGGGCAACTGAAGCCCGGCGGTCGGCTTTGCCTCGTTCAGCCGTCGGGAGTTTTGTACAACCGAAAGGCCGCCAGTTTCCGGTCCAGGATCTTCCGCGAGACTACGGTGGAGTCGGTATTGGATTTCACGTCGATCCGAAACCTTTTTCTTGCAGCCGACACCAAGGCCGTGGCGTTCCTGGTTCGCCGCGATTTGCCCGCGGGCGATCATCAGGTCGCCCACCTGACGTTTCGCCGCACGTTCGGTACTTCGCAGCGGATCGCGTTCGAGATTGATCATTACGATTGGCACCAGGTTTCCCAGCAGGCGGCTGTTGAAGATGATCTTGCATGGCGGATCAACCTTCTCGGTGGGGGGCGGCTCGCCGGGATATCAGGGCGACTGCGGCAGATGCGGACTCTTGACACGTTCGTCCGAGAACAGGGCTGGGACTACGGGGAGGGGTTCATCGCGGCGGCCAAAGGCCCTCGTGAACCAGCCCCGTTCCTGACGGGCAAGCCATTGCTTCCCACCGAAGCCTTTTCAGACGATGGCATCGACGAAGATGAGATCACAAACGTAACGGCAACACATTTTCGGTCGGCATACACCATGGAAAGGTACACGGCGCCTCTTGTCTTGATCAAGGAGCACGAGTCCCTCCCGGCCGTCTTGTGGGAAAAGGGCTTTTTGGCATACCGCGCTAAAATCGTCGGAATTCATGCGGATCCGTCCGAACGAGCAGCACTCGCGGCTTTCTTCAAGGTGTTTCAAGCGAGGCGACGGCTTTACCAATTCTGTTGCGCGCTGAATGGATCTCAGGCGCTGGTCGGAAAGGCGACTGCTGTTCTTAAGCACGACATCGACGCCATACCGTTTCCCGAAGATCAGTCGGACCTACAGCTTTCGTTTTGGGAAGAAGCCATCCAGGACGACATCCTCGACTATATGCGCGACTTCGTCAGGCTGGGACAGAACTCAAAGCTTCTGAAGGACGCGGCACGCGACGAGGACTTGCGGTCGTTTGCCGATATGTTCTGCCGCATGCTGGGGAGCGTTTACGACAACCTGCGGGCCGACGCGCCGGTTTTCCTGGACGGACTGATTTGCCAGCCGTTCTTTTTTGGAGAACGCCCGGACGTTTCGTGGTTCGCCGGCCCCGATCGCGAATCGCTTCGTCAATTGATCCATTACCAACACCACGAATCGCTGCAAACGGTTCGGATGCTGCGGGTTTACGCGAATAATGTGGTGCTCATCGTCAAACCCGACCGGTTGCGATTCTGGATTCGTTCAACGGCGATTCAAGATGCCGACGAGACGATGGTCGACCTGCTCGAACAAGGGTATTGAGCATGGCACGATCGAGGCGCCGCGGAGCCGACGGCAAAATCACTCGCGGGATCGATCGTCACGCGCTCGTGGAACGGACGATCGAATTCGTCGCGACTCAGTTGCCGCTCTGGCGTGACGACCCGAAACGGGCTTCCGTCGAGGCCGAAGAACAACTCAACAGCCAGCTTTGCAAGTTTCTCGCCGCGCGCGCCAGATGCCAGTTTCCGATGGCGTCCTTTCACCATGAGGAGCGTCAGGGGAAACGTCGGCGCGTCGATATGTCGGCCGGACCAACATTGGATGCCATCGAGGCCGCGAGCTATCTCGAATCGATCTACGTTCCATTTCTCGTCATGGAGGGGAAGCGAATTCCGGCGCCGGCCGCCGCGCGCCGGCGGGAGTACATCACGGGTTTCGCAGAGCGCTGCGGCGGAATGCAACGCTTCAAGCTGGGCTTGCACGGCGCGAAACATGAGACGGCGGTGATGATCGGCTACGTGCAGGCCAACGAGTCGGCATTCTGGTGGGAGACGATCAATCAATGGATCGGCGAGTTGGCCCGTTCGGATGAAGACCCCACGTGCGCTTGGAAAACGAGCGATCAATTGGAGCCGCTATTGGACCGTGGGGCCGCGCAGGCATCTCGCTGCGAATCGCACCATGCGCGAACCGGCGCGCGCAAGCCCGGCGTGATCCGGCTGGTACACCTTTGGCTGCGGATGAACCCGACCGGTGACCACCGACCGACGCCTTCCGACCACTGACAACCTACGACTGACGCCCCCGGTGCCGATTTTGAAGCCAGCTATCCGGGATGCGCGCCCGCTGAGCGGGGCCGATGAGCGGGACCGGTTTGCCGTCCAACAGCGGCACGAACGGGTTGGGGATCAGCAGCCATAGGCCGGGGATGCCGTCGCGGCGGCCGACTTTCTCCGACAGACGGCTGAGCAGGTCCATCTGTTCGTAGCGGGCCAGGAGTCCGGCGTAGATGACGAGCATGGTCCGCTCGGCGGCCATGAGCCGCCGCTCCACGGCGGGCATGGCCCGCCCGACGAGCATCATCAGCTTGTCCCAGTCGCTGTCATGGGGTGCGGCGTCGGTCTTCAGCACCAGCTCCCAGTTGACATTGGCCTTGCCCGCGACGTCTCGCAGCGAGTCGAGGAACAGACCCTCGAAGTCCACCAGCTCAAGCGGAAACCGCCGGCACAACACCTCGCGAGCGAGGTCGAAGTCCTTGCGGTGTACTAACAGGCTGAGGAACGCGCCTTCCTTGACGGCCCGCTGGAGCCGCTCCTCGAATTGCCTGGCATCGGCCTGCTCGGGCGTGACGTCCCCGGCCTCACCAGGGCTCGACGAGGTCGGCAACCGCTCGACGGGCTGGCTGCCGCTGCTGACCGAGGCCCGGTCGGGCGGCGGGCTCACATAGCAACCTAGGCCCCCTTTGCCCAGCGGATCCCATTGGAAGCCGAAGCCGGCCTCGCGGAGCAAGCCTTCCAGGGCTGGATGCGGAGGCAGCGCGGCGGCCCGGGGGTAGCGGCTGCCGACCCGCTGATGGATCTCATCGACCGACAGCAGGGGTACTCCCAGCAAGGCGCCCTGCGACAACTTGAGCGCACGGAGCGCCGGCATATCGCGTGGGTACAGCTCCTGCCGGCTGGAAACCGCGGCCTGGCAGGAGGCGGCAGCCGCCAGGCGGACCAGCCTTGCGTCGGGTAGCGCGGTGTTTGCCGGCGCGGCGACGTCGCGCAGCCGCTCGACCACCCTTGCCGGCGAGACGAGCGGGTCTTCGACGGCCATCGCGTCGGCCAGGTCGCCCAGTCGTTGGGCGTAGCCCGCCAGTTCCGCCGTACAAGCAATGAAGATGCGATCTTCGTCACGCCGCGCGATCATGCGTGACTCAGCCATTGAGCGTTCCGCTTCGACGGCGGCGCGAACCACCGCGGAGGCCAGCCGAGAGCGCTCGGGCTCGTCCTGGACCGAGCCGCGAGCTACGAGTACGGCATCGGCCATCTCCGCGGCGGTCATCACGCCTCCCTGAGCGGAGAGGATTGCCGCCAGATCGCCGCGGAGTTGGGTCAGGGCCCGATCTTTCATCCAGCGGCCCTGCAGCTTTGCCACGATCTGCCCCGTGCGCGCCCGTGTGACGCTCGTCAAGCGGGCCACGTCCGACTGGCTGGGCCAACTGCCGGGTAGTTGCGGGGCCAAGCCGAGCAGGGCCTGCGCCGTGTCGCGCACCGTATCGCCTTCACGGGCACCCGCCTTGTAAACCCGCGAGGCCAGCAGATCGACGCTCATGGCACGCACATCGACCGTGTCGACTTGGGGCTCGGCCTCGTCGGCGGCCGGGTCCGCCTCGTCCGCCTCCTGGGCTGGCTTCCCAAGCCGCTCGCGGAGGATCTTGACGGCGCCGGCGATCTCGCGGCGGGTCTTGTGGCCCACACCCCGCAACCCCAGCAACCGCCGTATGGGCACGGTCAACAAGTCTTCGACCGTGAGGACGTTGGCCCGGTCGAGCACGTTGCTGGCCCGCGTGCCCAGTCCCATCTCTGAAATCGGCGTGTCGAAGGTGGCTTCGGCCAGCAACTCCGCCAACAGCGTCTCGTCGGCATGGTCCGAGAGCGGGCCAGGCTCGTCGATCCCCTCGAAGCTGTGCCGCCAGGCCCGCAACATCTCTTCGCCGTTGTCGAACCGCTGGGCGACGTCGCGACGGAAGGCCTTGCGAAAAAACCCGATGAGCCGGTCGCGGAGACCGGGGTCAAACTGCTCGGCGTCAACCGTGATCTCAGTCGTCGGGCTGAGGTGTGATGGATCGCTCGTGCCGTCGCCCCACTTGGGCATCGCGCCGGTCGCCAACTCGTACAATGTGACCGCCGCCGCATAGCGTTCGGCATGCAGATCCCACCGCGGTAGTGGCTTGCGCAGGGGCAGGAGCGGATCGAGGTAGTCCTTGGTCCCGGCACGAGTGTTGTCGGCCGGCGTGCGGGAGAGAGAAAAATCGAACAGCACCAGGTGCAGCTTGTCGCCCCGGCCCACCATGCCGACGGCGATGTTGTCGGGCTTGATGTCACGGTGGGAGATGCCTTGCTCTTCGAGATGACAAACCACCCCTAGCAAGTCCTCGCCGAAGCGCTGGAGCAAGTCGATCTGCAACCTCCCTTCCTTGCGGAGCCGCTGGCCCAGCGTCTCGATCAGCTTCTTGTCCTTCTCGGCAAAGACCGGTCGCATGAGGAAGCCCGTCCGATCCCCCAGCTCCAGCAGATCGACGAACTCGACGACGTGTGGATGTCGCACCTTACCCAGCACCTCGGCCTCGTCCTTGACGCGCGCGTCGTGCTCCGGATCGTTGGAGACCTTGAGTACGAAGTCCTGGCCGTCGCGCTCGACGAGCAGGGCCACGGAACTGGCCCCCTGGCCCAGTCGCCGCAGAACGCGAAACCCGCCTGGCAGCAGGTCGCCGATCTGGGCCCGGGGCGGATCGCCCGCGTATTCGTGCTCGGGCAAGCTCAGTTCATTCTCGACTTCATCCAGTTCGGATAAGAATTCGAGGACGGAATCTGTGCGATCTCCTACGACGGGGTGCGTAGCCTTCTGAATCATCAGTTGCAGCCATTCGCCCGCCCCGTTGAGCACCGAGCTGATCCGCAGGCCCTTGGACTCCCGTAGCTTGTCGTTGAGTTCCAGGCCGCCGGATGCGGGGGGCTGGCCCGAGAAGATGTGGTAGGCGATGGCTCCCAGGGAGAAGACATCGAGGTGTTCACCGGGACTCTCGTCGCTAAATGCCTCCGGCGCCATATACGCCGTGCTGGCGTCCTCGACGAGCCGGTCGATGTGCGACGTGGGGGTCACGGCGCCCGAAACACCCGAACTGCTCGTACTCTCCCGATAGCCGGCCTGCCAGTTGAACACCTTGATGCGGCGTGAATCGTTACCGGCATCAGTGACCAGGACGCTCTGGGGGCAGAGCGAGCGGTGAACGACTTTCTTGTCGTGGGCGTAGCGAACGACGTCGGCGATCTGCCTCACCAGGTCGAGCCGGGCGTCGATGCTCAGTGCATCCTTCTGCTGAGCCAGGAAGTGGTCGAGGCGCAGGCTCCGCGGGTCGTATTCGAATAGCAAGGCGGGGCCGACCTCATGCTCGGTGAAGCCGTGAGCCCGCAAAATGCTGGGGTGCTGAAGCGTCTCCAAGAGCTTGAACTCGCGCAGGGCGGCGTTCTCGATGGTCTTGCGGTCCTCGACGGTGGCGCCGGCGCGAACCAGGTAGAGGCGCACGCGCCGCTTCGATTCGGCCACCTGGGTATGCGTGGCCTGCCAGTCCTGGTAGCCCGGGCCTTCGCACACGAGTTGCTCCAACACATAGTCGCTGACCTTACGGTGACGTTGCGACGGGCGAATGCCGGCCTGGTCCATCGCCTGGCTGACGAGCTTGGCCATCGGTCGATCATGAATTCCCTTGGGCCGCGGTTCGAGCCCGGGGCATTCACGGCGCTGCAGGGCGGCCATGATGCCAGGGCGGGCCTGGGTTTCGCCAACTGCCTCCCGGTCGCGAAGACAGATTCGAAAGCGGGCGTTGCCTTCCAGTTCACAGAGCAGGTTGGCGTCGGAGCAGAAGACGAGCGCCTCGATGAATGGCAGCGGTGCCTTCTTCTGGAGGAGCCGTTGCCTTTGCAGTAGGGAACGGAGCTTCTTGGCCTTGAAATTGGTCGCGATCAGCGGGTTGTCGAGCGTGGACCGCCGCCCCTCGTTTTCCCAGGTCCAGGTGCCGGCATCGCCCGTGAGCCGGCCCGGGCGACTCTTGATCTCCACCAGGTACAGGCCTTGCGGGGTGAACACCAGCAGGTCAACCTCGTTGATACTGCCGTCGTCGGCGATGAACTCGAAGTTGCTCCAGGCTCGATAGGGCTCGTGGCTGGGGAACCGCTGGCGAATGAAGTCCAACGCCTCCCGTTCCCATGGGAATTTGGACTCGGTCATCGTGGTCCAGTTGCGAGCGTTGCTCATCGCCTACCTAACCCGCCACACATGGTAGCCGTTTCGTGGATGGCGGTACTCCGGGATCTTGCCGGCCGCCCCCCGGGCGCGAATCGTGTTGGGTCTGCAAACTTTACCAGTCATTCCGGGTGCTAGCAATCACCTACCGGCTTGTCGCTGGAATCCGTCGCAAGGCGCTTCCCCTGTTCAATCCGCGAAAACATCCTGGCCTTTGAGCGAGACGTCGAATTCTTGGTGACGATGGTTAGGGCCGTCTACAAAGAGTCGATAATTGGCGTCGAGTTGTCCGATATGTCAATCTGGGCTTTCGAGCCAACTCGCTATGGTCGGCGGTTCGCATCACGTTGGGTAGGAGACGAAAACTTGAATATTACTACCGACAGAATGGATTCCAACACGGCCACGGACGGCGCACGCTCGTACAAACTCAAGCAGTTTCCCGGCTGGGCCTTGTTCGCCGGAGGTTTCGCGGTGGGGCTCGTGGTGGTTCACTTGGGAATCACGCGACCGATGATCGAGCAGTTCGCTCGCTTGCAAGGCCAGGTCGGCGGATTGGAGCGGGGGATGAACAAACTTGCCGGTCATCGCGACGGGACCGCCAAGACAAACGACCTGTTGAGTCTGCTGGCCAAGCAATCGCAACAGACGGAGGCCGCCGCGCGGGCATTTCAGGGCATTCAATCGCTCGAGTCGCGCTTGGTCAACCAGCAGGGCCTGACTTCCGAGACGACCCGATTGCTGGCGCTATTGGCCGATCAGGGGCGGCAGACCGAGGCCGCCGTCGAGGCGCTCCGCGGCATCCAATCGCTGGAATCGCAATTGGTCGAACAGCAGGGCCTGACGGCCGAGACGACCCGATTGCTGGCGCTATTGGCCGATCAGGGGCGGCAGACCGAGGCCGCCGTCGAGGCGCTCCGCGGCATCCAATCGCTGGAATCGCAATTGGTCGAACAGCAGGGCCTGACGGCCGAGACGACCCGATTGCTCGAACTCCTTGCCGACCAGGGCCGGCAGGCCCACGTCGCGGCCGGGGCACTTGACGACATCCGCTCGCTTGAGGAGAAGTTGATTGCCCAGCAAAGCGACACCGTCGAGGCCCATACGGCCCTGGCCTCGCTCCACAAGATCCGCGACGAGGCCATCGAGGTCCAGGAAAGCTCCGCCGACATCGCCGACGCGCTGGAGCGGCTCGGCGATTTGCAGGACCGCATCACCCAGCAGTACCATTCGATCCAGGCCGCCGAGCAAACGCTGGCCGCGGTCAAGCGGCTTCGAGCGATGGCCCAGGCCGAGGGCCCGCATGTGGCCAAGGCGCAGCAAGCCCTGGATGCCCTGATTCGACTGAAGAACGCCACCCTTGCCGGCGCCGATCAGATGGCCTGGGCCGGAAGCGTGGTCGAGGAATGGGCCAAGATCAACGACCGGATCGCCAAGGCCTCCGCCGACACGGGCCCCGCCCGCCAGGCCGCCGACGAACTGCTCGCGCTCAAGGATAATATCCTCCGCGGCAGCGACCCGCGGCATCCCGAGCAAGCCCGCGAAGCCCTCGACGAACTGGTCAAGATCCGTGAAACACTGCACGGCCAGGCGGGCGAGGTGGCCGAGGCGCGGACCCAACTCGATGGACTCGTGGGACTCAAACGGTCGGTGCTCGCCCAGACGGGCGATCTGGCCGACGCCGTCGAGACGCTGGAGACCGCCGCCGACCTGCACCATCAATTCGAGGACACCGTGCAGTCGTTCGATCGTGTCCGCCGCTGGATGACCGATGTCTTGATGTTCGAGAGCACCGTCGAGAGGGCGGTGGCCGCGATCAAGCCTCTGGTCGAGTTGACCAACCTCCGCCGGATGAGCGCCGTCGAATTGCGGCAGGCGGCCCGGTCGATCACCGAGGGACGCAAGGCGGCCCGGCTGGCCGAGAAGGCATCGGCGGCGGGCCAGGCGAAGGTCGAAAACGCGGGCGCCTCGCGCTCCACGGGCGGCGCCTTGCCGCTCGACGCGATCCAACGCGATTGAGGCGGCGATGGACCTGCAACTGGTCGACGAGGCGGCGGTGGTCATCGGCGCTGCCAAAGGCATCGGGCGGGCAATCGCCGCGGCCTTTGGTGGCGAAGGGTGCCAGGTGGCGCTCGTCGACCGTGATCCGGCGGTTTCCGACCTGGCCCGTGAGATGTCGGCCGCTCACGGCCGTCCCGCCCGCGGTTTCACGGGCGACGTCACGGACCCCGATGCGATGCGTGCGGCGGCCGGGGCCGTGCAAGAGTGGTTTGGGCGCTGCGATCACGTCGTCTATGCCGCTGGCATGGGTTCGGGCAAGTTCGGCTATCCGTTCTGGAACCTCGACCCGCGCGATTGGGAGCCGGTGCTGCGGGTGAATCTGCTAGGGGCGGTCAACGTGGCCCACGCCTTCGCCCCGGCGATGGCCGCCGCGGGCCGCGGGACGTTCTTGTTCATTTCCTCGATCGCCGGACAAATGGGCTCGCAGACCGATCCGCCCTACAGCGCCGCCAAGGCCGGCCTGATCAATTTCGCGCAGTGCGCCGCCAAGGATCTGGCTCCGTACCAGGTGCGCGTGAATTGCCTTTCGCCAGGCATGGTCAAGACCGAGCTGAACCGTTCGGTTTGGCAAGCCTGGAACTCGCGGCAGGCGCCCGATGCCCATCGTTCTTATGACGATTGGACCGAAGACAAGATTCGCCGCACGGTGCCGCTGGCCCGCTGGCAGGAGCCCGACGACATGGCCGCCGCCGCGGTGTTTCTTGCCTCACCGCGTGCCCGCAACATCACCGGGCAGACGCTCAATGTTGACGGTGGCCAGGTGATGCACTCGTAGCGACGCGGGCCCAGCGGTGCCACCCTACGATGAAGCAAGTCATTCGCGTCCATTTTCCTTGACGTCCTTGAACGCCAAACTCGAAAAACGGCTCGTAGGGCTCGTCGAAATCATTTTCAACGTGGATTTCCACGGTGCCCGGAAATAGCGATTCCGTCGCCTCAAAGAGGCGTTCCAATTCCTCAACCACGCCTTCCATTGACGGAATTGCAAGCCGAACCATTCATCCCTCATCCGTTCTTAGGCAAACCGATCGATGTTTTACGCCGAAACGGTCGAACGTCATCGACTGGCAAGAGCTTCGGCCGCGGTCGGCTCGGCGGCGGGTGTCGAGCGCTCGATGCGGTCTGCGATCGCGTTGAATTCGTCGGCAAACTCCCGCCAGAAGTCACCGTCGCGGAAGCGGATTCTCTCGACCGGCTGACCCGCCGCCAACTCGCGCATCGCGCGCCGTAATCGCAACAGGGGACCGACAAGCCGGTGCGTCAGCTTGATGGTGTCGTAAACGATGACAGGCAACAACAAGAGCGTCGTCACGACGGCCGGCGCCAGCAGAAACCAGATGCCTTCGACGTCCGGGAAAATCAACCGCACCGGCTCGACCAGCAAGCTCACGGCGACGTAAACCACGGAAAGGGACAGCACGCACGCGAGCCAGTGGAGAGTCGCCCGCAGCATGAACGCCCCCTGCACCGAGCGATCGACGAACAACCGTTTGCGCTTGAATTCCGCCATTACCAGGGCCTCCGATACGCGGGAATAGTGCTTATCAGAACTCTAGCGTGTGGATTGGGCATGTGCCGGGCGGCGAACGGAAAAACAGGCTGTTTTCGTTCGCGGTCCCATGAAGTGGAATACCTGTAAGGTTTGCACTGCCGGCCAAGGAGAAGGTGGGCGGTGCCCACCCTACGTCGAACCGCTCAGTTCGGGGAATCGCTGTCGGTCGACGTCAGTCGGCACGGATGTGTCGATCGCGTAGCGGCGATGATCGGCGCCGGCCAGGCGTTTCGTTCCGCGCCCCAGGGGGTCGTCGCAACGGCGGACCAGCCGGAGTCGAACCACGTCGAACAACATTCGCCAGCCGTGGCGCGCCACGGAGAGCGACGAGCCGTATTCGTTCACCAGGCTCACCGGAACACGGCAAAACGGCATTTTCAGCCGATGCGCAAGCCATACGACCTCGGCATCGAACGCGAAGCCATGGATCCGAGTGCGCGAGAAGATTTCCCGCGCGGCGTCGGCGCGAAATGCCTTCAATCCGCACTGCGTGTCGGTCACGCGCCGGGACACCAGCCGTTTCGTCAACCAGCGAAAAGCGAAACTGGCGGCGACTCGCGCCGGCCGACGCGGGACACAGGAGGTCGAGCCGGGCAAGTCGCGGGCGCCGAATACCACCGCGCAGCGGCCGGCGTCGATCCAATCGAACGCGGTTCGCAGCGAACCCAGGGCGTAGGGCAAGTCGGCGTCGGTGAAGGCCACGACGCGGCCCGTGGCGGCCAACACGCCGTGTCGAACGGCCGCGCCCTTTCCGCCGCGCCGTCCCAACCGCAGCAGGCCACAGCGGGTTCCGAAGCGGCCCGCGATTTCTGACGTTCCGTCGTCGCTGCCGTCGTCGACGACGAGCACGCGGTAATCGACTCCCCAGGCGTCGAGCCATCCGCACAACGCTTCCAGCGTACGCGGCAAACGCTCACGTTCGTTGAACGCCGGAACCACAACGGTCAGGTCATGGTCGCACGCCGCGCCGCCGGCAAGGCGCCTCGGCAGGGCGCGGAGCGCGCCGGAGGGCCGCGTTCGCGGCACGCGGCGAGGCTCGCGCGCCCGGGCGCCATGGCCCCGCGGCCCGACGATCTGCGCGACGGCGTGGGTCAACAATAGCAGCGCCAAGAGCGGGTTCAACCAGAAATTCGGGCCGCGCGTGAGCTCGTATCCGGCCGTGATTCCCGAGGCCAGGAAGATCATCGTCCATCCCACGCCGGGGCGACGATCGACTAGAAACGCGTACCCGGCCAAGGCGCCCAGAGAGGGGGCCAGCAACACATAACTGTTGTTTTCCGCGCGCGGGTTGAACAGGGTCAAGTAGCAGGCCGTCACGGTGAGGATCAGTACGCTTGCCCGAGACGCGCACCAGCGTCGGCGGGCCGCCAGACACAGTGCCAACGCCAGGCCCCCGGCCGCGACGCGAGCCGCGGTTTGCAGGCCCACGTCGACCGTCAGGCCAAGCGACGTCAGCAGGCCGAACAAGTCGGCGTGTCGATTGGCCGCGCCCGGGTTGCCGGCCACCAGCAGTTTTTCGAAGCAGCCCTGGTACTGCCGCCACACGTAGGCCGGGTCTTGCGTCGCCAACGGCGTCAGGACGACGAGCAGCAATCCCACGGCCATCGGCCGGGCCACCGGCCGATACACCACGATCGCGATCGCGGCTGGGATCGCCATCAGGGGCTTCAGGGCGATTCCCAGGCAGAGCCAAAGGGCCGCCGCTCGCCAGCGCCGACAAGCCAGCGTGATCGCGGCAAGCGTCATCAGCGAGGCCGTCGCCAGATTCATCTGCCCATTGCGGGCACTCGCCAGCGCCGGCCCCATTGCGAGGCACGTCATGCAAGAGAACCAGACGTCTCCGCCGCCGATCGCCCCCAGCTTCGCCGTGCGCCAGATGGCGAAGGCCAGGCCGCCGATACCGACCACGCGCCATAGCACGTCGCCGGCCGGCGCGGGCAAGTAGGCGAACGGCGCGAAAAGAATGGCCGCGTGGGGAAAGTACAGAAAACCGTGCGCGCCTTCGCAGTAGATGTCCTGGCCCTGGAACCATTGATGGGAGGCGTTGCGATAGTTGTGGGTGACGGTTCGGACGGTGGGCGAGTGGGCGACGGCCAGCGCCATGATCATCGCCAGCGCCGCCCAGGCCAACCATGCCCTCGGCTCGCTTTGAAGCCATGCCCGCGCCGCGCCGAATGTTGGAAGCCTGAACGCTTTCATGGGTTGTCGCAAGGTCCGTCCTGGTTGGTTGCGCTCGACGTGCGGGGTGCGGTATAACCCTTGAAGCACTCGCGAGGCAAGTCCAATCTTGCACCACAGGCCTGGGAGGCTGGGATTGCCGCGGTAATGGTATCTGTAGGGAACGCCCTCCGTGGCGTTCCGTGAAGCTGTTGCGACGTCATTCTGGCAGGACACGGAACGCCACGGAGGGCGTTCCCTACAGAATCGGGCTCGGGTGCCGATCCTAGCCTCCCGCCAGCCGCCGCATTCCCTCGGCCGTTGAAACCCGCGCCTCGTAGCCGAAATCCCGCCGGGCGCGGTCGATCTTGAAATAGTGCGACTTGCCAAGTTGCGCCGCCAAAAACCGCGTCATGCGCGGCTCCGATCTTCGTCCGGTCAGCTTGGTTGCCGCCTCCATCGCCGCGCCGATCGCCCAGGCGACGCTCATGGGAATCGCCCTTTCCACCGGTGGCAGCCCGGCCAGGGCCAGCAGCTCGTCGATCCAATGCCAACAGTTGACCGGCTCGCCCTGGCTGATGAAGTAAGCCCGGCCGCCCACGGGCGAACCGGCGATGAGCCGGTCGGCGGCTTGCAGATGGGCCGTCGCGGCGTTCTCGACGTACACCATGTCGATCAGGTTGCGGCCGTCGCCGACCCGGCGCAACTGGCCGCGGCGCGCACGCTCGATCAATCGCGGCACCAGGTGCCGGTCGCGTGGTCCCCAGATCAGGTGAGGGCGCAGCGAGCAGGTCAAGAGGCCGCCCTGGCCGTTGGCGGCCAACACCTCTTGCTCGGCCAGCGCCTTGGTGTGAGGGTAGTGGCAGAGCCAGTGCTTTGGATAGGGAACGGTCTCATCGACGCCGCACTGGTCGCCGCCGTCAAAAGTAACGCTCGGGCTGCTGGTGTAGACGAGCCGCGGCACGCCGTGGCGCCGGCAGCCGGCGATCACATGCCGCGTACCCAAGGTATTGGCCGCGAAAAAATGGTCCCACGGTCCCCAGATGCCCGCCACGCTCGCGACGTGGTAGACCACTTCCATGTTCGCGCAGGCCGCCGCGACCGCCTGGGCGTCGCGCAGGTCGGCCTGGACCGTCTCGACGCCGAGGCGGTCCAGTTCGGCGTACCGTCCGCGGCAGAGCCCGCGCACGCGGTCTCCGCGGGCGACGAGTTGTTCGACGATATACAGGCCGAGGAAGCCCCCGGCCCCGGTGACAAGACAGTTCACTGGGTTCGCTCGGCATTCCATGTCCCCTCGCTCACATGTTGATTCATTCCTCCGCTTGGCGGCGGAAAGTCGTTTCCAGCGCCTGCCAACGGGCGGCCATTTCACGCACGCGGTCGGGATGGCGCGGCGGTCGTAGCGGAACAAAAATTGCGCACACGACAAGGCCCAATAGGAGGGGCGTTCCCTGGGCTCAACCGCTCAACCCTACGAGTTCTCTGTAGGGAACGCCCTCCGTGGCGTTCCGTGAAGCGGGTGCCGGCGTCTGCTCGCGAGACACGGAACGCCACGGAGGGCGTTCCCTACAGAACCGGGCACGGATGCTGATTCTAGCCTGCCTTGAAGCGCCCGCTGAGAAAAATCCGTCGGTAGCGGTCTTTTTTTTCTTGGAATGGGCGTCGCTTTCGGTTAATCTGGGAAATGCGGGCAATCGGAACACCGCAGTCTGTGAGGGAAAAGAACATGATTTTGAACCACTGGACCCGTGGGCGATCGTCGGCCAAATCGTCTCTGGCCGCGGTATTGGTGCCTATCGTTGTGATGGCGGCGATCACATGCGGCGCACTGACCGCTTCGGCGGCGCGGCGCGCGAAGAGCGCCGCAAAGCCGGAGACGACCGGCACGAACGCGACGGTAAAAACTCCCCCGACCGGAACGACCTCGGCGAAGGCGGCCAAAGCGCGGCCGAGGAAGATCGGCGCCTTCAATCCGGCCGATGAAACCGTCGAGTTGTTCAAGGCGGTCGAGAACGGCGATCTCAAGGTCAAATTGATTCCCAAGGACTCGACGCAAGGGCGAGTCTTCATCCAGAACAAAACCAAGAAGCCCTTGAATGTGAAGTTGCCCGAAGCGTTCGCCGCGGTGCCGATTCTTGCGCAAATGGGCGGTGGCCAAGGAATGGGGGGCGGCATGGGTGGGGGCGGCATGGGTGGTGGCGGCATGTTCAACGTGCCCGCTGAGAAAGAGGTCAACCTCAAAGTCGCCTGTATGTGCCTGGAGCACGGTAAGCCCGAACCTCGCGCCGCCATGACATACAAGCTGGTGCCGATCGAAGAATTCACCGACAAGCCCGGCGTGAAGCAGCTTTGCACGATGCTCGGTAACGGCCAGATTCCCCAGCGCGCCGCGCAGGTCGCCGCCTGGCACTTGAACAACGACATGAGTTGGAATGAGTTGGCCGCGAAGAAAATCGTGCAACTCAGCGGCGACAGCGAGCCCTACTTCACCGACGAGGAATTGGCAACCGCTGTGAGTATCGTCTCGGCGGCCACGAGCAAGGTCGAGGAAAAGCCGGCGATCGAAAAAATCCCCAGCCCCGGCGAGACCGCCCGCGGCGAGTAGCGCGGAGGTGGGCAGACGCTCGCTTATACTGCGCGCGGCCAAGAATGAGACATTTTGCCACGAGAAAGTGGTGGCTGGTGGCAGAGCCTAAGCGATGCCCCGGCTAGCCTGGACGTAGCTGGCTTCGCAAGCGCGTGGGGTCCGCGGAGCGGCCCACGAAACGGTGGGGATCATTTTCGCGAAAAAAGCACGCTCGTTGCGCAGCAACGAACGTGCAAAACCAAAACGGCAGCGAAGCGAAAAAAAACGACTTCCGAATACCCCATGACGTCTGAGCGAGCCGCGTAAGCGGCATCCAATTGCCGCGCCCCCTTCGCCTTACCCCACGCTCGTTTGGATCTCTTTGGGAGGGGTTTCGGAATCGTTTTTTTTCGCGCAGCGACGACGCTTTGAGCGCGATCAGTCCTCGTGTTCGGCGCGTTCACGCGCCCGCCTCTCGCGGTCCAGCGCGCGGTTCAACGGCGAAATCGTCGCATATCCGGCGACGACGTCCGCGCGGCCCAATTCCTCAATCGCGCGATCCGCCCCCAAGGCGAAATTAAAGGCCCCCAGGGCGCCCATCCTTCCGGAAAGGAGACAGAAGGAGGGGGCGGCTGCGCCCTGGGGACTGGGTTGACCGGGGTCGGTGGGTAGGCTAGGACAATGGGTTAAAAAGGCCGAACTGTATCTCGCCTCCCGCCGAAGCGCCGGCGACGCCCTGCGCCTCGGCAAGAACAGCGTCGGAAACCGTGAGCGTGATTCGACGCCGACGGCTCGCCGCCTCGCGGTCGAAAATGACCGCGACGCCGATTGATCGCAGGTTCGGCGCTAGACGCCTGGATGTAGCCACCAAATCGACGAACGTCCCGCGGCCATCCGCCATGCCGCGCGGCGAGAAAAAACTGGCAAAACCGTACCTTTACCCGACGAAAGCCTCGACGCGCGGGGCACAGATGAGCGCTGCGTTGGGGAAAGTCTCACCGCGTCTAAAGCCGGGCAATCCGCCGAGACGGATTTCCTGGTCGGTACCGGTACGGTTTTGCCAGTTTTTTCTTGCGCCGTTTCGGCTGCGCCGAAGCCGCGATGTGCGCGCTGGCGTTCGTCGGCGCGGCGCGCCGCCGCGGCGTCCCGCACGTGCGTTCACTTCGCCGGTATACACATCTGGACGGTTGATCTCTATACGGTTGGTCGCCGCTTTTGCGCGCGCTTCGTCAAAAGTTGTACCTGTACGGTTGGTAACTGGTTTAGGGTGGTTTGAAAATGATCCTACTATGAAGTCAGGCCGTGGACGCGAGTTACGCCAGAATTCTTGCGAATTCTGCTACAGCGGGTGCGACGTCTTCTGGCGGGACACGGAACGCCACGGAGGGCGTTCCCTACAGAGTCCCACGCGCAGCATGGAAATGGTTAGAGGGAACGGGTTTTTCCCTCCAGCCGATGGACGAACAGTTCCGCGCCGTCCAAGTGTTGCTCGGCGAGTTCGACCAGGTGCTGATGGTGAGTGAAGAAGATCACCTGCGTGCGCTTCGATAAGCCGGCCAGAACCTTGAGCGTGGCGATGGAGCGTTCGTTGTCGAACTTGATCAGGATGTCGTCGACGATGAAGGGGATCGGCTGCTTCTCGATCAAGTAGTTTTCGAGGCTCGCCAGCCGCAACGCAAGATAAAGCTGGTCGCGTGTGCCGTCGCTCATGGCGTCGTCGACGCCGACAGTACGGCCGTCGGGCCGCGCGCCGACCAACACCGCCTCTCCGGCGTCGTCGTAGTCGGCCCGCAGTCCGGCGAACGAACCGGCCGTCAATTCGGCGAAGAGCGAGCTGGCCCGTTCGAGCACCGGTCCTTGGTTCTTCTTCCGGTAGCGTTCGATCGCCTCGCGTAACACAGCCGAGGCAAGCCGTAGCCGCACGTACTCTTCCACGTCGGAACCGATTTCCGCCAGCAGGCTCTGTGCCCGCTCAGCCGCGTCGGCGGCGGCCGCGCTCGTGTCCATGTCGGCCAAGGCCTTGCCTTCGACGGCGACCGTGTTCGACGCCTGCTCCCGCTCTTCGTTCCAGCCCGCGATTTGCGCGCTCAGGGCGTCGATGCGCACGGGCAAGTCATCGGCTTCGACGCCGCCGATTTCCGCGATAAACTCTTCGACGGTCGCCGGGGCTCCAAGCAATAGCAGGTTGTCGTGTACATGAGCGAGGTTCACATGGAGGCCCTTCGCCTTCGTCGAGGCTTGCTCGATTTCCGGCAACCGCTCGGCGGCCTCGCAGTGCGCCTCCTGGCACAGCGCGTCCATCGCCCCCTCGGCCTCACGGATCGCCTGCCGCGCTTGCTCCCGCTGAATCGCATGCTTCTCACGTTGCTTTCTCGCCGCGTCGAGCCGCGCCTCATGTGTGATCGCTTGCCGGTGCGAATCGATCAATCGCTCGGCGGCCTCGTCGACGGCCAGACCGGCCAAATCGGGCGCGAGTTGGCCGACCAGATCGGCAACCTGCGTGCGGAACTGTTCCGCCTCACGGCCGATGTCCGCGATCCGTTCGCTGAACGAGGCGGCGTCCTTGAGCTTGTCGAAGAGCGCGTGGATCTGCGACAGCACTTCATGGACCTGGGCGGGCGTGGCGTCGGCGGGCAACCCGAGCGGCTCGACGGCGGCGCGCCAGCGCGCGCCCCAGCCGGCCAGCTCCTGGCACGCTCGCGCCGACTGTTCGCGGCACTCGGCCACTTCCGGCCCGAGCGACGCCAATTCGGTCTCCAAGGTGGCGCGCCGGGCGACGACCACCTTGTTTCGTTCCGAGGCCAAAAGCGCCCGCTCGACCGCCACGGCCAGGCTTTCCTCGGCCGCGATCTCTCCCAACTCGGTCAGCGCCCGATCCAGATCGCCGCGGGCCGTCGCGATGCGTCGTTCGAGCTCGCCGACGCTCGTCCGATGCCTTCGCAACGCCTCGGACTGTTGAACCAACGCTTGTTGTTTGACGACCCAGGGGCGCATCTCGCGGGGCGTGAGCGGCGCGACGGCCAATGCTTGCCAGGCCGCATTCCAGGCATCCATGAGGCCTCGCCGCTGACTCTCCGCCTCGCGGCGCTGGGCGGCCAGCTTCTCGAATTCGGCCTGGCAAGCCTGTCGGTCAGCCAAAAAGCCCGCGCGGGTAGCGACGCGATCCGCCTCGCGCCGAAGGCGGTCGGCCTGTTCGTCGGCCTGCCGGACAGCCTGCTCGTAGGCCGCCGCCAGATCGTTCAAGGGGGCGAATTCGGCCAGGAACGCTCGCTCAGCGGACAGATCACGCTCGCGCTCGAGCCATTGCGCGCGGACCAAGCGCCAACCCACCTCGCGCCGCCGGCGGCTTTCGACCAGATCGGTCTCGGCCGGCACGGCGCCTTGCAACTCCAACTGCCGCAATTGACGTTCGAGGGCCGCCTGGTTGGCCGCGTTGTCGTCGCATTGCTCGGCCAGGCGTTCCAGGGCGCGTTCGGCCGCGCCATGCGCCTGTTCCGCACGATCGATCGATTCGGCCGCCGGCAGCGGCAACCGCTCGAGGGCTTCGAGATCGCCCGTCCACAGTCCCAACCGCGCCAGCTCGGCGACGGTTCGTCCTTCGAGCCGCGTCAACTCGATCCGGGCGGCGGCACGATCCTGTTCCACGTCGCCGAGCGATTGGGCGCGACGCAGCGCCACCAGAAGCGAGTCGAAATTGCGCGGCGATTCGAGCCCCGCCAATTCCCGCCGCGCCGCTTGCAGGCGCGCATCGCGTTTTTCGAAATTTCGCCGCGCCTGCTCGATGCGGGTTGTCAACGCGCCGTGTTGATTGCCGAGGTTCTGCAACTCGATCTCTTGTTTCTTCGTCAAACGCAGCGACTCCGCCTCGGCGAGCGTCAAGTCGGGGCGCAGATGGGCCAGGATCCGTCGGGCGTCGCTCATGAGTTGGTCGCGCCGGCCGGCCAGAATCGGGCGATCGCGCTGCGCCTTGCGATATCCTCCCAAGTCGTTCTGCAAACCCTCGACGGCCTCGCCCCGCGCCAGCAGCGCCGCGGGCGGTTCGAGTTGGGCGATTTGCGAGTCGAGTTCGCGAATCGCGTTCTCGCCGCTTTCGACGGTGATCCGCGCGGTGGACAGCGCCGCCACCGCGTCGCGCCGGCGGTCGGAGAACTCGTCGGCCAACAACGGAACCGGCCCAAGCCCGGTGAGTTCGGTCAACAGTTGGTTGCGCTTGGCCAACAGCGGCAGCGCCTGCCGCACACGCTCCAGCCGCGACTTTTCGGGTATCGCCGCCGCCAGCTTCGCCTCGAGTTCGGCCTGTTTCCGCCGCGCCTGCGCCAGCGTCTTGTCGTGTTGCTCCCACTCGGAGCTGGGCAACTCCGCGGCGCGGGCCTCCTTGCGCGCTTTGTCCCACTCGGCCAGATTCCGGTTGATGCGGGGGTTCGAGCCCTTGGGCACGAACAACGCCGCGGCTTCGTCGCCCAGCCGCTGTTGCACGGACCGCAGATCGGCGATACCGGCCGCGGCCGCGAACAGGATCTGTCCCAGGTTGCCGCCACCGCCCAGCAGATCCCGCCCGCCTTGGACCAAAGCGGGATGATCGATGCCGAACATCGTTTCAAATGTTTCGCGGTCGAGTCCCGCAAGGTACTTCGAGAGCACTCCAGGTTCGAGCGGGGTCACGTCGTCGCCGGCGCGGAGATCGTTCTTGTTGGCCTTGCGGCGAATGCATTCGAGTCGCTCGACGCCCTCGCTCAACGTCGCGCCGATGCGAAGCTCGGGGTAGGCATGAACGAAGTTGTCGGTCGACCGGGACGGGATGCCGTAGAAAAGCTGCCTCAAGGCGCGCAGCGCGGAGCTCTTGCCCGCCTCATTCGGCCCGTAGACCACATGCAAACCCAAGTCGCCGCGGTCCAAGGCGAGCGTCAGATCCGTGAAGGGACCAAAAGCGCGCAGATCGAGCCGGTCGATCTTCATGATGCGAAGCCCCCCGCGCGCAAGCGGCCCAAGAGCATCGGCTCGACGTGGCGCAGCGCGTCGGTGAGCAGTTGCGGGTCGTCGAGGTCGATGCGGTCGTCGCCTTCCTTGAGTTCGGCGGGAAGCTTGCGCTTCAACTCGGCCAACTCGCCGGCCAAGCGGGCGCGCTCGGCGGGGTCGGCCTGCAACTGGGCGACGTATTCGGCCAGCTCGGCCAGCGGCCCCTCGGCCCAGCGCGTCGAGTCGAGTTCATGAGCGGGCGAGGTCTCCAGCTTGACTTTCTCGATCCAAATGTTGCCCGCCGCGGTGTCGCGGGCGACGGCTCGAATCTCATTCGTCCAACGCGCCGGCTCCGCGGCCAGGCTCTCGTGCGCCCGGCAGGCGCCGTTGACTTGGACGCGCACGGCGACCGGGCGATCGTCGCAATCGTCCCGTACCCGCCGAAGCTCGTTGGCGACGCGATCGACGACGTCGTAGCCGTTCTCGGCGTGGCCGGCGTCGACTTGGGCCCGCTCCCAACGGAAAACGTCAAGCGGCTCGAAGCGCACGTCGGCGCGCCGCCGATCGTCGACCGAAACCACGAGGCAGCCTTTCGGGCCGGTCTCGCGGATGTGCCGGCCTTGCGTATTGCCGGCGAACTGAATTCGCGAGTCGCCCCAGACCTCGCCGCGCTGGTGGATATGCCCCAACGCCCAATAGTCATATTCCTTCGAGCGCAGGTCGTCATGGTTGCAGGCGGCGTACGGCTCGTGCGACGGGCTGCCCGAGGCCGAGGTGTGCAGAAGACCGATGTTGAAGTGCCCCGGCGTGGCCAGGGGATACGCGGCAGCCAGGTTTTCCCGCACGGCGGCGTTGGCGAATCCCTGGCCATGAATCGACACTCCGTACCGCTCCAGCGGCACCGTCGCCGGCTTCTTCGACGGCAGTCGCGTGACATTATCGGGCAACTCCAACGACTTGGTCATCCGGTTCGCGGCGTCGTGGTTTCCCGAAATCAGATAGACCGGAATGTCGGCTTCGCGCAGCCGCGACATTTCCGAGCGGAAAAACAAGCCGGTCTTGAAGTCACGCCAATTGCCGTCGTAGACGTCGCCGGCGATCAGGACGAACGCGACTTCCTCGTCGATCGCCAACCGCGCCAGGTTTTCCAGCGCGCGGCGGGTGGCCCCGCGGATTTCGTCGATTGGGGCGCCCTCGTATTGTTCCAATCCCTTGAGCGGGCTGTCGAGATGAATATCAGCGGCGTGGATGAACTTGAACATGGCGACCTGCGCAGGGAACCTCCGTGACGCGCGTGCGGCGCGGATGTGATTGTCCCAGCCGAAGGGTTGCCAAGCAAGGGGCTCTACGACCAGTTCCACTCGCTCGTTTCGGGCTTTTGGCCGTCGCGGCCGGATAGGGCGCGAATGTCGTCGCGTGCCCTGAAGAACGCCTCGACCACGCGTTCGTCCCATTGCTTGCCGGCCCCCGAGCGGATGATCGCATCGAGCTTGGCGTCGTCCATGCCGGGACGGTACGGACGGTCGCTGGCCATCGCGTCGTAAGAGTCGGCCACCGCGACGATCCGCGCCAGGTAGGGAATGTTTTCACCCGCCAGTCCGTGTGGATAGCCGCTGCCGTCCCACGCTTCGTGGTGGTGCAGCACGACGGGAAGAAAGTGGGCCATCTTGTGCAGGTCGACCAGAATGCGGTAGCCGATTTCGACGTGGGTCTTGATGTGTTCGAACTCGGCCTCGCTCAGCTTGCCGGGCTTGCGAAGCACCTCGTCGTTAACGCCGATCTTGCCGATGTCGTGCAACAGCCCGGAGAAATAGAGCGTCTTGAGCGTTTCGGCGTCGCAGCCGAGCTCCTTGGCCAAACGAACCGACACGCGGGCCACGCGGTCGCTGTGGCCGCGGGTGTAGGGATCCTTGGCGTCGATCGCCGAAGTCATCGCCCTGACCACGCCGGTCAGCAACTCCGCCTGTTGCTGATAAAGGTCGATGTTGCCGCTGTGAATGCCCAGCATCGTACCCACTGAGCTGATCAGGCTGGCTTCGGCCGAACCGAATTCGAGTCCCTGATTATGGTTGAAGGCGGCCAGCCAGCCGAACAGTCGCTCGCCCTCGGCCACCGGTACGATCACCAGTTCGTTGACGCCCGCCGCCGTCCAAACGTCGTCGTTGCCCGCCGGGCGATTGACGACGACCGGCCGATTCAAGGCGTCCAAACCAAGCTGTTCGACCAGGCGGGTGAATTGGGCATTGTCGATGTGGCAGTCGCCATGGGTCAGTAATACGGGCTGGGGCCGCGAGTTGGACACCTGCTGGTCGGCGCCGTCATTGGCGATGAACTGCAAGGCAAGCCCTTCGGCCGGCACCACCTCGGACAGCCATTCCAGCGCCCGTTGGCCGAGCTCCACGTCGTTGCTCGACAGCTTGAGGTTCTGCGTCAAGCGATAGAGAAGGCTGATTTCCTCGAACGTCGAAGCCAGATGGACCGAGAGCTTCTCGACCTCGTCCTCGAACTGCTCGACCTTCTGATCGGCCGTCCACCTGGCCACCGCGAGGTTGGCGAAGCGTCGCAGTACGGTCGGCGCAAGCGGCGTTTGACGTGCCGCCCAGTCGGCCGCGAATTGGGTGTCGCGGTCCAGCAGCGCCGAGACGCGCTCGATGTCGCCCACACCGTCGACCGCGCGGGAAAGGAACCCACCCACCGCCACGAGGCGGCTGTTCTTCGCGCCGACCAGAGGCGCCGCGACGACGATCAGCGGCTCGTCCTCTTCAATGAACTCGACCTGGTCGCGCCGCGCCGCTTCGCGGCATAATTCGGCGCGCACGGCCCAGTCGACTCGCAAGTGCGCGTCGGCCAACCAGAGCGGCTCGCCGCTGAGCCCGTCGAGCACGGAGAATTCTCCGCCAATCCAGGCGTTCAGGGCCGTGGCCACGGCTTTCGCGCTCCGCGCGTCGCGCGGGCGCTCGACCAGCGCCGAAGCCGCGCCGGGTCCGACCGCCACGGATGTCAATGTTGCGCCGAACGACATGGACCGGATCGCCGCGGAACCTGAAGTTGTCTCGAAAACCGCAACGATTGCGGCCCTTGCAAACTCTAGGTCAACATTGGTCATTTGTCATTGGTCATTCGTCATTGGTACCGATTGTGCCACTCGTTCCCACGATCCGCGTGGGAACGGCTCCGCGTTTAGCCCGGATTATTCATGGTCCCCACACTAACCCGCGGCGCAAGCAATGTGACCATGTCGACCTTGTCAAGGGCCTTGGCGCGCGAGCGCGCGGCCAAGGAGCGCGCGGAATGCGAGGATTAGCACAGCCGGGGAGCGGGGCGTGACGATGTCCGCCGAGCCGCTACGCTGCGCGAAAAAAAACGACTCCGAAACCCCTCCCAAGCGATCCAAAAGCGCGTGGGGTAAGGCGAAGGGCGCGGAGGCAATTGGATGCCGCTTTCGCGGCTCGCTCAGACGTCATGGGGTAATCGGAGATCGTTTTTTTTCGCTTCGCTGCCATTTTTGTTGCACGCCCGTTGCTGCGCAACGTGCGTGCCTTCTTCGCGAAAATGACTCTGCCTGATTCGTGGGCCGCAACGTCGATTCATGGGGGCCCTTGGTTGTTGGTCACGTTCCGCGTTCAATGAAGCAGATATTTCGGTAGAAATGAACTCCGGCGACGGTTGGAGGCGCAAACCGCTCGCCGTGGTCGCTTTCCGCCGTGACGGCAAGTCGGAACCGCCCCAGGTTGTGTCCGCCGCCAACGCCTTGTCGCAACTCGGTGGACAGCAGCGCGTGGAAGCCGGATTCCACGGCGTGCTGAGCTTCAAGGGATCTCCACGCGGCCTTCTCCCGGCAAGTACCTCACCGACGTGCGCGCGACGGTGACTCCCGAGCTTAACATTCCGTTATGTATGGCGATGATCACTCCTCAGGACATCGTGCGCCGGATTGAGTTGTACTATGAAGGTGGCGCGTTGCAATACTTGCCGGAGCCAGGTGTTGCGCCGCTCGCGCTGGTTCCACGCTGAGGGCAAGCGCACCGGGCCGCGGTTCGCGACCGAAAGAGAGCCAAAGTCCCATGAAAGACCCTTGTGCGACGTTGGATGCATTGGGAGCGCCCGGCGTGCTCGTCGTCGGGGATGTGATGCTCGACGCCTACACGGCAGAATTGTACGTGGCGTACAGGAGGCGGAGTGGAAGCGATTGTCGCGCGATAAAGCGCGTCATCGGAGAGAACGTCGTAGCGCTAATTGCCTTCGTCGTCCTCAAAGGTGAGCGATTTTGGGA
>Ga0307372_10000956_pt1 | contig 50457 bp, 50 predicted proteins | sample OX1MG_FD_202533 | JGI IMG/M metagenome (GOLD analysis project Ga0307372, IMG submission 202533) | Soil microbial communities from Risofladan, Vaasa, Finland - OX-1 | ecosystem: Environmental > Terrestrial > Soil > Coastal area > Acid sulfate soil | place: Finland: Risofladan, Vaasa | collected...
GTGATCGACGGCACCGGCAAGCTGCTGGAGACGGCGACGATCTATCCGTTCCAGCCGCGCAACAACGTGCACGGCGCGCAGGCCGAGCTGTCGCGCCTGATCAAGGCATACGGCATCGAGCTGATTGCCATCGGCAACGGCACGGCCAGCCGCGAGACTGAGAAACTGGTGGCGGAACTGTTGCCGCTGCTGCCCGAGCCGCGGCCACGCAAGGTGATCGTCAGCGAAGCCGGCGCCTCGGTGTATTCGGCGTCCGAACTGGCGGCAACGGAATTCCCTCAGCTCGATGTTTCCTTGCGCGGCGCGGTGTCGATCGCGCGGCGCCTGCAGGACCCGCTGGCGGAGCTGGTCAAGATCGAACCGAAGTCGATCGGCGTGGGCCAATACCAGCACGACGTCGACCAGTACCGGTTGGCCAAGTCGCTGGGCGCCACGGTGGAGGACGCCGTGAATGCGGTGGGCGTCGATCTCAACACGGCGTCGGCACCGCTGCTGGCGCGGGTGTCCGGCCTCAGCGGTTCGCTGGCCGAGGCCATCGTCTATCACCGCGATGCGCACGGCGCGTTCCGCTCGCGGCGCAAGCTGCTGGATGTGAGTCGCCTGGGGCCGAAGACGTTCGAGCAGTGCGCCGGCTTTCTGCGCATCAATAACGGCGAGGAACCACTGGACGCTTCGGCGGTGCACCCGGAAGCGTATGACGTGGCGCGCCGGATTCTCTCTGCCTGCGGCTGCGAGTTGAAAAGTGTGATGGGCGACGGTGCGACGCTGCGCACACTCGACCCGACCCAGTTCGTCGACCAGCGCTTTGGCCTGCCGACGGTGCGCGACATCCTGCTTGAGCTGGAAAAGCCGGGCCGCGATCCGCGCCCGGAGTTCCGCACCGCCAGCTTCGCTGACGGCATCACCGCGGTAGCCGATCTCAAGCCGGGGATGATGCTGGAAGGTACAGTGACCAACGTCGCGGCATTTGGTGCGTTCGTGGACATCGGCGTACATCAGGACGGGTTGGTGCACATCTCGCAGCTGGCCGACAAGTTCGTGAAGGAACCACGCGATGTGGTGAAGGCCGGGCAGATCGTCAAGGTGCGCGTGGTCGAGGTGGACCTGAAGCGCAAGCGCATCGCGCTGTCGATGAAGAAGGACGACGGCAAGGGTGGCGATCCGCGTCCGCCGCGAGATCGCGTCAGCACAAAGGATCGGCGGCCGTCGCAGCCGTCAAAGCCTTCGCGGGGCAGTCAGCCGGCACAAGGGTCTCTCGGAGACGCGCTGGCGGATGCGCTGCGAACCAAGTAGATCGCCATTCGCGGACGTCTACTGCTGTTGCGCGAACTGCTCCTCGTACTCCGCCAGAGTGACGCCATACACACCCAATATGCGGACCTCATAGCCTCTGTCGCCATAATCGGTCGACGGTGGCTTTTCTGGCGGCATGGACGTCATGCCTTCTCGCCCTGCAGGGTGACGATCACCTCGCGCCGATGCGGTGCTCCCACAGGAAGATGCCCTGCCAGGTGCCCAGCGCCAGTCGCAGCCACTCAGCATGCGCATCGATCTTGCAGGGCCCGGCGGGGGGCCACTGGTAACTCATTGCGTCGCGGGCCGGCTCGCGACGCCAGATCTTGACGGTGTTTCTCGACAAACGGGTACGGCGTGTGATCTCGCTAATCGACAGGCCGTCCCGATACCGCATGCTGCGGAATTTTGCATGCATCGTCATGGTGTGCACCTCGTCTCCTGCTGGGCTTTGAACCCTGCAGGTTAGTGAAAAACACCCTGGTCACAATCAGTGAGCAGAAGCCCCTTTTGATGGTCAGTTTTCAGTGAGCGCCAACATTCAGGGTAGAACCCAGCGGGTGTTTGTGGCCTGCGGGTTGGTCAATCTGTATCTGGCCCGAAGGCGATTGTTGGCTGTCACGTAGGGTCGGTGCGCCTGGAATCCGTTGATACGCTCAAAAAAGCGGACAAAACGACCGAATCGAACGAAAAACCAGCGTCGACAACGCGGTCTTCGCTCGATAATCTTTCTGCCAAGGGAAGCCCGCCCCAGCGTGGGGCTGGCTTTTATCAAAGTCGTCGTCATGTAGCAGCCTCTCAGGCCCCGCTCACTGCCTAGATTTTCTCCCACATCACAGGCGCATTGGCGACGATGGCTCGTTGCAAAATATCGATGAGCGGCCCGGCGCGCGTCGCGAGTGCGACCGCTTCAGGATCCTTTTCGTCGACCTTTCGCCCTGCTTTGTTCGAAAGCTCGGCGCTCGGCGCTGCGGACATTCGCAGTTGTTGTTGCAGTCGGTCGAGCGCTGCCGGAATATCCTCTGAACGGAACGCACCGGGGACGTCGCCGTTCGCGCCCAGCATCTTGATCAGTTGAACAGCGACACCACCAAACATCGTGATGGACCCTGTTCCCGTGGCACTAAAGCGGACTAGCATGATTCGTCTCGTGAGGCCAGCAGATCGGGCGCGAAGGTCTTGTGGCGGGTGGACATGACGATCACCAGTCTATTCCCTGATGACCAGCGAAGACGACGATTATGGCGTTGGACGCTGTCATTTTACATTCCTTTTAGAGTGACACATCAAGGGTCTAAGTCTGCGCTCGAAGTCGCATTCCACAAAGTGACGACCGGCACCTCGGGGTGGCGGTGTCGCGGCCGAGAATGCCGAGCGATGCCGTGCCGAGCGTGAAATGCTGCGCCTCGACCAGCGGCGATCCGATCCAGCGCGCGCAGTTTCTCGATGAGGTGGAATACCGTTTGCAGGACTTCCTCGGTTGCCTCGCGGCATTGCGCCAGCGTGTGTTCCCCGTCCATCAGCACTTCCAGTTCGACAATAGGGACCAGTTCGGCCTCCTGGCACAAGGCGGCATAGCGTGCCAACTCATGCGCGCTGACCTCGATGCAACCCCGGCTGGGTATGCCCGCGCCCACGGCAATCACCGCGCGCCACTTGGCAAAGCGTGCGCCCATGCCGAAATATTCCTTGAGCCGATTCTTTCGAGTCGGTCCAGGCGGGTGATCCTTTCTGCCTCGGGCAGGTACGGGCCGTCCACCCGGTAGGCATAGAGTTGACCGGGACGAATCCCCCGGACCACACGTGCCAGATGTCACCCGTGCGGTTGCGCGTGGGGTCGAGATCAACGATCTTGGCCGGCGTTGCGTCAGCGGATCGCGTCGTCCCAGTGCCAGCACATCGGCGACGTCGATGCCGGTCTGCTCGGTGTAGATTTTGAGAAAGCGCGTGATGAGATCGGGTGCGAAGCGGTCGAAGCCGGCGTCGACGGCTGTGTGCGTGGTGAACAGATTGCCCACGCGCGTCGCGGCCAGCGCCGCGGCGAAGCTCTGCCTGGTCTCCGTCATGAAATCGCGGGCACGCTCCACCACCGCGAACGCCGCGTGGCCTTCGTTCAGGTGGCAGACCTCGGGCTTGACGCCGAGTGCCGCGAGCAAGCGCCAGCCGCCGATCCCGAGCAGCAGCTCCTGCTGCAGCCGCAACTCGGCCCCGCCGCCATAAAGCTCGCTGGTGATACCGCGGTATGCGGGGTAGATCGCCGCGTCGTTGCTGTCCAGCAGGTACAGTTTCACGCGCCCGACCTGCGCCTGCCAGGCGCGCAGCCAGACCGCGTAACCGGGCAGGGTGATTTTCAGGCGCAGCCACTCGCCGTCGGGGTGGCGCAAAGGCGTGATCGGCAGCTGCCCAGGGTCGTTGTAGGGGAACAGGCTTACCCGCGAGCGGTGCATGCCACCGGGTCAAGCGCTCTCACTGCACTGGGCCTGCTTGGCAACCGCCAGACTGGGAGGATTTGCGAACACCAAACGCACAGAGCGCCCGGTATGGGACACCTTGTGGAAGGGGTGGGCACGTCTGCAGGAACGGATCCAAGGTTATTGGCTGGTCCAGAAAATGGCGGCTCAAATGTGATCAAGAGACAGCCGGTGGCCGGGGGACTCCCAAGGTTTGACCTATACCGCGGTCGTGAATCTGGAATCTCGACCAAGAGATGAGGGTTCCGATGAACAGAGTCCCAGCGCCTTGGCCATACGCGCTGGGACTGCAAGTATCACGGGGTGTACATCCAGAAGTGCCGCAAGAAGCGGATCTTCGGGCAGCTTCGGAGGCCTCTGGGTGAGGCATTCCTGAGTTGGCGGATCAGCGCGGTTGCCAGATTGTGGAGGGACACCTGATGCCGGATCATGTGCACCTGTGCATCAGCATTCCGCCAAAGTGTTCGGTCGCGAGTGGGGTGGGGCACACTCCACTCGCCGGACTATGTGATCAACGTCGGCGGTATCATCGACACTCACTACAACGGCCCCGGCTACGACACCAATGGTTGTGCGCGCGCATCTCGAACGTATTAGCAACACCCTGAGCGCGATTTTCAGCCTTGTCGGGCGGCAAGGGCGCTCCACCGACGCCGTTGCCGACAGCATAGCCGAAGCCCGTTTTCGCGGAAACACCGAATGAAGCCGTCCAGCCTGGACTACGTCGATGCGTTGGCCGAGCGTCTTGTTGCCCGTAAACAACGTCTGGCCGTGGCAGAATCCTGCACCGGCGGCCTGATCGCCGCCTGGCTCACCGCCCGGCCTGGCAGTTCGGCCTGGTTCGACCGCGGCTTGGTCACCTATTCCAACGCCGCCAAGCGCGAGCTGCTGGGCGTGTCCGAGGAGACCCTAGAACAACATGGCGCTGTCAGTGCTGCCACGGTGCTGGCGATGACGCAGGGTCTGTTGGCACGCAGCGGCGTCGACTGGACGCTGGCCGTCAGCGGCGTCGCCGGCCCCGATGGCGGCACGCCCGAAAAGCCTGTCGGCACGGTCTGGATCGCGTGGCAGGGAGCTGGCGTGGCGCCTTCGTGCAGTCGTTTTCTGTTCGTCGGAGATCGCGCCGAGGTTCGACGTCAATCCGCACTGGCGGCCCTCGACGGTCTGGGGTTGTTGATCGATGCCGCTGCTGCAGGCTGAGGTGCATGAGAGTGTTTTTGAGCCCCTCTCCCGCAAGCGGGAGAGCAACTGTGTTCACAGCCAAGTGGTGACAGGGTGCGCATTCCAAGGTTTTTGATCGCGCACCCTGGCATTGAGGGCAGTCAGGGGTTTTCGCATGACCGCAGTGCACGCGACTGTGAAAGGCTTGCCGACGTCGATCAGGTGCTGATGGAACGCGGCCAGAGGCCCTTTGCCGGTGCGCACCCTCGAGAGTGCGGCCTGGGTCAGGGCACTGCGTACCTCAGAGCGTCCGCGTGCCGATGGCTATCGACGGCGTTTCGGATTGCATCTGGCGCAACGGTGTCCGGTTTGCAGTGAACATGCCTCCTTCTTGGCGACGAACCCGGATTTATCCTGCCACAGCCGCATCTGGGTCGATCCGGGGCAAGCTTACAACGCCGCAGTCAGTTGGCCGAGACGGTCGGTGAGGCGGGTGTTCTCGCTGTAGTCGACCGGGCAGTCGATGAGGATGACGGTGTCCAACGCCAGCGCTTCTTGCAGCGCGGGCAGCGGTTGATGGGCGGTGCTGATTTGAACGCCGCGGTAGCCGTAGCTCTCGGCCTGCTTGACGAAGTCGGGGTTGGTGAAGGAGATGTAGGCAGTGCGGCCGATCTCCAGTTCCTGCTTCCATTTGATCAGGCCGTAGCTTTCGTCGGTCCAGATCAGCACCACGAATGGAATTTTCTCGCGCATGGCGGTTTCCAGCTCCTGCGAATTCATCAGGAAGCTGCCGTCGCCCATCGTCGCCAAGCACCTTGCGCTCGGGACGGGCAAGCTTGGCACCGAGGGCGCCGGGCAGGCTAAAGGCCATCGTCGTCAGGCCGTTGGAGATCAGGCAGGTGTTTGGAGGCATAACTGGGATACAGATGCGCCATCCACATCTTCAGCGCGCCGGTGTCGGCCAGCACGATGTCCTCGCGGCCCATGGCGGCGCGGATGTCGGCAACGATGCGCTGTGGCTTGAGCGGATAGGCATCGTCCACGGCTCCGCGTTTCAATTCCGTCTCGGGCATTTCCTTGAGACGTTGGATCAGAGCGTGATCGGCACTCGGACAGATGGGCTTGCGTTCCACCAATGCGTCGAGCGTGCCGATGCTGCTGCCTTGGATGCCGACGGCCAGCTCGTAGTTGGCATCGACTTCGGCCGGCGTGCGGCGGATGTGGAGGATGGTCTTGTCGCGATCCGGGTTCCAGCGTGCCGGTGCGTATTCGATCAGATGGGGTGCTCTCAAGAAAGGGATTTTTTCGTACGCTAACGTCACGGGTTGACCGGATTGCCGCCGGTGCCTGGCGCATCATTGACGACGAGTCGCGGAGCAAGAAAGCAGCCTGTACAGTGCCTATGGTTTGCCTTTACGCTGACACGAGCGAAGACAAACTGAGGAGCAGAGGGTGCGTGCGAAGGCGTCGATAACCGTGCAGATTGTCCTGGAGAGCGAAACACGAATAGGACCGGGCAAGGCAGATTTGCTACAAGGCGTGCTCGAAACTGGCTCGATCGCGGCAGCGGGTCGGCGCCTGAGCATGAGTTACAAACGCGCCTGGTATCTCATCGATACGCTCAATTCCGCCTTTAAAGAACCGCTCGTCACCGCGGTAAAAGGCGGCCGCAGCGGAGGCGGAGCGCACCTGACGGCTACCGGCCACGCTGTCCTCGCCCAATATCGCAACATCGAAGAGATCACCCGGCGCGCAGTGGCGACGGAAATCAAGGAACTCGCAAACCTTGCGAAACCGCCTGGCGCTCAGAGCGTTACGGAATAATCACTATAGTTGTCGATATAGCCGTTTGGCTATATCGTACGAGCATGAAAAAACTCCTTCGACTCCTTTCGTTCGCGCTCGCTTGCGGCTTGGCTTGCGGCTTGGCTTGCGGCTCACTAACTGCTGACTATGCGCAATCGGCGCCTCCGATCGCGGCAGCCGCCGACCTCAAATTTGCGCTCGACGAGGTGGCGACGCAGTTCAAGGCCGATACGGGGCGCGAGGTGAAGCTCACCTTCGGGTCGTCCGGCAATTTTGCGTAGCAGCTTCAACAGGGGGCGCCGTTCGAGATGTTTCTTTCGGCCGATGAAGGCTTCGTGTTCAAGCTTGCCGATGCAGGCAAAACAATTGATAGAGGCACGCTGTACTCAGAGGGAAGAATCGTGCTGTTCGCACCGCACGGTTCCCCGCTTACGCCCGACGCGCGATTTGAGGATTTGAAAGCGGCGTTGAAAGATGGCCGGCTGCAAAAGTTCGCGATCGCAAACCCCGAACATGCGCCATACGGCCGCGCGGCGGAACAGGCGCTCGAATCTCAAGGTCTGTGGGAAGACGTTAAGCCGAAGCTGGTGTTGGGAGAAAACGTCGCCCAGACTGCACAATTCGCGACCTCTGGCTCGACACAAGGGGGCATCTTTGCCTATTTGTTGGCACTGTCACCCGAGGTCGCCAAGCTTGGCTCGTTTGTGCTGATCCCGGCCGACTGGCACAGACCCCTGCGGCAACGAATGGTGCTGATGAAGAATGCGGGCGAAGCCGCCAAAGCCTTTTACGCCTACGTCCAGACGCCGGCGGCTCGCGCCATTTTCCGAAAGTTTGGATTCGTGTTGTCGGGCGAAGTGAAGTAATCGTATGGACTGGTCCGCGCTCGCGCTTTCCCTCCGGCTCAGCGCAATGACCGTCCTCATCCTGCTGCCGATCGGAATCTTTCTCGGCCGCTTTCTGGCATTCAGGCGTTTTCGTGGCCGGGCTATCGTTGAGGCACTGCTCGCGTTGCCCCAAGTGTTACCGCCGACAGTACTCGGTTACTACCTGCTGCTCTCCTTCGGCGTCAATTCGCCGCTTGGGCAGGGCTGGCGAGCGCTGTTCGGACATTCGCTGGTATTCAGCTTCGATGGCCTATTGCTGGCTTCGATTCTGATCAATCTGCCATTCGCCGTCCAGCCAATGCAACGTGGGTTTGAATCTATCCCGAAGGAAGTGCGCGAGGCGGCGGCAGTATCGGGGTTCTCCCCCTCGCGGGTACTGTGGTCAATCGATCTGCCGCTCGCATGGCCGGGCATTGTCACTGCCCTCGTGCTCGCGTTTGCACATACGCTGGGTGAGTTCGGCGTGGTGCTGATGGTAGGGGGATCGATCCCGGGCGAAACACGGACGATCGCGATCGCGATCTATGACCGCGCGCAGTCGTTCGATACCGCCGCCGCTGGGACCATGTCGGCGCTGCTATTGATGATCTCACTCGCGGCGCTGGGTGTCACCTATGCACTGTCAAATCGGGTTGGCCGCCGTGCCTGATAACAGCGGCCTTGTGGTGCGTCTGCGCCAGACCGCCCCCTTTCCCCTTGCGATCGACTTCGTGTGTGGAATGGGCGAACTGGTTGCGCTGGTGGGCCCGTCGGGTAGCGGGAAAAGCACGACGTTGCGCGCCATTGCCGGTCTGCACTTCCCACAGCAGGGACACGTAAGCTGCCGTGGCGGAGTCTGGTTCGACAGTGCGGCGGGCATCGACGTGCCGCCTCATCGTCGGCACGTCGGACTGGTGTTTCAATCGTATGCGCTGTTTCCCCATATGACAGCGCTCGGTAACGTGACGGCCGCATTGCTGCACTGGCCTGCGTCCGAGCGTGTCGAGCGCGCACGGGCACTCCTTCGCCTCGTTCATCTTGACGGCATCGAAGAGCGGCGACCGTCGGCCCTGTCCGGAGGGCAGCAGCAGCTGGTGGCAGTCGCCCGGGCACTCGCTCGTGAGCCTGATGATGTACTGCTCCTCGATGAGCCGTTCTCGGCGGTGGATCGCCGCACTCGCCGCGAGCTGGTGAACGAATTGCATGAATTACGCTCGGCCGTCTCGGTGCCGATCGTGCTCGTCACCCACGATTTGGATGAAGCAGCGGACCTCGCGGACCGTTTGTGCGTCATCGATCGCGGCGAAACCCTGCAGATCGGCCAGCCCGCCGACGTGCTTGCAGCCCCGGCGAGCCAACGGGTACGCGACGCGCTGGATCTTCCTGAGGAGGATGCTTGATGGTTTCGCTAGAGAATCTTCACTCGCCGATTCTGGTGCGCGGGACCGGCGATATTGCCTCCGCAGTAGCCGTGCAACTGTTTCGCGCGGGCTATGCGGTTCTGCTGCACGATGAGCCTGCACCGACTGCTCTACGTCGTGGCATGGCCTTCACGGATGCCGTATTCGACGGCATCGCCATGCTTGATGGGATCGACGCTCGTCTTGTGGATGTGTCTCCTGCGTTACACGGGGCGCTCATCGCGCGCAATTCCGTGCTGGTTACGGTTGCCGCTTTCGCTGACGTGCTTGCAAGCGCGGACTGGTCGGCGCTCATTGATTCCCGGATGCGCAAGCGCGCGACGCCCGAGCTGCAACGTGGTTTGGCGCCGCTGACCATCGGCATCGGACCGAACTTTGTTGCCGGTGAAACTGTCGATTTTGCGATCGAAACAAGTTTGGGCGAGCGCATGGGCGCGATCATCCAATCCGGCGCGACCATGGCGCTTGCCGGTGAGCCCGAGTCGCTCGGTGGGGCGGGCCGCGAACGATTTATTTATGCACCGATCGCGGGTTGTGTTCGTACTGCCGCGCGCATCGGTGCCGTGGTCGCGAGCGGCGATGTTGTCGCGACCATCGGCGATGTTCCGTTGTCGGCTCCGCTCACAGGCGTCATCCGAGGTCTCGTGCATGCCGATGTGTTTGTTACGAGCGGGATGAAGGTTGTGGAGATAGACCCGCGAGGCGATCAGGCAACCGCCTTCGGTTTGGGAGAGAGACCCCGGCGCATCGCCGACGGCGTGCATCAAGCGCTCACAAATGCAGCCTCGTAGCGAATAAAAGGGAACCGTACCGCAAATGACAGAACAAAACTCCAAATCGCGGAATCGCCCGGCTGCTTTCTTTGGCGGCGGCATTATCGGCGCGCTTGGCGGCCTCATCGGTCTCGGGGGAGCCGAGTTTCGTCTTCCCCTTCTGATTGGTGTTTTTCGCTTCGCGGCGTTGGAAGCCGTAATCCTCAACAAGGCCATGAGCCTCGTCGTAGTCATTTCAGCACTTCCATTTCGGGCGAAGACAGTACCGTTCGGCGAGATTGCCGCGCACTGGCCTGTCATCGTCAATCTTCTGGCTGGGAGCCTGGTCGGCGCATGGCTAGGGGCAGGCTGGGCAATCCGCTTACGTTCGGAAACGCTCTACAAGGTGATCGCAATGGCGCTGGTAGCGATTGCGGTTGTTCTGATGCTCGGGCATGACGCGACGGCAGGCGCGCCCTTGTTCAGCGGCGTGACGCAAGCAGTGACGGGCGTTGCTGCCGGGTTCTTGATCGGGGTGTTCGCTGCGGTACTCGGCGTCGCTGGCGGCGAACTTCTGATCCCAACGTTGGTGCTGCTATTCGGAGTCGATATCAAGCTGGCTGGTAGCTTGTCGTTGGCCGTGAGCCTACCCACAATGCTCGTTGGATTTACCCGATACAGCCGTGACCAGAGCTTCTCGGTCCTCGGGCGCAACCGGGTTTTCCTGCTGGTGATGGCCGCTGGCTCGATCATTGGGACGTTCATCGGGGGCCGTCTCTTAGGATTCGTACCGGGCGCGGTACTGCTGCCAGGGCTTGCCGCCCTACTGGTCATTTCCGCGGTCAAAGTCTGGCGGCACAGTTAGCCCTTTAGATCAAGATGGCTCTGACTGACAGCAATGCTCCCTGGTCCACAGAGAGTCTGGTTGAAGTACACCCTAACCTGATGTCAGGGATGACTGTCAGAACCGTCAGGATCGGGCCGGTTAATGGATTATTTGACGGTCGCCTCGGGAAGTCATAGATTTCAAGTTGACATTTTTACCGGAAGTCCGTCATGAACGGCCAACGCGTCGGCTATGTTCGGGTCAGAACCTTCGAGCAAAACGTAGTGCGCCAGCTCGATGGAGTCGAGCTTGACCGGACCTTCACCGAGCAGGCATCGGAAAGGACACGAAGCGCCCGCAGCTCGACGCGTTGCTGGCCTTCGTGCGCAACGGCGACACGGTGGTCGTGCATAGCATGGACCGGCTTGCCCGCAATCTGGACGATCTTCGCCATATCGTTCAGGTGTTGACCAAACGTGGGGTGCGTATTGAGTTCGCAAAGGAATGTCTGACGTTCACGGGCGAGGACTCGCCAATGGCTAATCTGATGTTGTCGGTGATGGGCGCCTTCGCGGAATTTGAGCGCGCGCTGATTCGTGAGCGCCAGCGGGAGGGCATCGCTCTGGCAAAGCAACGCGGCGCCTATCGCGGTCGTAAGCCGGCCTTGTCCGACGCCCAGGTTGCCGACCTCCGCCGTCGCGTAGAGGATGGGGAACGTAAAGCCCAACTTGCTCGCGAATTTGGTATCAGCCGCGAAACCCTGTACCAGTGTCTGGGCTCGACGAGGTGAATCTTGCCCCGCCGAGAACTGCTTACCCCTGATCAGCGAGCCCAGCTGTTTGCGTTCCCCGAGGATGAAAGCGAACTGATTCGTCTGGCCACATTGTCGACGGAGGACTTTGCGTTTGTGCGACAGCATCGAGGCGGCCACAACCGTCTCGGTATCGCGGTGTTGATGGTCTACCTGAGCTATCCCGGTCGGGTTTTGGGACCTGCTGAGAAGCCGCATACGCCGATCATCGGCATCGTCGCGGCGCAACTGGGCGTTACGCCGGCGGTGTGGGTGTATACGCTGCACGCGACGAAACGCGTCGGGAACACCTGCAGGAACTCCTAGCCAGGCTGGGCCTGGTGCAATTCAGTCGGCAGCACTATCGTGCGCTGGTCGAGTTGCTGCTGCCGGTTGCGATGCAGACCACCCAAGGCGTTGTGCTTGCACAGACGGCGGTTGACGAACTCCGGCGTCGGCATGTGCTGTTGCCGCCGCTCCCTGCGCTCGAAAAGCTATGCGCGGCCGTGACTACACGTGCACAGCGCGAAGTGCGAAGTGCACCGCCTCTTGACCGCGCCGCTGACAGATGAGCAGCGCCTTGCGCTCGACCAGCTCCTGTTACCTCTCACCGATCGCCCCGTCAGCAAGCTTGCCTGGTTACGGCAATCGCCGGGCGAGCCCAGCGCGAAAGCGGTTCTCGCGCACATCGAGCGCTTGCATGCAATCCGATCGCTCGGTCTGCCGGAGTGTATTGGCCGAACGATCCATCAGAACCGCCTGTTGCGTCTGGCGCGTGAAGGCGGGCAAACTGCTGTCTACCAGCTCGAAGAATACGAAACAGATCGGCGTCACGCCACGCTCGTCGCGATCCTGCTCGACACCGCCGCGACGCTGACCGACGAGATCCTCAATCTCCACGATCGGCTCATCGGGTCATTCTTCACCAAGGCCAAACACAAATACGAGAAGCGCTTCGCAGCCGATGGCAAAGCTGTCAATGAAAAGGTACGCCTCTATGCTAAGGTCGGCGCTGCACTGATCGCGGCGAAGGAGGCCGGTGATGATCCGTTCCGGGCGATCGAGGCCATCGTTCCGTGGGATGCGTTCACAGCGAGCGTACGCGAAGCAGAGCAACTTGCTTGCGACGCGGAGTTTGATTCGATGACGTTGCTCATCGACCACTTCACGCAATTGCGGCGCTATTCTCCGACGTTCCTCAACACCTTCGAATTCCGCGCGGCATCAGCGCGTCAGGACCTGATGAACGCGATTGAAGTTTTGCGCGAGATGAACCGGACCGACGCCAGAAAAGTGCCAGCGGATGCGCCAACGGCCTTCGTCAAACCTCGCTGGGGGCGATTCGTGTTCAAGGAGGGCGGCATCGATCGCAGATTTTACGAGCTTGCCGCGATGAGCGAATTGAAGAACGCGCTTCGCTCGGGCGACGTGTCGGTTATCCGTAGCCGGCAGTTCAAGGATTTCGATGAATACCTGATGTCGCGTGCAACGTTCGACGATCAACATCGCGGGCACCGGCTGGGGCTGGTCGTGGAGACCTCGGCAGCCACCTATCTCGACGAGCTGTTCGCCCGTTTGCACGAAGCGCTTGACGAAACGGCGAAGCTTGCAGCGGCAGGCGAATTACCGGACGTTGATCTGAACGACAAAGGGCTCAAGATCACGCCGCTCGACGACGCAACCCCGGCAGCGGCCGACATCCTCACCCAGCAAGTCTATGATCTGGTGCCGCGCGTAAAGATCACGGATCTGCTGCTCGAGGTCGATCAGTGGACCGACTTCGCCCGGCATTTCACTCATTTGAAAAGTGACTCGGAGCCGTCTGAACGGACGCTATTGCTGACCGCGCTACTCGCTAGATGCCTTCAACCTCGAGCTGGAGAAAATGGCCGATGCCTGTCCCGGGACGAGCGTGGCGAAACTGTCGGGTTGGTGGCCTGGTATATCCGGGACGACACCTATCAGAAGGGGTTAGCCGAGCTGGTCAACTATCAGCATGGCTTGCCTTTCGCCGCGTATTGGGGGGAGGCACGACCTCGTCATCCGATGGTCAGCGCTTCCGGGCAGGAGGGCACGGTCAGGGCGCTGGATATCGGAACGCGAAGTATGGCAACGAACCCGGCGTACTGTTTTATACGCACATCTCCGACCAGTACGCGCCGTTCCACACCAAGGTCATCAATTCTCCGGTGCGTGATGCCACGCATGTCCTCGATGGCTTGCTGTATCACGAGTCGGAGCTGCGTATTGAGGAGCACTATACGGACACCGCTGGCTTCACTGACCACGTGTTTGCGCTTAGCCACTTCCTCGGATTCGAGTTTGCGCCACGCATTGCCGATCTGGCCGACAAGAATCTGTATGTGCCGGGCAAGGCCGGCGACTGGCCGGCGCTGTCGTCGCTAATTGGTGGTTCGATCAACCGCAAACTGATGACGTGGTTCGACTGGCCGCATCAATACAGCAAGGCACGGTGACGGCTTCGCTTATCTTGCGCAAGCTCAGCGCGTATCCCCGACAAAACGGTCTTGCTGTCGGCTTGCGTGAACTTGGCCGCATCGAGCGTACGCTGTTCACGCTGAAATGGCTCCAGGACCCAGCATGGCGCCGTCGTGTGTCCGCTGGACTGAACAAGGGCGAGGCCCGCAACTCGTTGGCGCGAGCAGTGTTCTTCTATCGGCTAGGCGAGATACGGGACCGTTCGTACGAAAACCAGCGGTACCGGGCAAGCGGCCTGAATCTGGAGCGGTCGATTGCAGCCTTGCGGCAGCAGCGCGAGATCGATGACAGCTTAATCCCGCACGTTGCGCCGCTGGGCTGGAATCACATCAACCTGACGGGCGACTATGTGTGGCACGCCAACAAACGCGTCGCCAAGGGGCGATTCCGACGTTGCGCGCCGGGAAAACGACTAAGGCGAAGTCTTAACGAACCGAAGTCTTAACGAACGAAAAAATCCCTTTCTTGAGAGCACCCCAGATCGTAGCCGATGGCGATGACCTGATCGGCGGCGTCGAAGCCGAAGTTGGAGTAGTCGTGTTCCATGAAACCGATGGTGCCAAGCGCGTTGGCATGATCGGCGGGCAACACGCCCTTGCCGGCGAAGGTGGTAGCCACCGGCAGGTCCAGCGCCTCCGCGAAGCGCTGCAGTGCGGCTTCGGCGTGATCGCGTGCGACCCCAGGGTCGGCCAGTACGATCGGGTTTTTTGCTGTGGCCAGCAGGGCCATGGCGCGTTTGAGCTGGTCGCTGGACGGTTCGGTGTCGCGCGGCAGGTTAATCTTCAGTGGCCGAGCCTGAGACGGTGCCGCCGAGACGTCTTCGGGCACGATCACGGCGGTGGCGCCCGGGCGTTCGGTCTGCGCGGTCTTGAACGCCTTGCGCATCACCTCGGCCGCTGCTTCTGCCTGCGTGACGGTCCCAACCCACTTTGTCATTTGTTTAAAAAATGCATAAATATCAATTATCTGATGCGTTTATTCCTTAAGGAAAACCCCCGGCTTTGCCGGGGGACTCCCCGTAGTTTGACCTGTGCGCCGGTCATCGTGAGCCTTCGGTCTCTGCAAAGATGACGAGGAACACGATGAAAGAGTATCAGTGCTTGAGTCACACGCGATGGGATTGTAAGTACCCCGTGGTGTATATCCCGAAGCGGCGCAAGAAGTAAGGTGTTTGGTTTGGTGAGGCAGCATCTGGGAGAGATACTGCACGAGTTGGCGAGGCAGAAGGAATCGAAGATTGTGGAAGGGCACTTGATGCCGGATCATATCCACATGTGCATCAGCATCCCACCGAAGTACTCGGTATCGGGCGTAGTGGGCTATATCAAGGGCAAAAGCGCGATCACGAGTGCACGGAATTTTGGAGGGCGGCAGTGGAACTTTACCGGAGAGAGTTTCTGGGCCCGTGGCTACTTTGTCTCGACAGTTGGACTCGACGAAGCGATGGTGCGAGCGTACATCCGTCACCAAGAAGCGGAGGATGAGCGATACGATCAGATGAAGTTGGGCGTGTAGCTGGTCGCCTTCAGGCGACTCACGCTGTTATGGCGCCTTTGAGGCGCTCACCCTAAAGCCCCCGGCTCTGCCGGGGGATACTTACTTAAAATTCTTATTAAGACCGGCCTGAGCCGCCAACGCCACCAATGGATGGCCGTCCAACTGGGCGTCGGCGGTGCCCAGCGCGAGGTTGATGGCGCCGGGGCCGAGCGTGGCCAGGCACACGCCGGACGCCCCGTCAGTCTTCCATACATATCGGCCATGAACGACGCGCCCTGCTCGTGCCGGGTGGTGATGAAGCGGATTGTCGAGTCGAGCAGCGCATCCATCAGATGCAAATTTTCTTCGCCGGGAATGCCGAACACGTATTCGACGCCCTCTGCTTCCAGACACTCGACGATCAGTTGCGAGACATTGCGGGGTTTTTTATGGGTCATCGAGAAATTCCCTGTGTGACGGGGTGGCGAAATTGGCGTTCAGGGGCTATCCGCAGGCATTCAGACAAGAACTGCCACCGATTCCTGACCGGTGAGTGCGTAGCGTGCTGGCCTGAGTATAGGCAGGCCTGACGCCACGGAGTTCAGATCAGCCCGGCACCGATGTCGATGGGTATTTTTCAGGCAGCCCCAGACACAGCCCGGAAGCCAGCAACAGAACCCCGACCAGCACCCACAACACCGTCGCCGGACCTTGAACATCGGAGATCCATCCCAGGCCGGTCAGCATCAGTGCAGCGAAGCCGTTGGACAAGCCCAGCGCCAGTCCCGATCCGAACGAGCGATTTTCCGGAAACAGGTCCTGGCCGATGATGACCGTCAACGGCAGCGTGGCAAACAGGGCGATGCCGAGCAGGCTCAGCAGCAGCCATTGCCACAAACCGCTGCTGAGCATGAACAGGCTGAGCAGCGCGGCGCTGAGCAGTCCGGAAACGAACAGGATCGGCCGGCGGCCGATACGATCAGCGAGATGTCCGCCACCGACGTTGCCGATGATGCCAACCACCAGCAATACGGTGATCATGCTCGCGCCGACCGTCAGTGAGTGTCCACGCTGATGCCACAGCACCGGCAAAAAGGTTGTGACTCCGAACATGGTCAGTGCGCGCAGCGACGAAAACGCCACCAGCAACGTTGCCGGTGCCCAGTGCGAGCGCCAGTGGATGGGGTTTGCCGTGGCACTGCGACGCGGCTGGATCGGCAACCGCCGCCACAGCAACGGCACGCTGATCAGGGTCGGCAGGCTCAACAACCACAGATTCCGCAGACCGAAGTGGACGACGACCAGACTGGCCAACAACGGCCACAGACCGCGGCCGATTTCGCCGCCGACCAGATACAGCGCCATGCTCGAGCCTTGCCTCGATCCTCCCAGCAATCTCGCTCCCGCCATCGCCTGCGGGTGGAACGTCGCGTTGGCGACACCCATGCACAGCAACAACAGGGCCAGCGTCCAGGGGCTGGGCGCGAAACCGATCAGCGCGCCACCGAGACTGGTGCCGAGCACGCCGATCAGGATCAACATCCGTCCGCCGATGTGATCGGCCACCCAGCCGGTGACCGGCTGCAACGTCTGGCCGATCAGCAACGCGGTCATCACTGCACCGGCCAGACCAACGCGCAGGTTTAGGCCGATCAGCACCGCCGGCAGCACGCCGGGCAGGTAGTTGGCGGCACCGTCGTTGAGAAAGTGCAGCCAACTCAGGTTGGACAGCCGGCCATAATCCGGCGTGTTGTGGATGCCTGTGGCCATCGTGTCGGATCAGATCGGCACTACCGGAACGGGCCTGGCCGGGAATCGGCTAATTTTTATGCGTGGCACGGTTTGCTTTTGTAGCCGGTCGGAGGGCGCTATCATTAGCGTCGAGAAGTTCCGGGGCGCTCGGGGAGAGTGAGTCGTGAGGGTCCGGAACGTCTGCGATTGTTTCATGATACGAGGGGGCTCGAGATAGCGGCTGAATCCGCGTTGCGGTGTGCGCTATGGTTGGCGGGTGCGCAGGGGTTTTTGAGGGGCGGCAGTATTCGAGTAGACCCGAAGTTTCAGGACAACGATACAAATACATGCACATGCAGAGATCCATGAGCCGGAACCCGCCGTCTATAGACCGACGCGGAGACGGTGACCATGACCGCCGTGTTCTGGAACCCGCCACGCTGGTGGATGCGCTGGAGACGGCTGCGGCGAGCCGTGAGGGGCTCAATTTCTATTCCGGACGTGGCGAACTGCAGGAGACCCTGAGCTACCGTCAACTCCGCGATGAAGCGGTGCTGGGCGCGCAGCGCTTGCTGCAAGCAGGCTTGGTGCGCGGCCAGACGGTCGGTCTGGTGGCTGCCACCAATGGAGATTTCGTCAAAACTTTCTTTGCCTGCCAGTACGCCGGGCTGGTGCCGGCACCGTTGCCGTTGCCCACTGCGCTGGGCGGACGTGAGCATTATCTCGAACACCTGCGGCGCATGACGGTGTCGGCCAAGGCCGGGGCGGTGCTGAGTCCGGCTGCGATGGTGTCTTGGGTGGAGCAGGCTTGCGAGCGACTGCCGCTGACCTACGTTGGTACTTATGCGCAATTGCCGTCGGCCGCTGCGCAAGCTCAAGCACTGCCAACGCCGAGGCCGGATGATCTGGCCTATCTTCAGTTTTCGTCCGGCAGCACACGGTTCCCCCGCGGTGTCGCGATGACCCAGCGCGCGGTGCTGGCCAACACTGGCAGTATCGTGCGCGACGGACTGCGCGCGTGCGCAGGTGACCGCTGCGTCAGCTGGTTGCCGATGTATCACGACATGGGGCTGGTGGGTTTTCTGCTGACGCCGTTGAGTTGCGCCATTTCAGTTGATTTTCTGCCCACCCACGAATTCGCCCGGCGCCCGTTGGTCTGGCTTGATCTGATCTCGCGCAACCACGCGTCGTTGTCCTACAGCCCTTCGTTCGGTTATGAGCTGTGTGTGCGCCGGGCGGAGCGTGGTGTGCCGGCCGGACTCGATCTGTCCAGCTGGCGCGTGGCCGGGATTGGCGGCGACATGATCCGTCCGCACGTATTGCAGCGATTCGCCGAAACTTTTGCAGCGGCCGGCTTCAGATCCTCGGCCTGTGTTGCCAGCTACGGCATGGCGGAAGCGGCGCTAGCGTTATCGTTCGCGCCGCTGGATGCCGGTTTGCGCGTCGATCGCATCGATACTGATCGTCTCGAACACGAGCATGAGGCGCATCCACCGCAAGACGATGCCGTTGGACGCACACGCGAGTTTGTACATTGCGGGGCGATCCTGCCTGGACACTGGGTCGAGGTGCGCGACGATCACGGCCAGTCGTTGGCGGAACGTCGCGTCGGCGTGATCCATGTGCGCGGTCCCAGCCTGATGCGCGAATATTTCGGCGAACCGGAAGAAACCGCGCGGGTGTTGTCGGCGGACGGCTGGTTGAATACCGGCGATCTCGGTTATCTAAATGAAGGCGAAATCGTCATCACCGGACGCGCCAACGACCTCATCATGCTCAACGGCCGCAACATCTGGCCGCAGGATCTGGAGTGGACCGCCGAGGCCGAGATCGAGGAGGTACGCAGCGGCGGCGTGGCCGCGTTCTCGGTCGAAGGCGAACCGGCCGATACCGTGGTGGTGTTGTTCGAGTGTCGCAGCAGCGACCGTGAGGCGCGCGCGGCGCTGCGTGCGGCGTTGGGCGGGGTGCTGTGGTCGCGTTTCGGTATCAAGGCACAGGTGGTGCCGGTGCCGCTGCGGGCGCTGCCGCAGACTTCTTCTGGCAAACTCAGCCGCGCCAAGGCCAAACAGCTCTATCTGCACGGTGTGTTCGACGAAACCGGTGTCGTCGTCAGCGCCTGAACAGCCTCTGGTTGCGGTCACCGGCGCCAGCGGCTTCATCGGTCGCCATGTCCTGTCCGTGCTTGGCGGTGCCGGCTACAGGGTGCGCATTATGATGCGGCGAGTGCCAGCCGAGCCGCTGTCGAGCGGGTCGACTGTCGAAATCGTCCGTGGCGATTTGGGCGACTCGGCAGCACTGGCGGCACTGGTGTCCGGTGCGACTGCCGTGGTGCATCTGGCCGGATGTATCAAGGCCAGATCCAGAGACAGCTATTTCAAAGTCAACCGCGACGGTACCGCCGCGCTGGCCGAAACGGTACGGCAACACGCGCCGGACGCTCATTTCCTGCTGGTGTCCAGCCTTGCGGCCCGAGAACCACAACTCTCCGACTACGCCGCCAGCAAACAGGCCGGGGAGACCGTCGCGCGTCAGTGGCTGGCCCCGCGGTTGACGGTCTTGCGGCCGGCGGCGGTGTATGGTCCCGGTGATCGCGAAACTCTGGTGTTTTTTCAGCTCGCGAGTCGCCGCCTTGTGCCGTTACCGGCACCGATGGCGGCGCGGGTAGCGGTGATTCACGTCGGCGACCTCGCCCGTCTGATCGTGCCGCTGATACAGGCTGAACCCCGCGGCGCGACGTTGGCAGCAACCGATGCCCGACCCCAGGGCTACGCCTGGAGCGAGATTCTGCAAACCGCCGCGCAGGCGGTGGGCAATCCGCACCCGAAATTGTTCCGTCCCCCGGGAGCACTGTTGCGGAGCCTCGCCTTGTCGGGCGACATCGGCAACTGTTTCGCCAACGTCAACATGATGACCACACAAAAACTCAGGGAACTGCGCCATCTCGACTGGTCGGTTCCGGCGACGGAGCTGGCACACTCCGTCGGCTGGCAACCGGGATACGATCTGGTGTCCGGCTTTGCCGACGCGGTGCGGTGGTATCGCAGCGCCGGCTGGCTCGACGCGGTGCGCGGCACCTCCACAGGCAGCAGTTGAATCGGATAAAGCGGGTTTCATGACACCGGCGAAATCCGGTCGGACAGCCTGCGCAGCGAAGGGAGGGTGATCTGCCGACATCACGTCGATTATGACAAATGGACGACAAACCGTTAACCTTCCGCCACTCTTACTTCTGGGAACAGTCTGCGAGCGCCTTGGTTACTGTGCTTCACGAGAATCCTGCATGCCCATTCTGATGCCCGTGTCTAATCAACGTGACCGTATCCGTGCGCGTGTCGTCGATGGTCTGGCTGAGGTGTCGCAGCGGCCGGCGACCGGCATCGCGGACGACGCGCATATCCTGCGCGATCTGCAGATCGACTCGTTGGCGGTGATGAATCTTATTCTGGCGCTGGAAGAAGAATTCGATATTTCAATACCATTGGAGCGTGTCGCCGATGTGGTGACGGTACAAGATCTGGTCGATACCATCGCTTCTCTGATCCAGGAACCTGGTCAATGAATCTGCTGAACAAATTTGCGCCGCTCAGACCTCAACTAGAGGCCTTGTCCGCGGCCGGACGTAATCCGTTTGCAGTCAATTTCGATGAGATCGTCTCGGCCACCGAAGGCATTCTGGAAGGCCGTCGCACGATACTGCTGGGCACCAATAATTACCTGGGTCTGACGTTCGACGCTGAATGCATGGCGGCCTCCTGTGAGGCGACGCAGCGGCAGGGTACCGGCACCACCGGTTCGCGCGTCGCCAACGGCAGCTACGCCGCCCACCGTGATCTGGAGGCTGAACTGGCGGCGTTTTTCGGTCGTCGTCACGCCATGGTGTTCAGTACTGGTTACCAGGCCAATCTGGGCATGTTGTCGACGCTGGTCGGTCGCGGCGACCACCTGATTCTCGACGCCGACTCGCACGCCAGCATCTACGATGGTGCGCGGCTGGGTTATGCCGAAGTGATCCGGTTTCGCCATAACAGCCCAGAGGATTTAGCCAAACGACTGAAACGGCTCAAACACAGCGATGGCGGCAAACTGGTGGTGGTCGAGGGTATCTATTCGATGCGCGGCGATGTCGCGCCGCTGGCCGAGATCGCCGCGGTGGCACGCGAGGGCGGGGCAGCCCTGATGGTCGATGAGGCTCACTCGATGGGAGTGCTCGGCGCGCGCGGCCGCGGGCTGGCAGAAGCAATCGACGTGGAGGCGCAGGTCGATTTCATCGTCGGAACCTTTTCCAAGAGTCTCGGTAGTGTCGGCGGATTCTGCGTCGCTGACGCCGACGACTTCGACCTCCTGCGTCTGGTTTGTCGTCCCTACATGTTCACTGCCTCGTTGCCACCGGCAGTGATCGCCTCGACCCGGCAGGCGTTGTCGCGGATGGCGGCGGATTCGGGTTTGCGTGCGCGCCTGATGTCGAACGCCAGACGTTTCTCCGAAGGCTTGAGCCGGCTCGGTTTCTATGTGGGTGCCGAGGTCAGTCCGGTCATCTCGGTGACGTTGGATTCGCGCGAACTGGCGGTAGGTTTCTGGAATGCGCTGCTGGATGCCGGGGTCTATTTGAACTTGGCGCTGCCGCCGGCAACTCCGTCGGACAAGCCTTTGTTGCGCGCCAGTGTCAGCGCCGCGCATAGCCTGGAGCAGATCGATACGGCAATTGCCGCTTTCGGACGGATCGGCACCTCGCTCGGGCTGTTGTGGCCGCGGGATGCCGTCCTCAACCAGGCTAGCTAGACCGTTTCGCAACGTGAGTCGTAATGCCGGAAGTCAACCGGCAGATTCACGCCGCCACGGCATGGCCAGTCGCTGAGCTGGTTTCGGAAATCCGGTTTCAGCCGCCGAGTTATCGGCGTCCGTGCAGACCGGCTAAGCTTGCGCGATGACGGCCATCCTTGACGCCTTCCGGGCACCGCCAAAGAGCCACCCGCCCGCGGCGCCCGGTGCCCATCTCCATGATCGGCCCGAGCGCGTGCTGCCTTGATTGTCAATCGCTACCTGATCCGTGAAATCAGTGGGCCGCTGCTGGCCGTGCTCGCGGTGTTGGTTGCACTGTTTGCCAGCTACGCCGCCGCCGGGTTTCTGTCGGATGCCGTCAACGGTTTGCTGCCGAGCGACATCATCGCTCAACTGGTCGGTTTGAAGGCTCTCATTTCGCTGGAAATGTTGATCCCAATCTCGCTGTATATCTCGGTGGTGCTGGCCCTGGGGCGGCTTTACAGCGAATCCGAAATCACAGCGATGTTCGCGCTTCGCATCGGCCCGATGCGGGTGATGGGAGCGGTGCTCAGCCTGGCGGCGGTGCTCGCCTTGATCGTCGCCGCCCTGTCGTTGATCGTCAGGCCCTGGGCGTATCAGCAGTCGCACGAATTATCGGATCGGGCGGCCGCCTCGCTCAATTTCAACGATATGGAGGCCGGCACGTTCTATGAAAACGGTCCCGGCGACCGGGTCATCTTCATCGGCCACCGGGCAGGGCCGAAAGCACCGGCCGAGAACGTGTTCGTCCAGCTCGAGCTCGACGGCAGAATCCAGACCGTTCATGCCCGACAGGCGGTGCAACAGGATAATAATGGCCAGAGTTCGGGGCCTGCCATCCGCCTCGATGATGCGCACATCTACGAGATTGCCGGCACTTCGGCGCAAGATGATCGAGTCATCAAGGCGCAGACCATGCTGCTCAACCTGGACAACCCGGAGCTTGAGCCGCCGGATTACAGTTCGTTGGCTGCGGATAGTGCCAGTCTCGTCAGGTCGCGCTCTGCCGCCGACATCGCCGAACTGCAATGGCGGTTGTCCACGCCGCTGTCGACGCTGCTGCTGGGCATGCTGGGCGTACCGCTCAGCCGTGCGCGGCCGCGACAGGGCCGATACGCAAAAATGGGGACGGCGATCCTGGTGTACACCGGCTATTACCTGCTGTGTACCTCGGCGCGAAACTGGGTTAAAAGCGGCACGATCGCCGCGTTCCCCGGCATCTGGTGGGTGCCGGCATTGCTCGCGCTGGTTTTGATTGTCGCCCTGCGCTGGCCCGGCCGTGGTTTCCGGCGCTGACGCATGACGCAATTTTCGCAAAGCGCGGCAGCACGCAGTGGGCCGCTGAAACGGCGGTGGCGATGAAACTGCTGGACCGCTACATCGAGGTCGCCACGCTCAAGGCCTGCGTGGTCGTGGCGGTGGTGCTCACCATCTTGTTCAGCCTGCTCACTCTCGTCGATCAGCTCGGCGATGTTGGCAAAGGACATTACCGTCTGATCGACGCACTGCTCTACGTCGTGCTCACCGCGCCGTCCCGACTGCTGCAGTTGACGCCAGTATCCGCGCTGTTGGGCAGCCTGCTGGCGCTGGGCGCGTTGGCCGGCAGCAATGAACTGACGGCGATGCGTGCCGCCGGCGTTTCGCCACGCCGTGTCGTCGGCTGGGTGTTCAAGCTCGGCGTACCGGTGATGCTGGGCCTGCTGGCGATCGCGGAATTCGTGATCCCGCCGGCCCAACAGCTCGCCCAGAGCCAGCGCATGTTGCGGTTAACGTCGGCCCAGGCTCTGCGCAGCAACAACGGCTACTGGGCACGCGGCGATCATCAATATCTGAATGTGCGGCGATTCGAACACGGCGACGTGCCCACGGATATCGATATCTATCACTTCGATGACGAGGGCGATCTGCAAAGCTTTCTTCACGCCGATCACGCCGAAATTCGTTCGGACGGGACCTGGCTGCTTACCGACGTGCTGCGCAAACGCTTCACCGAGTCTCAGGTCGAGACCGAGCATCTGGTTTCATTGTCGTGGATAGCTTTCCTCCGCCCGCAGCAGGTCTCCCTGTTGCGGCTACCTCCGGAGAGCATGGCACCGGTCGCGTTGTTCCAGTACGTCCACGACCTCAGACAGCAACATCAACACGCCGAGCGTTACGAACAGGAATTGTGGGCCAAACTCGACATCCCGCTGGCGACTGCTGCCATGGTATTGATCGGTATTCCGTTCGTGTTCGGTTCTCTACGCACACACAGCACTGGCCTGCGGGTCATGCTGGGCGCCATGATCGGCATGGTGTTTACGCTGGTCGAACAAATCGCCGGCCACATCGGGCAGTTGTTCAGTCTCAATCCTGCTTTGACCGCGACGGCGCCGTCGCTGCTGTTGATGCTGCTAGCGTTTTATCTGTTCAGGCGCGCGCGGTTATAGGGCCTGTTAACGCTATGCCGCCATAGCGTCAACAGGCCCCCGCAAAACGCGATTCTCATTGCGCCGATTGCAGATCGCCAAGGAAGCGTTGGTAACAGCGCCGCTGGTGGCGGATCAACAGCACTGTGAGCGCGCTGAAGCCGAAAATCTCAAACCCAAAATAATATTCGGGCACTTTCAACGCCGCGGCGATGAAAATTCCCAGAGTGCGGTAATTCGCCGACAGCAGCGACCAGTGGCGTACCGCAGGCGCGAAGATTTCGCGGTATCGATGGCGGATTGCCGGCGCCCGCTGCGGTTGTTCGCGCAGAATGAGCGCCAGCTGGGTGCGCGCTTCCGGCATCACGCCCGCGGCCCGATATTGCATGCGCACGTATCCACCATACAGCGTATCCAACAGCCGTTGCGGGGTAGACGCGCCGGCGCGGGGCGACATCTGATCCATGTTGGGCAGTTCCGCCGACTTCTGATCCCGTCCCCAGAAATTGTATTCCTGACGTTGCACCTCGTAGGCGGCGGCCTGTATCGCGTGACAGGCGCCGGCGATGACGATGAGTAGCCACACCCACGATCCCAAAGTCCGACTCAAGGCCAGGGCCAGTGCCACGTAAACGGCGATGAATGTTACGTAATCGCAGATGCCGTCGATGACCTTGCCGGATTGAGATGTTGATTGCGTCAGCCGCGCCAATTGACCGTCGGCACCGTCCATAATGTGCCAGATGATCATCAATAGGAATCCGGCGATCGCGTATCGCAGGTCTTGATAGTGGTAGTAGGCGAGGGCTGCCAGCATGCTGGACAGCATCCCCGTCAGCGATACGACGTTGGGCGTCAGTCGCCACTTCGCAAATAGCACGGTGAGGCGCGCGGCGATCGGATGGATGAAATAAAGGTTGGTGATTTCCTCGATTTCCGAACTGCGCCGGACCGATTCATCCGTGCTCACGAGATGTTCCATTGGCCGCATTGCGCGAACCAAAGCTCGCGAATCCCGCCAGCGTTGAGTGCGGGCGGTTGTGTTCCGAAAGCTCTGATTGCGGGTCTCGATCTATCCACTCAAGCTCCTTCGCTTGCTCCACATCGGGTGGTAATATATTTGCTTAGGCCTACGCGCCGGGTACCAGTTGCGCGTCAGTTATCAGCAGTTTCTTACCGAGTCGGTTTGTCAGCGGGGTTTGGCATGGGCAATAGAGGGAATATTCGCATTGCAATTGCGGGAATTGGCAACTGTGCCAGCTCGCTGATTCAAGGTATTCATTATTACACTCCGGAACGGTGCCAGGACGGCGTTACCGGACTGATGCATCCGGAAATCGGCGGCTATCTGCCGTGCGACATCGACGTCGTAGCGGCCTTCGACGTTGACGCCAGAAAAGTCGGCGTGGATGTGCACCGCGCCATCTTCGCCAAGCCCAACTGCACCAAGGTGTTCCAGAGCGATATCCCCGACAGCGGCGCGATCGTGAGCATGGGCCAGGTGCTCGACGGCATCTCCGAGCACATGTCGGCTTACACCGACGACCGCACCTTCATCCGCTCCGACGCACACGAGTCGAGCAAGGAAGAGATCGTCCGTGAACTCAAGGCCAGCGGCGCCGAAGTCCTGCTCAACTACATGCCGGTGGGTTCGGAGGCTGCAGCACGGTTCTATGCCGAATGCGCGCTGGAGGCGGGTACCGCCTTCATCAACAACATGCCGGTGTTCATCGCCAGCGGCAAGGGCTTTGCTGAGCGTTTCAAGGCGCGCAATCTGCCCCTCATCGGCGACGACATCAAGTCGCAGCTCGGTGCCACCATCACCCACCGCATCCTCACCGACCTGTTCGCCAAGCGCGGCGTCAAGCTGATGCGCACCTACCAGCTCAACACCGGCGGCAACACTGACTTCCTCAACATGAAGAATCAGGATCGGTTGGTATCGAAGAAGGTTTCCAAGACCGAAGCCGTGCAGTCGGTTGCCAAAAAACGGATGGAGGACGAGAACATCCATATTGGGCCGAGCGACTACGTGCCGTGGCAGAACGACAACAAACTGTGTTTTCTGCGCATGGAAGGGCGTCTATTCGGCGACGTGCCGATGGATCTGGAATTACGGCTGTCGGTAGAAGACTCGCCAAACTCAGCCGGCGTGGTCATTGACATGATCCGTTGCTGCAAGCTGGCGCTCGTCAGCGGTATCGGCGGCATCCTTGAAGGGCCCAGCGCCTATTTCTGCAAGCATCCCCCGAAGCAGTACACTGACGATGACGCCTACGAGATGACTGAAAGTTTCATCCGTATCCACAGCGCGCCGGTGCGGGCCGTCGTATGAAATGTCTGATCGTAGCCGCCGGACAAGGCGCCCGATTGAGAGAAAAAGGTGAAAGTAAGCCGCTGATCCACCTCAAAGGCGTGCCCTTGATCGAGCGCGTCATCGGCCGCGCCCGCAGTGCCGGGGTGGAGCGTTTCTATGTGGTCAGCGGTTATCGCGGAGACGAACTGCGTGAGGCGCTCGACGCCTTGTCCGAGCGCACTGCGATTCCGATCACCCATATCGTCAATGACGCTTGGGATCGTGCTAACGGCGTCTCCGTACTCGCGTCCAAGCCGTATCTGGATGGCCAATTTTTGCTGACCATGTGCGATCACCTGATCGACCCGGAAATCTTCAGCAGCGTGATGGCTGCGCCGTCGGAGCCGGGTACGGTGACTTTGTGTGTGGACTACAACATCGACAATCCTCTTAACGACCCGGAAGACGTCACCCGGGTCAAGGTCGTCGACGGCTGCATCGAACACATCGGCAAAGTTATCCGCGACTACAACGCCATCGACACCGGCGTGTTCCGCTGTGACCCGGTGATGTTCGATGCGCTGGAAGCGAGTCAGGCAGAGGGCGATGACAGTATTTCAGGCGCGATGAACGTGCTCGCGCGCTGGGGCAAGGCTCGTGCACACGACATCCAGCAGCGGCTGTGGGTCGACGTCGACGACCCGTGTGCATTCGACAAGGCCGAGGGCTTGATCGAATCAGGGCGACTCTAGCCTGCATCCTCCTCAAGGCGCGTGCTGTTTTGTGAATAGTGTGGGCCAGGGCTTCTTCCACAAGCCATCAGGCACTGTAGTTGCGTCAGCCCGCCTTCGGTTAAATCGCTTCCGATGAAGATACTCTTCGCCTTTGAAAATCCGCTGCCCAGTTCCGAGGCGGACGCGGAGGTTTTCATGACGACGGCAAAATACCTGTCGCCGCTGACTGAGGCGTCATGGCTTCACGTGCCGACTGCGGGAAATGAAAGCTGCGCGAGCACTAGCGAGGCGATCAAGATGCCAGTGGTTCGCGCATTGGCACCGACTCAGCCGGCTGCGTTTAGGCATTTATGTTGCGGCTTGACGCTGGTTTTCCGTCGCAAGTTCAGGCAGGCCGACTTGGTCTATACCCGTAATTTATGGATTGCGTGGATGTCCGTATTGTTCGGGCAGCGCGTTGTTTATGACCACTACCGACCGTGGCCGGATCAAATCCCGCCGTTGCAATTCACAATTTATCGGCTGTTCTGCAATCCACTGTTTCTGCTTCATATTTGTCATTCTCAGTACACCTGTAGTGTTTACGAAAGCTTGGGTGTGCCGAAGGACAAACTGTACTGTGTCCATAACGGTTTTGAGCCGCGACGTTTGCAACTGGCACTCAACGTCGAAACGGCCAAACAGCGGATTAGCGTTGACCCTCAAACCAAAACGGTGGTCTATACCGGCCGTATCAATCACAAAAAAGGTTTGGAATTAGTGATTGAGGCAGCTAAACGACTGCCGGAACTTCAGTTCATCCTGGTCGGCTCCCGTGGAGAGGGGGTGATCGAGAAGCTTGCGGCTACCATCCCCAATCTGCGCATTGTCGGCTGGCAACCTGCTGAGCGTCTCGGAGACTACATCTACGCCGCCGATGTCTTGTTAATTCCGCCGTCCACGCAACCGTTGGCCACCTTCGGAACGACAGTTTTGCCGCTAAAGCTTTTTTTGTACCTGGCATCGGGTCGGCCCATCGTCGCGGGTGACACGGTCGACGTGCGGGAAGTTCTGCGTCATAACGAAAATGCTTATCTGTGTGCACCGGATCAACTGCACGAACTGGTCTCTGGAATCAACGCAGTGATCAACGATACCGCGCTCGGTGAGCGTCTTGGAGTGGCGGCGAAGGCGGACAGCGGGAATTTCACCTGGAATGAACGTGCGCGGAAAATCGCTGAAATTGTCGAAGCACGTCTGCGTACTCCGAGTGTTGAGTCCGGGCATTGGAGTTCGGCTCATTCGGGTCGCTGGCGACGTCAATCGCTGCGCTGGCTGAACCATCTGTTTCGTACTCGATCCTGGATACTGCCGCCGGAGGCACAAGTTCATCAGTCTTGTGGCCGGTCGGCTGACGCTGCGCGCTGATGCGCGCTGCTCAGCGCATCGCCCAATTTAATCCCGCATATTCCAACGCCGCCATGAAGCCCCTGAATGACTGCGCCGCGGTTTTGCAGGCTCGCCCTTGATATCCAAACTCACGATTTGAACGAGCAAGACAAGCACTACAAGGACCTGCGTCGAGGTTTTAACTGGCTCGGCGGGGCAACTGTGTTTGCGAAGCTTATCGACTCCGCAACTATTTTGCTGGTTTTGCTGTTCCTGACCAAGGAGCAGGTCGGTACCGCCTCGCTGGTAGTGTCGGTTGGTGCGGTGGTCGAGTCGATGAGTGCGCTAGGAACCGGCGAGGCGCTATTGCAGGCAAAATCAGTGTCCCGGTTGCGGCTGGATTCATTGTTCTGGTTTGTTATCGGTATGGCGTCGTTGGTTGCCGTGGTGGTTCTGATCGCCGCTCCTTGGATTCAGTTGCTCTACGGCGCTTCTGGTTTGGCCGTTTATTTTATCGTGATCGCGCTCAAGCAACCGATAGTCGGAGCGACACTGGTTCCGTTGACGATGATGAACCGGGCGCTGCAATTCGAGCGTATCGCTATCGTCAACACCTGCGCCACTTTTGCCGCCGCGCTGACCCGGTTAGGTCTGGCCGTTGGCGGTACAGGTGCCTGGGCGCTGGTGATCGGTTTTGCGGCGCATGGTCTGTACATGCTCATCGGTGCCCAGATTGCTAAGCCCTTTGTGCCGAAATTGCGCTTTCGTTGGCGCGAGGTCTCGCCACTGGTTCACTTCGGCGTCCGCTCATTCACTTGGAACTTGATGCACCAACTGATAAGAAACGTTGATTTTATGTTGGTTGGCTGGTTTTATGGGCTTTCTCAACTCGCTATCTATCGTGTCGCTTTCGATATTGCAATGGAGCCCGCTGTAGCGGTCGGCGCCGTGGTCAACCGTACCGCCTTCCCGGTGTTTGCCAGAATCGCCGAGGCCAAGGAACACCTCAGGCAGGTATTCAACTGGTCCACGCGCCGCATCGCCGTTCTGGTCTCGCCACTGATGGCGGCGCTGATTCTTGCTGCAGACCCGCTTACCGCACTGATTCACGATGGGCAGGGTCACAGCTATGCCGCCGCCGCCCTGCCGCTCCAGTTACTTGCAGCAGCGGCACTGCTGCGTGTCAATCTACAACTGATCGATCCCTTGTTACTGGCCACTGGACGCCCAGGCACCGCGATGCGATTATCTGCGGCGACGCTGCTGTTGCTCAGTGTCGGCATTCTGGTGGTGGGATTACACTTTCAGGGGCGGGCCGGAGTGATTGCTGTGTCCGCAGTCTGGTTGGCAGTTTATCCACTATTGTTAACGTGGAGCGTGCGTTACATACACCGCACTTTAGAGATCGGTATCGCGAACTTGGCGTCGAATTTTATTGCACCAGCGATTGGCGCTGCCGTTCTCATCGTGATTGTGGAACTATGCCGGATTTGGGTGCCTTCAGACGCATTGGAGCTTCAACTCGGCATTGTTGTTGTGGCGACAGTCATCGCTTATGCGGGGATATTTCGTTATGTACGACAACCCATCGAGGCGATTTCTCGATCCGTCGAGGGTCGTGACTAAATGTTCAAGGTTTGAATTTTTAGATCAGACATCGTAATGAATATTTTCTCCAACGTAGTGCATGCAACCGTTCACCGCATGATCTTCTATATTGCTTCTCTCGCGAGTGGACCGTCCGAGGAAGGAGCGCCCATGCTGGTCAAGGGTTGTCCTGAGCGGGATCTGGATGTTAAGCGAATTCGGTCACCGTTCAGACGTGGTGGTCTCACCCTGGTCTTTAGTTCTTCGCGCAGCGATGCGGCATGAGTGTCCTGTTCATAGGCAAACGTTTCTACACCAATCGCGATGCATTACGCGATCACTATGGCCGTATCTACCAGTTGCCGTGGTATTGGTCGCAGGCAGGAATCCCGACACAGCTCTGGTTGATTGACCACCAGAGCAGAGAAAATATTGTGCAAACGGATGACCTGCTCAAGATTATTTCAACACCGGTTTCCAATCTGGCCGTATTCCGCCAATACGCGAAGCAGATGTACGGATATGGAGCAACGCCTGTACCGGATGTCGTCGTGGCCAGCGGCGATTGGTATGCCGGCTTGATAGCTTATCATCTTGCCAAGCGATGGCGTGCGCGATTCGTATATGACGTGTACGACAAATATGATGAATTCAGCGGTTATTGGCGGTTGCCAGGATTTGACCCGTTCCACTTCCTGCTACAGCGTGCCGATGCACGTTTTTTCGCGAGCCGCGCCTTGATGGAACAGATCGGACACGATACCCAGAGCGACTTCATCGCGCCCAACGGTGTCGACAGGCAGCTATTCCGACCACTCGACAAGCAAGCCAGCCGCGCCGCGCTCGGGTTGCCGCCGGACGTTACCTTCGTCGGCTATTTTGGTGGCATGGGGATCGATCGTGGGGTCGACGACCTGATTACGGCGGTTCGTCGATTGCGAAGTAAAGGGATGGATATCGAGCTTCTTCTCGGCGGCATCGCACGCGCCGACATGGATGTGCGTCAACCCGGTATTTGCTACCTGGGCGATGTCCCATTCGAACGTATGCCGGAAGCGCTTGCTAGTTGCGATTTGCTTGCAATTCCGTATCGCCGTTCGAGATTCATGGACGCTGGCGCATCCAACAAAATTACAGAAGCCATTGCTTGCGGCCGCCCACTGGTGGCAACTCGCACACCCAATTTCATGGCGAACTTTCCGCATCAGGCAGAAGAATTGGGTGGCATGCTTGCCACGCCGGGTGATGCAGACGATCTTGCACGTGTGATCGGTGAGCAATGTGAGCGGCGGTTGCTCGTCGCGATGCCGCAGGGTTTCGATTGGCAAAGCATTGCGGATCGGTTAGCTACTAGCCTGGAGCTTGCGAACCCTGCAGCCCATTCGGCAGTCGAGACTGAGGTATGAACACCAAGTGTACCGTCGTCTGCGTCATCGGCACACGCCCGGAGGCCATCAAGATGGCGCCGGTGGTGGCCGCATTGCATGCCCGTGAACAGATACATTGCGTGGTAGTGGCAACCGCACAGCATCGTGGCTTGCTTGACCAGATGCTCCAGCGCTTGGTTGTGCCGGTGGATCACGATCTGGACTTGATGACCGGGGATCAAACACCCAACCAATTGATGGCCAATATGCTGCCTGCGCTGGACAAGCTTCTGGCCGCCGAGCGCGCCGATATCGTACTTGCGCAAGGTGACACGGTAAGCGTGCTTGGAGCGGCGTTGACGGCCTTCCATCGCAAGATTCCGTTCGGTCACGTGGAAGCTGGTTTGCGCACGCACGATCTGGAACGACCCTATCCGGAGGAGGGGTATCGCCAAATGGTGGCGCGCATCGCGCATTGGCACTTTGCGCCGACCAAGGGTGCCGCACTTCACTTGCGTGAGGAAGGTATTGCTTCAGATCGCATACATGTTACTGGCAACACCGGCATCGATACCTTGTTGCAGACTGTAGCGAAGCTTGGCCCGATGTCGCAGCAGGATCACCGGACGATCCTGTTAACCGCACACCGACGCGAAAGCTTCGGGAACCCCCTGCACAACGTTTTCACTGCGGTGCGGCAGCTGGCTGACCGTCGCGAGGACGTCGAGATCGTTTACCCTGTTCACCCTAATCCAAACGTGCGCGAACACGCGCGCACCATGCTCGGTGGCCACCCGCGCATCCGGCTGCTGCCACCACAGGATTACTTCGACTTTGTCGAGCTCATGCGATCGGCTACGCTCATCCTGACGGATAGCGGTGGGATTCAGGAAGAGGCCCCCGCATTGGGGAAGCCGGTACTGGTCTTGCGGGACACAACCGAGCGACCGGAAGGGGTGGAGGCCGGGGTCGCACAGCTTGTCGGAACCGACATTGGGGCCATCGTCGACGGGACAGAAAATCTGTTGGATAACGCTGAGATCTACGCTCGAATGGCGAAAGGCGTTTCGCCATTTGGCGATGGGCGTGCAGCTGCGCGCATCGTCGATTTGCTCGCATAAACAGCGCTTGATCTGTTCTGCCATGTTTTCGGATCAGTGCACATGAAAGTGCTGTTTGTATTGCCACGCATGGTCTCAGGGGGCGTGGAGCGCGTCACGCTTAATCTAATAGCGCAATTCGTGCACGAGGGTATCGAGTGCCGACTTGCACTACGGCGCTGCTACGGTGAACTGCTGGAGGAAGCGCGAACGCTCGTGCATGTAGATGAATTCTCTCCGCATGGATTACACCAGTTTGTCCCTGCCCTGAGCAAATTGATTTATCAATGGCAGCCAACGCATATCATCACGGCGTTTGCGGACGGAGCGGCTCTGACATGGGTTGCAATGCGTTTGGCGAGGAGTGGGGCACACTGGATTCATGGAGTGCACAACACGCACGCAACAGCGATTGTCCGACCTGGATGGCGAGGCAGAGTACGTTATCGGGTAGATAATCGGATCGCAAAATTCGTCTATCACCGGGCCGATGCGATCGTTGCTGTTTCTGAAGGGGTGCGGGCGGAAATCGTTGGGCAATTCAGGATTGATCCTTCTCGCGTGGCCACTATCTATAACTCGGTTGTACCCGAAACATTGCTGCGTGTAGCGCCTGCAGCGCGTCATTCAGTAGATCAGCCTTTTTCCATCGTTACCATAGGCAGGCTGGCTCGACAGAAAGGCTTCGATGTGCTGATAAAGGCTATGGCTCGGGTTCCTTTACCCTGGCGTCTCGATATCTGGGGGGAGGGGCCTGAACGTGCGCAACTAGAACGCTTGATTTCAGAATCTGGACTTGAACCCACAATTTGTTTGCGTGGCTTTACGCCAAACCCATTTATGGAACTGCGGAAGGCCGACTTGTTCGTGCTGCCTTCACGGCACGAGGGATTACCGACAACATTGATCGAAGCACTGGCATGTCAGTGCCAGGTTATTGCGACCGACTGTCCACACGGGCCACGTGAGATTCTCCAGAACGGGCGGCTGGGGCAGCTTGTGCCAGTAGACGATGCGGCTGCACTCGCAGCGGGCGTCAAGCGAGTGTTGATGAAGGAGTTTATTGTTGCGCCAGAGTTGATGCGAGAGCGTGCACGTGCATTCTCGCATCTAGTGGCATGCGACAAATGGAAAAATTTGTTGCAATCGCTCGCGTAGGATACGAGGTCGATAGCATAGTGTGAGCCGCATCAACTCCGTTCGATAGGGATGCGTGTCAATGCCGGATGTTGGTGGGGCTTCTTGGGGCCGTGCGGCGAAAATCTTGCGTCCAATGCTGTACGGCATCGTGCGATCAGTCGGAGGCGCGAGCATAGTTCCTTGATTTTTGCGGATCGTCCGTGGCGGTTGAGCGCCGGTGCGTCTGGGCGGGCGTTCTCCCATTCGTACATGTAATCGGACTGTTGCAGAGATATCTCTCGAATCACTTTCCTGCGCGTGATCGCGAACACATGCATCTGGCCCGGCGACCATAGATTGATGCGGGCGCCATTCACAGGCGGAGATACGCGATACCAGTGATTGGTATCATCCAGTTCCGCTACGTACACTTGCGTTTGTTCGAACCCGTTTGATTCCGAGTAGAGCGTGAAGAACAGTTCGGGTGAGAACTGATAAAAACCATGACCGCAGAAACCGTTGGTCGGAACACAATGCAAGATCACACCTCCGGGCTTGCATAGTGCCATGACGTTGCGAAAACACTGAGCCACGTCGAAGATGTGTTCGGTACATCCAAAGTCCAGTACGCAGTCATATTGGCCAATCAGCTGTGCCGCAATCGGCTGATTCATGTCGGAAATGATTGTTGCGCCTTCGTAAGCCGAATTGTCGATCGAATCGACAATGGTTGCACCAAAGTGTTGCTTCAGCATGGCTTCACAGAATCTATTTTCTGTGTCGCCAAAATCAACCCATTTTCGTGATGCCCTTGGTCCCAAAAAGTTGCCGATGCGTCCGAGCGTGATTACTTTTCCAAGTGCCCCGTATTGCGCGCGCACGTACCGTAAAAAGTGCAATGAGTGGGAATCCATACCCATTTCGGGCTCCTGTATGGCGTATATGATGCGTAGGTGCAGATGTCTAGAATTTTATGCGCGAGCCGTGTGGGTACACTCGTTGATGTCGAAGCCCTGCATCAACGCAATCCGTCCGCAATCCGCTTCTAGCTGCGGAGGTTTGTCACATGTATTTCTGCGTAATGCTGTGGGCTCCCCAACGTATGTGTCGTTGTCCTCGAGGCGGGTAACGTGTTATCCAGAGTTGGCCAATCTGGAACCTTTGATCTGAACGTCATGCTGTCGGATCGGCGATATTTTGCGCCCCGCGTCGGCCATCGAACGCGCTCATCTGATGCACGCAACTCAGCGTGCAGGTCGGGGCACAACCCTTCTCGGTATGAAATTCGCGACGGATGTCCTCGCGAGTGTATTCGAGCAGAGGGATGCCGGGATAGCCGCGCTGCTGTGAGCACCAGTGCACATTGCCGTCCTCGCAGATGTACAGATAGCGCGCCCCGGCGCGGCATTTCCAGTCGTTGGGTTCGCCGTGCATCAGGTTTTTTTGGAACAGCCGATAGTTCAGGCTGTGGACCAGCGAAGGTGAAATTTTGGTGACCTGGCGATAGGCGTCCATCTGCACTGGACTCAGCGCCTTCAACATTCCGGAGCCGTCGTGCAGCACCCCCACCGAGTGTTGAAATCCGTACTTGGCCGCGGTCCGGGCGACTACGATGACGTCTTTGGTGCGCTCGTCGCTGATACCCAACACCGAGTTGACGTTGACTTTGAACGTGGCGTATTTCGATAGCAACTCGAGTTTACGCTCCACCGATTCCAGCGACTTCATCGAGATTTCGTCGGCTACGAGATTGTCGATGCTGATCTGCATACCCTGCAGACCGGTGGCGTTGAGCCCCTCGATACGTTTGCGGCTGAGGCGGAAGCCGTTGGTGATCATGGTGACGATCATGCCGCGTCCGCGGGCGGCGCGGATAATGTCCTCCAGATGCGGGTGCAACAACGGTTCGCCGCCAGTGAATGTGATTGACGCGGTCTTCAGCGACGCCAGGTGATCGATGCGCTGAAGCAGGATCGGCAGCGGCACGGGTGGCGAGAAATCGTCGTATTCGTTGCAGTAGCCGCAGGCCAGATTGCAGCGACGGGTCACTACCACCTGCGCCAGCAGCGGGTTGTAACGCGAACTCAATGCACGGGCAGCAAATTTCGCGCCGGAGCCCAGGCTTTCGAGGCGACGCGACAGGTTGGTGTTACTCATGGGTATCGGACATCAGTCAACGGTAATAAGAGAGCGGCCCTGCGAGTCTCCGCGAGCTAACGTTGCAGCATAACGCAGACTGTTTTGTCTGTATGACAGATAGGCCTTGAGACGAAAGCAGCGAACGGCGATTAATCATGTTTTGCTCGACAGGGTGTTTTCATAATGGCGCTCAAGTTTCGCCGTCTGTCGGCGAATATCGAAGCGCCGTTCAACCAGTGTTCGTGCCTGTTGGCCCATGTGCAAGCGCATCGCAGGATCGTTCAACAGAGTGTTCATAGCGGCAGCGAGTTCTTCGTCGTTACGTTCGGACACCAGCAGCCCGGTTTCGCCATCGCTAATTGCTTCCGGTATACCGCCCTGCCGGGAGCCGATCATCGGCACGCCGGTGGCGGCAGCTTCGAGCAACACCATTCCCAGCCCTTCGTTGCGGCCAGTGCGGGTGCGCACGCTGGGCAACACCAGCATCGCCGCCTTGCGCATCCAGGTCATCACCTGTTGATGCGGCAGAGCACCGAGAAAACGTATCCGCTCGGTCAGACCAAGAGACTGTGCCAGTGATTGCATGCGTTTCCTTAATGGGCCGTCGCCGATAATGACTAGTTCGACGCCAGGAATCTGCTGCGCAAGTCGAGCGAAGGCGCGAATCACGTACACCGTGCCCTTCATCGCCACCTGTCTGCCGACATGCAGGATCATCGGCGTCTCCTGGTCCGGGGCGCGGACTCCGGTGGACTCAAGATCGATGCCGATGTAATGCACGTGGGTACGTTCTTCGGGAAAACCCATGGCCAGCACCCGATCACGGATGAACGAGGATACGCACAGAAACACAGCGCCCTGCCGTGCCAGCTGGCGACGGAACAGCGGGTAGTTGGCCCAAGCTGGGGAGCACAGGAAATAGCCGTTGGCGAGGGTGGCGTCGAAGCCGTGAAAGGTCGTCACCAAGGGGACTCTCAGCTGCTTTGCCAACGGTAACGCATAGACGCCATCGATGCCGAAGTGGGCATGGATCAGCGCTGGGCGATGGTTGCCCATCAGGCGCTGATACGGCTGTGGATCGCGCGTCAGCATCTGCCAACCGATGCCGGGCAGGGTGCTGCGACCGGGTCGATCCTGGAGTGCCATCGCCTCGGCGCCATTCGGTGGATCGCCATACCGCAGGCGCCCGAGATAGAACGGTTTGAAGCGCTCCAGTTGCTGCGCCTGTTGGGTGATGAACGGCTCGGAAATCTTGAACAGGTTATGGCGGAAAATCGCGACTTCGCGCATGCGTGGATTTATCGGAGCCCGCCGCTGTGCTCGGCGCCGGAGCCGGTGGCGTCTGCCTGAACCGTCGGCCTGCGCTGGCTGGCTTGTGCATCGCTCCATAACTGCCGTAGCGCGTCCAGCAGGCCACGCCGCGTGGCCTGTGCGTAGACTTCAGGATAGTCGTGGAGCAGACGCCGATAGGCCTCGCCAAGGTTGTGATACGGCATGCTCGGAAACAAATGATGGGTGGCGTGGTAACGCAGCCCTACCGGTGCCCACAATCCGGTGACGAAACGTTGCCCGGGAACGTCGACGGAATCCAGAAACTGTTCGGTAATCGTCATCGGTTGGCGCTGTGCGTTGCGATAACGATGCGCGACCACGGTGCGGACCGCATTCACCGACAGGCTACCGAACACCATCAGATACCAGACCACCAGTGTTTGCCCGGGCAGAATGCCGCCAGCGACCAGCGCAATCGCTGCCGCCCCGTAGCCGCAGGCCAGCGCCTCCTGTAAACGCCAATCGCTTTCGTCACGCTCGGATGTCGTGCGTATGAAGTGCGCATCCAGCGTCAGCGACGATGCGCGTTTCCACAGGTAGCTGCGCACGAGCGGGCTGACCCAGCCGATCGGCGTCAATGCCACGAAGCGGATCACCAGCAATCCCGGCAGCAAAACACTCAGCGCCAGAAAACCCACGATCTCGAGTGGTGATCGTGCAGCGAACGGGTAGTACTCACTGTCCTCGGCGGTGCCGTAGACGTTCTTGCGATGATGATGGTTGTGCACGCCACTGTAGACGTATGAAGGTAGCAGCGTCGGCAAGCCGCACAGCAGGTTCCAGACCCAGCGGAACATGCCGAAGCTGCCGCGTTTCTGGTGTGCCAGCTCGTGGATGAAGATGACGCTGCGATACAGCGCGAAGACGCTCACGAGGTAGGTCAGCACTTGCAGTGGAGACCAGAGTGCAGCCTGTACCGTCATGGCGAATGCGACCCAGGTCAGCGTGATGTGGAACAGGAAGTCCGTCCAGTACAGCCAGGGTTTCGGCTCGAACAGATCCCTGACCCGCCGACGCATGTCGTCGAGCGGCAAGTCTTCAGAGGGTTGTGTCCGGGCAGCAAGCATCGGGTGATCCAGGTTTATTCGCCGAACTGGCTTGCCAATGGATGTCCGCCGACGTGACACGATGGATGAGAGTGCGATTGTCGCGCAAATCGCATCGCCGTGCTTTACGCTCGCTACTTGTTGCGTGCGCGCGAACGATGTCGAAGAATCGATCGATGCGCGATGTTTCGGGGCTTCATGCGATAATTCGGTCCATGTTTACACGAGCGCTGCGATGCGTGACTCCGCTGGCCGTACTGTGCGGGCTGACGCTGTGCAGTGTGTGGTTGCCGGCACGTGCGACAGCCACTTCTACAGCCTGCAACCCCGCCGATCATAACCAGGTACGGCTGCAGGTCAGCGTCAGCGGCATGCGATCGGACAAAGGCCCCATCACTATCACGATTTATCCGGATCAGGCGAATCGTTTCCTCGACGGCAAATACAAGTTGGCACGTCAGCAACTACCCGTCATACAGCCGGTCAGCCATGCCTGCTTTGTCGTCGCCGCGCCGGGCTATTACGCGGTAGCGCTGTTCCACGACAAGAACGACAATCATCACTTTGACACGAACTGGCTTGGCATCCCCGTCGAAGCGTATGGATTTTCCAGGAATCCAAAGCTTCATTTCGGACCTCCTGATCTGGGTGAGGTGCGTTTCGCCGCGCATGTCGGCGATAATCCTGTTGCGATCACGATGCAACGCTATTAGGACGGTCAAGATCTCCGATCTCGTCTTGTCTACAGCCGCCGTAACGGGCTGACTGTTTTTAACGACTCAAGGGTGCCCCATGAATACAGGCGTATCAGCCATCGAAATCATCCCGGTGGCGACTGCCGCTGAGCTGGATCGGTTCATCAAATTACCGACCCGCCTGCATGCAAACGATCCGTTCTATGTGCCGCAGCTCGTCCTTGAGCGCCGCGACGTTTTGTCTGCAAAGAAGAACCCGTATTTTGCCCACGCCGAAGTACAGCTCTGGCTGGCCCGGCGCGGTGGCCGCGATGTCGGCCGTATCAGCGCCCAGATCGACAAACTGGTCAAGAAGCCGGGTTTGGGACACTTCGGTTGGATCGCTGCAGAGGACGATCCTGAACTGTTTGCCGCATTGTTCTCAACCGCCGAGCAATGGCTGCGCGAGCGTGGCCGTACGCGTGTGCAGGGGCCCTTCAATCTGTCGATCAACGAGGAAACCGGCCTGTTGGTCGATGGCTTCGAGGCGCCGCCGATGCTGATGATGGGGCACGATCATCGCTACGTGGGGGGGCGTGTCGAAGAGCAGGGTTACGCCAAGGCCAAGGATCTCATCGCCTACCTGTACGACATGGATCACGACCTGCCGCGCGCGGCGCGGCGCATGGTCGACCGCCGCAAACCCACCGGCATGATCGTGCGTACCCTGGACATGCGACGTTATCGCGATGAAGTGCGTGGGATGATGGCGGTGTTCAACGATGCTTGGTCCGGCAACTGGGGGTTCGTGCCGTTCACCGACGCCGAGGTCGATCACATGGCCAAATCGATGCGGCCGCTGCTGGACCCGAAATTGGCGGCCATCATCGAGATGAACGGCAAAATGGTGGGGTTCGGATTGACGTTGCCGAACCTCAACGAGGCTATCGCCGGCCTCGATGGCCGTTTGTTGCCGTTCAACTGGGCAAAACTCCTGTGGCGGCTGAAGGTGCGCGGTCTGCAGACTGGACGGACGCTGCTGATGGGGATCAACCGCAGTTTTGCCGCCAGCGGGTTCGCAGGCGGCATCGCGCCGTTTCTGATCATCGACAAGATGCGTCAGCGCGCGCAGCAGATCGGTCTGCGCAAGGTTGAATTGTCCTGGATTCTGGAGAACAACCTGCCGATGTGCCGTATCAATGAGTCGCTGGGCGGCGCCCCTTACAAGACCTATCGGGTATACGAAAAACAGCTCGTATGAGGGACGCAATAGCGCCCGTCAAGCCAGTTTTTTGTGCCGCGCGCGCCGGTTCACGCCGGGTTCGGCGCCGGTACGGCGGCGGAAGTCTTCCTCGTATTCCTGATAGTTGCCTTCGTGATAGACGATCTCGCCGGAATCCTCGAAGGCGAGTATGTGGGTGGCGACACGGTCGAGGAACCAGCGATCATGCGAGATCACCATGACGCAGCCCGAGAAGTCCAGCAACGCATCTTCCAGCGCGCGCAGGGTTTCCACGTCGAGATCGTTGGTGGGCTCGTCGAGCAGCAGCACATTACCCCCCGACAGCAGCAGCTTGGCCAGATGCAGACGGTTACGCTCACCACCGGACAGATCCTTGACGCGTTTTTGCTGGCTCTCGCCCTTGAAGTTGAAACGGCCGATATAGGCGCGGCTGGGCATTTCGTAGGACCCGGCGCGGATGATGTCCTGACCGCCGGAGATCTCCTGGAACACGGTTTTGTCGCCGTCCAGCGCGTCGCGGCTCTGGTCGACGTACGCGAGTTTGACGGTGTCGCCGATGCGAATCGTGCCGGCATCCGGTTGTTCCTGGCCCAGCAGCATGCGGAACAGCGTGGTCTTGCCGCGGCCATTGGCGCCGATGATGCCGACGATGGCGCCCTTGGGTACGGAAAAACTCAAGCCCTCGTAAAGCAGCTGATCGCCGTAGCTTTTGGCGACGCCCTCGACCTTGATCACCAGATCGCCCAGACGTGATCCCGGCGGGATGTACAACTCGCGGGTCTCGGCACGCTTCTGGAATTCTTGACTGGCCATTTCTTCGTAGGCCTTTAAGCGTGCCTTGGATTTGGATTGGCGACCTTTGGGATTCTTGCGCACCCATTCCAACTCTTCCTTCATCGCCCGCGCGTGCGCGTCTTCGGTTTTCTGTTCCTGCGCCAGCCGCTTGTTCTTGGTCTCCAGCCAGGTCGAATAGTTGCCCTCGTAGGGAATGCCGTGGCCGCGATCCAGCTCCAGAATCCAGCCGGCGACATTGTCGAGAAAATAACGGTCGTGGGTGACGGCGATGATGGTGCCGGAGAAATCCTTGAGAAATTTTTCCAGCCAGGCCACCGATTCGGCGTCGAGATGGTTGGTCGGCTCATCCAGCAGGATCATGTCCGGCTTGGACAGCAGTAACCGGCACAGCGCCACGCGACGGCGCTCGCCACCAGACAGTTTGGTGACGTCAGCGTCCCAGGGCGGCAGATTCAGCGCTTCGGCGGCCTTGTCCAGAGTCACTTCCAGATTGTGGCCGTCGCTGGCGTGCAGCATGTTCTCCAGCTCCTGCTGACGCGCGCTGAGCTTGTCGAAATCGGCGTCGGGTTCGGCGTAAGCGGCGTAGATTTGGTCCAGCTCCGTTTGCACGTCCTTGATGCCGGACAAGGCTTCCTCGACGTTCTCGCGCACGTTCTTGTTCGGATCAAGCTGCGGTTCCTGCGGCAGATAGCCAACGCTTAGACCAGGTTGCGGCCGTGCTTCGCCGTGATAGTCCTTGTCGATGCCGGCCATGATGCGCAACAGCGTCGACTTGCCGGCGCCGTTGTAGCCGAGCACGCCGATCTTGGCACCGGGGAAGAACGACAGCGAAATATCGCGAAGAATTTCTTTCTTCGGCGGGACGGTCTTGCCGACCCGGTTCATGGTGTAGACGTATTGGCTCATGGAATCCGTAAGGGCTGCAGGCGACGCACGCGTTGCACAGGCAGTCGCGCATTGATCGCTGGATGGAACTGTTGATTATCCGGCAGCAGCCAGGGTCTTGTCATGCCTCATCAGCCCAATGCCCGCTTATAATCGGATCATGAGCCTGCGTTCCGGAATTTTCGGGATCGGATATGCGCTGCTGACACTGCCCGTCGCGCACGCGACGGTTTATCACTGCGTGAGCGGTGGCCAGCAGGTCTATACCGACATTCCGTGCACGCCGGAGTCACAGCCGGCGCAACTCCCGCGGATTAATCGTGCCGACCCGGCAACCGATTCCGGCGGCCTGGCCAGACAGTTCGATCACGATGCGGCGCATGCGCATAAACGGCGGGATCACGACAACGCGGCCTGGCTCGAGACGTACCAAGCTAAGAAGGCTCGCGACGCCGCCATCCGCAAAGGGCTGGTGGAGGGGCGGGTGGTCGAGGGCATGACGCCGACTGACGTCGAGCGTGTGCTGGGCGTGCCGGCGAGCACTCTGGGCAGCAAGGCCGCGCCGCGGCGCTGGTCTTACCGCAATGGTCGTGCCCGCAAGACGGTGGCGTTCAAGAACGGGCGGGTCAGCAGCATCCGCGAGAGCGGTAGCAGCCGACGTTGATTTTACGTTAGACCTCAAGTACCAACATGGCTGCCGACTTCTTCTTCAGTAACCCGACGTTCGAGATTCAGCCACTCAAGGCCACAGCTGTTTTCAAGTGGCAGAGGCTGCTCAACCAAGAGGTTCAGTACGCCATCGCGGCCGAAGAGCAGTACCTGAACTTCCATCTATACATGCTCGGCAACCTGCGGCACACGCGCGCCGGTCACTTAGCAACTCCGCCCTATATGTATGAATTCGGGCTGTCTGTCCGCGCGGGCGCAGTCAAGGCTGCTGTACTAATGGCCGCCTCAATTCTCGAGGCTGCGTTACGCGCAATCGCAGAAGCTCGCGGCTACGCTCTGCACAAGGATCCCCGACGCAGGACGTTCGGGAACGTGTTGCGAGCATGGGAGCAGGGAGGTAGGCCGCGAGAGGATATTGCCGCCGTATGGCCAGAGATCAAGGGTGTTCACGAAGTCCGCAACCTCGTCCATCTGCATAAGGCGGCGGCCGGGTCTGAAGTCGCATGGGCAAAGGTTCTGGCCAGCGAGGAGTCATTGTAAACGGCGCACTCAAGGCCATCAATCATGTTGCGAGCATTGAGGTCTAACGAATAAGGATAGGTCGCGCGCAGCCGCGACCTATCCTTAATTCGTTCAACCATTCGTTCGAGCGGACCGGGCTACTGGCTATCGGGATCGACGGGAGGAATCAGGCGCTGGATTTCGGCGTCGATGCGACCGCGGGCCAGTTGGATGTCGATGCCTTGTCCGGGGCTGAGTTTTCCCGTGTCGCGCTGGATCTGTCCGTCGCGATCAGTGACCACCGCGTAGCCACGGCGCAGCACCGCGTCGGGCGAAAGGGAAACTAGCAGGCTGCGGTTGTGATCCAACCGCTGCCGTAGCTGCGTCAATCGTTGCCGCATGCCGATGTCGAGTTTGAGCGTCGCCGCGTGCAGTTGTTGCCGGATGCCGGCGATGCGCTGCGTCGGTTGCAGCAGGGCCAGATGGTGTCCGGCATTCAGCAGGCGCTGCTGCTGCTGGAGCCGCTGGCGGGTCCAGCTTTGATGCAGGCGCGTTTCGAGGTCGTCCAATCGCTGTGCGCGATCCAGCAGGCGGCGGCCAGGATGCAGCAGTTGCAGCCGCCGTTCGATAGTGGACAGCGCTTGCCGATGCGCAGCAAGGCGCTGCTGCAGGCTGTCCTGCAAACGAGTGCGTTGCTGGGCGATGCGTTGTAGCAAGTCGGCACGATCGGGCGACACCAGTTCGGCAGCCGCCGTCGGCGTGGTGGCGCGCAGGTCGGCGACAAAATCGGCGATGGTGGTGTCGGTCTCGTGGCCGACGCCGCTGACCACCGGCACGCGGCAGGCTTGGATGGCACGGGCCACTGATTCCTCGTTGAACGCCCACAGATCTTCCAACGAACCGCCGCCGCGCGCCAACAGGATCAAATCCAGCTCGGCGCGTTGCGGCAGGCTGCTGAGTGCCTCGACGATAGCGGGCGCCGCCGCCGCACCCTGTACCGGCACCGGCCACAGCAACACTTCGACCAGCGGCCAGCGGCGCCGCAGGGCGGTCAGCATGTCCTGCAGGGCGGCACCGGTGCCAGAGGTAATGATGCCGATGCGGCGTGGCAGGATCGGCAACGGTCGTTTGCGGGCGGAATCGAACAAGCCCTCGGCGGCCAGTTTTTGTTTCAGCACCTCGAACGCACGCAGCAGTGCGCCGGTGCCGGCCGGTTCCATGTATTCGCAGATCAACTGCAGATCGCCGCGGCCGGGATACAGGCTGACACGGCCGCGCAGCAGCACTTCGTCGCCGTTCTGCGGTTGTGGCCGGATCAGGTAGTTATTACCGCGGAACATGGCGCAGCGCAACTGGGCGCGGGCATCCTTGAGGGTGAAGTACCAGTGGCCGGAGGCGGGGCGCGAGAAGTTCGATATTTCGCCTTGAACCCAGATGTCGGGTAGGCTGCTTTCCAGCAGGACGCGTAAAATTTCCGCCAGTTCCGAGACGGCGTAGACGGTGCGTCCGGCGGGATTCACGGGGAGCGATGACATTGGATGGGGTCGCAAGTAGCCCGACAAGTGTCTGAGTATGCCGATTGATCCGTCATCGAGGCGGCGTGCGATTTATTCTTCGGCAAGCTCTTATAATAGCGCTTTGCCGGAGCCCTTCATGTCCCGCTTGCCCGCCGACTCCCGCATCGATCTCGAAGCACTGACGTTCGACGATGTGCTGTTGCAGCCCGCTTATTCGGAAGTTCTGCCACGCCAGGTCGATCTGCGCACCCGGCTAACGCCACGTATCACGCTGAACATTCCGCTGCTGTCGGCAGCGATGGATACCGTCACCGAAGGCAAGCTGGCGATCGCGCTGGCGCAGGAAGGCGGCATCGGCATCATTCACAAGAACATGACCGCAGAGCGCCAGGCGGCGGAAGTTCGGAAGGTCAAAAAATTTGAATCGGGCATCATTGCCGACCCGATCGCGGTGCGGCCGGACATGACCATTGCCGAAGTGATGAAGCTGACGCGCGACAACCACATTTCCGGCGTGCCGGTGGTCGACGGCGCCGATCTGGTCGGCATCGTCACCAGCCGCGATCTGCGTTTCGAGACGCGCTTCGATCAGCCCGTGTCCAGCGTCATGACGCCCAAGCCGCGGTTAGTGACGGTGACGGAAGGCGCGCCGCGTGAGCAGATCATCGATCTGCTGCACCAGCATCGCATCGAGAAGGTGCTGGTGGTCAACGAAGCGTTTCAATTGCGCGGCATGATCACGGTCAAGGACATCCAAAAATCCAGCGATTTCCCGCTGGCCTGCAAAGACGACAAGGGCAGCTTGCGCGTGGGTGCGGCGGTGGGCACCGGGCCGGACACCGAAGTGCGCATCGCCGCGCTGGTCGAGGCGGGTGTGGATGTGGTGGTGGTGGATACCGCCCACGGCCACTCCAAAGGTGTACTTGATCGGGTGCGCTGGATCAAACAGACCTATCCGGACTTGCAGCTGATCGGCGGCAACATCGCTACCGCCGAAGCCGCCTTGGCGCTGGTGGACGCCGGTGCCGATGCGGTCAAGGTCGGCATCGGTCCGGGTTCGATCTGCACCACTCGCGTGATTGCCGGCGTCGGCGTACCGCAGATCAGCGCGGTGATGGCCGTTGCCGCGGCATTGAAATCGAAGAACGTGCCGTTGATCTCCGACGGCGGCGTGCGTTTTTCCGGCGACTTTGCCAAAGCGGTGGCCGCCGGCGCTTATGCGGTAATGGTCGGCAGCATGCTGGCAGGCACCGAGGAAGCGCCGGGCGAGGTCGAGTTGTATCAGGGCCGCTCTTACAAGAGTTATCGCGGCATGGGTTCGCTGGCCGCAATGGCGCAAGGCTCGAAGGATCGCTATTTCCAGGACACCACCACGGAAGTCGAAAAATTGGTGCCCGAAGGTATCGAGGGCCGGGTGCCATACAAGGGGCCGATATCGGCCATCGTCCGCCAGATGGTCGGTGGTCTGCGCGCCTGTATGGGCTATACCGGCTGCAACGATATCGACGCCATGCGCACGCGCACGCGCTTCGTCAAGATCACCGCCGCCGGCATCAAGGAATCCCACGTTCACGACGTTTCCATCACCAAGGAAGCGCCCAACTACCGTACCGAGTGACCGCACCGGATGCGCGCAGACCCATTACCCGCAAGTGCCGACCTTCGATGACCTACATCCACTCCGACAAGATTCTGATTCTCGACTTCGGTAGCCAGTACACCCAGCTGATCGGTCGCCGTGTACGCGAGTTGGGGGTGTATTGCGAGATTCACCCCTGGGACATGAGCGATGCGGTCGTGCGTGCCTACGCCCCACGCGGCGTGATTCTCTCCGGCGGGCCGGAGTCGGTGACACAGTCTGGCGCGCCCCGTGCGCCCGATGCGGTATGGGCGTTGGGCGTGCCGGTCATGGGGATCTGTTACGGCCTGCAGACCATGGCCGTGCAGCTCGGAGGCAAAGTCGAAGCACGCGGCAGCAAGGAGTTCGGCTATGCCGAAATCAGGGCGCGTGGCCACTCCGATCTGTTGCGCGACATTCAGGACCGTGTCAACGCCGACGGCCACGGCCTGCTCGACGTCTGGATGAGCCACGGCGACCGTGTCACCGCGCTGCCGCCGGGCTTCAAGCTGATCGCCAGCACCCGCGACGTACCGATCACCGGCATCGCCGACGCATCGCGCCGCTATTACGGCCTGCAGTTCCATCCCGAAGTCACCCACACTACTCAGGGAGCGTCTATCTACTCGCGCTTCATCCACGACATCTGCGGCTGTGGCAATGCCTGGACGCCGGCCAACATCATCGACGATGCCATCGCCCGCGTGCGCGGACAGGTGGGCGAGGGCCGCGTGCTGTTGGGCCTGTCCGGCGGCGTCGACTCCTCGGTGGTGGCCGCGCTGCTGCATCGCGCGATCGGCGACCAGCTCACCTGCGTGTTCGTCGATCACGGCCTCCTGCGCCTGCACGAAGGCGATCAGGTGATGCAGGTATTCGCCGAGCATCTCGGCGTCAAAGTCATCCGCGTCAATGCCGCCGAGCGCTTCTTCAAGGCGCTGGAAGGCGTCGGCGATCCGGAGGCCAAGCGCAAGATCATCGGCGGCCTGTTCGTCGAAATCTTCGATGAAGAAGCGCGCAAGGTACAGAATGTGTCCTTTTTGGCACAGGGCACCATCTACCCGGATGTCATCGAATCCGCCGGTGGCGCCACCGGCAAGGCCCACATCATCAAGAGTCATCACAACGTCGGCGGCCTGCCGGCGCAGATGAAGTTGAAACTGATCGAGCCGCTGCGCGAGCTGTTCAAGGATGAGGTACGCAAGATCGGCGTCGAGCTGGGTCTGCCGCGCGAAATGGTCATGCGTCATCCGTTTCCGGGGCCAGGTCTGGGCGTGCGCATTCTCGGCGCCGTCGACCAAGCCTCAGCCGACCTCCTGCGCAAGGCCGACGCCATCTTCATCGAAGAACTGCGCAATGCCGGCTGGTACGACAAGACCAGCCAGGCTTTCGCCGTATTCCTGCCGGTAAAAAGTGTCGGTGTCACCGGTGACGGCCGCCGCCATGAACCGGTTATCGCCCTGCGCGCGGTCGAGACCATCGACTTCATGACCGCGCGCTGGGCGCACCTGCCGTATGACCTGCTCGACGTCTGCGCCCGCCGCATCGTCAACGAAGTCGACGGCATCTCTCGCGTCACCTACGACATCACCGGCAAACCCCCGGCGACGATTGAGTGGGAATGATTTTAGGTCTTTCGGCAGTTTTCGCGGACTATCGGGAGAGTCACTTGGCTTATTGATTTATATATGTTTACATCACTTGATCTATCGGCACTTATTGACGACAAGCGAAATTTCTTGTCGGTAATCCTGACGATAATGAAAACTAGGCAAGTTATCAAAAAATGTTTACCGACTGACTGCTTTCCGTGCTGACGATAAAAAATAATAAAAAAAGCTAGTATTCATGCGGGTTTCAGAGCATTCAGTGTCTTTCGAGCTGGTTTCAACGCGCGATCAACAGGCCTACAATTGGCTTAAAAACGCGTGCACCTGCGCGATAGCCCGAATACCGATCTGCGCCACCGTTTCGGCTACTTGGGTCACATCGCGTTCAATAGTCTTGAATCCAGAGTTAAGTCGTTCCGCCGCGGTGGCCAGCGCCTTTAGATACGCATTGGGCAGCGCATTACCATAACTCTGCATGTCGGCGCGGCTGGGCTTCAAATTGTGCGGTACAACGGATTTCGGTCCATCGTTGAACGGCGTAGCCAAACTCAAATAGGGCAACAAGCTTGGCGCTGTTTTATCGCGCTCTGTTAGTGCGTTAGGAATGCCAAATAACTCGCGCACGGTTTTGATGATGCTCGTATGATCAAACGGATAATCTCCGCCATCAGCCAAAGGCTGTAGTACCGAGCCTGGTGGAATCCAGGGCGAGATAATGACAGCCGGCACGCGCACCCCGTAAGTATCAAACGTGAAGCCATCTGGCGCGGCTTGGTCATCGCCTGGGGGAACAGCTGGTGGTGGCGGCACATGGTCATAGCAGCCGCCATGCTCATCATAAGTAATAATCAGCAGCGTCTTTTCCCAGCAACTGGAGGCACGGACGGCATTGTAAACATCCGCAATCAGTTTCTCGCCATAGCGCACATCATGCGGAGGATGCTGGTCATTGGGTGGCGTCCCGGTAAATATATTGGCAAAATAATTCGGTTCAATAAAACTATAAGCAGGCAATACCCCAGCCTCGGTATCCACCAGGAATTGCGAGAACAGGCGATAATGGCTCGCTGCAACGTCCCAAATATCATCCAACAATAAGGACTGCGGAAAATCGTGAAAATACACTCGCCAAGGCTGATTGGTATCTTCCAAGGCTCGAAAAATACTGGGTCGCCGAAATGGTTCCTGGCCTGCGTCAAAAAATTTATTGTTATCTACAATACCAAAACATGTCCCGGTATGCACAAAAAATCGGTTTGGCCAAGTTTGACAAGGAGCGGAGGCAAACCATTGGTCTGACACTCCAAAAGCTTTCGCAAGTTGATGCATCACCGGCACTTGTGCATCGTTATAATAGTGCATCACCGACTGCGGGTCGTGAAAACCCTCTGATGTCGGTTGGGAGGCATGGTTTTTGGCAAAGCCACTCATCGTTGCTGGGTAAACACCACGCCCGTTTGAGTCGAAATAAATCTGTTCAGTAATATCCGTATAGCTCTCACCAGGGTCTGGGGTTGGAATTGTGAAAGGTTCGCCGTTTGGGAGATCATTCCGTGCCCGATAGGTTGAAGTTCCAAAACTGTTACTTTCAGTTCCCTTGAGCCCATTAAACTTGGGTGATGAGGCGTTGAATTTTCCCAGCAGACTATCAAAAGAGCGGTTCTCAAGCATGAGTACGACTACATGTTGAATATCGGCCATGGTCTGTCCTTAATACTGGGATTCGTTAGCCTTGAAGCCGACATACCCGGCATTGCTGATCCCCATCAGCACAAGTAAATTAGTGTCGAATTCAGGCATCACATGTTTGAAATTTGTATAAACCGAATAGACGAAAATACCTCCCAAAACCACCGTCCACACAAACGCTTGGAGCCGATGCAGCGCCGTGCCATCAATATCCGTCACCAAGTCTTTGAACCAACCTTGCGAGATGAATGGACTGATCCTGTTTGTGTAGGTTTGTAGTAAGAGATTCTTGTCGTTCAGTGTTGCTTGTTCAGAAGCGGTTAAACCGGCCCTTGCTTTTTCCTTTAGGTCTGCGATGGTTTGTCTAAGGGCCACGATATCCTGATAACTACTCAAGCCCAGGGCCTTGAGTCCGTCATTTAAAGCGTCTTCTGGCGTGTCCCGTTTTTTTTCTACAACAACTGCTCCACCAGCAGTCAGCCCCGAAATGCCCATTAGGGCTAAAGCTTGCGACGTGATGATCCCTGTCCAATCACCTCCTTTTGCGATGAGCAGATAAAGAAAACTCCACAATATAATCAAAAACCAAAATGCCATTTGGGTTCGTGCCAAACTATACGTTTGACGATCCGGCGAGATTTGCGGAATTAATTGATCCTTCAAAATTGCCGATTTCCTCGACGCCCAAATAATTGGGCCCAGTAAAGAAAACAGAATCAACAGTGAAATATTAGATAAATTCATTGGGCGGTTTCAAGTTCCAAGTGCAAAGAGCGAGGCATGATACTGACTGAAGTCGAAGGCCTCAGGTGTAAACAGCTCCGCAGGGCACTTATAGCCCAGTGACTTGCGAGGCCGGGTATTGAGCTTC